>Ga0209698_10001775_pt1 | contig 24847 bp, 27 predicted proteins | sample LitLauG_LLR_2012_FD_187203 | JGI IMG/M metagenome (GOLD analysis project Ga0209698, IMG submission 187203) | Freshwater sediment microbial communities from Pennsylvania, USA - Little Laurel Run_MetaG_LLR_2012 (SPAdes) (version 2) | ecosystem: Environmental > Aquatic > Freshwater > Creek >... | reverse complement strand
GTCGGGACGGCGGGATTCGAACCCACGACCCCTTGACCCCCAGTCAAGTGCGCTACCAAGCTGCGCTACGTCCCGTTCAGCGCGCTGAGCGTACCTCACCGCTCCGCGGGGGTCGGCCGGCTGCCCGTGCGCCGCGTTGGCAGCCGGCGGCAGTCTGGCGATGCGAGCCGTTCCGACCGGCTGGCCCACTTTCGGTTGCCGGCTTTGCAGGCACCACACTTGCCTGCTCGCCGGCAAATCGGCTTGCCTCGCCCGTAGCGCTCCCCGGCGTCGCCCACGACCGTACTTGCGCCCGGCTCTTGCTCTAGTCGACGAATAGGCAGTGGTCCTGCTCGGTGACAGTGCCCCGACGTAGTGGCAGGACCTTCGTCAGTGCCTGGACCAGCCAGTCAGCACCGGGGATCTTCGCGAATACCCCCTGAGGTCCGCGGACCATTCGGCCCGTGCTCACGTCGTAGGTCGCCCCGTGCGCCGGACAGACCAGCAGTCCCCTGCCGTTGACCGTCCCACCCGCCAGGTCCGCCCCTAAGTGCCGACAGCGACGCGACACGGCGAACGGCTGCCCACCACTAACACCGACCACGTAGGAGCCGACCCCCTTGACCGCACCGTTGTCGAACTCTTCCACTCGTCCCGCCTTCTCCGCCATGCGGTCAGCCTCCTCTCTCGCCGAGCGGAATGCCACCGCTGCCTGCTGGTCCCCCAGCACATTGCGCCAGTGCAGTGCCGCAACGGAGAGAAGAACGGGGGACGTGCAGAGCCGGGGAGTGGGCGGCGAACCATCGAGGGAGCTAGACGTCGGCAACCGAGCCCACTGCCTGCCCAGCGTGCTCCGCGACTGGCGTGCATTAACACCCAACAGCGGCGCGCGACCCCCAGCAGCTAGCGGGACCGTTTCTCCCGGACCCGGACATTGACCGCCAGGGGAGTCCCGACGAAGCCGAACTCCTCCCGCAGCCGACGCTCGACGAAGCGTCGGTAGCCCGCCTCCAGGAAACCTGTGGTGAACAGCACCACCGTCGGCGGGCGGATGGCGGCCTGCGTGGCAAACAGGATCCGCGGCTGCTTGCCGCCGCGTACCGGGGGCGGGGTCGCCGCCACCAGCTGTCCCAGGAAGGCGTTCAGCTTGCCGGTGGAGACGCGGGTCTCCCAGCCCGCCAGCGCTGACTCAAGCGCGGGCACTAGCCGGTCCACGTGCCGCCCAGTGCGCGCAGAGATGTTGACCCGGGGCGCCCACGGCACACGGACCAGGTCGCGCTCGATCTCACGAGCGATGTAGTAGCGACGCTCCTCGTCGACGAGATCCCACTTGTTGAAGGCGAGAACCAGGGCACGGCCGGACTCCACGACCATCGACAAGATGCGCGTGTCCTGCTCGGACAGCGGCTCGGACGCGTCGACGAGGACCACGGCCACCTCGGCCTTGTCCAGGGCGGCCTGAGTGCGCAGGACGGCGTAGAACTCCGACCCCGAGGCTTCCTTGGCGCGGCGCCGGATGCCGGCGGTGTCGACGAAGCGCCAGGTCTTCCCACCCAGCTCGACCAGCTCGTCCACGGGGTCGACCGTGGTGCCGGCGACGGGGTCCACGACTGCGCGCTGGTGGCCCACAAGGGTGTTCAGCAGGCTGGACTTTCCGACGTTCGGACGGCCCAGCAGCGCGACCCGCCGCGGACCAGCCGGGGTGGTGAACACCTCGGCCGGCGCGGGGGGCAGGGCGGCCAGGATGGCGTCCAGCAGGTCACCACTGCCACGCCCGTGCAGCGCCGAGACCGCGTACGGCTCCCCCAGGCCCAGGTTCCACAACGCGGCCGCGTCCGCCTCGGTGCGTGCGTCGTCGACCTTGTTGGCGGCCAGCACGACGGGCCGCCCGGCGCGGCGCAGCACCCGGATGACTGCCTCGTCGGCGTCGGTGGCACCGACCGTGGCGTCGACGACGAACAGCACCGCGTCCGCCGCCGCGACGGCGTACTCCGCCTGCTCCGTGATCTGGGCAGCGATGCCCTCGACGTCGCGCTGCCAGCCCCCGGTGTCGACGACGGTGAACCGTCGGCCCCCCCACGCGGTGTCGTAGGCGACCCGGTCGCGGGTCACCCCCGGCTTGTCCTCCACGACCGCCTCGCGCCGCCCCAGCATCCGGTTGACCAGAGTGGACTTGCCGACGTTCGGCCGGCCCACGACGGCGAGCACGGGCAGCGCAACGCTCGGCCCATCACGGTCGTCGCTGCCGCCCTCGCCGTCCCCCTCACCCAGCGCCTGCCACTCCGACTCGCTCTCCCACGTTCCGTCACCGGGGCCGGCCTCGCCGTCACCCGGTTCAGACATGGCTGACCCCTTCGTCGCCTACCGCGGCTGCGAGGCGCGCAGCCTCCCGGTCGGCGTAGGGGTCGTCGGTTGGCAGCTGACGCCCGGTGAACGCCAGCGCGCGCTCGACGTGTGCGACCAGCACCGCGCGGATCGACGCACCGAGGCGGGACAGCTCCGCGCGGTCCAGCGGGTCGTCGGCAGGGGGCAGCGGGGTGAAGGGTCGACCGAACAGGACGTCGATCCGCGCGCCCGGCGCGGGGGTGCTGGTCACCCCGGACCCCGGTGCACGGGTGCCGAGGATCGCGACCGGCACCACCGGCGCCCCGGTCTGGGCCACGAGGTAGGCCACCCCGTCGCGGAACCGGGCAAAGTCGCCGCGGCCGCGATGGGCTTCGGGGAAGACGCCGACGGCCCGCTCGTCGCGCAGCAGGGCCACCGCGGTGTGCAGCGCTGCGCGGTCCGGACCCTCGTAGGCCAGCGGCACCTGGCCCACGGCCCGCATCAGTGTGTCCGCGGGGCCGGTGAACAGGGCGTCCTTGGCCAGCACGTGCACCGGACGGGGACTGAGCCCGAACAGCAGCGGCCCGTCCAGCCAGCCCGTGTGGTTGGCCGCCAGCACGACCGGGCCTCCGGCGGGGACGAACGAGCTGCCGAGCACCCGGCAGCGCCACAGGTGCGCCAGCACGCGTCCCAGCTGACGTCCGGCCCCCATCGCGGGCGCGGGCGGCACCGGCACACCCGCCCCGCTCATGCCTGCGCTCCCACGCGGGAGCGCACCAGGGCAGCCACGGTGTCGACCACCTCGGGCAGAGTCAGCTCGGTGGCGTCCACGACGTGGGCGTCCGCGGCGACGGACAGCGGCGAGGCCACCCGGGTGGAGTCCGCGCGGTCGCGACGGATGATGTCGCTGAGCGTCGACCCGGGGTCGGCGTCTGCGGTCTCGGCGGCGCGGCGCGCGGCCCGGGCGGCGTCGGAGGCGGTCAGGAAGATCTTGACGTCGGCGTCGGGCGCCACCACGGTCCCGATGTCACGACCCTCGACGACGATGTCCCCGCCGTCGATGAGCGCGCGCTGTCGCGCCGCCAGCCAGGCCCGCACCGCGGGCACGGCGGACACCGCGGACACCGCGGCGGTCACGTCGGCCTCGCGCACCGCTCGGGTGACGTCGTGGCCACCGACCGCGACCGTGGGGGCCGTGGGGTCGGTGCCGACGCGCAGGTCGGGCAGGGGGGCGCGTGCCACCGCGTCGTGGTCGCTCACGTCCACACCCTCCCGCAGCAGCCACCAGGTGGCGGCCCGGTACATCGACCCGGTGTCGAGGTAGCGCAGGCCAAGCTGGATGGCCACGGCGCGCGACACCGATGACTTGCCCGCTCCGGCGGGGCCGTCGACAGCCACGACGACCCGGTCGTGGACGTCACGGGATGGCGCCACCAGGCTCCTTCGGGGTCGGGGTCCGCCGCGGATGCGGGGCACGTGGCCACCGCCGGCACGCGACCGCTGGGCTGCAGCGTATCGGCTCGGGCCCGCCCCGGCGTTGCGCCTCGGGCGCTCAGCCGCCGGAGGGCCGCTGCTCGGGGGGGTGCACCCGGAACCCGTCCCCGGACAGTGCGGCTACCAGGGTGTCCGCGCTGCCGGGGCGCACCGCGAGCTCCACCAGGCCCATGGGCCGGCCCGGCGCGTGCTCCATCCGGACGTCTTCGACGTTGACCCCGGCGCGACCCACCGCGTCGAACAGCCGCCCGAGCTGGCCGGGGCTGTCGTCGAGCACCACCGGGACGACGGTGTAGGGGGCGGGCAGGCTGCCGTGCTTGCCGGGGATCCGTGCGTGGCCGGCGTTCCCGGCTGCCACGGCCGCCGCCAAGGACGCCTGGGCCGACCCGTCGCTGCTGGCCAGCGCCGCCCGCACCCGGTCCAGGTCGCCGGCGAGGGCGTCCAGCACCGGCAGCAGGGCGTCGGCGTTGGTGGCCAGGATGTCCGACCACAGTCCCGGGTCCGACGCGGCGATGCGGGTGGTGTCCCGCAGCCCCTGTCCCGACAGCGCCAGCAGGTCAGGGGGGGCGTCGACGAGGCGGGCCGCGAGGAGGCTGGCCAGGACCTGCGGGGTGTGGGAGACCAGCGCGACGGCCAGGTCGTGACGGTCCGGGTCCATCGAGACCACCGGCTGCGCTCCGCAGGCGGTGACCAGAGCGGTTACCACCGCGAGCGCGGTGGGGTCGGTACCGGGCTCGGGACACAACACCCAGGGCCGACCCTCGAACAGGTCGGCGCGCGCGGAGGCGGCGCCGCCCCGCTCCCGCCCGGCCAGCGGGTGACCACCGACGAACCGCCGAGCCGCCGGTGTCCGGGCCGCCACCGCACGGGCCACGGCACCCTTCACCGAGGCGACGTCGCTGACGGCGGCACCGGGGTACGCATCCAGCGCCGCTGCCGCCGCGTCGGGCACCGCACTGGGGGGCACCGCGAGCAGCACGACGTCCGGGTCGTCAGGCGGGGCGAGGCTGCCCGCGCCCAAGTCTGCGGCTAGCGCCACGGCGGCTGGGTCGACGTCCGCCAGGTGCACCCGGACGCCGGCCCGGCGCAGGGCCAGCGCCGCGGACGTGCCGACCAGACCGGTGCCCACCACCAGGACGCAGGCCGGTGCGGGCACGCTCACTGCGCGAGGTCGCGGCGCAGCACGTCCGCGCCGCGCAGGTAGACGTGGGTGACCGCTGAGCGGGGCAGGTCGGTGTGCACGTGGGCCATCACCCTGACCACGCGCGGCAGGGCGCCCGCCACGTCGATCTCCACAGCGCACAGCAAGGGGACGTCGCCGAGGCCGAGGCGGCGCGCGGCAGCCGCCGGGAAGTCCGCACGCAGGTCGGGGGTGGCTGTGAACACGACAGAGATGAGGTCATCGACGCCGAGCCCGTTGCGGTCCAACATGGCCGAGACCAGCTCAGTGACCGCGTCGGCCATCTCCGCCGCGTCGTCAGCGGCCAGACATGTCGCCCCGCGGACCGCCCGCACCACCACGGATCTCCTCGTCTCGTCGCCGTCGCACCGGCGACGAGCCTAGCCAGCGCGGGGCCCCGGTCCGGGGTCGGCCTACAGCCCCACCGCGGCGTACAAGGCGCCCACCTCGCTGGGCGACAGCACCCGGGTACGCCCGGTGCGCAGCTGGCCCAGCTCGACGGGGCCCATCCGCACCCGCGCGAGGCGCTGCACCGGATAGCCCACCGCGTCCATCATGCGGCGCACGAGCCGGTTGCGACCCTCGTGCACGATCAGCTCCACGGCCAACCTGTTGTCCGTGCGGCCCACCACCTTGAAGGAGTCGACGCTGGCCGGCCCGTCGTCCAGCTCCACCCCGGCTCGCAGCTGGGCGCCGACGTCGCGGGGCAGCGGGCCGATCAGCTCCACCAGATAGGTCTTGGGCACCTCGTAGGAGGGGTGCACCAGGCGGTGTGCCAGCTCACCGTCGTTGGTCAGCAGCAGCAGCCCCTCGGTGTCGGCGTCGAGGCGGCCGACGTGGAACAGCCGCTCGGAGCGGCCCACCACGTAGTCCCCCACGCACGGACGCCCACGGTCGTCGCTCATCGTCGACAGCACACCGACCGGCTTGTTCAGCGCCAGGTACACCGAGGCCGGGGCGGTCGCGACCCGCACGCCGTCCACGCGGACCACCGCCCGGCGGGGGTCGACGCGGGTCCCCATCTCGCGCACGATCCGCCCGTCCACCTCCACCCTGCCAGCGGCGATGAGCTCCTCGCACGCCCGGCGGCTACCGACGCCGGCGGCGGCCAGGACCTTCTGCAGCCGGACCGCCTCGTCGCCCTCACCAGCCACGTTCACACCATCCCGTCGAGCAGGTCGACGTCCAGGCTGTCCAGCTCAGGCAGGTACGGCGCCAGGGCGGGCAGCTCCTCCAGGGTGGACAGCCCGAGGCGCTCGAGGAAGAACTCGGTCGTCGCGTACAGGTGGGCGCCCGTCTCGGCGTCGCTACCCGCCTCGGCGACCAGCCCGCGCGCCAGCAGCGTGCGCATCACCGAGTCCACGTTGACCCCGCGTACGGCGGACACCCGCGCCCTGCTGACCGGCTGGCGGTACGCGACCACCGCGAGGGTCTCCAAGGCTGCCTGGGTCAGCCGCGACTGCTGGCCGTCCAGCACGTACCGCTCGACGACCGGTGCGTAGGCGGCGCGGGTGTACAGCCGCCACCCGCCGCCGACCTCGCGCAGCTCGAAGCCGCGCCGCTGGTCGGTGTACTGCCCGGCCAGTGCCAGCAGCGTCTGGCGCACCGCGGCTGTGGGGTACCCGGTCACCTGCGCGAGGGTCACCACAGCCACCGGCTCGTCCACGACCAGCAGCACGGCCTCCACCGCCCCGGCCAGATCCTCCTCGGCGACAACAGCCTGGTCCTGGCCGGGCGCGTCCTCCCCGTCCGGAGCGGCTGCGTGCGGTTGGTCGACGACGTAGTCGTGCTGCTGGCTCATGCGGTCTCCTCCACGGCGCCCGGTGCGGCTGCCGAACGCTGGTCTGCCTGGTGGGGCACGTCGGCGTCGTCAGGCTGGTCGAACTCCTCGGCGACCTGCAGGTCGCCCTCCTCAGCGCCGGTCCAGCGCACGTGCAGCTCCCCCAGCGGGGTGACCTGGTCGAACCCGACGGCCCCCTCCCGGTACAGCTCGAGCAGGGCCAGGAACCGGGCGACGACGTGCAGCGCGTCCGGGCAGTCAGACACCAGGGTGCGGAACGTGGCCACCCGTAGCCGGCGCAGCCGGTCCACCAGCAGCCCGACCTGGTCGCGCACCTGGACGCGCGCGGTGTGCAGGTGGTCCACCGAGACCACCGGGGGGGTGCGCGGGGTGAGCGCAGCGGCGGCCAGGCGGGCAAGCTGGTCTGGCCCGAGGCCCAAGACGACGTCGGGCAGCAGACCCGCGAGCCCCGCCTCCAGCGACACCGAGCGCGGGTAGCGGCGGCCCTCGCTGGCCATGCGGTCGCGCAGCCAGGCCGCGGCCTCCTGGTAGGCCTTGTACTGCAGCAGCCGGGCGAACAGGAGGTCCCGGGCCTCGAGCAGGGCGAGGTCCGCCTCGTCCTCCACCTCTGCGGCGGGCAGCAGCCGGGCCGCCTTGAGGTCGAGCAGGGTGGCGGCGACCACGAGGAACTCGCTGGTCTGTCCGAGGTCGCCGCCGTCGATGGCGCGGATGTGTGCGATGAACTCGTCCGTCACCTGCGACAGCGCCACCTCGGTGATGTCCAGACGATGCTTGGAGATCAGGCTCAGCAGCAGCTCGAACGGCCCGGTGAATACGTCCAGGTGCACCGCGAAGCCGCCGGCGCCGACCGGGGTGTCCACCTCCGACCGCTGGGCGAGGGACGGGTCGACGGCGCTCACCCCTGGCACGCTAGACCACCCATCGACCGGGGCGGACCGCCACGACGGGTGCCCGCCCTAGGGGGCACGCAGCGCCTTCAGCCAGGCGGCGTCCTCACCCTGGGCGTCCAGGTCGGCCAGCGCACAGGCGACGGCGACGCGGACCAGCCGGCCCCGGTCCGCCGCGACCCCGTAGCGCGAGCGCAGCGCGAGGCGCGCCCGCTCCAGGTCCAGCAGCTCCTCCTCGGACAGGTAGACCGTTATCTTCTGGGTGTGCCGCTGGCGCCCGCTACCGGCCCCCGGCGACCCCTCCGTGGTGGCCACCGTCACGTCTGCCGACGTGGACTCCAGGAGCTCGCTGGCCTCGGGCAGCCGCGAGCGCCGGGTCATGCCGGCTCACCCACCGGCTCGGTCCGGGCCAGGAACTCCCGGGCGAGCTGGCGGTAGGCGTCCGCGCCCGGCGACGTCGGCGCGTACTGGGTGATCGGCTCGCCGACGATCGAGGCGTCGGGGAACTTCACCGTGCGGGCGATCACCGTGTGGAACACGGTGTCCCCGAACGCCTCCACCACCCGGCTGAGCACCTCGCGGGAGTGGGTGGTGCGCGAGTCGTACATCGTGGCGAGGATCCCGTCCAGGACCAGGTCGGGGTTCAGCCGATCCTGCACCTTGCGGATGGTGTCCATGAGCAGGGCGACACCGCGCAGCGCGAAGAACTCGCACTCCAGCGGGATGATCACCCCGTTGGCGGCGGTGAGCGCGTTCACCGTCAGCAGGCCGAGGCTGGGCTGGCAGTCGATGAGCACGATGTCGTAGTCGTCCAGCGCCGGTCGGATCGCGCGCGCGAGCACCTGCTCGCGCGCCACCTCCCCGACGAGGGCGACTTCCGCCGCGGACAGGTCGATGTTGCTGGGCAGCAGGTGCAGGTTCGGCACGTCGGTGGTGAGTACGACGTCGTCGACGGTGACGTCGCGGTCCATCATCAGGTTGTAGACCGAGCGGTCCAGCTCGTTGGGGTTGACCCCCAGACCCACGGACAGCGCGCCCTGGGGGTCAAAGTCGAGCAGCAGGACCCGGCGGCCGTACGCGGCCAGGGCCGCCCCCAGGCTGATGGTGGACGTCGTCTTGCCCACCCCGCCCTTCTGGTTGACCAGTGCGACGACACGGGCGGGGCCTCCGCCCCGTCGCGGCCCGGGCTCCGGAAGATCGGGCAGCGGTCGCCCGGTCGGTCCCACCGGCTCCGTGCCGGTCGCCGGCGCGGTGTCGTCATCGCGTTCCTCGACCGTGGCAGCGCCGGCAGCGTCGACCGTGAACGGCTCTGGGTCCCCCCCGCCGTCGACCGGCCCGCCGACCCCGCGGGCGCTGCTCGCGGCGGCCGGGGCCTGCGCTGCGGGTGCGGCCGCTGGCGCTCCCGTCGGCTGCCCGGTCTCCGCCGGGCTCGGTGCGGCGGACTCGTTGGGCCCCGGGCTGTGCAGTGTCGACATAGTGATTCCTCGCTTTGGGGGGAAGTGAGCGCGGCGACTCTAAGGCGCCGCCCGCCCACCGGGCAAGGCTGGGGGCGCCGCGCGGGCCCTGGGGTGCGCCGTGGCGTACACCTCGCGCAGGCGGTCGACGGTCACCAGGGTGTAGATCTGGGTGGTCGTCACCGACGCGTGGCCCAGCAGCTCCTGGACGACGCGCACGTCGGCTCCGCCGTCGAGCAGGTGGGTGGCGAAGGAGTGCCGCAGCGTGTGCGGGGACAGCCGGGTGACGTCCAGGCCGGCGCGCTGGGCGGCCGCGCGCAGGACGGCCCACGCGCTTTGCCGGCTCAGCCGCCCGCCACGGACGTTGAGGAAGACCGCGGGGCTGGCCGCCGCGCCCGCCAGGACAGGGCGCCCGCGCACCAGGTAGGCGTCCAGCGCCGTCGCCGCGAGGCTGCCGTAGGGGACCAGCCGCTGGCGGCCGCCCTTGCCGCGCAGGAGCACCAGCCGGCGTTCCCGGTCCAGGTCGTCCACGTCGACCCCGACCGCCTCGGAGATCCGTGCACCGCACCCGTAGAGCAGCTCCAGCAACGCCCGGTCCCGCAGCCCCCGCGCGTCGGACGTCGCCGCCCCGGCAGCGCCGAGCAGCGCCTCCACCTGGGCGACGGTGATCGCCTTGGGTAGTCGGCGGCCCGGGGTCGGCGGGGTGACACCGCCGGCGACGTCCGCACCGACCACACCCTCGCGGTGGGCGAAGCGGTGCAGCCCGCGCACCGCTGCGAGCGCCCGGGCCGCTGACGAGGCCGCCAGCGCGGGATGTCCTGGGTCACCCATGCGCAGCTGGGCCAGGAAGTCCGCGACGTCCCCCTCGGTGACCCCGGCGAGGTCGACGCGGGCCCGCCCGACCAGGAACGAGGTGTAGCGGTCCAGGTCGCGTCGGTAGGAGCTGAGGGTGTTCCGCGCCCGCCCGCGGTCCACCGCCAGGTGGTCCAGGAAGGCCGCGACCACCCCGGCGAGGGCCGGGGGGACCGCGGGGGGCGGGTCGCTAGGCGAGGACATCCTCCAGCGACACGGCCGAGAGGTCGGGGAACGCCTCGGCGACCGCGCCGTAGGTGATCTGCCCGTCGTGGGTGTTCAGGCCCAGCGCCAGGGCCGGGTCCGCGCGCAGCGCGTCGCGCCACCCGTGGTTGGCCAGCTCCACCGCGTAGGGAAGCGTCACGTTGGTCAGGGCATAGGTGGAGGTGTGCGGCACCGCGCCGGGCATGTTCGCCACGCAGTAGAAGACCGAGTCGTGGACCCGGTAGGTGGGGTCGGCGTGCGTGGTGGCGTGGGAGTCCTCGAAGCAGCCGCCCTGGTCGATGGAGATGTCGACCAGCACCGAACCTGGCTTCATCCGGGCCACCAAGGCGTTGGAGACCAGCATGGGCGCCTTCGCGCCGGGCACCAGCACCGCGCCGATCACCAGGTCCGCGTCCAAGACGGCCCGCTCCACCTCGAAGGCGTTGGAGGTGATCGTCTGCATGTGCCCCTGGTAGATGGCATCCGCGCTGCGCAGCCGGGCGACGTTGCGGTCCAGCAGGAGCACCTCGGCCTGCATGCCCAGCGCGATCGCCGCGGCGTTCATGCCGGCCACCCCGGCGCCCAGCACGACGACCTTGGCGGCGTAGACCCCCGACACCCCACCCATCAGGACCCCACGGCCGCCGTTGGCCCGCTGCAGGGAGAACGCGCCGACCTGCGGTGCCATCCGGCCGGCCACCTCAGACATCGGGGCGAGCAGCGGCAGGGAGTGGTCGGCGAGCTCGACGGTCTCATAGGCGACCGCGGTGACCCCGGCGCCGGTCAGCGCCTCGGTGCACGGCCGCGACGCGGCCAGGTGCAGGTAGGTGAACAGGGTCTGGCCCTTGCGCATGCGCGGGTACTCCTCCGCGATGGGCTCCTTGACCTTCAGGATCAGGTCGCCCTCGCCCCACACGTCGTCCGCCGTGGGCAGGATCGTCGCGCCGGCCGCGACGTACTCCTCGTTGGAGATCGAGCTGCCGACGCCCGCGCTGTCCTGCACGACGACGTCGTGGCCGTTGCGCACCAGCTCGTACACCCCCGCGGGAGTGATGGCGACCCGGTACTCGTGGTTCTTGACCTCGCTAGGAATCCCGACCTTCACGTCCCCGCCCGTCCTTCATGGCTAGCGGCGCTGACGCCGTTGTCAGCCCAAACCGCGCCCGCCGCGCGGGCGGCTCACATGCTAGACCCGCTGCGGGGCCCCCTCGCAGCCTTCGACGCCACCGGTGGGAGCGCGCTCTCCTCACCCGTCCCCGGACAGGATCTGCCCATTGGGCACCCCGCCCCCGCCGCAGCTGGCGAGCACGAGACGGATGTCGACGTCCGGCCGCCCGGGGTGGGCCAGGGCGACACCGACTACTTTCCGGCCGGTGCCCAGGCCCTGCGGGCAGTCGCTGAAGCTGCGGCCGAGGACGTTGCCCACGGGTGGCTCTGCGACGCCACGAGCGAAGACCGCTTCGGCGAGGGCGAGCAACGCTGCCGTCCACCTGCGCATGACCGTGTGACGCACGCCACAGCGGCGCGGTTCCGCGTCAGGGTCGCTCAGAGGCTCGAGTGAGGGCCGAGCGGCCATGCGGCGTCCGCCCCGGCCAGGCCCTGCCAGCCCCGAGCGCGCCAGGCGGCGGCGGCGAGCACCCCCACGACCAGCGAGGGGTTGTGCAGGCGTCGGGCCAGCACGGCCTCCACCAGGTCGTCCAGCGGCGCGAAGCGGACGGTCATGAAGGACTCCTCGCCCCTGCGGTCATGGGCGGGGCCGTCGCTCGCGGCCACCTCGCGGGCCAGAAAGATCCGCACCGCCTCGTCGCTCATGCCCGGCGACGCGTGGTAGTCCGCGAGCACCCACCACGTCTTGGCGTGGTAGCCCGTCTCCTCCCACAGCTCACGGGCGGCCGCGTCCGCCGGGGACTCCCCCGCCTCGTCCAGCAGCCCGGCGGGCAGCTCCCACAGCCGCGCGGCGACCGGATGGCGGTACTGGTGCACCAGCAGCACCCGCTCGGCGTCGTCCAGTGCGAGCACCGCGACAGCGGACGGGTGGCGGACCACGTCGCGGGCCACGGTGTCCTGCCCGGGTAGCTCGACAGCGTCGGAGACCAGCGAGAACTTGGCACCGCGGAATCGCTCGACGCTGTCCAGCACGGGAAAGCCACCGGGGACGTCGACGAGGGGCTCGTCTGTGCTCACGGCGCAGGCACGGCAGCGCGCCCGCCCTCGCGCACCACCAGCGGTGGGCGGTCACGTCGGGCGAGGGCTGCGCCGACCAGGCCGGCGAACAGCGGGTGCGGCCGGGTGGGGCGGGACCGGAACTCCGGGTGCGCCTGGGTGCCGACGTAGTACGGGTGGACGCTGGCGGGCAGCTCGACGTACTCCACCAGACGGCCGTCGGGCGACGTGCCGGACACGACCAGCCCGGCATCCTCCAGCGCGCCGCGCAGGTCGTTGTTGACCTCGTAGCGGTGCCGGTGCCGCTCCTCCACCCACGTCGAGCCGTAGGCGGTGGCGGTCACGCTGCCCTCCACGAGCACCGCCGGGTACAGACCCAGGCGCATCGTGCCGCCCATGTCCCGCTCCCCGGCGACGACGTCGCGCTGGTCACTCATCGTGGCCACGACGGGGTAGGGGGTGCTCGGGTCGAACTCCACGGAGTTCGCCCCCGCCATCCCGGCCACGTCACGGGCGAACTCGATGACCATGCACTGCAGACCCAGGCACAGGCCCAGGGTGGGCAGCCCGGTCTCCCGGGCGTAGCGCAGCGCGCCCAGCTTCCCCTCGATCCCCCGGACGCCGAAGCCGCCGGGCACGCAGACCGCATCGACGTCACCGAGCGCCGCGGCCGCTCCCTCCGGGGTGGTGCAGGTGTCCGAGGCCACCCAGCGGATGCGCACCCCGGCGTTGTGGGCGAAGCCACCCGCGCGCAGCGCCTCGCTGACCGACAGGTAGGCATCGGGCAGGTCGACGTACTTGCCGACCAGGGCCACGCTGACGTGCTCGGCCGGGTTGTGCACCCGGGCCAGCAGCTCGCTCCACCCCGACCAGTCCACGTCGCGGAACGGGGTGCCCAGCCGGCGGACCACGTAGGCGTCCAGCCCTTCGGCGTGCAGCACGCGGGGGATGTCGTAGATGGAGGGCGCGTCGACCGCGGCGACGACGGCCTCGTCGTCCACGTCGCACATCAGGCTGATCTTGCGCTTGATCGAGGTCGGGACGGCACGGTCGGCCCGCAGGACGATCGCGTCGGGCTGGATGCCGATGCTGCGCAGCGCCGCGACGGAGTGCTGCGTCGGCTTCGTCTTCAGCTCCCCCGAGGGACCGATGTAGGGCAGCAGCGACACATGCAGGAAGAAGCAGTTGTCCCGGCCGATCTCGTGGCGCACCTGGCGGGCGGCCTCCAGGAAGGGCAGCGACTCGATGTCCCCCACGGTGCCACCGACCTCGGTGATGACCAGGTCGACGTCGGGCCCGCCCATCCCCAAGATCCGCGACTTGATCTCGTTGGTGATGTGCGGGATCACCTGCACCGTGTCCCCGAGGTACTCCCCGCGACGCTCCTTGGCGATCACCGCGGAGTACACCTGGCCGGTCGTGACGTTCGCGGCCCCCACCAGGTTGGTGTCCAGGAACCGCTCGTAGTGCCCGACGTCGAGGTCGGTCTCGGCACCATCGTCGGTGACGAACACCTCCCCGTGCTGGAAGGGGTTCATCGTGCCCGGGTCGACGTTGAGGTAGGGGTCCAGCTTCTGCATCGTGACCCGCAGGCCGCGGGCGCGCATCAAGGTGCCCAGGCTGCTCGCCGTCAGCCCCTTGCCCAGGGACGAGGCGACACCGCCGGTGACGAAGAGGTGCTTGGTGGTCTGCTCTGCGGCCAAGGTGGCGCTCCCCGGGGTCGTCTCACCGTCACTGGTGCGGTGCACGACGGCTGGCGCGCTCCGCCCTACCCACGGGGTATCAGGCTATCAGGGCAGCTCGGCACTGCTCGCGGCCACGACGCGCCGTCGCGCGGGGCGCGGGTGCTGACCGGGGTCGGTACGCCGGCACGGCTCAGCCGGCGGGTGATGCCGCCGGGCTGGGTGAGGCTGGTGCGGAGGGCAGCGCCGCGGTGACGCCCAGGCCGTCGCCGTACTGGCCGACGCCGCCGGCGCGCTGCTGGGCCAGGGCGAGCACGGCGGCCAGCTGGCCGCCGGCGGTGTCGTCGGTGTCCACCATGGAGACGGTGTGGACCAGGGCGGCGGACGCCCGCAGCTGGCCGATCGCACCGGCGGCGTCGCCGCTGCCGATCGGGCCGAGCACCTCCGCACCCTCACCGGCGGCGTGGGCAGCCGCGGCCAGCGGCCCGAGAGCCGCTACGGCCTGGGCCGACAGTGACCGGGGGACCAAGAGCACCGCGTCGGCGGCGGTCAGCTCGGGGTGTCCAGTGACGGCAAGGAAGCCGCCCGCCTCCAGGCCTGCCAGGAGCGACGGCGTCGACGCGTTCGCCACTCCCACGCTGGGGCCCTGACGGGTCAGCAGCGCCCCGGCGAGAACGGCGTCGGCCTGCGCGGACGGCAGCCCGGTGACCACCTCCCCGCCCGGGGACAGCCGGGTCGCGATCCCGGCCAGCACCGTCGACTGTGCTGGGTCGGTCCACGCCGGGGTCAGGGTGACCACGCCACCCACTGTTGCGCCGGCCGCAGTCAGCGAGGCGGTCGTCGCCGCCACCGTCGTCGCGGGGACCCCCGCCACCACCAGCACGGTGACCCGGGCGCCGGCCAGCGCCCCGTGGGCGAGGGTCGGGGCGGCGGCGCCCACCACCGCGGTCTCGTAGGCCAGGCGCCGGCTGGCGGCGGCGTCGGCGGCGCGGGCCGCGGCGAGGCCCGGGGTGGCCGACGGCGTCGCACTGACCGCGGCGGACACCTTCGCCGACAAGGGGCCAGCGCCGAGCACGACACCGGCGGCGAGTGCGATCAGGACGACGACCAGGCTCACCACGTGGGTGCGCACGCTCACCACGGGTAGCTCCGCAGGGAGTCCAGCAGGTGCTGGCCCCCGGGGGTGGACAGCACGGCCGCACCGAGCACCGCGACAGCCAGCAGCAGCAGCCCCACCAGTGCGGTCGTGGACAGCGGACGGCGGTGCAGCGCGGCGGCCGGACGGGCGTCGACGAGGCGGTCGCCAAGGCGAAGGCGGGCGGCGAGCGCGGTCGCCGAGGCGGTGCGCGTGCCGTCCACCAGGCCGACGAGGCTGGCGGAGCCACCGGCCAGCACCACCAGCGGGCACCCGGCGTCCGCCGCCAGCAGCAGGGCGACGTCCGTGGCGTTGCCGAGCGCGGGGTCGGCGGGGACCTGCTCGGGGCGCAGCGAGCGCGCCTCGTGGGCGACCGGCTCGCCCCCGACGACAACGTCGACGGGTAGTCGGCGGTCGGCGAGCGCGGGCAGCGCGTCCGCGGCGGCGAGCACCACCGGCCGCTCGTCGCGGACCCACCGGCGCAGGGCTGCCAGGTCCTCCGCCACCGTGGGACCAGGCGCGACCACCAGCACCGTGCGGCCGGCCAGGCGTGTGGTCAGCTGCGGCAGCCCCTCGCCGTCCAGAACGGTCGCGCCGGTCTGGCGGACGTACTCCGCCATGTCGGCGCCTAGGGCGGCGAGGCGGGCGGCGATGCCGTCCCTGGTCCGACCGGCGTCGCGCGCCACGTCCTCCGCGGAGCGCTCGTGCCCGGTGGCGGCCAGCTCCTCCCCGATCCAGACCTGGCCGTCGTGGATGCGCACCCGCAGCCCGTCGTGCAGTTGCGTGGGGAACGCCGCCCCGAGGTCGTCCACCAGCGGTACGCCGGCGGCCAGCAGGGCGGCGGCACCCGCCGCCGGGTAGCGGCCCGACAGGCACGGACGCACGTTGAGCACGGCCGCCGGGCGCGCGGCCAGCAATGCCTGGGCGGAGTCACGGTCGAGGTCCAGGTGGTCGATGACGGCGACCTCACCGCGGCGCAGCCGCCGCGCCAGTGCGCGGGTGGCGTACGCCGGGTCGTCGCTGCGCGGGCCGGTACGGGCGAGGCGGACCAGACCCACCACACCGGGCGCCGCCTCGGTGGGGGGACGACGCAGAAGACCTATCACGTCCCAATAGTGATCCCCTTACCCACCCGTCACGCGCAGCGACACGCTCGGGGGGGTGTGCGACGCCGGGAGGGGTCAGTGGCGGGCAGAGCGGTCAGGCCGGGCAGCGGCCAGGAGGTCGCGGGCGTGCGCACTGCCCGCCGCGGACCCGTCCAGCCCGGCCATCATCCGGGTCGTCTCGGCGACCCGGCCCTCGTCGTCGAGCAGCCGGACGCCAGAGTGCACGACCGCACCGCTGGCGTCCCGCTCCACGACCAGGTGCCGGTCGGCGAACGCGGCGACCTGGGGCAGGTGGGTGACGACCAGCACCTGGGCGTCACGGGCGAGGCGGGCCAGCCTGCGCCCGACCTCGACGGCCGCCCGTCCACCGACGCCGGCATCCACCTCGTCGAACACGAACGTGGGCACCGGGTCCGCACCGGCCAGTACGACCTCCAGCCCCAGCATGACCCTGCTGAGCTCACCCCCCGAGGCGCCGCGGCCCAGCGGCCGAGGCGGAGCGCCCGCGTGACCCTCCAGCAGCAACGCCACCTCGTCGGCCCCGTCCGGGCCCAGCCGTGACCCGTCGCCCTCGCTCGGGTCCGGGCTCGGGTCCGCACCCCCCCGCTCGGTGACCGCGACGTGCAGCACCGCCTGGGGCATGGCGAGCGCGGCCAGCTCAGCTGTCACTGCGGCAGCGAGCCGCTCCCCCGCGGCCCGGCGGACCGCGGTGAGCGCGCCGGCCAGCGACCGGGCTCGCTCGCGCGCCCGTGCCACCTGCTCGGTCAGCGCCGTGACCCGCTGCGGACTGTCGTCGAGCTCCTCCAGCTCCGCCTGCGCCGCAGGCACCCAGGCGAGCACCGCGTCCAGGTCCAGGCCGAAGCGACGCTCCAGCTCGTGCAGGGTCGAACGCCGTTCGCCCAGCCACGCGAGCCGCCCCGGGTCAGCCTCCACCGCGTCGGCGTAGCTGGCCAGCTCGGCGGCCGCGTCTGCGACGAGCGCGGCGGCCTCCCCGAGCCGATCGAGCACCGACCCCAGCTGCGGGTCGAGAGCTGCGGCCCGCTCGACCTGGCGCCGGGCGTCGCCCACCAGCCCTGCCGCGTCCGCTGCGTCGCTGCCGGGCTCACCGGCCGGGTCCCCGACCAGCACGGCGTGCGCCGCGGCGACCGCCTCGGCCAGCTCCGCGGCGTGCCCCAGCCGGTTCTGCTCCGCCGCCAGTGCGGCGTCCTCCGCGGGCAGCGGGGCCACCGCCGCGACCGCGGCTAGACCGTCCTGCAGCTCGCGACGGCGCACGGCGACATCAGCCCCGCGGGCCCGCAGGTCGGCCAGTGTCCCGGCGAGCTCCCGCCAGCGGGCGTACTCGTCCTGGTAGCTCGCGAGGGTGACAGCGTGCTGGGGGTCAGCCTGGGCGGCGAACCGGTCCAACGCGGCGCGCTGCCAGGCGGGCGAGAGCAGCCGGCGCTGGTCGGCCTGGCCGTGCACCGCCACCAGCAGCGCCCCCACCTCCGCCAGCGCGGACACGGGTACCGGCTGGCCGCCCACCCAGGCCCGGGACCGTCCGTCGGCCCCGACGGACCGCGCCAGCAGCAGCGTGCCGTCCTCCACCTCCCCTCCGAGGTCGGCGACGACGTCCAGGACCGCAGCGCCGGCGTCGGGCCGCAGCGTGCCGGACACGTGCAGCCGGGGGGCGGCCGGCCGCACCGCGGCGGCGTCGCCGCGCGCGCCGAGCAGCAGCCCCAGCCCTGTGACGACCATGGTCTTGCCCGCTCCGGTCTCGCCGGTCAGCGCGGTGAAACCGGGCGCGAGTGGCAGCACGGCCTCGTCGATCACCCCGAGGCCGCGGATCACCAGCTCCTCGATCACCCGGGGTCGCCCTCCCGGCGGCGTCCGCCGCGCCAGCCGCTGACCGGGAGGTCGAACTTCGCGACCAGGGTGTCGGTGAACGGGCGGCGGTGCACCCGAGCCAACCGCAGCGGCTCGGTGCCGGCCCGGGCCTCCACCCGGTCCCCCGGTGCCAGCTCCACCGGTCGCCGACCGTCCCCCCACAAGACTCCCGCGCCCAGCGCGGCCAGCTCGACCGCGACCACGGCGTCGGGAGAGACCACCAGAGGGCGAGCGAACAGGGCGTGCGCGCTGATGGGGACGACGAGCATCGCGGAGACCTGCGGCCACACCACCGGTCCCCCTGCGGAGAACGCGTAGGCGGTGGAGCCGGTGGGGGTTGCCACGAGCACGCCGTCGCACCCCCAGCGCGACAGCGGACGGCCGTCGACCTCGACGATCACCTCGAGCATCCGCTCGCGGGAGGCCTTCTCCACGCTCACCTCGTTGACCGCCCAGGTCCGCGCCACGGTCGCCCCGTCGCGCAGCACCCGGACATCGAGGGTGAGCCGCTCCTCCACGACGTACTCGTGCGCGACCAGCCGCGCGACCACCTGCTCAAGGTCGCTCTCCTCGGCGTCGGCGAGGAAACCGACGTGCCCGAGGTTGACACCCAGCAGCGCGGCCTCCGAGCCCCGTGCCAGCTCCGCGCCGCGCAGCAGCGTGCCGTCCCCGCCGAGCACCAGCACGAGCTCGCAGCCCGCTGCGGCACCGCTGACCGACTCGACAGCCGTCACACCGTCGATCGCGAGGTCGAGGGCCTCGTCGGCGGGCGCGCACACCTCCACGCCCGCGGCCATGAACTGCGCCGCGGCGGAGGCGGCGGCCAGCCGCGCCTGGGGACGCCCGGTGTGGGTGAGCATCAGCACACGCCGCCGGTCGCTCACTGGGGGCCCTCCTCCACGGCACGTCGCACGGCCTGCTGGTCCACCGTCGGTGACCCTGACCGTAGCCACACGAAGTACTCCACGTTGCCCGACGGGCCGGGCAGGGGACTGGCGACAACACCCCGTGCACCCCAGCCGACGGCCGCGGCCGCGTCCACGACGGCCCCGACCGCGCCCGCGCGCAGCTCGGGGTCGCGCACCACCCCACGCGCTCCGACCTTGTCACGGCCCACCTCGAACTGCGGCTTCACCATCGGAAGCGCGTCCCCGTCGGGCCGCAGGCAGCCCAGCAGCGCGGGCAGCACCAGACGCAGGGAGATGAAGGACAGGTCCGCAACTACTACGTCCACCGGGCCACCCACCATCGCAGTCGTGAGCTCCCGAGCGTTCACCCGGTCCACCACCACCACCCGGTCGTCCTGGGTCAGCGGCCACGCCATCTGGCCGTAGCCCACATCCACCGCGACCACCTGGGCCGCGCCCCGCCGCAGCAGGACGTCGGTGAACCCGCCGGTGGAGGCGCCGGCGTCCAGGCACCGACGGCCCTCAACCGTCAGCCCGTCGGCGGCGAACGCGTCCAGGGCGCCTGCCAGCTTGTGCGCGCCGCGGGAGACGTAGCGGTCCCCGTCCTGCTCACCGGTGACGACCAGCGGAGACCCGGGGTCCACCTGGCTGCTCGCCTTCAGTGCGGGCGCTCCCGCGACCATCACCCGGCCGCTGGCCACCAGCGCCTGCGCGTCGTCGCGCGAGCGGGCGAGGCCGCGGCGGACAAGCTCGGCGTCCAGCCGGGCGCGCCGGCCCACCTGCTACCCGGCGTCGGCGTCGGTGAGCGCCTCGTGGAGGCGTCGGTGCGCCACGACAAAGGCGTCCGGGCGATCAGCGAGCGGCAGGTCACGCACGTCGGCCACGCCGGTCAGCGCGGCATCGACGACAGGGTCACCCGTCACGGGCAGCTCGGTCTGGTCGCGGGACGCCACCCCGGGCGGCTCGGGCAGCGGCCCCGTGGGCTCACTCACCGCTGCCCTCTGCACCGCGGGCGTCCGGCTCCGTAACCTCGACGGGCACCGCCGCGCCGCCGACTGCGGAGTCGCCGGGCATCGCGACGAGGCTGTCGGCTGTCCCTGCGGTCTGTGCCGGGGAGCCCTCCGAGGCGGCCGCCTTCTTGGCGGGCGCCTTCTTCGTCGGAGCCTTCGTGGCGCTCGCCTTCTTCGCGGGGGCCTTCTTCGCGGGGGCCTTCTTCGCAGGGGCCTTCTTCGCGGTCTTCTTGGCGGGCAGCCGCGCCGCGCTGGCGGTGGGCCCGGCATCCTCCTCGGCGCCGAAAGCGACCGCCGCATCCAGCTGGCGCTCCAGGCGGGTGACCTTGCGCGCCATCGCGGCGAGATCCTCGGTGCTGACCAGGCCCACGGCCGCCACAGCGCGCTCGACCTCGGAGCGGATCAGGCCCACGAGCAGGTCCCTGTTCAGCCGGCTCGTCGCGAGGATGTCGTCGGCGAGCGCCTGGACCTGTCGACTCAGCCCGTCCACCCCAGGAGCGGCCTGGCTGATCGCCTCCTGAAACGCCTCCTCGCCCTGCTCCAGCAGCGAACGGGCGGCGGCGACTGCGCGCTGACGGGTGACCTCGGTCAGACCGTTCGCCAACTGCAGGTAGCCGCGCAGGGCGTCGACGATCATGTGCGCTCCTAGGGACGTGCCGGTGGGGCGCCAACCTACCCCGCGCCGCGCCCGCGCAGCAGACGCGCCTGGTGCCGGGCCGCCTGCGGTCCGCTGCTAGCGTCGCCGCGGGCAGGGACGCACCAGCGACCTGCGGCGGCCGGCGGGAGACGGGTGTGGCGACGCGCGAGGAGTGTGAGCAGGCGCTGGTGGTGCTGGGCACGCGGCTGTCCTCCGGGAAGGCCTCCCTCCCCGACCGCACCGTCAGCTGCGAGATCCCCGACCTCGCGGTGACCTACTCCGGCCAGCTCCGCCAGGGCGCGCTCACCGAGATCACGGACAGCGCGCAGCCCCGCGCGCAGGTCCGGCTCATCGTGCGCAGCGACGACCTGGTCGAGCTGGTCGCCGGCACCCTCGCCTTCGGGACCGCCTACCGGGACGGCCGGCTGAAGGTGCAGGCCTCCTTCCGCGACCTGCTCACCCTGCGCTCCCTGGCCTGACGGGGTCCAGTACGCGCAGCACCTGCGGCAGTCCGGCGCCGAGGTCGACGTGGCGGTCGGCGTCCAACGCCGCCCACGACGCTCCGCAGCAGGCCCGCAGGGCGTCCTGGGGGTCGCCGTCGCCGTCCAGCCGCAGCGACCCGTCCGCCTGCACCCAGGCGCGCCAGCCGCGGCAGTGCGTGCCATCCGCCTGGCTGCGAGCGGCCGGGTGCTCCTCGAGAAGCCCCGCCAGGGAGGCGGCGAGGAAGGTCGGCCGCCGGTGGGGCGGCGCCGCGAGCACGTCGGAGACGCGCGAGACGCCGCTGAGCACCAGGAGGCTCGGCAGGCCGGCCGCCACCGCGCCCTCGATGTCGGTGTTCAGCCGGTCCCCCACGGCCAGGGCAGCACGGCCGCCTGCGACGGCCCTCGCCCGGTCGAGCAGGACCGCGTGCGGCTTGCCCACCACCACGGTGGGCTGGCGGCCGGTCACGGTGGTCAGCAGTGCCACGAAGGAGCCGTTGCCGGGGGCGGTGCCGCGCTCGGTGGGCAGCGTGGTGTCGGTGTTGGTGACGTACCAGGGCACCCCGCGGGCCAGCGCGTACGCGCCCTCGGCGAGCAGCGGCCACCCCAGGTCCGGGCCCCAGCCCTGCAGGACCGCCACGGGGCCGGCGCGGTCGTCGGCGACGGGGGTGAGGCCTACGGCGGCGACTGCCTCGCGCGCCCCGTCGCCACCGACGACCAGGACCGCCGCTCCGGGCTCGAGCTCGTCGGCGGCCACCGCCGCCGCTGCCTGAGCGGAGGTGAGTACCTCGCGGGCCTCGGCCGCTATACCCATCTCGCGCAGGCCGGCGGCCACCACCTGCGGCGTGCGGCTGGCGTTGTTCGTGGCGAAGACGATGCCCACACCGGCCCTACGGACCGCGGCGAGCACGGCGTCCACGCCGGGCAGGGCACGCGGGCCGGTGTACACGGTGCCGTCAAGGTCGAGCAAGAGCGCGTCCACGTTGTCCAGCAGCAGCCCGTTACTCGCCCGCAGGCCCGACGCCGACGTTCCCGCGGTGCTCATCGGTGCTCCCCATCCTGGTAGCCGCGCGACACCCGCCCGGCGTAGCACCCACTCCTACCATGGGCACGCCCCCCCAGCCCGGGGGCGCCCACGCCCGGGAGGGAGCCACCGCGGTGACCGGTCACGACGAGACCTCGGGCTCGGGCGGTGACGTCGTCGAGCTGGGTGCGGACGTGTTTGCGCTGGACACCCGGATGTCCGGCTTCGCGGGGATCACCGCGGCCTACCTCGTCCGCAGCGAGCGGCCCTGCCTGGTGGAGACCGGCACGGCCACGTCGGCGGACCAGGTGGTCGCACTGCTCGCGGGCTTGGGGGTAGGCCCCGCGGACCTGGCGACCATCGCGGTGACGCACATCCACCTCGACCACGCCGGCGGGGTGGGCGACCTGGCGGCCTCGTTCCCGCGGGCGCGCATCGTGGTGCAGGAGCGCGGGGCAGCCCACCTGGCCGACCCGACGCGGTTGCTGGCCTCGGCCCGCCGAGTCTTCGGCCCGGTTCTGGATGACGTCTTCGGTCTGCTGGCACCCACCCCCGCCGACCGGCTGGACGTGGTGGACGAGCTGGGGTCGGTCGACCTCGGCGGTGGGCGACGTCTGGAGGTGTTCCACTCCCCTGGACACGCGAGCCACCACGTGGGGTTGCTGGACTCGGCCACCGGTGACCTGTATGTCGGTGATGCCGCCGGGGTCTACGTGCCGGAGACGGCACAGCTGCGCCCCGCCACCCCGCCACCCGACTTCGACCTTGAGCTGGCGCTGGGGTCGCTGGACGCCTTCGCTGCCCGCCAGCCGACGCGCCTGCTGTTCAGCCACTTCGGACCCGTCAGCGACGTCGGCGGCAGCCTGGCGGGAGCCGCGGACGAACTGCACGCCTGGGTGGCCGCCGCGCGGACCGCCCGGGCCGAGGGCCTGGACCTGGACCACGCCCTCGCGCGCGTCGTCGAGCTGACAGCAGCCCGCTACCCCGGTTGGGGGGACGACCCGGCAGTGGCGGACAAGTTCGAGTTCCTCAGCTCCGAGCGGGCGAACGTCACCGGCATACTGCGCTACCTGGACCGCGCTGAGCCGGCCGGCAGCGGCTTGGCTTAGGCGTCGACCTCGTCGTCACCCCGCTGCTCGGTCCCCGATCCGTCGTGCACCCCAGCCGGTTGATCCGCGACCTCGGTGTCGTCGTCCGGCTCGTCGTCGGTGTCGTCAAAGTTGTCGAAGGTGACGCCGTCCAGCTCGTCGAGCCGCTCCGCGGCATCGGTCTCACCGTCGCTGTCCACCGCCAGCGCCCGGTGGAACCACTCGCGCGCGTCGTCACGCCGCCCAGCCGCCAGCAGGGCGTCTGCGTAGGCGTAGCGCAGCCGTCCCGCGTACTCCGCCCTGTCGTCCGTCAGCGGACAATTCCGCAGCGCCGCTACAGCCGCGTCCGGCTGCCCCATGTCCCGGCGGGCACCGGACACGACAATGGCCAGTTCGACGCGCTCCGCCTCCCCGAGGTGGCGGGCCTGCGGGCTGGCGGCGAGTTCCAGCGCCTTCTCCGGCCGGCCCAGGCCGCGCTCGCAGTCCGCCATCACCGCGAGGTAGGAGTCGGACCCTGACAGCCGTCTCGCCGCGCGGAGCTCCGACAGCGCCTGAGCCCAGCGCCCGGTGGCATAGGCAGTCACACCCACGGCCTCCCGGCAGACCGCGGTGCGAGCAGCCAGGTACGCCGCCACCTCCGCGTGCGCGTGGGCGGCTTCGGGGTCCACCTCCAGGAGAAGCTGGGCAGCCACGAGGCGGGAGGCTACTTCGTCGGCGAGCCCCTTCGGCAGCGACCGAAGGTCAGCGCGCAGGGCTCGGTCCAACGCTGTCGGTACCGCCTGGGGCGGCAGCGGCGGTGCCGTAGGTCGCCGACCGTCGCCAGCGCGGGTGGAACGGGCGGCGCCGGTAACTGCGTCCCGCGCACGAGCCGAGGCGCCGGACGTCCCCGAACCCATGGTTCGCGGGCCGGCGGAGCGTTGCGGCGGCTGGCCGGACGACCGTCGGGCGTCGCCACCACCGGTGCGGTCCGGGCGCGAGGCACTGGAGCGGGTAGTCCCGTACCTGCCTTCGCCGCCACCGCCGTCCCGCCCCGGCGACCGGCCATCACGGCGGGCCGGGGCCTGCGCAGGACGGCCCGGCTGCCGGGGGCCGTCTGGGCGCCCTGCCCGCGAGCCCTGGGGGGTTCGGGCCGCAGCGCGGTCGCTTTGACCTGACCGGGTCTGACCCGCCTCGGTCGAGTTGCCGCGGGAGGTTTTGGAGGAGGTGCTGCTCGCGGGACGCGTGCCGCCCGCTGATGCCCGAGACCCCGTCCCCGACGGTCGAGACCCCGTCCCCGACGGTCGAGACCCCGTCCCCGACGGTCGAGAGGCTCCCCTGGGAGCTCCAGAACCTGTGGGTCGAACCGCGGCGCCGTCCCGTCCGGCTGCGGTCCCAGAGGGTCGCGACCCCGACGAGGGCTGCGTCGCGCTCGGACGCGAGCCGCCGGCCGACCGCGGCTTCTGCCGGGAACCTCCGCCTGACCCGGACCCCGAACCCCGCGCGTTTGCTGCAAGGGCTCGGCGAGGATTGGGAAGCCGGCAAGGTCGGCTTCAAGATGTATCCCAATGTGACCAGCATTCACGCGGCACTCGATGCG
>Ga0209698_10001773_pt1 | contig 24857 bp, 24 predicted proteins | sample LitLauG_LLR_2012_FD_187203 | JGI IMG/M metagenome (GOLD analysis project Ga0209698, IMG submission 187203) | Freshwater sediment microbial communities from Pennsylvania, USA - Little Laurel Run_MetaG_LLR_2012 (SPAdes) (version 2) | ecosystem: Environmental > Aquatic > Freshwater > Creek >... | reverse complement strand
GAACGACGCCAGTCCCACCCCAAGTAAAACGGCCAGCCCCGCCCGCACGACCAGCCGCCAAGACCGCTCGCGCAGAGCGAGCAGCAAGCCTAGGCCCGCCGCCGAGTAGTGGATCATCAGCGCCGCCGGAGCATTGGTGAGCCACGATGCCGCCAGGATCAGGCTTAACCTGATGAGCGGGCGAGAACCGGGCTCGCGCAGCTGCAAAATGGCATGCAGCAGCAGTGGCAGCAGGGCGGCGGCCAACAACTCCGCATACGCACTCCGCCAGTAAACGATCACCAGGTGGTAAGGATTCACCGCATAGAAGGCCGCAGCAAACAGTGCGTCGGGTGCGGGCAGCCATTCGCTGGCCAAACGGTACATCGCTGCTCCCGCCAGCGTGAGTGCAATCCAGCAATACGCGCCGGGCACGAGCTTCCACGGGAGAATTGCTCCGAGCGCAGCCCCCAGCGTCCACGACGCCGGCGGATAGAACAGGAAGCGCGCTTCGCCATACCCCCAGTGTGCCAGCGCTGCCCATCTTGGATACGCAATGCCTTGTCTCCACTGGCCGAGCACCTCCATCCAGGAAAACATGTGGAACTCGAAATCGTGCCCCGAGGGGATTCCATCCCAGAAAAACGGGGTGATGGCGAGAAAGCATACTGCTGCCAGCACGAGCGACTGCGGAATGGGAATCCTGATCGATGATGGTGGCATGAACCGGGCGTGTGCGGCCCCTAGGATACACAGCGCGATAGCCAGCCGCCCGCGTCAGCAATTCTAATTGCAGCCACGAATTCTCGGAAAATTAACCGAAACGAAATAAAAAACGACGTTGTGTTGAGCTACGATCCGCGCATCGAGGTGGAACAGACGCCGGGAATCGGGGCGCATCTGAGACGGGATGCGGTTCGGTTCCCGGTTCCTATTTGCGAATGCCCAGGTGAAACCAGAGAAGGCGCCAGGAAAAGACTGATGGAGACTACTGCGCGACTTCGGCGGAACCGCGCTGGCGGTGCAACTGCTCGAGGAAATCCTGCTCTTCGAGTGTATCCCCATTGCGCAGAAGTTCCAGCAGAGGGTCGTCGAGATCACTGCCCGCTCCCGTGGGATGGCTCAGTTCCTCGGCGCTGGCGCGCAGGGCGCGGGGTGAACTCTCAAGTTCGGGAGTCGCGCCGGGACGGCTGGTCAGGAAGTCGATGAAGTCGCCCACACTCTTGCGCTGTTCCGCGGTGCGCGCGGGAAATTCAATTCCCATGCCGCGGCCGGGATGCATGACACGAACTAAACCTTCCGTGTGAATTTCCATTCCACCCGCTCGCAGGCACAGATCCACGGCCGAGGACTGCGGGAAAGGAGACCCGGTCTCGACATAGCATCCCCCCAGGCTCAGGTCCGTCAGTTTGCAATGGCAAACGGGATCCGGTTCCTCGGGCAGTGCCTCATGAGCGTGGTTGGTGAGCCATTCGCGGAGGTGTTCCCGCACCTTGGCATCCATATCCAGGAAGCGCAATCCGGTTTGGCCGTTGGGGTTTCCCCAAGCGACCTCGGCGTCGCCTTCGAGAATGATGCGGGTTTCGGGCAATTCGAACGTGAAATGAACCAGGGCCGCTGAGGGCAGGGGTTTGGCGGCCAGCACGTCCATGCCACCGTTGCTGAGATCGAGAAGAATCCCCTCCAGTTGGCTGTCGTTTGTCCGGATCGAGATGGCAGCCTGAACGGCCACCCGGAACGATTGCCGCCGCTCCCGTTTCAGCAGGGCGGTGCAGGCACGCAGTGTGCTCTCAGCTTGTTCCGGGCTTACGGGTTTGGTGAGAATGAAGTGGGTCCCTGAACCGAGAATCCTCCGAATCTGGGAAGGATCATGCACCAGGGCGACGGTGACGGGCGCATTGCGCTCGGGACCGGGTTGGCGGCAAGCTTCGAGCAGGGCAGAGGCGGTTTCAGGATCGTCGAAGTCCACAATGACCTGGTCGAAGCGTTCTTCCGCCAGCCGGGCCTGTGCGACGTCAGCCGCGCTCGACCGATCCACGGCGACGCCAAATTGCGCCAACGTCTGGATCAGTGTTTCCGCAGCCTGATCATCCTTGGAAACCAGCAATGCCTGCAAGATCATTCGAACCGGGCCTCCCGCCCTGTTCCCGCGTTCTTACGGCCAGCGCGGCGTGGTGCGCGTCGGCTTGGGAGGGGCGGCCGCGGGCTGGGCGCTGGCCTTGGCGGCCATCGCATTCGAGTTGTCTTCCTCGACGTCCGCTAAGACGACGGCGTCGTCTTCAGCATCGACTTCGGCGAGCAGAGGTGCAACTTCCCGCAGTTTTTCAGCGGCTTGCTGCAACATTTCGATTTGCTTGCCCAGTTGTGCATACTGCGCCTGCTTGCGGCGCAGAACCTCATGGATGTCCTTCATACTACCCCCTGCGCCTGAATGTAGGTTTGGGCGGCAGTAACGTCAACGGTAATCCCCCAGCGCACCATTACGCCGGTAACGCACGGTGGGTTGTCTGATGGAAAGCGTTGAGGAATCTGCAGCAACGGATTCGGGCCCGTGACGCAAATGATTCGGGGCCACAGCAGGATTGCGAGGCGTTGTGGACGATCTGAAAGAGCGCTTACGGCTGGATGCCAGGAAATCAAAAGCCCCGCCTTGTGGCGGGGCCATGAGTCGAGTAGTTTATTGCCTGACCTTATCGGACTTCCAGCCTAGGTCGTTAGGAACTTGCGACGGAACACCCCAGCGATTCCGACCAAGCCCGTCCCAAGCAATCCGAGCGTTCCCGGTTCCGGCACCGCCAGATTGGTGTTGCCCATCGTGACGTGGCCGATCTGCAGGCTTAACTGATGAGCGGTGGACCAGACATATTGAGTCGTGGTTCCAGTCACCATGCGCCCGGTGTACAGCATGCCTTGGATCGTGCCGCTGATCTGGTAGGTGAGCGTCTTACAGGTCGGACAGCTGGTCAGCGTCCACGTGATCGGACCGACGAAGCTGCCCGTGAAGATCGTCCCATGGTGGATGCCATTCAGTCCGTTGCCGGTGATGACGAAGCTGGAACCGACGGAGCTAAAGGTCGAGTTCCCTGCCTGCAGGTTGCTACAGTTCGTCAGGCAGGCTCCGGTCGAAAACGTGATGTTACCAAGCGAATGATTGGGACTTGCCGTATGTCCGGCATAGGACATCAGATGTGAATTCGTGGAGGTGATTCCTGCAGCAGAAACTGAAATTCCCCCATATTGGTTGCTGAGATCAATCCCATTCGCCCAAGCGGCCATTGGCAACGCCAACGCCAACAATACTAAAATTACTGCTCGCCTCATTTTGTATCCCTCCCGAGAACTTGGCCCTACGTTTTTTTATTGCTTTTACCTCAGCCCATCGGGTCCAAGGTATAGGTCGCCTCTGTTGCGTAGTGCACTTCCGATGCCAGATACTTAAACGATCGTAAACTTATTACTGTCAATCACTTACCTACGTTTCTGGGGCTGCGTCAACCACTGGGGCTGCAATCTCATGCACACTAGCAACACCCCCATTCCACTTCTTTATTTCAGCCGCATTCCGTCGCGGAGAGTACTTCCCGGAAACGAGTGAGTCAGCCGAAAAAGGCTCGGAAAGGAGGGGAGAATCGCACCCCGCATCCACAAGGTGCACGCTTCCAGAACCTGGGACGACTGGGTTAGTACCCAATCGATGGTGAGCGATGTTACCAAAGATTCCCATTTTGGCAAGTGGCCCTTTCGTGCTATCTCCCACCTCGAAAGTGGGATTCCCCCGCCAGTCACGTTTTTGTACCTTGGCGATGAGCAGTTCTGGGGGAGGGCTGTTCGGGCGTCCCGTGATTCTAACGAATCCGGGGCGCTTCTTATTTTTGGGTCCGTTGTACGGGCGCCTGCTTCTCCAGAATGGTCACGTCCTCAGCTTTTCCCGAAGACAGGCTGCGATACGCAGCGTCGAGGATGATCTGATTCTGCCAGCCTTCCTCTCCCGGCAGCGGGAAGGGCCGCGATCCTTCAACCGCATCCGCGAAGGCGTCTACCTGCAGCGCGTAGGCCAGACGATTTGACGCGGCTTCTGTACCCAACAATTTCCCCTCACGCCACAACTCCAGCGAGACGGGCGGGTCCACTCTAAGTCCGTCGTCGGCACGCAACGTTCCTTTATCCCCGACAAACTCCAGCGGCGTGCGATATTGTGCCCGAGTTGAAACCAGCACCGTGGCGAGCGTTCCGCGCCGGAACGCCAACGTGAGGATCGCAGCCGCTTCCACTCGTCCCGAGCCTTCATCCCTTTGCGCATGCGCCGAGACGCCCTGCGGTTCGTCCTGCAAGATGTAGCGCAGGGCGTCGATGCAATGTACGCCCACATCGGCGATCGGACCGCCGGCCGCAATGGCAGGGTCGTAGAGCCACGTCCGCGCGTGGCCAATTCCAGGATAAGAAAATTCCGCCCGTGCGAAGATGGGATTCCCGATGTCGCCGGCGGCAATTCGTGCCCGAAGTCGTGCCGTGCTTTCCTCAAAGCGAAAGATATGGGCGACTCCGAGCAGAACTCCAGCGGCACGCGCTCCCTCAACCATGTGGCGGCACTCCTCGGCATTCATGGCCATCGGCTTTTCGCACAGCACCGGCTTGCCCGCGCGAACGGCAGCCAGGACGTCGGAACAGTGGCACACATCCGGGGTTGTCACCAGCACCGCGTCCACTTCAGGACAGCGGCAGAGTTCCTCGGTCGAACGAAAGATGTGAGGAATGGAGTACTGCTCGGCGGCCTCGCGGGCTTTTTGCGGATCGCGGCGCGAGAGCGCTACCACCCGGCAGTTCTGGGCAAGTTGGAAGCCCGGCATCAGTCGCCGGACCGCGTGCAATCCAAAACCTGCAATCCCGAAGCGAATCATAAAGTCAGCTCTGTGCTCGCAACCATTATGTATAGGGATAGAACGTGAAGAACAGCACGGACAGCACTGTTAAGCTCCACAGTGCGGGGCGAATTTCGCTCGCGCGTCCCGCAACAATCTTGCAGAAAGGATAAAGGACAAATCCTGCCGTCATCCCAATGCCGACGTTATAGGTGAATGTCATCAAAACGATCACCCCGAATGCCGGCACTAGTTCCGTGAGGTCGTCGAAGTGGATGCGAGTAATGGGCGCGAGCATCAACAACCCAACGAAGATCAACGCCGGTCCATAGGCTTGCGGCGGAATCGCCGAGATAAACGGCGCAAAAAACAGGGCTCCCACAAAGCAAATCGCCGTGGTCACGGCAGTCAGACCGGTTCGGCCGCCGGCTTCTACTCCAGTTGCCGATTCGATGTATGCCCCCGAAGTGGTGGTGCCAACCAGGGCAGCGAACGTGGTGGCAAGTGCGTCGGCCATCATCGGGCGTTCGATCTGAGGCAGATTCCCGTCCTTATCAAGGAAGCCGGCGCGCGCCGAAACGCCGATCAGGGTTCCCATCGTGTCGACGAAAGCGATCACGAAGATGGTCAGGACTACGGGAAAGAATCCCCACGTGAACAGGCTATGCAAATCGAACTTGAGAAACACCGGTTGCAGGCTGGGCGGCCTGCCGATCCATGTTGAAGGCGCCGGGGCAACCCGCGTTACGAAGGCCAGGACGGCCGTGGCCAACACGCCCGTGAGAATTGCAGCCGGGAACCGGCGAATGGTGAGGACGGTCATCAGCAAAAAGCCGAAAATCGACAGCAACACAGAAGCTGACGTGAGGTGACCGGGGCGGACCGGCGATCCAGGGCCGCCTAGCGCGACAATGCCAGTTTGGTTCAGGCCGACGAACGCCAGAAAAAGGCCAAGACCGGCAGCATAGCTGTACCTCAGCGTGGGCGGAATGGCTTCCACCATCCACTGGCGCAGCCTAAAAATGGTGAGCAGGATGAATAGGATTCCCGCCAGCAGAACGGCTCCGAGCGCGCTCTGCCACGAGTAGCCGAGCACGCGCACCACCGTGAACGCGATAAACGCGTTCTCGCCCATGTAGGGACCAATAGCGAACGGACGCTTCGCGTACAAGCCCATCACCAGCGTGCCGAAAATGGCAGTCAAGATCGTAGCCGTGACGGATGCGCCGGTCGGCATCCCTGCGTTGGCCAGGATGGCTGGATTGACCGCCACAATGTAGGCCATCGTGAAGAACGTGGTCAGTCCCGCCAGCACCTCCTGCCGGATCGTAGTTTGGTGTTGCGAGAGCCCAAAGAATTGATCGAGCCAGTGGTTCAAGTTGTCCTCGGGTGAAACCAAGGATTGTACATTCGCCGCACTCGAAGCACGAATCGAAAGGTTTTGTAGCGCCGGCAACCTGCCGGCTGTCGCGAGGGCAACTCTGCCCTCGGAGTTGGGAGAAAAACAGAGTCAAACGCGTCCCGGAAGGAGCAAGCCACAATGCAGGCTCGACGATATTGGCAGTTTGCTGCCGAGAATCAACTCTGGCGGAGTCCAGCCAGCATCTCGGGATCGATATTCCCGCCACTAATGACAGCGACATGGATCTTCGCAGGCGGCAGTTCGCTGGCGTGAAACAGGAACGCCGCCGTAGCGACCGCGCCGCTCGGCTCGGCGACGGTTTTGGAGTTCCCGCTGAGCGCGACCATCGCCCGTTGGATTTCCTCTTCTTTTACCGTGACGATGTCATCTACATAGGCGCAGATGTGCTCGAAGTTGATCGCCCCGATGCTTTGCGTGCGCAGGCCATCCGCGAGTGTTTGTGTGACCTGCTCGGCGGGGGCCGAAACGATGTGTCCCGCGCGGAAGCTGGCCTGGGCATCCGCAGCCAGTTCCGGCTCCACGCCAATGACGTTCACGCTGGGATCCGTGAGTTTGATCGCCGCCGAGATCCCGCTGATCAGCCCGCCGCCCCCGACCGGAACGAGCACGGTCTCAACCGCGGGCAGGTCCTCCAGGATCTCCAGTCCCACCGTCCCTTGTCCCGCGATGATCTTCTCATCGTTGTAGGGAGGGACAATGACATAGCCATGCTCGGCCGCCAGTTCCTCGGCCCGCAACCGGCGCTCTTCGCTGCTCGCGCCGACCGTGATGACCTCGGCTCCGAGTGCTGCCGTGGCCTCCAATTTGTTCTTGGGTGCGTTGCCTGGCATGACGATGATCGCCTTCACTCCCAGCGCACGTGCCGCGTAGGCCACGCCTTGCCCGTGGTTTCCACTGGAGTAGGAGACGACGCCGCGACGGAGTTCCTCGCCAGTGAGTGAAGCGACTTTGTTGTAAGCGCCGCGCAGCTTGAATGCCCCGATGGGCTGCAAGTTCTCCAGTTTCAGGTAGAGCTTGCGGGAGTCGGTGGAGCTAGTCCATTCGAGCAAAGGTGTGCGGACTGCAATGCCGTCGAGAAGCGCACGAGCGCTGTGAATGTCAGCCAGCGTTACGATGGCAGGATCTCTCCTCGGCGTCTCGGCAGCAAAAAGCGTTCTCAGATCTCCAGAATCACGGGCATAATCAGGGGCCGCCGCTGTGTTTGTTTGGAGATGTAGCGCTTCAGGTCTGCCCGGATCTTCTCTTTGATCACGCCGTAGTCCGCTTTTTCTTCGTCGCTGGAAGCCTCAAGCGTTTCCATGACAATCTCACGCGCACGCTCGATCACTCCGTTTTCCCCCGGCGCGAAGCCGCGTGTCACAATCTCGGGCGAAGTTTCCACGCGCCCGGTGATCTTGTTGATCGCGATGATCGGCAGCACAAACCCGTCTTCGCTCAAGTGCCGCCTGTCCTTGATCACCAGATCTTCGACCACATCCGTGCGTGACCCGGAATCGATGCAAACACGTCCCACGTTGACGCGCCCGGCCTTGCGTGCGCCCAGTTCGTCGATCTCCAGGACATCTCCGCTCTCGATCAGCATGATGTTGCCCACCGCCCCGCGCATCGTTCCCGCGAGGTCGGCATGCAGTTTGAGCTGGCGGTATTCGCCGTGGATCGGTACAAAATACTTCGGCCGCACCAGGTTGATGATCAGCTTGAGTTCTTCCTGGCTGGCGTGTCCCGAGACATGCACCGGTGGATACGAACCGTCGTCGTAAATGACGTGCGCTTCGCGCCGGAATAGATGGTCCACCATGCGGAAGATAGCTTTTTCGTTTCCGGGAATAATGCGTGACGAAAGCACCACCGTATCGCCCTTTTCGATCTTGGCGTGCTTATGGTTGTCGACCGCCGCGCGCGACAGGGCTGACATCGGCTCGCCTTGCGTGCCGCTGATCAGCACACAGACTTTCTCCGGCGCAAAGTTCTTCATCTCGCCGGGATGAATCAGCAAACCCTCCGGGAGCGAGATATAACCCAGGTCTTCCGCAATCTCCGCCGAGCTGTTCATCGAGCGGCCGATGAAACAGATCTTGCGCCCATGTTCCCAGGCCAAATCGACCGTCAGCTTGATGCGGTGAATCGACGACGAAAAACACGAGATGAACAGGCGGCGCTGCGTGCGCGCAAACACTTCATCAAACTTCCGGCGCACGGCGCGCTCGCTGGGCGTGTATCCCTTACGCTCGACGTTGGTCGAATCCTGCAGCAGTGCCAGCACGCCTTCCTTGCCGTACTCGGCGAAGGAATGCAGATCGAAAAGCCGGTTGTCGGTCGGCGTGGGATCGACTTTGAAATCGCCCGTGTGGAGCACGACTCCGAGCGGCGTGTGAATCGCCAGCGCGACACAATCCACCAGGCTATGCGTGACCTGGATCGGATGAACGGTGAACGGCCCGATTTTGAAGCGCTCCCCCGGACGAATCTCGCGCAGGTCGGCGTCGTCCAGCAGTTGATGTTCGTCCAGTTTGTCCTCAACGTAAGCCAGCGTGAACTCCGTGCCCCAGACCGGTACATTCAGTTCGCTTAGAATCCAGGGCAGAGCGCCAATGTGGTCCTCGTGCCCGTGCGTGAGGACGATGGCCCGGACATGCTTGCGATTTTCGAGCAGGTAAGAAATGTCGGGGACAACGATGTCCACGCCCAGCAGTTCGGCCTCCGGGAACATGAGCCCGGCGTCGACCACAATGATGTCGTCGCCCCAGCGCAAGGCCATGCAGTTCATGCCGAACTCGCCCATCCCGCCGAGGGGAACGATATGCAATTTTCCTGAAGGCATGCGAAGCCTTGATGCTAGCACAGGGGTCGTGAGTGGCGTGTCCTGAGTTGCCATCCTCTGTGCTCCTCTGTGTCCTCTGTGGTTAGATCGCTCTGTCTCGGTGGCCAGAAAATCCTGCCGGAAGCAGCGGCCCACGATCCGGCAATGGCCCTGATACACTTCGATCAGAATGCCCGGCAGCGAAAAGAAATCCTGGCTGCGGCGCCGCGTCGAGGGCGCGATCCTCGGCGGCTTGACCCGCGCCTACCACACGGTCCGAGTGGATCCCGACCGGTTCCTGATCCAGTTGCGCGTCGCGCACCGGCTGCCAATTGCCACCTTTCGAGGCGTGTACACGGTTCCGGTCGAGCAGTTGGACGGCGCGGCAATGTCGGTAATTCGTGGGGGCATGAAAATGGCCGCGGCCGAAGGCGCGGGCTTCGGCCTAGGCGGCATTTTCACCATCGTGCCCGACCTCGGCATTCTCTCGGCCATCACTATGCGCACCATTCAGAAGCTCAGCCTGATTTACGGCTTCGAGATGAACACCGACGACGAGATCGCCGAACTCTGGATCGCTGCCGCCAGTGCCGCAGGCGTGGACATCAGCCGCGAACTGCTCGAAAAAGAAGTGGTCAACCGCTTCGTGCCCAAAGTGATTCAGCGCATCGCCGCCCGCGCCAGCGCCGAGGTGGTCGAGAAGTGGGCCGGACGCCTCATCCCGCTCACCAGTTCCGCCATCGGGTGCGTGCTGAACTACTACTTTGTCCGCGCCTGGGGACGGCGGGCCCTGGAACACTTCCGCCGGAAGCATTTCGAAGTACGGCAGAGATTTGCCGAGGAGCAGGCCAGGCTGCCGGGCGCGTCCGGGCCGCAGGCGCTTTCCTGAAGTTCTTGACAGACGTAGGAAGTCACGAAAGCCTTGTACGCTACCGTTCCAGGTCCCGTTCACCCCCGGAGTGATATTCGCATGCGAATGATCCTGTGCGTCGCCGCAATTGTGGTCGGGCTGCTGTTCTCGCCGCGCGTCATAGAGGCGCAGCAGCGTGGAGAGATTTCCGCTTCCTCGGTCTGCGGAAAAGCGGAGGTTCATCAAACCGTTGTGATCGACGACGGGAGGCAACACTCCATTAGCCTCGACCAGAGGCCCTGTTTATGGGGAAAGCCCATTGCCATCGCCGGCTCTTCGGGCACTGCCTATATGTCGTACGGGGTTGACGATGTGCAGAACAATCGGTCCCGCGACCAGGGCTACGCTGTCGGCGCGCTGACCACTGGCGACAAATATTTCCTGCACTACGATGGCACTGCCACCCTGAACGATGGCGTGCCTGTGCATTTGGAAGGTACATGGAAATTTACCGGCGGCACCGGCCGTCTGCAGCGGTTGAGCGGAAGAGGGACCTACCATGCTCAACCGAATCAGGCGGGGGAGATGTTGTTCAAAATCGAGGGCGAATATCAGATCTCTGAACCACATCCAAAATAATCAGCCGGAGGTAGCCGGCGAGCGCATGCGCCGGAATTGCAGGACGACTTCGGTGACCAGCAGCGGAAGAGTCCAACAAGCCCAGCCGATCGTAATAGCCCGGTCGTTGTCGGGCTGGAGATGGGAAGTCGGACCATAGTCGTTCAGCACCCGGAATGTCACGAAGGCAAAGGTGACGACATAGGCTCGCACCATCCACTCCTTGTGGACCGGGATGCGCCTTTTCAGAATAGCGTAGTACGCCATGCCCGCCGTCGTGACCCACGCGGTCGCCAACCCAAGTAGCGAGAAGCCAAAGGCCCATCCGAAGGTGGTGACGATCGCCATGTGATACGCGCCTACGGAACCTACAGCCACGCCGCTGAGAAAGAGCCGGCCGGTCCAGCGGTGCAGGCGGGCATAGCGCGCGCGGAAGCCCGTCCAGAATTGCCAGGGGCCGCTGAGCAAAGCCACCATGCCGCCAGTCATGTGCATCAGCAGCCAACCGCGCTGTGCCCAGTAGTTGGCGGCGCCCCGCAGGGGATCGTTAAAGGCTGCCTGGTTGTAGTGCAGGTAGTATCGGAACACGTACTTGAGAACGAAGGCGATCGCGATCGCCAGGATCGAGCTCGAGGCGACGATCTTTGCAGCCCTGTTCGGCCTCCCTCTTTTTGTCGGCGCGATGACCCGGCCCGAAGTTGCGATAGTGGACATGAGGTTCTCCGTTGTGCGTCGAAACAATTTACACGGAGACCTTAATTAAGCAAGGGAAAAAGTATTCTGGCGAGCGCCTCGAGTGGTCTGCGCCAGGCATGGGGCAGACTGGCGGACTGCGGTGCGATCCGGACCGGCTGGTTACGAACGCGGACGGCCTTTCGGGATTCCGCCGGGTACCCCATCTGTCTCGCGCACTTTGCGAATCGGCTTGGTGATGCGCGCGCCGGGCACCTTCCCGATCCTCGGATCGCCAGCCAGAACCAGTTCACAGGCGTGCAGCGCCGCTTGCTCAAAATCCTCTGCATTGGCCGGAATCACCTGCCAGCCCGTCACTTTCTTCCCCAACACTTGGATGGATCGCATGTTGGGAAACTCCCGCCGCAGACTCGGATGATGTTCCTTGGTGGTAGCGAGCCACACGCCGTTGTCGGCCGTCTGATCGCGTTTCTCGCGAAGGATCAGGACAATCTTGTCGCCAACATAGATCGCAAGGCAGCCGAACATGGGGTTGGTCCGCGGCGACAGCGCAGCGAGCGCGTCGAGCACGAATGCATGCGGGACAGGCTTGCGCTGCTTGACCGGGAAGAGCGGGTCGTCCAGCGGGCGGAAAGCGGCATCGCGGCGGTGCTTCGGCATGGGATTCAGGTTATAACGTCGCGGATTTTAGCGGGGCTTCTACCTAAGCAGCTGGTTGATCGCCACAATTACCCGCTCCGCCCGGTCCAGGGTTTCTACTACGGCCGGCTCATCCCGGTCCAGTAAAGTGGCATGTTGAAACAACCAGTCCGCCGCCGTGAAAGGATCGAACTCGGCGCCAACCGGTGAAATGGCTCGAAAGTAAGCCTCCGCCTTCGTCACCAGGCGCGCAGTTTTCGGGTCCGCGTCGATCAGCCTTTGGCCGGTTGCCGCATGGCCGCCATTCAGATTGAACGCCTGGTTCAAAATCCCGGCATAGAGCCGCGGGTCGAAGGCATCTTCGATGCTGGCCTCCTCCATCCCAAGAATCGCAGCAAAGGTGAGCAGCCGCTCGCCTTCCATGACTCTATTCTGCCGCAGGGATTCAAATTTCTTGCGTTCCGCTTTCGAGTAGCCGCTCAGCGCCGCGGTGTCAAGCTTCTGTCCTGAAAACAACGCGACAAACGGCTGGATCTTTTCGATTCCCCCGGCCGGGCAGATCGTCCAGCGAGGGTCAATCCCGGTTCTGCCGCGGCGCAGAAGAGCCGACGACCACGCTTGCAAATAAAGAAGGTCGCCCGGCCCTTCGACCAGCAGTGTGTGTTTGCCCACGAACAGGGTTTGCGTTATCTGGTAGCCCAGCGCGCCCTGCAGGGGAAACAGCGTGTCGCGGTCCGTTGCCATGGCGTCATTGCGCACCTTGGTGCCCTCCGATACCCACTGGCCGGGTTTAGGCTGAAGAATTCTGTCCTCTACAATGCGCACCGAGGACAGGTTGTCGGCGGGAACCATGAATGGGGAATGAGTTGTAAATTGCAACTGATGCTCGGGTGAGAGTTTATCCGTGAAGTAACGCAGCAAGTCCGTTTGAGCTTTGCCGTGCAGGGTCAACCCCGGCTCATCCAGCAACAGGATGAGATTGTCCCCGTTCTTCCGAACCTGTGCGAACGTCACCAGGAAAGAAAAGAACCAGATAAAGCCTGCACTGCGTTCGGAAAACGGCATGCTCATTCGGTGCAAGTTGTTTTTCACTCGTGCTCGGGCAATGATCCCCTGATTGAACGGCGGCGGGTCATTGGCTTCCGCTTTCGTGACCCGCACTTCAATCTCCAGAAACGGATTCTGTGTCCAATACTCCAGCAACTGATAGGTGATGCGGCTCGAGGCCGCCTCGCACCGTGCATTCAACCCTTCGTAGGTGGTCGACGTCATTATTTCTTCGAGGGAAGTCCCTGCGTATTCCAGAAAATCTACGAAGACGCGCTCGCCGCCTTCGATCGGCGGTTGTTGCTCACCGCGCTTGCGCGCGTTGTACGTGTCGAGCCGAAGCTGTCCGACCATGCGGTCGTAGTGAGACGAATACAGGAAATGCGGCAGGTTGCCTTTTAAAGTGTCGTTGACCAGGGCGCGTACCGATCTGAGTGGAAAGCTGTTGATGCGGTTGAGCAGGTTTTGCTGTCTTTGGGTTCGCTCCGGGATCGCTTCCAGGGCAGCGACCAGATCCTGGGAATGGCTTGCACCCGTAAGCGGCTGTCGTTCGTTCTCGTCCAGCCCTTCCCATGCAATCAGATTCTGGATGGCCTTTTTGTAGTCCATGGGAACGAGCCACTGCGCTTCCTTGTCTCCGTATCGGCGATAGACCGTGACCGGCTGATCGAGCAGAGCATCGCCAATCTTTTCCGCGATGGAAGCCTTCTCCTCTTGCGAGAGTTCCCATTTCGTGATCACAACGGTGGCCGGTTCTTCCTTATGCCACTTGGAATATTCGGTCAACCAGCGGCGCGGGTAATCGCGCTCCAGGTCATACACCACCGGCGTCGACGGGTGCGGGTTAAGCCCGGCTAGAGCTTGCAAAATGGCGGTCTTGCCGGCTTCGTTTTTCCCCACCAGACACAGGATCTGGGCGGCATCAAATTCGCCCGAGTCTTCGACGCTCCGAAAATTTGTGACGTGTACTCTCGCCAGTTTCATGTTGTCCCTTCCTTCATCGCAGACATCCCACCCCACACCGGCCCGGCCTGAACCGAGGTGTCCTGTTGACGAAGCCTTTCATTGTAAGGCGCTGGTTCGTGAAATCAACAGCCACTACGGCGTAGTTAGGGCGGGGAGGCCGGGCTAACGCCGCCAGCCGTTCTCGGTGGTCGTTCGCAGCTTACCTTAGCCAGTCTTCCAATTCGATCCCACGCTCGGTTTTCTCGTCCCGATACTTGACGATCACCGGGGTGTAGAGCGACAGGTTCCAGTCGCCGGACTTGCCTTTGCCCTTGGTCACCGCCCGCGACCCTGGGACGACGACGGCGTTTCCGGGGACTTCGAGCGGATGGCCAGGTGTGGCCCGATAGACTTCTCCCCGGACGAGGTCGTAGAGCGGCGTGGACCGGGTCAGTATCGTGCCTGCTCCCAGGACGGCGCGCGCGCCGACCAGTGTGCCCTCAAACACGCCGCAATTGCCACCGACCAGCACGTCGTCTTCGATGATGACCGGGGCGGCGTTCATGGGTTCGAGCACGCCTCCGATCTGGGCGGCGGCACTCAGGTGGACACGCTTGCCGACCTGCGCACAGGATCCGACCAGGGCGTGCGAGTCGACCATGGTCCCCTCGTCCACGTAGGCGCCGACGTTGATGAACATGGGCGGCATGCACACGACCGACGGCGCAACGTAGGCGCCTTCGCGGATGGACGAACCACCAGGCACGAGGCGGATACGGTCGGCGAGCGTGAGACGGCGGGCCGGGAAGGTGTCCTTGTCGACGAAGTTGAGGACGTCGCCGTCCGACATTTCTTTGAGTTCACCGAGACGGAAGCCAAGCAGGATGCCTTGCTTGACCCATGCGTTGGTCGTCCAGCGGCCGTTTATTTTTTCGGCAGCGCGGACTTCGCCTCGCGTGAGGCGTGTACGGAAGTCGGCAAAGGCACGGCGAGCGGCGGCGAGGTCCGCGATGGTTGCCGACGCATACAGGGATTCGATGGTTGACTTCAATTCTGCTGTCGAGTCAGGCATAAGAGTTGAGCAATGCTTCGAGGCGGAGCGGCGAACGCGGTCAAGAGCCAGAAGCTAAGAGCTAACAGCTGCTTTCCTACGCCACGCACTTGCATTCGCTGCGAATCAGCACTCCGGCCATGTGGTGCGACGCCTCGCGGGCTTCCGTAGCAGTGGCGTACGGGCCGTGCCAGCGCGAATGATTGGGATCGTGGCCAGCGGGACGTCCCTTGCCGGAACTGCACTGCCCGCAGGAGGCGCGGTGCACCACCGCCTTGTGCGGCCCGGCGGCCCAGTTCTCATAGACGTAGAACTCGCTGGGGGCGGGGGCGGCGGCTGGAGTCGCCGTCTTGGCGACCAGCCCTGCGTCAGCGGCGACTCGCTGCAGTTTGGAGCGCGTGTCGCGGCGCATGGGCAGAAGCGGTAAGCGGTAGACTTCTTCGATTTTGCCCATCATCGCCAGCACTGCCTTCACCGGCAGCGGGCTCGATTCGATAAAGTTGGCCTGCATCAGCGGAAGATATTTGCGGTGGATCGTGCGTGCCGCCGGCCAGTCGTTGGCGAGCGCGGCGCGCGTCATCTCCGCCATCTCGCGCGGGATTTCATTGGACGCTACCGAAATCACGCCGACTCCACCGAGCGCGATCACGGGTAAGGTCACGGCATCGTCGCCCGAGAGGACGAGGAAGTGCTCAGGGACTACGTTCAACACTTCGGCAATCTGCGTCATGTTCCCGCTCGCTTCCTTCACTCCGGCGATGTTGGGAACCTCGCACAGGCGCGCCAGCGTGGCGGGCTCCAGATTGGCGCTGGTTCGTCCGGGGACGTTGTAGAGGATGACGGGCTTGTCCACGGCCTCGGCGATGGCACGAAAATGGCGGTACTGGCCTTCTTGCGTCGGTTTGTTGTAGTAGGGTGACGCGGTCAGGATGGCGTTGACGCCCGGGCGCGCGGCGACTTCTTTGGCCTTTGCAACGGCTTCCTGAGTAGAGTTCGAAGTTGCGCCAGCGACGATGGGGACACGTCCGGCAGCAACTTCGGTCGTCAATTCGATGACATGCAGCCACTCATCGTGGGTGAGCGTGGGAGTTTCACCAGTGGTGCCACAGGGGACCAGGAAATCGACGCCCGACTCCACCTGCCAGGCCACTAGATTCCGCAGCGCATTTTCGTCGACCGCACCGTCCTGGGAGAACGGGGTGACAAGAGCCGTACCACAGCCTCGCAATTGCATGGCACAAGGATAACTCTTAACGCGGCCTATGTGCATGTGCCGGCGTAGGACTTAAAGTTCGCGCCAGATATCGCGAAATTCGAAGAAACCGGTTTTGCCCACCAGCCACTCGGCTCCACGGATGGCACCCTCGGCGAATCCGCGGCGGGATTTCGCGTCGTGGCAAAGATAGATCCGGTCGTTGGGAGAATCGAAGGTGACTTCGTGCAGGCCGACCACGTCGCCTTCACGGAACGAGACGATTTCGAGTTCCTGGCCACCAAACTGGCGCGCGATGTTCTGGATGGTGAGCGCGGTTCCGGAAGGGGCGTCCTTTTTCTGGCTGTGGTGGCGTTCGAAGATCTGGCCGGAATATTCGAATTTCGAGGCAGCGGCGGCGGTGCCTACGATTTCAAAAAACAAGTTCACGCCGATGGAGAAATTCGACCCGTAGAGGAAGCCAGTCTTGGCGGAGACAACCATTTCGCGCAGGCGCGGCAGTTGGTCGTACCAGCCCGTGGTTCCCACCACCATTTTCTTCCCGGCGCGGATACAGGCTTCAGCGTTAGCGACGACTGCGGTGGGTGTCGTGAAGTCGATGACGGCGTCAACCGGGGTGAGGAAAGCGGGGGTGAGGGCGCAGGCATTGGCGTTTTCGTCGGCGTCCAGGGTGCGGATATGGTGACGGCGCGCATGGGCCACTTCGGCAACCAGCGACCCCGTCTTGCCACGGCCGAGGATCAGGAGATTCATGCTAAGGCCCCGGAGACGACCGGCTTGCCACTACGGTTTGGGAGCGTAATACCCCTTACGGGTCCGTACCTTCAAGCCTTTTTCCTGGGTGGAGATTTCAATGGTGCGGAAGCGGCCGTCGGCGGCAAAGTCGGCCGGCTTGTAGGCCATGGCATACTGGCTGCGCAGTTCATCCTGAATCGAGACGAACGCGTCCGACACGTCGCGGATCTGGAACGGGAAGAACGCGCGCCCCCCGGTGGCGTCGGCAATGCGCTCCAGCACCTTGTCGCCTTTGCCCTTCATCCCGCTGATGTTGGTGCTGATGGTATAAACGATCACCTCCGCGCGCTGAGCCATTTCGATGGATTCCTCGCGCGTCACGTGGCTCAGGTTGTCGTCCCCATCGCTCAACAGGATGATGGCCCGCCGCACTGGACCAATCTGCTCCTGCTTGAGCAGCTTGTCCCGGCATGCAAAGTAAAGCGCGTCATACATGGCCGTGCCGCCGCCCGCCCGCAGTTCCCGCACGCCGTTGGACAGGTCCTGCGTGTTGTCGGTGAAATCCTGCGTCACCTCCGGGGTGGCATCGAAGCCCACCACAAAGGCCTTGTCGTAGCGCGGACGAACGATGGAATTCAGGAACTCGATGGCCGCTTCCTGCTCGAATTTGAAACGGTCGCGCACGGAATTGCTGGCATCGATGAGCAGTCCGACCTGGAGTGGAAGATCCGTTTCGCTGCGAAAGCTGCGAATCTGCACGGCCGGCTTGCGATCGTCCACGACATTGAAGTCGTTCTTCTTCAGATCCTTGATGTAGCGGCCATGCTTGTCGGTGACGGTGAAGATCACGCGCACTTCGTTCACTACGACCGGGATGGTGGTGATGGCCTCGTCGGTGTCCGACTTCTCTTTCGGGGGATCCTCCAAACGCGGTGCGGGCGGCGTTGCTGCCGCAGGCGTGGGCTCCGCCGGAGGTGCTACCGGAGTCTTGGCAGGCGCTGCCGTCTGCGAATTCTGGGCGCCGGAAGGCTTGGAATCCGAAGGTGGAGCGGGCTTGGTGTCGTTCGAAGGCGGTTGCTTGGCGGGTGCGCTCTGCTGTGCACTCGCCGAAGGCGCGGACGGAAGCGAATTGGGATCGGCAGTCTGGCCGAAGGCGGCCGCCGACAGCATGACCAGCCAGCTAACGAATAAGAAAGAAGCTCGGGATCTCATCAGAATTGATTTCATTATATCCGCTGCCAACCGAGAAACAGAAAGACCGCCAATCTGTAGCGCCGGCGACTCGCCGGCGGTCCCGACCCGCCCTCAACCCGGCGGGGCAGGGCGGTCAGGTTTTGCGTCAGCGCTTTCGAGTTGACGCACCAGTCGCAAACTCCAACTGCCCCAACAGATCTTCCAACTCCCTCGGCAGTCCCCGCGAGAAACTCAACCGCTCTCCGGTCCGCGGATGCGCCAACTCCAGCTTTGCCGAATGCAAGAAATTCCGCCCAAGGCCGAGCGTAGCCGGTGCGCCCGCCGCCCGCCTCTTCCCCGACTGGGTCCGCAACTCCCCCGGCGCCCCATACAACGCGTCTCCCACCACGGGATGCCCAATCGACGACATGTGCACGCGAATCTGGTGCGTCCGACCAGTTTCAATCTTGACCTCGAGCAGCGCAAACTTGCCGTAAGAAGAATCGATCTTCCGCGTTACCACATAATGCGTGACCGCCTCGCGCCCGCCCGCGCCTCGTGTCGTCATGCGCGTACGCCGCTGCGTGTGGCGGCTGATGGCGCTTTGAATCGTGCCCCGATCTTTTTTCGGCCAGCCGTGCACCAGGGCCAAATAAGTCTTATGCACTTCGCGCCCGGAAAATTGTCGCGCCAGCTGCCGGTGCGCCTCGTCGTGCTTCGCCACCACCATCAGCCCACTCGTCGCCCGATCCAACCGATGTACGATCCCCGGCCGCAACTCTCCACTCACACCAGAGAGCGTCCCAAAGTGATGCAACAGCGCATTTACCAGCGTGCCCCGATTGCGCGCATCTTCGGTCGCTCCCGCTCCCGCGTGCACCATCATACCTGCTGGCTTGTTGACGATCGCTAGGTCGTCGTCCTCGTAAACAATATCGAGCGGAATCTCCTCCGCCATCGCTCGCAGTGGCGGAGCCTGCGGAGGCCCGGTGACGGTGATCTGCTCACCACCCTGCAATCGCAGCGACACCTTCGCCGTAGAGCCGTTCACCAGCACTTCGCCCTTCGCAATCAGTTGCTGAAGCCGCGACCGGCTGACGTCCGTCAAGTTCGCGGCCAGAAATTGGTCAAGCCGCTGGCCCGAGCCGTCGGGAGAGACAGTAAGAGTGAGGGGAAAGTCAGGCATTGACTGAACCAAATGGACCGTCGGGCGCCCCACAAGAGTTAAGAGCTAAAGGCTAAGAGCTAAGAGCTAAAAGCTGAGAGCCTAACGCCCAGTCTGAGTGCTGAGTGCTGAATGCTGAGTGCCGCTTTTCACATACCAGATCAGCCCGCCGCCAATCACCAGCAGAATCGAGATCAGCTGCGTCCCCGTCATCAGACCGCCAAACACCTCGCCGCGTCCGGGATCGCCGCGCAGGAACTCGATAAAGAAGCGCTCAATTCCGTATAACACCATAAAACTGCCGAACACCTGCCCATCGAACTTCTTGCGCCCAAGCAGCCAGGTGAGAACAAGGAAGTTGAAGAACTCGGCGGCCGCTTCGATCAACTGTGTTGGCTCGATCCGCACGCCGAGCGGAGTCAGGCTCACGTCGTGTGCCAGTTGATCGGTGAACGTCACGCCCCAGAAATGAATGGTCGGCTTGCCAAAGCAGCAGCCCGCCGCAAAACATCCAAAGCGTCCCAGGACGTGTCCAAAAGCAAGCCCGGGCGCGAAGCCATCGACCGTGCGCAAAGGCGGCATATGGTGGCGGCGCACGTACCAGACCGCCATGATGAAGGCTGCAATCAACCCGCCGGAAAAGACTCCTCCCGCCTGCAGCGTGTTCAGACTGAAGATCTCCCGCCAATTGTTGGCGTACGTGCTCCAGTCGTTGATGACATACAGAATCTTGGCGCCCACAATCCCCGCCAGCACCACCAGGACGCCGAGGTTCCAGGCATCGTCGCCGTTGATGCCCTGCTTCTCCGAGTTGCGCACGCTGATCCAGAGTCCGATCAGCACCCCCGAAGCAACCAGGAATCCGTAGGTGGGCAGATAGAAACTGCCAATGTGAAACAGGCGCGGAAACACGTTAGTTTAGATGCTCCAGTTGAAGGCTGAGTAACGAGAAGAGTCTAGCAGGAAGGCAGGTGACAGGTCACAGGTGTCAGGTCCCGGCAAATCGCAAACGGATTTGCTTTTCCTAAGACCTGACACCTGAGACCTGTGACCTGAAGTAAAAAAGCCGACCCACTTGGCCGTGTGGTGGGCCGAGAATGAACCCGTCGTAAGACGTTGGGAACCCGCCGTGACCCATTAGGCTTTTCCGCATGACGGAACATAGCTCACAGGATCCCGAGTCGAGCCCCCGTTCATTCGGTGTTGGTTCAAAAATCGGTGACCACCATCACGAACCCGGCAGGCCGGCTTTTCAGCTTCGATGCTAGGAAACGCGGAAGAGATTCGCAAGAGGGAAGCACAAAATAGTTGGCAGGAGTTTTGCTACCAGGTGGCGCCGGGATGTTGAACGGCGGGTTACGAACGAGGTCAGCCCGTGCGCCGGTGATCTTGCAAAACCTCGTCGAGCGCGCTTGCCAACTGGTGCGCGCGTTCCTTGAGTTCCGGCTTCGGGAGGTCCAAGCTCCGCTTCAGCAGATGATATTCGTCGGCAATATTCAGGGCCGCCAGCACCGCCAGCCGCACCGAATCGACGGTTGCGGTTTGCTCGGAAACCGCGCGCATTTTTCCGTCCACGTATGCCGCCAGCTTCAGAATGTAATCGGCGTCAGAGCCGCGCAGGTTATAGACCTGGTCGAAGATCTCCACCCGCACGCTGCCATTGACGGGATCTTTGGTCGGCGGTTGTTTGGTAGCCGTTGCCATGTTTCTCCCCGGCTCTCAGCTTTCAGCCGAGAGCTCATCTCAACTGGCCGCCTGCTCGTGCGCCAGGTTGTCCATCTGCCCCAGCATCTTTTCCACGCGCCCGCGGATGTCCTGCCGCTCCTTGCGCAGTTGCAACAGTTCGCGGCGCATGGCTGCGTTCTCTTCTTCGCGCTCTTCCAGTTGCTCGCGCAGCCGCTTCAGATCGCGCTCCGAGACCGCCCGCGCCTCCTTGGCGGCTTTGTATAACTCAATGGTGCGATAAACTTTCTCTTCCAGCGCCTGAAAATCTTCAGCCGGAACCTGCCCTGTTACCTCGTCCACCTCTTTAACAGACATGAACTCGACTCGCTTTCAGCGAAATGTGCTCGGGTGTGAGGCGAGTATAGCGCAGTTTGCTGTGGAATTTACCAGAAGCATGTCCTAAGTGTTTCTGCGAAAGGCCCTGCCCGTTTTCCCGCGCGCCCCATGAACTGTCATCCCGAGCGCAGGGCGCAGGAGCGAAGCGACTAAGCACAAGTCGAGGGACCTTGTGTCTCTACCAGGTCCCCGGTTCCGTCCCATGTTTTCCTACCCTCGCGTCAACTTCTCCAGCCGGACCGCCGCTTCATCCAGCGTCTCAGGCCGCTTGCAGAACGCAAACCGCACCTGCTGGGATCCGTCCTTCGGGTGCTTGTAAAAGCTCGACCCCGGCACGCACGCAATCCCGACTTCTTTTACCATGTATCCCGCAAACTCGACATCATTCTTGTACCCGAACGCGCTGATGTCGGTCATCACGTAATATGCCCCCCGCGGCCGATAGCAACGGAATCCGGCCCGCTCCAATGCCGGAATCAGGTGGTCGCGCCGCGCCCGATACTTATCCGCCAGATCCCGATAATAGGTCGTGGGCAAACCAAGTGCCGCCGCACCGGCTTCCTGCAAAGGAGCAGGAGCCCCCACAGTAAGAAAATCGTGCACCTTGCGAATCGCGTTCGTGATCGCCGGAGGCGCTACCGCCCATCCCACACGCCATCCCGTAACGCTGTAGCTTTTCGAAAGCCCGTTGATGGTGATGGTTCGCTCGCGCATGCCTTCGAGCCGGGCAATCGAAATGTGTTGCGCGCCGTCGTACAGGATGTGCTCGTAAATCTCATCCGTGATAGCCAGCACGTTGTACTCGACGCACAAATCGCGAATCAGTTCCAGTTCCTTCCGCGTGAACACCTTGCCGGTAGGGTTATTGGGCGTGTTCAGGATGATCGCCTTCGTGTGATGCTGGAAGGCCTCGCGCAACTCCTGCTCGTCGAAAGTCCACTCGCTTTCAGATTCGGATGTGGCGACTGGCGACCCGCCCGTCGAGCGCGGAGGGCGCAAGCTGACAAACCGAGGTTTCGCTCCGCTAAGAATCGAATCCGGCCCATAGTTTTCATAAAACGGCTCAAACACTACCACCTCGTCGCCCTTGTTGCAGACCGCCAGCAGCGTGGCAATCATCGCCTCGGTCGAACCGCAGCACACCACAATTTCTTTTTCCGGATCGACGTGGATCCCCTGCCACTCCTGCATCTGCAGGGCAATGGCATTGCGCAGATTCTTAGCGCCCCAGGTGATGGCGTACTGGTTCACGTCCTCCGCGATGGCCTGTTGCGCGGCCCGCTTGATCTCCGCCGGAGCCGAAAAATCCGGAAACCCCTGCGCCAGATTGATCGCGCCATACTGCATCGCCTGCCGAGTCATCTCGCGGATGACCGACTCGGTAAAATGCTCAACCTTGTCGCTGAGATAGTGCTTGGGAAGCGCGGGAACCTGTGTCATGGAAAGTAAGGCTAGCACAGGAAAAGCCCACGTAGGGACAGCCGCCCTCGGCTGTCCAGTGGGGGCAAGCCCCGCAGTGGCCGCTCGCAGACTCTGATTAATGCAAGTTTTGGGCAGGGCACGACTTCAGTCGTGCCATCAGTACGTCTAAGTGAGCCGGCTTTAGCCGCTGAGGGCGATAACGTCGCAGCGACACGGCTTTCCATGACATTCTGAGACCCATTCCTGTATTGGTCAAACATAATGACCATAGTATGATAGAATGACCAAGGAGGCTCCATGAAGGAAATCGCCATCTCGGAATTCAAAGCCAAGTGCCTCGCGTTGCTGGAACAGGTGCGCGCCACAAAAAAACCGATTCGCATCACGCGCTTTGGCAAGCCGGTGGCCGAAGTCGTTCCGGCGACTGTGGTCATGGATCGCGAGGCTTGGTTCGAGTCGATGCAGGATACATTCGAGATACTCGGAGACATTGTTTCTCCCGCGAACGATGAGGACGAGTGGGAGGTTCTTCGCGATTGAAACTTCTTCTCGACACCCACATCTGGCTCTGGCGGTTTCGCGAGCCCAGTCGACTCGGCCGGCGTCTTCTGCGACACCTCAACGATGCGGAGAACGAGTTGTGGCTCTCGCCCATGAGCACGTGGGAGGCGCTGACCCTCCACGACAAGGGCAGGATTCGAATCAAGGGAGACCTCTCGGAATGGCTGGCACTCGCCACGGCAGGCACGCAAGAGGCCCCTTTTACCCACGAAATCGCGCTGCTGGCGCGCGGTCTGCAAATGCACCAGGACCCCGCCGACCGCGTCCTGGTGGCCACCGCCGAGGTTCTCGACCTGACGCTGGTCACCTCCGACGACCGCTTGCTGGGATTGGGAACGATCCGAACCATGGCGAATCGCTAAATGCTCACGTAGGGACAGCCGCCCTCGGCTGTCCGGTGGGCTACGACGTGGAAACAAGCCCCTCGACTGTGGCTCGTTGACATGGCGATATTTCAACAGGCATTTCAGTGATACATTGCTGGCGTGAGAAGTCTTGCTACTTGTCGATTTTTCGTGGTAGTCGTCGGCATGCTTCTCTGCGTGACCTCCGCCCCAGTGGCTGCGGGAACTTACGATACAGGCTGCATGGGAGTCGAGCACTTTTCCCAGTGGGCGAATGCGCAGACGTTTCCATATAAACCATCCTCGACGCGAGCCAAAGCTATTCGCCGCGGGCACAAGCGGCTTCGCCTCGGGATGTCTGTCGAACGGGTCAAGGAGCGGATGCCGGAACCGGACTGGTCTGTCGAGACCGAACAAGGGTGCGTTTGGAAGTATGCGACGGAAATGTCAGGTAAGACATTGTCGGACCACGGGCACTACAAGGCCATCTCGGTTAGATTCAGCGACGACAACATTGTGCGTGAGATCGGATCGGGTGACCCGTGGGAGTTTGTCGCACACTAGGCGGTAAAACCCTACGCTCTCTGCACCCCGCCCAGCGCTTCGAGGGCCTTTGTGATCTGTGCAGCCCACCCAGCCACCTCATCATCCCGCAGCGTGCGCTCACGCGACTGAAGCTTCGCGCGCATCAGAATGGAGTATTTCCCCGCGCCCACCTTGTCGCCCCGGAAAATCTCCACCGGCGCAAAGATGCGCAATTCTTCGATCTCCAGATCGTCGACCGCTTGCCGAATTTTGTCGAAGGCCACCGCATCGTCGAACACAAACGAGAAATCGCGTTCCACCGCCGGAAAGCGCGGCAGGGCCTCATACCGCACTGCCTCGAGATCGTGCTGGTAGAGCCGGTCAAGATAGATCTCCGCGACGAACACATCCTGCTTGAGCTTGCGAGCCGCCGCCACGTCCGGATGGATCTGCCCAAACTGCGCAACTGCCGCCCCATCCATCACCGCGCGCGCCGAGCGTCCCGGATGATAGTAATCCGCAGTCTGCGAGTCGAAATAGAACGTCCAGTGCGCAAACGGCGCCAGCAGTTGCTCGACGTCTCCCTTCAAATCGAAGAACGATAGCGGCCGAGTCGCTGCCCCCGCAGCCAGTCCGCTCACCACGTTCGCGCCTACGTTCCCGGCAGCGCCCATCCCGATGCGCATCAACTCCACCGATTTTGTCCCCGAAGCTTCAAACACCTTGCCCGCCTCGAACAGGCGCACGTTGTCCG
>Ga0209698_10001771_pt1 | contig 24877 bp, 27 predicted proteins | sample LitLauG_LLR_2012_FD_187203 | JGI IMG/M metagenome (GOLD analysis project Ga0209698, IMG submission 187203) | Freshwater sediment microbial communities from Pennsylvania, USA - Little Laurel Run_MetaG_LLR_2012 (SPAdes) (version 2) | ecosystem: Environmental > Aquatic > Freshwater > Creek >... | reverse complement strand
AGAGGTTTCCCGTGGAGTCCATGATCAAGCCCGCAGCCGGGCCGTCTCCATCGGGACCGGAAAAGCTATGCAAAACGGAGCATGCCCAGACGTTAGGTCTGGTCTGGCTTTCCGTGAGCCGGTAAACGGTGCCGCCACGACTGGCTCCTCCAAACGAGGTGGTGCCGTACATGCTCGACACTCCGCCTACCGTCTGCGCCAGCAACTCGCCCATCGGGTTGACGCCTTCTTTGCTCTCCTTAAAGGAATGCACGACGAGGACGCGATTGCCATAAGACAAGTAATAGACCGTGCCTCCTCCAAGCGAGCCTCCACCATACGCGGCACCGTAGCCCCATGCGTTCACGCCTCCCGCCGGTTGGCCGCCGTTGGTTCCCCGGAACGACCACGTAAAGCCGCCTTCTTCGAAGGCCGTTCCCAGGTTCTTGGTCCCGCCGGCAGTGGTGGTGCCAACCCATCTGTATTCACCCTCGTCCCAGACGACGCTCAAGTCGGCCATCGGAGCGCAGCCATCCTTGGTGCCGCCCTGAAAGCTGTGCAGCAGGGTGAACGTCCAGCCGCTAGGTGACGGCGATAGCTCAAACACCGTGCCACACTGGGCTTTGGGATCACCGCCTGCGATGGCGGTGCCATACAAATTGCCCGATGAATCGATGGCCAGTCCGCCGACCGGCTCATCCCCGTCCGTCCCGCCGGTGAAGTTGTAGATCACGGTTTCAGTCCAGCTGCCGCTTTTGGTGGGGCTGAGCTCAAACACCGTTCCCCGGTTATAAAGGCCGCCCGTTTGAGTAACTCCATAGAGATTGCCGGACGTGTCAAAGATCACGCCCGCATAAGGTTGGCCGCCGTCGTTGCCACCAGTGAAGGTGTACAAAACTTTCTGGGTCGACGCCTGAGCACTGGAGACTGAGAAGAAGAAAAAGAAGAGAACTGCAATAACTTTCGCGCGCATGACGCTGCCCCCTGGATTGATATCGCAGAGAGAGACCCTACTAGCAGGGTGGAGCAGTCTGCTGAGGCCAGCATAGGCGCAGGGCGAAAAAATTGCGGTGACGAAGTTCTCAGGTCGTTGTGACGTGCGGGCGCGAGTAGGAGTCCGCACTGCTACATGCCGCGCTACATGACTTATGCGTTTTATACGAATTGTCATCCTGAGCGGAGCGGGGACTTCACGAAGTGAAGTCCCCGCGGAGTCGAAGGACCCTGCGTTTTTCTCAGTGTCCGGAACGCATCAGGGAATCTTCACCGTGCAGCCGCCTTCTTCCCGCTACTCCACGTGGAATCCCCAGTGAGTATGGGCGTACTTTCTGCTAACCTGTTACCCGTTCCTGAGATGTCACAGAATGGCCGCACGACCAAAGCTCTCCGCAACCGATCTGCTGACGCGCGGATATTTCCACGACCGGGTTATTCCTCCGCTGAACTCTTTAGGGCTATTGCCCGCATTGCCAGAGCTAAAGGCACTTGCGAAAAATGCTCGGAGTATGAGAAGCCGCTGCACGCGTCACTCTGTTCCGAAGCGAAAGCATCTAAGGCGCTCATTAGCGATACCCAATCCACTTCATCAAACTGCTCTATCGCTTGAAGTCGAAAAATGCTGGACAAAGCTCCTATCGGCGTGCAAAAAATCCCACATCTCCCTCAGCGTACCTAAGCTTTCCTCGGAACGCGCATTGGAAACCGCTTCCAACATAAACGCCCTCCCTGTTCAGCGATCTCTGCGCTCTGTTGGGAGCCGGTATGTACTCAAAACTGATCTCGCGAGGTTCTACCCGTCGATCTATACGCACAGCGTAGCGTGGGCACTGCATGGGAAAGCCAAGGCTAGGGCAGACAAATCCCTCTTCGGCAATTTACTAGATCGGTGCTTGAGCGATACCCAAGACAAACAGACCGGCGGTATACCCATCGGCCCGGACACTTCATTCTTGATTGGCGAGGTCATGGGCTCCGCCATAGATGCGAAGCTGCAAGACTCCATCGCCCTGAGGGGGACACGGTATATCGATGACTACTCGCTTTACTTTCAGGATCAATCCCAGGCAGAGCACGCCCTGGCCCTTTTACACAAAGTGGCTAAAGAATTTGAGCTTGAGGTGAACGACCCAAAGACAGAAATTGCCCCGTTGCCGGAAGAACTGGAACCCTCCTGGAAAACTGAGCTGAGAGGAATGCATATTCGAGATATAGGACCGCCACAGGTGACAGACCTGCTGTCACTCTTTAACAGGGGGTTCGACCTTGCGAACAAGTTTCCTAGCGATAACGTTTTGACCTACGTCGCTCGGCAGGTTTCAAGCAGTACCATCGACCCGGAGAATTGGGAACTATGCGAGGCCCTGCTGATGAAAGCAGCACTTGCGGAGCCGACCGCGCTTCCCGTCATAATCGAAATACTGCAGACCAACTCAGGGTCCATCTCGAGCAAAGCGAACCTAGCCGAGGCAGTGTGGAGCTTGTGCAACTATCATGCGCCGCTTGAACAGGGTTATGAGGTTGCGTGGGCGCTTTGGCTTGCTAAACGACAGAAGATCGACATCGATCCTTCGGTAGCCAAGAAAGTCGCGATGATGGATGACGATATCGTTGCCCTAGTGGCGCTGAACCTCCAAGCTCTAGGCCTTTTCCCTACAGTATCCATGGCCGTGTGGAGAAAGGCCATGGCCCCGCAGCACCTCTATTCGGAACACTGGCTGCTGTCGTACGAAGCGCTCGAACACGGATGGCTGACTGCCAAGTCGGATTACGTGGCAACGGATCCAGTGTTCTCGGTTTTAAGGAAACACCACGTACGGTTCTACGATGCGGGGATTACGTTGCGAGTCTCCTCCTCTACCGGCTACGAGGACGAGCCAGAGGAGAACGTGGAGCGGGGAACGCTGAGCCCCGAACATTTGCTCACAAATGGGGGGTCGGCCTAGGCTCCAGCGACTGCCTGAATTCTCGAAGGGCGGCGTTGGGAGTAGCCCAACCTAGCGCGACTCGTCCCGAATCTAAAGGGTGCCCCGTCCAAGCTCTGCTTGGACGGGCCTTTCGCCGCGGCCTAACCCGCATTCGAAAGTTGCGATTCCGTCACCACGATCCGCGCACTCCGCCGCGATCGAGGCTTCTTGCGAATCACGATTTCGACGTCGCGATCGAGCGCATTGAGGAAATGCATAAGCCGCTCCACGGAGAACCCGTCCAAGCGGTAATTCATCAAGGCAGAAATCTTCGGTTGATTGACGTCGAGCAGGCGCGACGCTTCGGTCTGCGACAGCAGACGCGCCTGAATGATCTGATTGATCGCGACGGCGAGGCGCACTCTGGTTTGTTTTTCCTCGGAATCGCGCAGGCCGAGATCAGCAAATACATTTCCGGAACCCGAAACCACCGCATCACTGTTTTTTCCGTTTGCCATATCTCGCCTCGTAATCCTCGCTTGCCGACTTGAGCCTGCGGGAAACCAACTCCACATCCGTCTGGGCCGTCTTGATTCCCTTCGGCGATTTCTTTTGGAAAGCATGAAGAACATAGACGGCCTGGCTGAATTTCACGGTGTACACCGCACGATAGGTATCCCCGCGGTGGTCCTCGGCGATTTCCAGAACGCCGGAACCCTCTCCCTTCCACGGCTTTGCTTTCGGATGCTTCCCACCAAACTGTGCCACGCTCAAAGCGACCCCAATCTCGTCCTTCGCCGCCTCGGGAAAATCCAGCAAGTCGGCCTTCGCCGATCCCACCCAAAACAGGGGTTTTTCGCCCGGAACTCTCGTTGATCGCGCCATCCAAGTATCCCAGTTCTAGGATATTATGTCCACAACTCGTTTGCGAACAGAATCAACAGTCTACAGAAGATGCTCGGCAACCGGTTTGCGCGAAGCTCGCTGCTCGAAGCCCCCAGCGCTGAGTCCACGCCATGTTTATAATCAGGGATTCGCCCGCTGTCGGCGGGCAATCCTAATCAAGGACACTCATTGTCACTCGACGAAAATATTTATGAAATACGGCGTGAGAAGCTGAAGAAGATTGAGGCTCTCGGGCATCCGGCGTATCCGCGAAAGTTTAATTACAGCCACACCGTGCCCCAGATTCTGGCCGAGTACAGCGGGCAGACGGCGGAGGAACTGGAATCTCCACGCGTCACGGTGCGGGTTGCGGGTCGCATCATGGCGATACGGCTGATGGGCAAGGCCGGGTTCGCGCACTTGCAACAGGATGGGCAGCGGTTGCAGATCTACGTCAAGAAAGACGCCATCGGCGACGCGGGATACGAACTGTGGAAGCTGCTTGACCTGGGCGATCACATTGGCGTTCGCGGATATCTGTTTCGCACGCGCACGGGCGAACTGAGCATTCATGCCGAGGAATTGACGTTTCTTGCGAAAGATCTACTACCCTTGCCGGAAAAATTTCACGGGCTCACCGACGTTGAGTTGCGCTATCGCCAACGCTATGTCGATCTGGTGATGAATCCGGAAGTGCGCGAGGTGTTTTTGAAGCGCAGCAAGCTGGTGCAATCGTTGCGCCGGTATTTCGACGCGCAGGGATTCATGGAAGTCGAGACGCCGATGATGCATCCCATCGCAGGCGGAGCGGTGGCTCGTCCCTTCAAGACGCATCACAACACGCTCGATATGGATCTGTATCTCCGTATCGCTCCCGAACTTTATTTGAAGCGGCTGACGGTCGGCGGATTCGATCGCGTATATGAGATCAATCGCAACTTCCGCAACGAGGGCCTCGGCTGGAGATGGAATCCCGAGTTCACCATGCTCGAAGCGTATCAGGCGTATACCGATTATCTCGGCATCCTCGACACGACGCAGGGATCGATCGAGCAGGCGGTGAAAGACGTCACCGGCGGAATGAAGACGAAATGGGGCGAGCATGAGATTGATTGGTCGCACGCCAACTGGCGGCGGATGACGATGCGTGAGGCGATCTCGAAGTTCTGGCCGGAGGAAGCGGGGCCAAAGCCTACACGCGCTGAACTTGCGACTACGGAGGCGCTATCGACGCGACTCCTCGAAGCCAGATCATTGCTGCATCCCGCCGCTTTAGAGGCGATAAAAGAAAAGAAGCCAGAGGTGCACAAACGGTACGTTCACCTTGTCGCGGCGTTCGGCGACATTATTCATATCAACCTCGAAGCAGAGCAAAACATCGGCAAAGCCGTAGCGAGTCTGTTTGAGGCGATCGCCGAAGAACATTTGATGCAGCCGACGATCATCTACGAATTTCCGACCGCCGTGTCGCCGCTCTCCAAGCAGAAGCCGGACGAACCCGACTGGACCGAGCGCTTCGAGATGTTTGCCGGGCAAATGGAAATCGCCAACGGCTTCAGCGAATTGAACGATCCCGAAGATCAGCGGCGCCGCTTCGAATCGCAGCTGAAAGAACGCGAGCGCGGCGACGAAGAAGCTCACCAGATGGATGAGAACTATATTAACGCCCTGTCGTATGGCATGCCGCCAGCGGGCGGCGTGGGATTGGGAGTCGATCGTCTGGCGATGCTGTTCACCGACTCACGCACGATCCGGGATGTGATTCTGTTTCCGTTGCTGCGTCCGGAAAGAACCTCGACCGCCGAAGAGGGAGAAGGGAAGTAGCCGGCCGGCGCACCTTAACAAGCACTTGAAGTCTTGCGGGCTGTCCCGCATCCTGACGCTAGTTAGAGTAAAGTCGCAGGCGGCGCTGTCGTAATGTCACTTCGGACGTTGGGTCGGCAGCGCTTTGCTCTTTTCTTGGCGAGCATCGCAGCCTTGGGGCGGACAAATGCGTCCGCCGCTACGTGGGTTCTAAGGTAGCTAGTCTGCCGCGCCTTCGAATTTCTTGACTGCAGTCTTCTCTCCGGGCTTGGCTCCGAAGTTCCTGGTCAGATAACTTAGAAAGGCGTCGCGGTCGGAGATGACGGCGCCGAGGCCTTCCATTTTCTTGAGTTCCGCCGCCCACTGCTGGCGGCTCAGGCGCTGCTCGGTGATGCGGCTGGTATTGTGACACTGGGTGCATGCGGCCTTGATCTTGGGTTGTATCGGTCCTGGCGGAAGCGGCTTGCCCGGAGCGCTGGGCGCCTGCGCATTTGCCAGAATGGCGGCCGCGAACAGAATGATAGCGGCGAACAGAACGATGGCGGGAAGAATTCGTTGGAACAAGCAGGATCCCCAAAACGCTCACGGCTGCTGGAGCCGATCAGAGTCGCCCCGACGGGCGCTGAGAATATGGTAGCAGGAGATCGAGTCTCTGGTCTTAATCTCAGTCGTTGCTGGCGGCGCTAGCGCTGGTCGAGCATATGAATGGTTTCGAGCGTGGTGTCGCCCACGATTTGCAAGCTCTTGGGGCTGAGTTTGTCCATCGTGTCTTGCGGAGTGTGGTGGAAGACGTCATTGTAGCCATAGGGCACATCAATGATATCGGCGCAGGGTACGCCGCGTTTCACGAAGGGAATGTGATCGTCTTCTTCGCCGGCTTGAAGGGCATAGAAATGAGACTGGTAGCCACCGCGCTCGGCAGCGGAGTAGATCAGGTCGAGCAACCACGGAGTGGAGTTAGTATCGCGCAGAATGGCAAGATCGGTGGGAGCGATCATGTCCATCACCATGAGTGCTTTGATCTTTTTCAGCGTGCCGTCTTTCTCCCATTTTTCTGCCAGATGGCGCGTGCCGTAGAGGCTGTCGGTATCGGACCATGACTTCACGGCTTCTTCGCCGTCGGTCCAGACCAGCCAGACGCTGTAGCCATCCCGCTTTTTTCCGCGCAACTGGTTGGCGAATTCGAGCAGGATGGCGGTCGAAGATCCGCCGTCGTTCGCGCCGACATATCCCGTACCCCGCAGCCAGTAGTTGGTGTCATAGTGGCCCATGATGACGATGATGCCGTCTTTCGTGCCGGGAAATTTCGCGATGATGTTGCGGACGGGAAACTTTCCTTCCACCGTGTCGGCGGTGAAGGCGTCGTCCTCCACCTGATCGCCTTTCAGGTGGTCGTAAATGTAGCGCTCCAGTTTTTTGTGGTTCTCGTTGCCCATGTAGCGTTCGCCGAAGGCGGTGACCTCGCGGGTGTACTGGAAGGCGCGTTTGGCATCGATGTGCGGGAGCGGGGCAGAGTCGGGCGCCCAGGGTTGGGGCGGTGGGGACACGGCAGCCGGCGGCTCGGGTTTCGTGGCGCTGGCGGCGTCGGCGGAGGTTCCTTTGCTGCAGGCCATGGTGCTCTGCAGGGCGACGATCAGCAGCAGGGACAGACAAATCCTTAACCATGAAGGACACGAAGGTTCACGAAGGTTGTTGGCAAAGTCTTCCTTCGTGAACCTTAGTGCCCTTGGTGGTTTCATGATTTTCCCTGTGGTCAAGATTTTTTCTCGGCCCGTTTCTTGCGCTGGCTGGGATGCACCAGCCAGGCGATGCCGGTGCTCAGGATGTACAGCGCCACCATGGGCGCGGCGAAGATGCACATGTTCAGGATGTCGGGAGTGGGCGTGATGATGGCGGCGACCACGAATATGCCGAGGATGGCATAGCGGATATTGCGCCACATCCAGCCGGCGCTCACGATGCCCATCAGCGCCAGGAAAAATATCACGATCGGCATTTCAAAAATTACGCCCAGGCCGACGATGATGGTCAAAAACAGCGAACTGTATTCGGTGAGCGTGATCATCGGCTGAAAATCTTTGCCGTAGCCGATCAGAAACACGAGCGCCTGCGGCAGGACGACTTTGTAGCCGAAGTATCCGCCGGACAGGAACAGAAATATGGTGGAGACCATGAAGGGCAGGACGTAGCGCTTCTCGTTGCGGTAGAGGCCGGGTGAAATGAAGCACCAGATCTGGTAGAGCACGAAAGGAGACGCGACGAACAAGCCGGCCATCATTCCCACTTTCAAATACAGGTTGAAAGGCTCGGTGGGATTGACATACACGAGCTTGGCGGAGAGGCCGTTGCGTGCGAGCGCGTCCATGATGGGACGCTGCATGATGCCGTAGATGTGCTCGGCATATCCCCAACAGGCAAAGAAGCCGACCGCGATAGCGATGACGGAATAGACGATGCGCTTGCGCAGTTCCTCGAGATGATCGAGGAAACCCATGGCGGGCATCGGCTCCTTATCGGTCGCATTCACGGTTGAGGAGGCGGCTGCTTCAGGCATCGGGCGTTGCCTTCGGAACGGGAGCGGAGTCGGGAACGGGGACGGATTCGGCGGCGGCGGCCTTCACCGCGGCAGCTTCCGCGGCCGCATCTTCTTCAGCTTCCAGCTTTTCGGCTGGCGGCGGGTTGAAGATGCGATTGGCCAGCGATCCGAGCGGGGCCTGAAGCGGCGGCAGGATCTGCTGACGGGGGTTGCCGCTACTGTCCAGAGAATTGATTTCGGACTCGATCTGCGAACGGAATTCATATGAGGCGCGCCGGAATTCGTTCAGCAAGCGAGCAACCTGGCGGCCGATCTCCGGCATCTTCTTGGGGCCGAAAAGGATCAGCACCAGAAGAAACAGAAAGATCATTTCGCCGGAGAAGCCGAAATTCATAGCCCTATCATAATGCGGGATGGGGGAAGTGGGCCACTGGCGAGCTCGAATCGGACAGTAAATTTACAAAGTCGAGGATAAGGCGTTTGCACAAGAAAGGACCTGCCTTTGCCGCGGCGGGCAAACATCAGGTCCTTCGCTTCGCGTAGGATGAAAAATTCAGAGAAGGTTGCTTCGGCGTTTAGTGTCCTCCGAAGGTGTAGCCGATGGAAGCGCCGAAGCGGGTGGCGTAATAGGAACTGAATAGCTGGTTGTTGTTGACGAGGTAAACCTTGGCCTCGGGACGGAGGAAGAAGCCACTGTTCCCCTTGGGGTAGATCTTGAGGCCGGCGCCGAAGTCTCCCATGAAGTGTTTATCGCTGGTGTAGTTGGTGTTATAGCCATTGCCGCAGCCGTTGCAGTACTGACGAGTGTCCAACGCGCCAATGCCGGCGGAAAGCTCGAGGTAGGTGTGGCTGGCGAGCTTGGGCGCGTACACCCCGTCGAAATCCAGAAAGAGCGGACGATACGGGATGTTGCCGAATACGCTGTTGTAGTTGCTCTGGGTCGCCCGCCAGTAGATTTCACCTCCGATACCAAAGTTGTGCCAGAAAAGCGCGTCGCCGCTAAAACCGGGATAGGTGCCGCCGGTCAGAGACGGCCCATTCGAGTTGGCTGCGGGCGCTTCCACCGTGCTGAGGCCGAATGCCAGGTCGAGTTTCTGGGCCTGCGCGAAATTCGAGAACGCTGCTAGAGCAATGCACGCTAAAGACAAAAATAGGGTGCTGCGTAATGTCCGTTTCAAGCGAAACCTCCAGTGCAGTGTTGGGTTTAATGGCTTGGATGCAGGATGAAAGCATGGTGCTGCCGGAGGGGAGGGAGATTTACAAGAATTTACGGTGTCCGGAAGACCATGAACTGCCGGCTTGATTGCGATGGCGTTCGAGTGGCGGAGCTGCGCATCTCGCAAACGATCCACATATTAAGGTGGGGGATTTTCGCGGGCGAGGTCGCGTGGGACGCTTAGTAAGCCAGTAGGATGCGCAGGTCGCGAAGATTATTTCCGGTGGGTCCGGTGACGACGGCGTCGCCGAGCGCGTCGAACAGAGGATAAGCACTGAAGCTGGAGAGCGCGTGCCGCACCGCTTCCGCGCCTGCCCTGTCAAGCGTGCTGCCATCGACTACCGCGCCGGCTGCCGGACTGTTGCCATCGATGCCATCGGTGCCGGCGCTGAGCACGGTAATGTCGTGTCCCGAGATTGGTTCGGCGCAGGCGAGGGCGAACTGCTGGTTGCGTCCGCCGACGCCGCCGTTGCGGACGGCGACGGTCACCTCGCCACCGGAAATCAAACAGACGCGCGACACTCTGCCCCGCAGGTCCCGCAGGCGATTGAGCAAGTATTCGGCAGCTTTGTCGTAAGGCCAGTCGTCGCAAGAGTTATCGACCTCGACGGCGAAGCCCGCGCGGGTGGCGGCCGCGGCGGCCTCATCGAGCGCGACTTTATTGGAGAGCACGGTCCACCAGCGCGCGCGGACGAAAGCGGGGTCGTCGGATTTGGGCGTCTCGTCAAGCGCGCGCTGGCGAAAAAGATCGGCAACCGATTTTGGGAACTGCTCGACGAGATTGTATTTCGCGGCAATGCGCTCGCAGTCATGGATGGAAGTGGAGTCGGGCATGGTGGGACCGGAGGCGAGAGCATCGGGCGTAGCGTCGGGCACGTCGGAGACAAGAATCGAAACCTGCTGGGCGGGGTAGGCGGCCTGGGCGAGGCGTCCACCCTTCACCGCGGAGAGATGCTTGCGGATGGCGTTGATCTCGGCGATCGGCGCGCCCGAGTGCACGAGCGCGCGGTAGGTGGCAGCGAGATCGGGCAGGGAGATCTCATCGTCCACGGGCTTCTCGACGATGGAGGAGCCGCCACCCGAGATCATAGAGATGGCAAGAGAAGTGGAGTCGAGAGTGGAGAGCGATTTCAGGATAGCGCTGGCGGCTTCGATGGATTCAGCGGTAGGCGTCGGATGTCCACCGCAAAAATAGCGGAAGCCGCGCACCTGACTCGACGGTTCGACCGATGATGCGACGATGCCTTCGAGGCTGCTGCCAACCTGCGCTTCGAGAGCCGCTGCCATGGTTTGGGCGGCCTTGCCAATCGAGACGACGAAGACGCGCTGGTAGGAATCGAGATCGTGCAGATCGTCGCCGATGCGCAGGACCCGGCGCTCGCAGTGCACGTTGCGGGCGAAAGCGGCTTCGATGGAGGCATGCTTGAGCGCGGCGGTAAAGATTTCGCGGGCGACTTCGCGCATGCGCGCGAATTGGTGGTCGCGGGTGGGAGAAAGGTCGGACATGGTGGGGTTTCGGATGGCATTATAATCTGCGCCATGCCAGCAAAGACTACCGCTGTCGGCAAGAAGCAGGAGTTCCAGGTTCCAATGGGAGATAAGAGTTATGAAGCAGACGGTCATTGGCGCAACAATTCTGTTGGCAGTCGGATTGTTAACGGGGTGCAACGGGGCGAAGGATGAGGTCTTGCCGAATGGCACCAAGTTGTTCGGCGAACGTACGCTGAAGCACGGCACCCGCACAGCCGAGCGTGTTGAGCTATCTTCCAAAGGGGAGAAGGACTTTAATGTGACTTTCCTGCCGGATGGCTCCAAGAAGACAGAGCGCGTTGAATATTCTGACGGAGAGAAGCAGTTTGGCGTGACCCATCTCCCGGATGGCTCCAAAGTGGCAGGCCGGGTCGAATGCCCTGACGGGAGGAGGATTTTCAATGAAGCTTGGCTGAAGGATGGCACCGTTAAGGCAGGGCGTCTTGAATTTCCTGACGGAAGTAAGCAATTTGACGTGACCCTCGTGCCCTCCGCCCAAGCAGTCCCGGCTGTGCCAACTGGAGGGTCCTCGGGGTGGTCCGTATCTGCGGGCGAGCTCGGAGATGCTGCGGCAAAGGGCCAGGTCAAGAGAGTCCAGCAACTAATCGCAGCCGGCGCCAACGTTAATGCGATGAATAGGGAAGGAAATACACTCTTGAATTTAGCAGACGAGAACTGGAGCGGTGACAAAGAGCATGAAGACGTCATATTGGCCCTCGTAGATGCCGGAGCTAATGTGAACGTGCCCGGTAAGCTCGGAATCCTCGTAGTCTTCACAGCGGCCCATCAGGGCCAGCTTTCTGTCGTCAAGAAGCTTGTTGAAAGGGGTGCAAATCTCAGTTTCGAGACCAAGAAGGGAAGCATCTATGGTGACGGGCGCAGGCCACTCGACCTCGCAAGATCACCCGAGGTCTGGCAGTACTTGAGAGCCAAGGGGGCGGAATCCGGCAGAACAGATTATGACAAAGCTCTTTGCGATGCAGCACAGGAGGGCCTTGACGAAGCTGTCACTTACTTCCTGCAAAGGGGCGGCAACCTAAACGCGAGGTTCGACGAAACTCTCGGTGGCTTCACCGTCATGAAGATGGGTGGCTTCAACATCCCGTCGCTCCGGGTCGTGAAGTATCGGGGCATGACTGCCCTTCATTATGCTTGTTTCGGGGGCGCAGAAAGTGTAGTTAGGCTCCTCGTTGAGAAAGGCGCCGACGTCAATACCCCCGACGCGGACGGGCAAACGCCCTTGGATTTTGCCCTCTTCCGCGGACACGAAAAGATAGTCAGCTATTTGCGTTCTGTCAAAGCAAGCGAGGGGGTGGGCGGAGAACGAATGCACATCCGGGCGGCAATTGAGAATATGCCCACCGAGGGCTTTCACCGCTTGAGCGCTTGTTCGGTTACGCGCTCCTACAATTTCTCCAAAGAGCGTCCCGACATAAAACCTCAAGACCCACAGGACACGAAGGGCACCGCCATCACCTTCAAAGCGGAATTTGGCGGATGGGATGACGAACCGGTTTCCTTCCGAAATGGAATGATCGGGAGCAGCAAGGCTATTCGCTCCTATGTCAGGGAAGGAACTGAAGCCAGGTATCTTGGGAAACGCTACCGCTTTGAGTCGGGGAACTGGGTCGAAGCAAAGGAATGAATCGTCCGCTGCAGGACCCACCTGGATCAACAAGGCCTCTGCGCTTGGTCGCGACCTTCTTGCTTTCATCTGTTCCACCGGTTCCCACCCCGGAACCGTTTGATTTGTGATTTGCAATTTCAAAGCTCGGGGCTTCAATTACAAATTGGTGATCTCGTTCACCCACATTTCAATCGTCTCTCGCATCTCGCGCAAGCGACCTTCGAAGAAGTGATCTCCAGCTTCGATGCGGACGACTTTCTTAGGCTCGGCAAAGGTGTTGACCAGCGCTTCGAGTTTACCCGGAGGCCCGAACTGATCGCGCGATCCGCTGACGAACAGCTTGGGCTTCCTGCACGAGCGCAGGAATTCGAAATCGTACACGCGGTCGTCCACCGGGACTGCGGGCAACCCGAGGGCAATGAGCGCGCGGACGCGGTCGTCATCGTAGGCGGCGCGCACTCCGACGGCGGCGCCGAAGGAAAAGCCAGCGAAGATGACGGGCAGGGTGAACTCGCGTTCGAGCCAATCAAGCGCAGCGCGCACGTCTTCGACTTCACCTATGCCGTTGGCGTGCTCTCCTTCGCTCAGGCCAGTGCCGCGGAAGTTGAAGCGCAGCACGGGGAATCCGAAGCTGTTGAGCGCTTTCATGGTGTGGAAGACGACCTTGTTGTGCAACGTTCCTCCGTAGCGCGGATGCGGATGGCAGACTACGGCGGCGTGCGTTGCGTCGGCGGCTCCGGCATTGAGGAGACCTTCCAGCCGTCCGGCAGGGCCGGCGAGAAACAGGGAGCGGATGCTCGAGGTCTCCGGAAGGACGGGCTCTCGTTGGTCGTCATTCGTTGGTCGTGAGTCGCTCATCGTTCGTCGTTAGTATTGCAGAGAATCTGCCATCCAGCGACTAGCGACCAGCGGCCAGCGACTGTTACTCTTTTGCTCCATGGAACTGTTCGCGCTCGCCCGCCGGCTGATCGACATCGAATCCATCACTCCGAATGAAAGCGGGGTGGGAGATTTTCTTTGCGGCGAGTTGCGGCGGCGTGGCTTTGAGGCTTGCAGGATGCCGGTTGAAGGCGCGCGCGCGAACGTGCTTGCTACCTGGCCGGGGCACGGGCGTCCGGAGACTGTTTTTTCCACCCACATGGATACGGTGCCGCCCTTCATTGCCTCCTCCGAAGATGACATGCGCATTTACGGCCGCGGTGCGTGCGACGCCAAGGGAATTATTGCGGCCCAGATTCTAGCGGCGGAACAGCTGCGCGCGGCGGGCATTTTCGTTGGCCTGCTGTTTCTCGTCGGCGAGGAGCGCGACTCAATCGGCGCCAAGACGGCCAACCAGCAACCGATAGGCGCGCGCTTCATGATTAACGGCGAACCGACCGAGAACAAGCTGGCGCTGGCCAGCAAGGGCGCGCTGCACGTGGAACTGGTGGCGCGGGGAAAGATGGCGCACTCGGCGTATCCGGAGCTGGGCGAGTCGGCGATCGACAAACTGGTGGAAGCGCTGCACCGGTTGCACCGAATGAATCTTCCCGAAGACGCCGAGGTCGGTCCCTGCACGAAGAATGTGGGTTCCATTCAGGGCGGGCGCGCGCCCAACGTGATTTCCGACTTCGCCAAGGCCGATCTTTTCTATCGCCTGGTGGGCCCGGCGGACGCGCTGCGCCGAGAAATCGTTGAGGCCGTGGGCGAGCTCGCGGAAGTTCACTTCACCCGCGAGACTCCGTTCCAGCGCCTGCGAACGCTGGACGGTTTGCCGACCATGGTCGCGGCTTTCACCACCGACGTCCCATCGCTCAACAACTGGGGCGAACCGCTGCTGCTGGGGCCAGGCTCGATTCATGTGGCGCACACGGAAGGCGAGTTTGTGGAGAAAGCGCAGCTCCGGGAAGCAGTGGAGATTTACTGCGCGATGGCGAAGAAGCTGGCCTAATCTCCAGTCTGGTTCGCCGGGCAAAAGAAAACGGCTGGGAAAATTCCCAGCCGTACCCTTGGAGGAGGGCAGCCACAAACCAGTTCCGGGAGTCTTTGGTTTTGGCCGGCGGAAGCGTTCCCGGAACTGCTTCAGCCAGCGTGCGGCCTCGCCGCCCTTCAGGCTGGAAGATTAAAAGTCGTGATCTTCCGGCGTGCAGGAGCAGGGTTGACCGCTGAGCAGGGCGTCAAAGTAGCAGAGTTCCTGCAGCAGGGTCTGTTCGCCCGACGCCAGATTCGAGTCGGCAAACGTGGTTTCGGTAACGGCGTAGCCGCTGCCCGATTTCTGAACGTGCGTTGCCCAGGCGCGCAGCCCGGCGGTCGGCTTGGCGTTGGTCGGGTCACCGCTGGCAGACGAGATCAGCTTAATGACGCCACGTGTGTTTATTCTTCCGGTCAAGGGGTTGGCCGTGAGGTTCTTATTCACGGATTCGGAAAGCAGACCGTCAGGCGTGATGGCGCAAGCGCAGCACTCGGTCAGTTCCTGGCTGTCGTCGAACACGTAGAAGTCCGCCCACAGAGTTCCGCCGGTGTCGCCGTCGTTGATGATGCGCACGGTTGCATCCGGCGCACTGGTTGTGTTCGCGTTGGAATAGTAGGTGGTGAAATAGATGGTGTTGTCTCCCTGCGCCAAAGCGGTTCCTGAAGAAATTCCTAGCATCAGGGCAATGGTCAAGACAGGAAACAACAGATGTCCAAGAGCTTTCATCTTTGGATCCTCCTAGTTGCTTGTAGCGCCTGCGCTGGGGGGAGGATCAGCTGGAGGGCGCTTGTGGAATGATTAAGCTTTTGCCCCGGTCTTTACAACCACCCTTATGGAGTAGTTCCTACCCGGACGAAGTAGCTCCCCAGAGGCGGCAACCCGCGTCAGAAGCCATGATTCGCGGGAAAAAAGAAAAACGGCTGGGAGAATTCCCAGCCGTTCCCCTGGAAGAAGAACTGCAAACAGCTCTGTTCCAGGATGTTTTCACTTGGCCTGGCTGAAGCGCTCCCCGAGCTACTTCAGCTAGCGTGCGGCCTTATCGCCGCCTGTGCCGGAAGGCTAGAAGTCGTGATCTTCCGGTGTGCAAGTGCAGGGTTGACCGCTGAGCAGGGCGTCAAAGTAGCAGAGTTCCTGCAGCAGGGTTTGTTCGCCCGACGCCAGGTTCGAGTCGGCAAACGTGGTTTCGGTAACGGCGTAGGCGTTGCCCGATTTCTGGGTGTGAGTCGCCCAGGCGCGCAGTCCGGCGGTCGGCTTGGCGTTGGTCGGGTCACCGCTGGCGGACGAGATGACCTTGATGACGCCACGGCTGGTTAATCTGCCGGTCAACGGGTTGGCAGTGAGGTTTTTATTCACGGATTCGGAAAGCAGACCGTCAGGCGTGATGACGCAAGCGCAGCACTCGGTCAGTTCCTGGCTGTCATCGAAGATGTAGAAGTCCGCCCACAGGTTTCCGCCGGTGTCGCCGTCGTTGATGATGCGCACGGTCGCATCCGGCGCACCCTGAGTGTTGGCATTGGAATAGTAGGTTGTGAAATATATGCTGTTGTCGCCTTGAGCCAAGGCAGTTCCTGAAGCGATGCCCAGAAGCAGAGCGATGGCCAGTATGGTAAATACAGAGTTTTTCATTTCTTTGATCCTCCAAGGTTGCTCGTAGCGCCTGGCGCTGGGGGGAGGATCAGCTCATGGGCGCATGAGAAACATTTAAGCCTTCGGCGAAATCGTTACAAGCCTCCGTATGGAGTAGTTCCCCACGGAGCACATGCGGAAGTGATGTCGCTCACAATGTCGTGTGCGCGGAATGAGGACGCAGGCGACAAATTCGAAGCCCGCGACGCATGTGTCTGGCAAGTGCGCAGGAACCGATTGGGCTGGTCACACCACGCTGTGACGCTGCGGAAAAAGAAATTGGGATAAAAGCAAAATATAGGTTCAAAATACTCCTGGAGGAACGAAGCATGAAATTCTATCGTCTCGCATTTGTCCTCAGCGTCATGTGCGTTGCGATGCTGACAGCCGGGTGCAACTCGGAGAAGCCGAAGGAAAGCGCGCCGGAAAAACCGGCCGTCGCTGCCCAGCCCCAGAGTACAGAGCCTGTGCTGTACACGGGTCAGGAGGCATTCAATCGAATGATGGGTCTGGCCTTGAAGTGGTCGCCGGATGCGCAGCCCGCGCGGTTGGAATCGGTTCTCACCAGCGAAACCACCGGCAAGGACGGAAAATCAACCATCTGGCGAGGTTACTTTGCCTCGCCCCTTCGCCGCTCCACCAAGACCATCGTCTGCTCGGGAAGCCGTCGGCCGGATGCGCCGCCGTTCGGAGTTTCGGCCGAGGGAAGAGAAGGCCCTTACAACGCCGACGCCGCGAATCTGGCGTTTTTACCTTTGTTGGTCAAAGCCGACACGGATAAGGCATTTGCGATCACGCTGCAGCACGGCGGCGATGCCATCCTCAAAAAGGACCCGCAGCAGCCGGTCACCTACGTGTTGCTCAAGGACCGGAAGCAGAACGTGCCCGTCTGGTATGTCATTTACGGCACGAGCGAGAAAGACAGGAAGGGCATCGGTGTGATTAACGCGACCACCGGCGCTTTCGTCAGCGCCGGCAAGTGAGAGAGCCAGCGCGTCGGACCACGCTCAGCTTACGTTCGAAGCAGCTTGCGGAGCTTGGCTCCGCCGAGGATGATCAAGCCCGTGCCGAATAATCCCCAGGTGCCAGGTTCAGGAGTGCCAACGCGGAAGTTCGCCTCGCCGGCGCGGATGTTGCCGCTGTGATCCTGGAACCATTGATTCTGATGCACGGCGATGGTCTGCGCCGTGGTTCCGGTGATGACCCGGCCAGTGTAGATCATTCCAGTCACTGCGCCCGAGAGCTTAAAAATATAGTCGTATTTTCCGGTGTGGCTGACCACGGTCCAGCGAATGGGCCCGACGAAAACGGCGTCAAAAATGGTTCCCTTGGGTTCGCCGTATTTGCCTGCGCCCGTGACGATAAAGCTGGAACCCGCGCTGGAAAAAATCCCGCCGCTCCAGATACTGCCGCTGGCGAGAGCGCCGGTCGAAAACGTGACCGAGCCCAGGGCGTGTCCGGGAGGCGCTTTGATCCCGTTGAAGTCCATCAACTCGGACCCTCGGGATACGATTCCGGCGTCGGTGATGCTAACTGTGCCGAACTGGTTAATGAAAATCGGGTCCGCCCACGCCGCCATGGATAACGACAGCGTACACAGACCGAGCACGACTGCAATTCGTCTCATCGTTTCCTCCAGAGCAGTTTCTTCAGGGCAGTCGAAAAATACTCGACGGGGAGAAGTCTAGTCTCCACAGGCGAGAGGAAGTTGTGAGTTTCATCACGGCGTTAAGTGACGAGAGAATAGGGAAGGCGGCGATCCAGCCTCGGAGGCCCATCTTCGCAAACTACAAACTGCGCGCCTTTGGCGTCCTTCAAGCTCCGAATCTCTCGGCGGCGCGGGCTTTTGCCTTGGCCGCCTCTTCTTCGCGATTCTTTGGCGGCGCGCTGGTGTCGAGCGCATGCAGAAGACGACCCGAGATGCCGGCGATTTCATCGACAGCGGCCATAAACGCGGCTTCGTTCGCCTTCGAAGGTTTGTTGAACCCCGTAATCTTTCTCACGAACTGCAGCGAAGCCGCTCGCACCTCCGCGTCCGTGACCGGCGGATCGAAGTTGAACAGGGTCTTGATATTGCGGCACATTCGGTGCAACCTCCCAGCGTGACCTTAGACTTGGGGAACATTTTCTCACGGCCAGCGACTGTTTTTCCGCTGGTTCAGCGGGGATGACCCATCCGGTCAGACGCGGCAGGCAGGCTGTACCGGGGGCTGAAGCGTCCCTCCTGAATCCAAGGCGAGGAGCGCCCTTTCGTGTCTTACGAAAGGCGGGTTAGAGCTGCAGTTCGACTCCGTCCTCGGCGATAGTCTGAATTAGGACCATGTCTGCCGAAGGCCAGCACGAAGAGAAGAAAATTGCAGCCGCCATCTATCTTGCGACTAACCGGCCGCTCCACTTGCCCGATTTTTTTGCGGAGTTCCACCGCAGCTGGCCCAATCTCTCCGTCGAACGGACGGGCAAGGAACCGCACCGCGCCCTGTTCCGCGTGGGCAAGTCCGGCTTGACGCTCGAACTTCATCACGCGCCCGTCCCGCAGACGGTCACGGAACCTGCCGCTCATGACGCTTGGTACTGGACCACCGCTCGTGCGGCGCTAGCCCAACACCCGGCGCACTTGTCGGTAGCTGGATCCGTCGAAACGGGCAGCGTTCTCAGCCTGGCCTGCGATCTCACCAAGGCAATTGCCGCTCTGCTCACCGTGACCGACTCGCTGGCCGTCTGCTGGCTCAACGGCCCCGCCCTGACCTCTGCCGCAAGCTTCGTCAGTACAGCCCGTGAAATGTTCGGCGCTGGCCTCTACCCGCTCTCGCTCTGGGTCGCTGTCCGCTGGGACGCCCTCGCCCGCAGCCTCCAAACCGCGGGCATGGCCGAGTTGGACGCGCCGGAGATCCGCCTGGTCCAGCAGCAAGATCCCTGCCCGGCGATGGCCGATTACCTGTTTCAGGTGGCGCAGTCGGTGCTCACCTCCCACCATCAGATCGCCGGCGGTGAAGCCATGGATGGCCCCCACGGCAAGCTGACGATCAGGAAGAACGGCGTCCCAGGCAAGAGAATCCTGGTCCTTGAACCCTCCTGCCGACAGGGATAGAGACGCGGCTTTGCCGCGACTGCAGCCCGGACCATGCAGCTTCTTTGCTGCGATGTATGTACCGTGGTACAATTGTACCATGATCAACGAAACGCAATTTCTCGTCGAACGGGTCCAGACCGGCGTGCGCATGGAGAAGCGGCTGCTCAAGGTGCTCAAGGCCCTCGCCGAATATCACGACATGTCGCTGGGCGACCTGCTCGAAGGCATCGTGCTGCATGCCTTCGACGGCAAGACCCCCTTCAGCCCCGCCTCGCTCAAACGCATTCACGACCTGAAAAAGTTCTACGCCCTCGACCTCGACTCCAGCGCTAGCCACCGCCTTACCGAAATGAAGCGCAGACCGGCAGGCAAGAAAGCCGTCCGGGAGAAGCGAAAATGAGCGGCGAGGAACTGATCGAACAATTCGAATGTGGTGCTACTGCGGCGGAAAGTTTTCATCATGCCGACCACGTGCGGCTGGCATTCGAGTACCTGCGCCGCTTTACGGCGCTCGAAGCGCTGGCGAAATTCTCCAGCGCATTGCAGCGCTTTGCCGCGGCGCAAGGCAAGGCGGAGCGCTATCACGAAACCATCACCTGGGCCTATTTGCTTCTGATCCGCGAGCGCATGGCCCGTGCCGGCCGCGCTGAAACCTGGGAAGAATTCGCCGAGCGTAATGCCGACTTGCTGGTTTGGAAAGGCGGCGTGCTAAAAACGCTCTACCGTCAGGAGACGCTCGACTCCGACCTCGCTCGCCATACCTTTGTTCTCCCCGATCATGTTCTTTCCGATCGGGGCCGATGAGGGGTTTCAGGCAGAAGGTTGTCCACTTCGGAATTTCCCTGCGACTTGTCTTCTGTGACCTGCGTCCTTGAAGCCAAGCCACTTCGGCGTTAGTATTCGGTTTCGCCTTAATTGCGATTTTCGAGGGTTTATGCCGCAAAATTACGTTCCCATCTTCCTCTTTCTTGCCGTAGTCGGTATTCTGATTCCCATCACGCTGTGGGTCGCGAAAATCATCCGCACGCAAAGCCCCAACCGTGTCAAATTGATGCCTTACGAGTGCGGCATCGATCCTTACGACAGCGCGCGCGGACGCTACACGGTCCGCTTCTACATCATCGCCATCATGTTCGTCATCTTTGACGTGGAAACGATTTTCCTCTTTCCCTGGGCGGTGAAATTCAAGGCGCTCGGTGTCTTCGGGCTGATCGAAATGCTGGTCTTCCTTGGCATCCTGATCGTAGGCTACGTGTGGATCTGGAAGAAGGGCGCGCTCGAATGGGTGTAGGTTCCTCGGGTGCCAATCCGGCCAATCCAAATCCCGCTGCTAGCGAGGAGACATTCACCGCCAGCCGCTGGACCCGTGGGAACCTGTGGTTTCCGACGCGCATCGTGGTCAGCCCGCTGCGCGTGAGCCGCGTGAAGCGGCGTCTGGTTGGCAGCAACGAGGAAAGCATTTCGATTTCCCAGGTCGCTTCGGTCAAGATTTCCACGGGGATTGTTTGGTCCGACATTGTGATTGAGTCGACCGGCGGCACGGATCCGATTACCAGTCACGGTCATCGCAAGGCGGACGCGGTGCGTATCCGCGACTTGGTCGAAAGCTTTCAGGCAGCACGGAGCTAGTGCCTGTAGAGACGGGGCTTGCCCCGTCTCCGGAGACTCGGCAAGCCGCGTTTCTACCTGGGAGGTGAGTACAACGGCTGGAGTTGTGACGACGGTCACATACGGTGGTCCGACCAGATGTTAAAAGTAAAAGTTTCCTGATACTAGCGCTTCTTCTAGAAGAACAGATAACGCATGGCTGAGGACGTCAAAACGCCCGCTCCACCACCGCCGCCGGAAGGCGAGAAGAAGCCGACGGCGGAGACGGTCGTTCCTCCAGCGCAGAGTGCCGTTACTCCAGGAACGGTCGAGAAGCCTGCCGCCCCTGCCGCTCCCAAAGCGCCGACTACGGAAAAGCCTGCGGCAGCAGCGCCTGCCGCACCCAAGCCTGCCGCTCCGGCCGCGAAGCCTGCTGCTCCGGCCAAGCCCGCCGGCCCCGTCCCGATGCCTTGGACTTCGCCGCTGGTGGAAAAATATAAGAGCCAGTACGGTTCGGGCATCGAGGCGCAGACTTATCTGGGACAGAACTACTTTTCGGTGGATCGCTCGCTGATCCCCGACCTCCTGCGCATGCTGCGCGACGATGAACAATTCGACTACTGCGTCGATATCACCGCCGTGCATTATCCAAAGCGCGAAAAACAATTCGACGTGGTATGGATCCTCTACTCTTTCCCGCGCAACGAGCGGGTGCGGGTGAAAACGCAGATTGCCGATGGCGCGTCGATTCCGTCCAGCGTCTCGATTTGGCCAACCGCAAACTGGCTGGAGCGCGAAGTCTACGACATGTTTGGTATCCAGTTCGACGGACATCCCGACCTGAAGCGCATTCTGCTCCCCGACGGCTGGAAGGGCTACCCGCTGCGCAAGGATTACGGCATCCTGCAGCAAGATCAGGAGTGGGTGCAGATCAACCTGGGAATCGAGAGCGGACAATGAGCGAGCACGAGAACGACGTCTCAAGCCGCGGTCTTTCCAGCCTCGATCGGTCCAACCTCGATCTCGAAACCCCCGAGAAGCCGTACCTCGATTCGAACGAGCTCATCATCAACATGGGGCCGCAGCATCCCGCAACCCATGGCGTGCTGCGCGTCATCCTGAAGCTTGACGGCGAAAAAGTTCTCGGCACCGAATGCGTCATCGGATACCTGCACCGCGGCGTGGAGAAAATTGCCGAGAACCGCACCTACACGATGTTCAATCCCTACGTCGACCGCATGGATTACGTCGCTGCGGTATCGAACGGCCTCGGCTACTGTGAGGCGGTCGAGAAGTTGTTGAATGTCGAAGCGCCCCCGCGCGCGAAATACATTCGCGTGATCCTGACCGAACTGAACCGCATCGCCAGCCACCAGCTGTGGCTGGGCACGCACGCGCTCGATATAGGAGCGATGACGCCGCTGTTCTACACCTTTCGCGACCGGGAAGAGATCCTCAAGATTTTCGAGCGCTACTGCGGCGCCCGCCTGACCACGCATGCCTTCCGCATCGGCGGCTGCCAGTATGAAACCTACGCCGGATTCGAAAAAGAAGTAAAGAATTTCCTGGCCTTTTTCCCGCCGAAAATCGACGAATATGAAGCTCTCCTCACCGGCAACCGCATCTGGCTCGAGCGGACGAAAAACGTCGGCGTGATTTCGGGAGCCGACGCCATTGCGCTCGGCGTGACCGGCCCGGTGCTGCGCGCCAGCGGCGTTAAATGGGACCTGCGCAAAGCCCAACCCTACGCGGCCTACTCCGAATTCGATTTCGAAATTCCCATCGGCGAAAACGGCGATACGTATGACCGGTACATGGTGCGCATGGTCGAAATGCGCCAGTCGCTGCGCATCATCGAGCAGGCAGTCAATGGCATCCCCGAAGGCCCGATCATGGGCAAAGTTCCCAAGGTGATCAAGCCGCCGGTGGGCGAAATCTATCATTCCATCGAAGCGCCCAAGGGCGAGCTCGGATACTTCATCGTCAGCGACGGCTCGACCCAGCCCTACCGCATACGCGTGCGTCCTCCGTCGTTCGTCAATCTGCAGGCGCTCGACATCATGGTGCGCGGCCTGCTGGTCGCCGACGTGGTCGCCGTCATCGGCACCCTCGACATCGTGCTCGGCGAGGTGGACCGCTGATGCCCAACTTCATCATGTCGTATCTCGGCAGCTCGGTGACGCCGGGCGAAGCGGGCAATCAGTTCTGGGCGCTCATGTATGTACTCATCATTTTTGCGGGAGTGTCGGTGGCCGTGATGGCCATGAACTGGCTCGAACGCAAGGCGCTGGCCCATTTCCAGATTCGGCTAGGCCCCATGCGCGTGGGCCCGCACGGATTGCTGCAGCCCATCGCCGACGCCCTCAAATTGATGCTCAAAGAAGACATCATCCCCGCCGAGGCCGACCAGTTCGTTTTCTGGGTCGCGCCGCTGATCGGGTTGCTCGCCTCGTTCACGGTTTATACGGTGATTCCGTTCGGCCCTTCCCAGGCGGTGAGCGACATGAACATCGGCATCCTGTTTATGCTCGGTGTCTCGTCGCTCGGAGTGCTTGGCATCGTGGTCGCGGGATGGGCCTCGAACTCGCACTATCCGCTGATCGGCGCACTGCGGTCGAGCGCGCAGATGGTGTCGTACGAAGTCGCCATGGGACTGGCGGTCGTCGCCGCGATCCTGATGACGAGCATGAAGACAGGCACCGGCACGCTGAGCATGATTGGGATCGTCCAGTCGCAGCAGCAGCAGGGCATCTGGTTCATCTTCAAATTCTTTCCGCTCGGCCTGATTGCGTTCGTGATTTTCGCCATCGCCATGATTGCCGAGACTAATCGCGCGCCTTTTGACATGGCTGAAGCGGAATCGGAGTTGACCGCCGGATATCACACCGAGTACAGCGGGCTGCGCTGGTCGCTTTTCATGCTCGCCGAATATGCGGCCATGATTGCCGTCTCATCGATCGCGGTCACGCTCTGGCTCGGCGGCTGGATGCGTCCGTTTCCCAACCTGCTGCACGCGCCGGCGTGGGACTTCATCTTTTCGTTCTTTCCCGGGCTTACGTTCCTTGCTTTAGCGGCGATTGCCTTGATTGGCACGGCGCGCATGCCGTCGCATTCCTTCTTCAGGATTCAGCGCATCGGTCTCGCGGTTTTCGCGGCGTTGCTCGGCTTCATTGCGCTGCTCCTGCTCGTGATCGCGGTCGCCGGCCGATCGGCCGACGCAAGTCTGGCCGCCAGGTTCAACGAAGGCATCGGCTACGTATATTGGTTCGTGCTCAAGGTTGCCGTCTTCATGTATCTGTTCATCTGGTATCGCGCGACGTGGCCGCGTTACCGGTTCGACCAATTGATGAAGATTGGATGGAAAGTGATGCTGCCGATTTCGCTCGGCGTGCTGATGGTGACGGCCATTGTGGGGGTGCTGGTTAAATGAACCCTGCGCTTAGTTCAGGTATGGCCCCGGTCGCGACGCCCTGGTTCTTCTACGTATTGGCGGGACTGGCCGTCGCCAGCGGCGTGGCGGTCATCACGCGACGAAACGCCGTGCATGCCGCGCTGGCGCTGATCGTGACCCTGCTTTCGGTCGCAGGCCTCTACCTGATGTTGTATGCCCCGTTCGTCGCCGGCGTGCAGATCATCGTCTACGCGGGCGGAATCATGGTGCTGTTCCTGTTCGTGATCATGCTGGTCAATATCGAGCGCTCGTCCAAAGAACGGCGGTACAACCGAATGTGGCCGGTAGGATTGGTGGCCGCGTGCGCATTGATGGGGCTGTTCATGACCGCGTTCACGAAGGGCAGGTCGCTGTTTCCGGATCGCATGATATCGCTGCCCGAGTCGTCGAACACGCAGCAGATCGCCGGAATGCTCTACGGAGAAGCCGGCCAGATGGGCCAATACACGTTCGCTTTCGAAATCGCCTCGCTGCTGTTGCTGGTGGCGATTCTGGGCGCGGTAATTATGACGAAGAAGAAGATCTAGTCGATGGTCGTTAGTCGATAGTCGTTCGGAGTGCTGCATCGACCGGCGAATAGCGAACGACTAACGACCGACGACTAACGACCAACGACTAGCGACGAACGACGCTTTTATGGTTCCGATTACCACATTTCACTATCTCGTCGTAGCCGCCGCACTCTTCGTGCTGGGCGTGATCGGTGTGCTTAC
>Ga0209698_10001770_pt1 | contig 24878 bp, 23 predicted proteins | sample LitLauG_LLR_2012_FD_187203 | JGI IMG/M metagenome (GOLD analysis project Ga0209698, IMG submission 187203) | Freshwater sediment microbial communities from Pennsylvania, USA - Little Laurel Run_MetaG_LLR_2012 (SPAdes) (version 2) | ecosystem: Environmental > Aquatic > Freshwater > Creek >... | reverse complement strand
GGATACGCGTGTGTTGGAACCACTCGACAACCCGTTCGGCCCCAGGTTGTCACCCATGTAGCCGGTACATTCTGTAACCCATGTGTCCGGGCCGGACCCTGGAAATGATGGTAGGCCCGAATGGATTCGAACCATCGACCTCTTCCGTGTCAAGGAAGCGCTCTAGACCAACTGAGCTACGGGCCTGCTGAACCTACCGTCGGATGACTGATGTGGCGGGCAATGCCGCCAGCCTTAAGAAGTTTATCACGCGATCTGGTCTACTTCCTCACTGCCCAGGCCAATCCGTCCGGACCTTTTCCGGTAGCGATCCGGCCGGTCACCGAGAGCGTTTTCAGATCGACGACGGCCTTCGCCGTCCGAGCTCACTGCAACGTAGGCGCGCGATCCATCAGGCACGGCCTATTCCACCGGAGATCGTCCACGGAAGAGAAGACGGGAGCATCGAGCCGCCGCGTCGCCAGCCTACAATACAACAGTGCCTCATCCCTGGCGAGAAACAAAGACTCCGCCAGTGGCCTTGCCCTGCGGATCAAAGAGTCCTAATCCTGCCAGTCTTTCGGAATGTTCTCCAGATGCCGATACTTCGACAACGCACGTGACGCCGCCTTCGACCCCCACTGTCGGACTGACTGCTGCTGGAAGCTTTCCTGGAGTTATAATCGCGCCCACCAATGCCTCTCGCTCCAGGTACAAAGGTTGGTCCCTTTGAGATCGGCGTCCTGCTCGGCGCGGGCGGGATGGGAGAAGTCTACCGCGCCAAAGACACACGGTTGGGCCGCAGCGTCGCCATCAAGATTCTTCCCGCGCAGTTCTCCGCGGATCCCGTTCGCAAACAGCGCTTCGAGCGCGAAGCCATAACCATCTCCAGCCTCAATCATCCCCACATCTGCGTCCTCTACGACATAGGCCATCAAGACGGAACTGACTATCTGGTAATGGAATGTGTCGAAGGCGAGACGCTAGCGAAGCGACTGGAGAAAGGGCCGCTGCCCTTGGAACAAGTGCTGAAATACGGTGCGCAAATCACTGACGCGTTGGACAAGGCACATCGAAGCGGCGTGGTGCACCGTGATCTCAAACCCGGCAACATCATGCTCACACCCACAGGCGCGAAGCTCCTCGACTTCGGCCTGGCCAAACCAGCCGCGCTTGTTCTCACCGGCGCCACGCTGACCGCTGCGACGCTGGGCTCTGCGATGACGGAGGAAGGGACGATCGTTGGGACGTTTCAATACATGTCGCCGGAGCAGGTCGAAGGCAAAGAATCGGACGGCCGCAGCGACATCTTCTCTCTGGGCGCTGTGCTGTATGAGATGGTGACCGGGAAGAAAGCGTTCGAGGGTAGGAGCCAGCTTAGCGTGGCGTCGGCGATTCTGGAAAAGGAGCCGCAACCGATCAGCACGCTCAAACCGACGACACCTCTGACGTTGGACCATGTCGTGGGCCGCTGCTTGGCGAAAGATCCCGAGGAACGGTGGCAGTCGGCCCGCGATTTGAAATTGGCACTGGGATTAGCGGCTGAGCCGCTCCCCTCCGTGCCAGCCCGAGCAGCCATACCCTGGCCGTGGGTCGTCACTGCGGCAGCGGTTATCGTTGCGGTCGCAACCTTCTTGTCGTCTTGGCCTCGACCTCAGGTGGAAGAACGAACGTTGCAGTTCAAGATCGAACCTCCTCCGGGAGCCGATTTTCTCCTTGGGGCTGGCGGCGGCAGCGCCATCTCGCCGGATGGCCGCACAATTGCGTTTGTCGCCACCTCCAGTGGAAGCCCGAAGCTCTGGGTCCAAGCGCTGGACTCGACGGTTGCGCGCGAATTGCCTGGCACGGAGAATGCTCAGTTTCCCTTCTGGTCACCCAACTCGAAGTCGCTCGGCTTTTTCGCCAATAGCAGGCTTCAGCGACTCGACTTGGTGGGAGGATCCCCAGTGACCCTGGCCCCCGCGCCCAATGGCCGCGGTGGGGCATGGAGTTCGAGAGGAATCATCGTTTTTGCGCCTAACTCCGCTACCGGTCTCTGGAAGGTTGGCGAAAATGGGGGCCCAGTCACGCCTCTGACGGCTGTCGACCAAGCCAAAGGCGAGAACACTCACCGATGGCCGCTGTTTCTCCAGGATGGTCAGCGGTTCATTTACTACGTTCGGGGAGAAAAGGCGGAAAGCGGTCTCCTATACGTAAGTTCTTTGGAACGGCCACAAGAAAAGGCCTTAGTCCTGAAAGGAATGTCGGCTAATGCGGGCGCGGTGTGGAACTTGCCCGCGGTGTACTCGCCAGCGTATGGACAGCATCCGGAGTATCTGTATTGGCTCCGTGAGCGTACATTGATGGCCCAACCTTTCGACAGCCGGCACGCACGGCTTTTAGGCGATGCAGTACCTGTGCCGGGCGCAGAAGCAATTTCTTCAGCGGCGGGTATCGTGCGCTCGAGTTTCTCAGTTTCTAACGACGGCACAATTCTTTTTGCAACGGGCAGTGACCGCTATCAACTGACCTGGCTTAACCGTGAAGGCAAGGTGCAGAGCACGGTGGGCCAACCCGACCGATATGTGTCCTTGCGCATTTCCCCGAGTGGCCAACGCATTGCGACGGTGCTTACGGATTCGTCCGGGCACTCAGACCTTTGGCTAGCGGATTTATCTCGCGCAATTCCTAGTCGTCTTACTTTTCTTGGCGCATTCGGGACAGGAGCGTGGTCACCAGACGAGCGGCGAATTGGTTACCATATCCTGCTTGGCAGGAAGCTCCTGGAGACGAGCACGAGCGGTGGGGGCAAAGAAGAGACAGCGTTGGAGTCCAACCACACGGTTTATTTGAACGATTGGTCTCCTGATGGCCGGTACCTGATATATACACAGCTCAGTGCGGAAGGGCGGAACGAGTTGTGGCTCCTCTCGTTGGGAGCGGATAGCAAGCCCGTACCGTTCCTGCAAACGGCATTTAATGAATTGCAAGGAGAGGTATCTCCTGACAACAGGTGGATTGCCTACACTTCGGATGAATCAGGAGGCTTCAATGAAATATATGCCACGAGTTTTCCCTCAGGCGGTCCCAGGTGGCGAGTATCAAATGGCGGCGGGAGCTTCCCGCGTTGGAGCGGGAACGGCAAAGAGCTCTTCTATCGCGCACTCGACGGAACATTGATGGTGACTTCGGTGCGACACGCCCCGAATGGTTTGGAATTCGGAACGCCCAGCGCCTTGTTCCGAATCTCTGAGCCACAAGGAATTGTCTGCTATCCGTATGACGTCGCATCGGATGGGCAAAGAATTCTGACGCTTGTGCCCCGCAAAGTTGATAGAGATAGCGGATCTTTAACCGTACTGGTCAACTGGGAGCCCAAACCGAAGCTTTAAGATTCTCTACAAGTCTCCCAGTTTTAACGCCACGTCGGCTCTCCAAGCGGCCTCCATCACGCGATCTGGTCTACTTCCTCACCGCCCAGGCCAATCCGTCCGGACCTTTTCCGGTAGCGATCCGACCGGTCACCGAGAGCGTTTTCAGATCGACGACGGCAACTTCGCCGTCCGAGCTCACTGCAACGTAGGCGCGCGATCCATCGGGGACGATCAGAATGCCGGCAACTCCGTGTCCCAGGCTGATGCGCTTGATTTCTTTCCGCGCCGCAGCGTCCAGCACCACCAGATCTCCCGTCCCCAGATCAGAGATCAGAACGAGTTTCCCGTCAGGGGAGAACTTCACCCGGTTGGCGAACTTGGTATGCAGGTCGAGAGTCTGCACCACCTTCCTGCTGGCCAGGTCGATGATCGAAAGCGTTCCATCGTGGGAGTTCGCCGCCCACACCTCTTTGCCGTCCGGAGAGACGTCGAAACCCTCGGGCCCCTTGCCCACGGAGATGGCTGTCTGAATCCATCCGGAGGCATCTCCGTTCTTGTCGCGATCGAAGATGCTGATCGTGTCGGAGTTGACGTTCGCCGTGAAGATTCTGCTTTCGTCCTTGCTGACCACGAGCATGTGTGTGCGATTCTGCCCGATACCCAGCGTCCAATCTACCCGCTTCGTCGCTGGATCATAACGCCCAATCACCTTGCTTCCTTCTGCCGTGAAATAGACCTTGCCGTTCACCATGTCGAGTCCGTGCGGTGCCAGCAGGGCCCTGAGATCAACCGCCGGCAGTGCCTTTTGTGCCGACAAGTCGGCGATCGAGATCGTATGCTGCGGATTCTGGAAGGCCCCATAGTTGGAAATGTAGGCATACTTCCCGTCCTCCGATGCGACGATTTCATGCGGATCCTCGCCTGCCGGAACTCGCCCGACGACCTTCAATGTGCCCGGGTCCACAATCGCCATCGACTTGTCGTTCTTCTCCAGCACCAGCAAGGCCGGGGACGGAGTTTGGGCAAAGATGGAATTGGCCGCGAAAAACAGAAGAATTCCGAGCCCTAAAGCCCACACTCTTCTCAACATTTTGTCACCTCGCAAAGATGCATCGATCAACGGAGCGGCACCGCAGCAGCGCCAGACTTAGAACGCGCCTTCGCCGAGACCCGTCGATACAAATCGGTCGCTCTAAGGCGCTCACAACTTTGCTCAAAATTGTCGCGCGGCCCATTCCATCGGAGATCGTCCACGGAAGAGAAAACGGGAACATCGAGCCGAAGCCTGGCCAGCACACGATACAACAAGGCCTCATCCCAGGCGAGAAACAAAGACTCCGCCAGTGGCCGTGCCCTGCGGATCGAAGAGTCCCAATCCTGCCAGTCTTTCGGAATGTTCTCCAGATGCCGATACTTCGACAACGCCAGTGACGCCGCCTTCGGCCCCCACCCTCTGATGCCTGGATAACCGTCCGCGCTGTCGCCCGTCACCGCCAGATAATCTGGGATCGACTCAGGCTTTACCCCGAACTTTTCTTCCACGCCGGCCTCATCGCGAAGGATGTTGCGCCTCCGGTCCAGTTGCACGACTCGCGTGCCCACCACGCACTGTGCAAGATCTTTGTCCGGAGTGCAGATCAACACTTGCTTTACCCGCTCATCGGCCGCAGCCTTAGCCGCCGCCGAAGCAAGCGCATCGTCTGCTTCAAAGTAGGTCATCGGCCATACAACGACGCCCATCGATTCGAGAGCTTCTTCCAGGATGGGGAATTGCGAAAGCAGTTCCGGCGCAACTCCATCAGCCGTCTTGTAGCCGGGATAAAGTTCGTTGCGAAACGACTCCACCACGTGATCGGTGGCCACACCGAGGTGGGTCGCACCAGCTTCGATCATGGAAAAGATGGAAGTGAGCACCCCGCGAACTGCGCCGATCTCCTGGCCACCGTCATTCTTTGACGATGGCACAGCAAAGAAGTGACGGAATAGCTCGTACGTCCCGTCAATCAGATGAACATTCATGCGGATACGATCGGCCTTCCGGAAGACGAAGATGATATTAAACGAGACCGGCCGCTATGTGTTGTCCAATGCCGTGAACAGATTGTTCAGCGATTCCGCCAGCGTAGGATGCGCATACGTCGCGTCTCGGAGCGATGTGTAGGGCAACTTGCCCATCATCGCTGTCTGCAGCACCGCCATCACTTCTCCGCCCTCGATGCCCAGCACCGCCGCACCGACAATCTGATTCGTATCGGCATCGACCATAGCTTTCATGAATCCCCGCGTCTCGTCGACTTCCAGGGCGCGGGCGACCGAGGTCATGGGCAGCTTCGCAACCCGGATCTTGCGCCCCTGCGCGCGGGCCTCATTCTCGGTCACCCCCACGCGGCCTAACTGCGGGTCGATGAACACACAATAGGGCACCTGGCGACCTTTCGTGGACGCCGCTTTTCCTTCCAGCAGGTTCGCGCGAAGAATGCGAAAGTCGTCGTACGAAATATGCGTGAACGCCGGCCCGCCCTTGATGTCTCCCAGCGCGTAGACTCCCTCAGCGGTTGTCTCCAGCCGCTCGTTCACTCGAATGAATCCACGATCGTCGGTTTGCACACCCGCCGCTGAAAGATTCAGCGTGTCAGAGTTCGGCGTGCGTCCTGTAGCAACCAACAGGTGCGACCCAGTGAGAGTCGTTGACTTGCCGCTCGACTCGATCTGCAAGCGAATCTTCTCTCCTGCCTGGTCTACCCTCGAGGCCTTCGCACTGAGCACGATCTCGACGCCGTCCTGACGCAGAATATTGGTCACTTCTTCAGCAATGTCAGTATCTTCGCGCGTCAGCAACTGCCCGGCCGATTGAACGATCGTCACGCGGCCGCCGAAACGGCGAAAGAGCTGTCCAAACTCCAGGCCGATGTATCCGCCGCCCAGAATCAGAAGATGCTCTGGAACTGCGCCCAGTTCCATGATCGATTCGTTATCGAGAAAGCCCACTCGATCGAGCCCTTCCAGCCTCGGCCGCGATGCTCGCGTGCCAGCGTTGATGAAGATGCGATCAGCGGAAACGGTTCGCTGTCCGCCATCTTTGGTTCGAACCTCGAGAGTCTTCGACCCACTGAAACTCGCTTCGGCCATGATCAGTTCGAGATTCTGTGCCTTTGCAATGCGGCTTTCGTTTCCACCTCGGAAAGTCGTTACGATGTCCCGCTTCCGTTGACGAACTTTCTCAAGGTCGATGGAGATCGGCCCCGTATGCACGCCGTACTCCGCCGCCCGCCGCACCAGATACGCCACGCGCCCACTCGCTACCATCGTCTTGGTAGGCGTACATCCTTCGTTGATGCAGGTCCCACCCACGTGTTTCCGCTCGATCAGGGCGGTACGCATCCCGGCCTTTGCAAGGGCAATCGAAAGCGGCGTGCCGCCTTGTCCGGAACCAATCACGATTGCGTCGTAGTGCGAAGGGTTCATCGAGCATCCCTCAAATGAGACTTATCGCTGAAGGGGTCAGCGCCTACATCCGGGAGGCCAAAAACAGTCCCAGTCCGATCGCAGCTGCATCCTCGGGAATTGCGATCACGAAATCAGGAACTCGCAGCGAGCGAACCAATCCTACGCGCGCCCTATACCCGCCGAAGGCACCCGCGATCGCGCCCACAATACCAGCGATCGCTCCCAGCCATAAGGCCGCATTTCCGGCGACTGCAAGACATGCTCCGGTCAGCCCGCCAGTCACGATTCGCGCCGATAGACCCATCGCGCCGGTTCGGGCCGGAGTGGAAGGAAGTTGATCCCCTATGAGTTCCGTCACCGCGAGGACCGTGAAAATGATCACTGTCCACTTCGATCCCATGAAAGCCAGCGGAGAATGATGCAGATCGATCCAACCCATATAGGCGGCCCACGCCACTACAGCGGGTGCGGTAAGAGAGCGCAATCCTGCAACGAAGCCAATTCCAAAGGAGAACAACAGGGTGCCCGAGTTCATCGAATTCTCCTTGACAGCGTCGACATTTGCTGCGAATCCGAGCCCGAATTGCGAACTAGGCGGACGCTTGCGCCAGCGGCAGCCAGACCTGGAAGCGAGTGTCGCCGGGTTTGGAATGCACCTGAATGCTGCCGCGATGTTTCTTCACGATCCGCTGCACCGTATCGAGTCCCAGGCCGGTTCCTTCGCCCACACCTTTCGTAGTGAAGAATGGTTCGAAAATCCTTGGTTCGACTTCCGGAGGAATTCCTGGCCCGTTGTCGCCGATCTCAACCACCACGCAATCATCCTGGCGATAGGTGCGCACACGAAGCTCGCCCTTCCCGCCCATCGCGTCGATCGCGTTATCGATGACGTTAGTCCAAACCTGGCTGAGTTCGCTGCCGAACGAATTCACCAGCAACGGCACCTTCTGATAGTCACGCTCGACCGAAACGCCCTTCCTGAGTTTGTGATTCAGAATCGTCAGCGTGTTCTCCAGCGTCTTCACGATGTCCACGTTTTGCACCGGCGCCTGGTCCATGAACGTGTATTCCTTGATGGCCTTCACCAGATCGGAAATTCTCGAAGTGCTGCTCTCAATCTCGTTCAACAGTCCCGCGATTTCGACCGAAGTGGAAATCCGTACCAGGGCGGCGCGCGCCGTGGCGGCATCGAGAGTCGCAAAGAGTTGCTCCAGCGCCTCAGGTTTGAAATTTCGTCGTGCCAGTTCAGCCGCGAGTTGCCAGAGATCGTTTTGCCCGTGACTCCGCAACAACGAGTCAATCTGATCCTCAAGATCGCTGGTGGCGAGGGGATCGGGCGGAGGCCCGTCCGTTTGCATCAGAGACGACTCGAGTTTTTCGATTTCCGCCTTCTGCGCCGCCGTAAGGTCGCGCCTGCCCAGCTCATGGCTCGCATCGCGAATTCTTTTCAACAAGTCGCGAAGCTGGCTGGTGGCACGTTTCGCCGCTGAGGCCGGATTGTTCAACTCATGCGCCAGCCCGGCCGAAAGCTTGCCCAGGGCCGCAAGCCGATCCCGTTGCTGCTCGAACCGCGTCGCCTCGCGGATTCGATCCGACATCAGCCCGACCAGCCGCGTCGCCAGTTCGGGCATTCTCTGAACCAGCTGTGGGAAGAGCGATGCGGGAAATCGCAGAACCCGAGCATCGCTGGTGGCGCGCCCGCTCAAGGTATAGGTCTTCATCCGGGAAAAAGGAAGGACTCCGGTAACCTCTCCAGCCTTGAGATCGCGCACGAACGTTTCGCCCGAGAACTCGCCGCGCCACTGGAACTCTCCCTCCAGCAGCACAAACATCGCGTCGGCGGGATCTCCCTGCCGCGCGTAAACTCCTCCCGCTTTCAGTTGGACCTCGCGCGACTGGCTCAGGAACCAGTCGATCTGATCATCGGGCAGATCGGCAAACACCGGACTCTGCCGCAGCAGTTCGAGTACTTCGGCCATTTAGACCTTGCTCAAGTACTGATGGATGAATTGAACCGCCACAGATCCTTCGCCAACTCCCGACGCAACTCGCTTCACCGACCCGTGCCTCACGTCGCCCACGGCAAACACCCCGGGAACATTCGTCTCCAGAAGAAAAGGATCCCGATCGACTGCCCACTTCTTCGGATGCTGTCCGCCCTGCATCAGGTCCGGCCCCGTAAGAATAAACCCGCGGTCATCGCGTTCGATCGCATCGCCAAGCCAGTCCGTCCGCGGCAAAGCTCCGATGAAGATGAACATGGAACTGGCCGGCACCCGCTCCGTCTTGTCGGTGTCCGAGCAGAGCACTGAGATCTCCTCCAGATGGGTGTCGCCATGCACCTCAGCGACGCTGGCATGCGTCCACAGCTGAATATTGGGAGTCTCTTTGATCTGGTCGATCAGATATTGCGACATGGTGCTGGAGAGCGAATCGCCGCGCACCAGGATCACCACCCGCTCGGCATACTTCGAGAAGTTCATCGCCGCCTGGCCGGCGGAGTTCGCACCTCCCACCACGTAGACGATCTCGCCTTTGCACGAGAGCGCCTCGGTTGTTCCGCCGCCGTAGTAAACGCCCGCGCCTTGCAATCGATCAATCCCCGGAGCCTCCAGCCGCCGCCATTGCACACCGGTAGCGATCATCAATGCATGGCAGGAAATCTCGCTGTCGTCAGCAAGCTTGATGATGCGGTACGACCCCTCCGTCCGCATGTTCACCACGGTCTGAGGCGCAAGAATCTCCACGCCGAAACGCCGCGCCTGCGTGACAGCTCGGCGGGCCAGATCGCCTCCGCTGAGCCCACTCGGAAATCCCAGGTAATTTTCGATTCGCGAACTCATCCCCGCCTGTCCGCCGGGAGCTTCCCGCTCCACGATGACAGTGTGCAGCCCCTCAGACGCACCATACACCGCCGCGGCCAGACCAGCAGGTCCGCCTCCCACAATCGCGAGATCGTAGAAGCTCGTCTCCGCGCGCGTGCGCAATCCCACCTTCTGCGCCACTTCCGCCGGAGCACTGTTCAGCAACTTTGCCCCATCCGGGAACAGGACTACTGGAAGTTCGGTTCCATCCGGCCCCAGCGCTTCCAGAAGTCGCTTGGTCTCCGGGTCGTTGGCAGAAAGCTCGACATCGATCCACTGATAAGGAACATGGCTCCGCGCCAGAAAATCGCGCAATTCGTAAGATCTCGGAGACCACCGCGTCCCCAGCACTCGAATCCCCTGAAACGCTGGACGATAACTCGCCTGCCAGTCATCCAGCAGATCGTCGAGCTGCGGATAAAGGTGCTCCGCAGGAGGATCCCACGGCTTCATGAAGAAGTAATCGATATTCGCCTGGTTGATGGCACTGATCGCCGCACTCGTGTCGGCGTAGGCGGTCAGCAAAGCTCGTTTGGCGTCGGGATAGATCTGCCGCGCCTCCTGCAGAAACCCCACACCGTCCAGGTGGGGCATGCGCTGATCCGCCAGTAGCAGGGCAACGCCGTCGTTGCGGACCTTCAGCCCCTTCAGCAGATCGAGCGCTCCCCGCGGCGAATCGCTGCTGATCACGCGATATTCAGCGCCGTATTGGCTCCGCAGATCCCGCTCGATCGCCCGCAGAACGTCAGGATCATCGTCGACCGTCAGCAAAATGGGTTTGGCCATGGTTGCTCAGCTTTAAAAAGAACTTTCCTGGGTAATGGTCCTTAGATACGCGACGGGAGGATTTGGTCGCGCAAAGTTGTCGCTGCCGACTCGCGACTCATTCCTCGTATTGCCACAACCCCGAACCGGAAGATTCCTAAGCCCGGATTTCCCCAGGTTCCATCTCATCCACGTAGCACCAAATCCATGACTCACCCGGCTCGATCGAGCGAATCAGCGGATGGTGCACTTTGTGGAAGTGCTTGGTCGCGTGCTTGTTCTTGGACGAATCGCAGCACCCCACATGCCCGCACGTCAAGCACAGGCGCAGATGAACCCAGGTATCGCCCATCTTGACGCATTCCTCGCAAACATGTGTGTCGGTGTTCCGAATCTTAATCTGGTCGAGATGCGAGCATTGATTCTTCATGGCTTCTCCAGACGATCTCTGCTTCCGGTCAAGTGACCTCCGTCATGTAACGAAAGGCCACAATCACCGCATAACCGAGTTGCTTTCCCTCAGAATAATTCTTGGAGGTCATTTCAGTCGTGCTTCGTCTTGATTATCTTTCTTGCATTCTGACCGTCGCGTCAACCGTTCTCGTGGGCCGCCGATGTTGGGAAGGCTGGGCTCTGGCCGGAGTCAACAGCGTGATCATGTGCGTCATTGGATTCCGCACGGAACAATTGGGCTTCATTCCTGCAAATGTCTTCTGCATGGTCGTAAGCGCCATCAATCTGCACGCCTGGCGCAGGTCGAGGTCCTGCTGAATTGAAAGCCAAGGTTTTTCCTTCGTGAACCTTCGTGCCCTTAGTGGTGAGAGCTTTTATTGTTCCCTCACTCGGCCACGAGCAGGTTCTCCGCAAAAGGCCACAACTCGTCGATCCATTGGACCTCGCAGCGGAACCCTGCCTGCCGCGCCGTCTCGCAGATCTCCCCGACCGAGTACTTGTGGCTGCTTTCCGTCCAGATGGTTTCACCCTGGCGGAACTCAACCACCACCTCCGCCGCCGGAATGCTCACAACCTGCCGGCGCTTGGAAAGCAGGTGCATCTCCACGCTTCGCGCCTCCTTATTAATGCGCGCCACATGCTCGAATTCGCCGAGGTTGAAGTCAGCTCCCAGTTCCCGATTGATCCTCGCCAGCAGATTCAGATTGAATGCAGCCGTCACTCCAAGTTCGTCGTCGTAAGCGCGCAGCAGTTGCGAACTCGATTTCTCCAGGTCCGCACCCAGCAGCAGCGAGTCTCCCGGCTGAAGAATGCACCGAACTTGAGACAGGAACTTCACCCCCGCCGCGCGATCGAAATTGCCGATCGTACTCCCCAGGAACAGAACGCACAAATACTCTGCTGGCTTGCGGTACGCCGCCACCTCCAGCAGGCCATCGAGATATTCGCGCTCGAACCCCACAACACTGATCGCATCGATATCGCTCAACTCCCGCTCGCACCTCACCAGCGCCGAATGAGAAATTTCAACGGGATAGTAGGAAACGCGCTGCCTGCGGCAAAACGCCTCCAGCAGCCAGCGAGTCTTCCGGCCGCTGCCGCTGCCGAGTTCAGCGACAGCGACCGGACCTTGAACCCGGTCCACAATTTCGTCTGCGTGCCGCCGCAGCAATCGCTCATCGGCCCGCGTCAGGCCGTACTCGGGAAGATGGCTGATTACCTCGAAAAGCGCCGACCCCACGTCATCGTAGAGATACTTGGAGGGAAGCTCCTTCTGCCCGTGGCGCGTGAGCCCCTCGCGTACCTCGTCCGCAAAGTCGTAGTTAACATTCGTAGGGATCGCATGGACGAGCATGACCTACTCCTCGATTCAGACGTTCACACAGCGAAAGCCCGCATACACGTACTGGTAATGTGGCTGGAACCAGTTGCGAAAGGTCGGCCGCAACATGCACGCAGCTGTGCGCGCCGAACCGCCCTTCATGACGAAGTGCTTTCCATCGAAGAAGTCGGCAGAGTACCCGCGATAGAACGGAAATGGCTCGAATCCCGGGAACGGTCCGAACACTGAGGAAGTCCACTCCCACCCGTTCCCCAACATTCCCTCCACGCCGAACGCGCTGCTCCCTTGCGGATGAGCATTCACCGGCGCCGGATCCCACCTTTCGAAATCAAAATTCCCATGCTTCGGACCTGGAGCTTCATTCCCCCAGGGATAAAGTCTCTCCGCCTCATCGCGCGAACCGTAAGCAGCACGCTGCCACTGTTCTTCCTTGGGCAGCGTCTTGCCTGCCCATCGAGCGTATGCGGAAGCTTCCGCGTGGCTCACGTAGGCGGGCCACTGCAGCGGCAGCGGGATTTCACCGAACATCGTGCGGTATAGCCATGCGCCATCTTGCTCGCGCCAGAACACAGGGCAGGAAATGTCCCCTGCGCTCTTCCATTCCCAGTCTGCGTCGCCCCACAACTCGCGCCTCTCGTAGCCACCATCCTCCAGGAACTCGCGGAACTGCCCGTTCCTAACCATGTACCGATCAATCTCGAACGCGGGGACTTCGGCGGCGTGCGCTTCAAACTCGTTGTCCCATCCAAACACACCGCTTCCACGCTTCAGACCAAGGCGCACTGCTCCGCCGGGAATCTTGATCATGGAATAAGCCAAGGGGGAAGCAAGCGGGGTAACCGATCCGGCCTGAGGAATTTTTCGCTCCAGCGGTAACTGGTGCAGCATGTACGCCAGCGTCTCCAAGTGCATCAGGCGATGCTCGATTGCCACGTTGAGCAGGGTTTCGAGAGAAAAGCCATCACGCTGGCGCGCGCCATTCCCACCGTTCCCCATTAACCTCTCATCCAGCGACGTCCGGATTTTGCGGACATACTCGCTAACACGATCGAGAGACGGCCAGTCTGACGGTTGATCGTTCGGCAAACCGCCCCCAACTGGGTCGATGCCAAATGCAAATAGGTGATCAAACTCCGGATGGAAACTTCTCAGCCCCAACACGCTCTCGTGCAGCAGATTCCAGTCAAACGCCTCCAGATGTCCCACGTAAAAAATGATCCGGTGGCGCTCAGGAATCGGGCGATCATACATCGCTTCGTCGCGCACAATTTCGAACAGAGCGTCGCTCCTGCGGCGGGCGTCCGAAACTCGTTCAAGCAGCAAGTCTCCTACGGCGGATTCTCTCTGGACGGTCAGCATGCGGTCCTCCGGACAGGTCGAGAGTTCAGAAGCCTGGCAGTGTCCCCGAACGTGGTACGAACAACGAAGTGGCTGATGAACGGCGCCGCGACATACCCCAGATGCCGTGCGGCAAAACCTTTTTTACCCACAGAAGAAGTTTTCAGACTATACATGCCTCACGGTACTGTCGCAACCAACTCCCGCTGGTGCAAGAAATTGCAAATTGTTACGCCACGATTAAAATCGACCGCGTGCACATCCCTCTGTTTCACGTCAACGCCTTCACCGAACAGTCCTTCCTGGGTAATCCAGCAGCGGTCTGCTTTTTAGACTCATGGTTAGATGAAGATCGGCTCCGCAAAGTCGCGGCCGAAAACAATCTTTCTGCGACCGCATTCCTGGTCCCCGCCAGGGCCGGGTACGAGATGCGCTGGTTCACCCCGCGCTGCGAGGTGAAGCTGTGCGGTCACGCCACCCTCGCTTCGGGCACATCCTGCTTAACTTACGACAGCTTCAGGCTGATTCCGTGACCTTCGCGACAAAATTTCGGGGAGCTATTACCGTCCGAAAAGATGGCCAGTTTCTGACCGTGGATTTCCCCGCTATGCCCCCGAAGCCGTGCGTCACTTTCCCCACCGGACTGATAGAGGCTCTGGGGCTCCAGTTGCAGCCCACGGAAATCCTCGAGGCAAATGACACGTACATCCTCGTGCTCGACCGCATCGAGACCGTTCGGAACCTGCGCCCGAATTTTGCGATTCTTGAGAGCTTCCATCCCTTCGTGGTCGCCATAACAGCCCACGCAACCAACGTTGATTTCGTCTCGCGCTATTTCGCCCCCAGCTACGGTATTCCCGAAGACCCGGTCACTGGTTCCGCCCACTGCGTACTCGCGCCCTATTGGGCAAAGCGCTTGGGCAAGTCCACCCTGCATGCCCAGCAACTGTCCCCGCGAGGAGGCGAACTCTGGTGTGAAGTGGCAGGAGATCGCGTGCTTCTAAAAGGCAAGGCCGTCGTAACCCTGGAAGGATCGCTCTCGATCTGAACAGGTCCTCAAGGCACGAGTCTCTTCGATTTCAGAAACTCGCGCACAACCTCTTGCGTGTCCCGGTGCTGTGCGTCGACGGCGTAGTTCATCTTCTGCATCTCCTCATCGGAGATCTTCCCACCAAGATCCGCAAGCACAGTCGCGATTTCCGGATGCTGCTGCAGAACCTGCTTCCGAACCACTGGCACAGCCTCATACGGCGGGAAATAATGACGATCATCTTCGAGCGCCACAAGATCCAGGGCGGGAATGAGCCCATCGGTGGCATTGCCCGCGGCCAAGTCAATCTGCCGATCCTTCAACGCCCGCGCCAATAGGCCCAGATCCATGATGCGCGGCTGCTCGGCGAAATGCAGTTCGTATGCCGCTACCAGCCCGCGGTATCCATCGGGACGCTCCATGAACTCGTATCCAAAACCTGCGCGCCACTGCGGAGCAAACTGTGCCGCCTGCGACAAAGTTCTCACGCTCAACCGACGAGAATCTTCGCCCCGTATTTCCATCGCAAACGTATCGTTGAAACCGAGAGCTGGGCCGAGCGTGAGTCCAAATCGCCGTTCATATTCATCCTTGACTCGCTCATAAACTTCCCGCTTGTCGCGGGAGATGCCCTGCTTCAGTATCGCCGTAAGCGCCGTCCCGGTGTATTCAGGATAAATGTCGATTCGTCCCGCCAGCATCGCCTGCTGGCAGATGTAAGTTCCGGCCAGATAAAAGCGCCGCTCCACCTTCAAATTCGTGTGCGCTTCGATCTGTTGCGCGATCAGTTCGCCCAGAATGAATGATTCGGTAAAGTTCTTCGAACCCACAACGATTCGATCGGAATGCGACGACGAACAGGAAAGGAGGGCAACGCTGCAAACTACCAACAAGCCGAGGCTTGCTCGAAGACGAATCATCGGGGCCTCAGCCGCTTCTCAATCAATCCCATGCCGAAGTCCGCGAGCAAGGCCAGAATGGCTGCCGGAATCGCTCCGGCCAGAATTACGCGATTATCCACCATCGCCAGCCCGCGAAAAATGAACTCCCCCAGCCCGCCGGCACCAATTGCAGCCGCAATCGTGGCCAGCCCCACCGAAATCACCACCGCGACTCGTACCCCCGAAAGAATGACGCTCAAAGCCAGCGGCAACTCGACCTGGAACAAGAGCTGAGATTCCGTCATCCCCATACCGCGTCCAGCCTCGACCACCGCTGCATCGACTCCGCGAATTCCCGCGTAGGTGTTTCGTATGATGGGCAAAAGGGCATAAAGCGTCAGCGCCAGAATCGCCAGCCGGTCCGCGCGGTCCCCCAGCCATGGCACGGGCAGCAAGAATCCGAATAAGGCGAGACTGGGAATCGTCTGAATGATGTTTGCGGTGGCGAGAACCGGCCGATTCAGTTGCGTGCGATGTGCAATCAAGATCCCGAGCGGGATCCCAATCAACATGGCAAAAAGCGTCGACCACCCCACCAGCCAAAGATGCTCTCCGGTGAGTTCCAGTACCTGCGAATGATTCTGCAGGAAGAACCGAGCCAGATTCATGATGTCCCTCGATTCGCCGCCGATTCCAACCCGGCGCCGAACGCTCGCACGTACGCCGACGCCCACGGGTCAGAAGACGTCAGAAATTCGGCTGGAGTCAGCACGGTGACGAGTTTGCCCGCTTCCATCAGCGCAATCCTCGATCCCAACCGCAGCGCTTCTCGAAGATCATGGCTGACGAAGACCACGGTTTTATGCACACGCTGCTGCAGCGATAGAAACTCCCGCTGCAGCTCATCGCGCGTCAACGGATCGAGCGCGCCGAAAGGTTCATCCATCAGCAGAATCGCGGGATCAGCCGCCAGCGCGCGCGCTACTCCCACCCGCTGCCGCTGGCCGCCCGACAGCTGATGCGGATAGCGTGAAGCCAGATCCGGACTGAGCCCCACCAGTTGCAGCATCTCCTGAACACGCGCGCGAATCCGTTCCTCCGGCCAGCCTTCGATCTTCGGTACCAGCCCGATATTCCGCTCTACAGTGAAATGCGGGAAGAGGCCAGCCTCCTGGATGACGTATCCAATGCCCCGCCGCAACCGAATGAGATCGACCTGATCGTTCGGTGCGCCATTGACCAGAACCTGCCCCGAACTCGGCGCGACCAGCCGGTTCACCAGTTTCAGAGTCGTCGTTTTGCCCGAGCCGCTGCGCCCCAGAAGCACGAGAATCTCCCCCTGCGCGACTCGCAAATTGAGGCCGCTCAGCACTTGAATCCCATTCACGCTATAGGAAACGTCGCGGAATTCGATCACGAGAGTTGCAGTCCCCAGCTTTAACTGCGCTCAGCATACCGGAGTTCGATGCCCGGACCAACCTTGGCTTGCATACGCACCGCATGTCGGATTTGCAATGCGCGCCGCTCCCAGCGACAATCTTGCCATGGAGAAGAACGGATCCACTCCTGACGGCAGCCGGCCTTTTTCACCGGGAGCTCTGGTCATTGCGACTTTGTGCAATCCACGGGAAAAATTCTGGGGCATGATTCTCGCCCTCGCGCCTGAAGGCCTGAGCCTGAGCGGAGTCGAACTGGCCTCTTTCGAAGATCTCACCGTAATGGTCAGAGACGGCGAGCCCTTCACCCCGGTCGTCGTCTTCTTCCCCATGCACCGCATGGAGCGCGTCGAACTCGACTTGCCCGACGGAACCCTGCCCTCGCTCTCGCAGCGTTTCCTGTCCAAGACTGGCTTGGAGCCAACCGCGGCTCTTGCTCCTCGCCACGAGTCCAATCCGCATCTTTCCAAGGAGCCTGCTTGAAGCTCTCGCAAGTCTTCACTGCTCCCAATCAACTCACTCTGCTGCGGATGATCTTTGTCCCCTTTATCGTCATCCACCTTGTCGACGGACATTATCTCTGGGCTCTCGTCCTTTTTGTCGTCGCTGGCTTCAGCGATGGACTCGATGGCCTGCTCGCTCGCCGCCTTCATCAGCAGACGCTGCTCGGCCAGTATCTCGATCCCATCGCCGACAAACTTCTGCTCAGCACGCTCTTCCTTGTCCTTTCGATTCTCCACAAGATTCCATGGAAATTCACGGTCCTGGTTTTCAGCCGTGACATCTCGATTCTCGCCGCCAGCGCCGTCCTGTTCGCGATCGCCGGACTGCGGAACTTCCGCCCCAGCATCTTCGGCAAGGCTAATACCGTTTCTCAGATCGGCGCTGTTTTTTTCGTGCTTCTGCTCGAAGTGAAGCCAGTGCGTTGGATCTGGATCGCCCGCACGGTGTTTCTTCGCGCAACTTTTATCTTCACCATCGTCTCCGCGCTGCATTACGTCATCCTCGTTCAGCATCGTTTGCGCGAGCACTCGCACGCCTTGCCTCCCGCGCAGGCTCGATCGTGAATGCCTGATTTGACCGGGTTTTCTCCGCCCCCTAGAATCTTAGGTTCCTCTGCCGAACCAAATTCTTATGCCCCTTCGGCTTTTTAATACGATGTCGTCGCAAGTCGAGGAGTTCCGCCCTCTCCGCGATTCCGAAGTCCGCATGTACGCTTGCGGACCTACCGTCTACGATTACGGACACATCGGCAATTTCCGTACCTTCGTCGCCATCGACCTCCTGCGCCGGTTTCTCCGGCAGAGTGGATACAAGATCCAACACGTCATGAACATTACCGACGTGGACGACAAGATTATCCGCAACTCCGCCCGCGACGGCGTCACCGTGCAGCAGTACACGGCAAAGTACGAAAAGGTGTTCCTCGAAGATGCCGCCATGATCGACATCGAGCAACCCACGCTGGTCCGCGCCACCGAGCACATTCCCGAGATGGCCGATTTTGTAGCAAAACTGGTGGAGAAAGGACTCGCCTACCGCGCCGACGACGGTTCCTATTACTTCCGCATCGCCAAGTTTCCCCAGTACGGCAAACTCTCGAAGAAGGATTTCAGTAGCATGCTCGACGGCGCCCGCGTCGACGTCGACGAATACGACAAAGATAGCGCACGCGACTTCGCTCTCTGGAAAGCCCCAAAGCCCGGGGAAGCATCCTGGAACACTATCGTCGGCCCCGGCCGTCCCGGTTGGCATCTCGAGTGCTCCGTCATGTCGATGCAGCAACTCGGCGAAAGCTTCGACCTCCATGCCGGCGGTGAAGATCTCATCTTCCCCCATCACGAAAACGAGATCGCGCAATCGGAATCCCTCACCGGAAAACCTTTCGCTCATTTCTGGTTCCACGCGCGGTTTCTTCTGGTCGAAGGCGAGAAGATGTCGAAGAGCCTGGGGAACTTCTTCACCCTTCGCGACCTGGTGCTCAAAGGACACAAACCTTCATCCATCCGTTACCTCCTCACCTCAGTCCCGTATCGCAATCAACTCAACTTCACCTTCGACGGTCTCAAGCAGGCGGCGGTCTCCGTCGATCGCTTACGCAATTTCCGCCTTCGCCTGAGCGCTGGGAATTTTGCGCCCGGTTCGAATCCGCAAATTCAAACCCTTGCAGCTGAAACTGTGGATCGCATGCGCGCCGCGCTCGACGATGACCTCAACACCGCCCAGGCCCAAGCCGCCCTCTTTGAGATGGTGCGCCAGGCCAACACTGCCTTCGATACCGGCAGCGTCATGAAGGAAGACGTTCCGCCGCTGCTGTCCGCTCTGGAGAACTTTGACGAGGTCTTCGCCGTCCTCCACGACGACGATCTCGCGAAAATGAAGCAAGTCTTGCAATGGGCGCAGACCGAAGGCCGCGAGAAAGACATCAGCCCGGAACTCCGCGAAGCAGTCCAGTCCGCGCAACTCTCGGATGCTGATATCGAAGGGAAGATTGCCGACATGAAGGCAGCCCGCGCCGCTCGCGATTTCAAGAGGTCAGACGCAATCCGCGCCGAACTCGCCGACGCCGGCATCCTGGTCGAAATCACAAAAGACGGTATCCGCTGGCGCAGAAAATAGAACTTGTCTCAAATGGTTAAAAAAGGGCGCGGTGTTAAGCTGAAAGCTGACCGCTAATAGCTGATGGCTGGCTTGTGAAATCCCTCGACGAATACCTCCGCGATGCCGAGAAAGCCCACGGCCACCTCTGCGCCGGCCAGGTCCTCGGCGTGCGTCTTGCCATGTTGGGCCTTCAGAAACTCGGCATCGACGATCCGCACGGCCGAGACCGCAAGCGCCTCGTCACGTTCGTAGAGATCGACCGCTGCGCCACCGACGCCGTAGCCGTCGTCACCGGATGCCGCCTCGGCAAGCGTGCCTTGAAATTCCGCGACTGGGGAAAAGTCGCTGCCACCTTCGTGGACGTGACCAACGGCAAAGCCATCCGCGTAGCCGCAAAAGAATCGTCCAAAGCGCTCGCCCGCCGGTTGCATCCCGAGATCGAAAGCAAGAACGAGCAGCAGATGCTCGCCTATCGCGAGATGTCAGACGACGACCTCTTCGCAACGCAATGGGTGAAGGTCGATCTCCCTCCCGAGGAATTTCCAGGTTATAAGGGCGTGCGTGTTACGTGCGCGAAATGCGGAGAAGGGATCAATTTCCGGAGAGAAGTGCAGCGCAACGGCGCAATCCTATGCCGCGCCTGTGCCGGCGAGTCGTACTACAGTTCGCTCTAACCGCCGCCTTGGAAATGTAGCGCCGGCATCCTGCCGGCTGTCGCGAGGGCGTCTCGCCCTCGCACCGTCGGACGAAGACGATGCTTTTCGCGGCTCCACGGACTTACGCCGCTTGCTCGTAAGCGTGCGCCACCCGCAGAATCGTCCCCTCGTCAAAATGCTTCCCCAGAATCTGCAGCCCAATCGGCAGTTTCTCCCGCGTCTCTCCGCAAGGCACCGAAATCCCCGGAATGCCTGCCAGATCCGCGGTCACCGTGTAGATGTCGGCCAGATACATCGCCAGCGGATCATTCGATTTCTCGCCCAGCCGGAACGCCGCTGTCGGGCTGGTAGGCGTAACAATCGCATCCACCTTGCGGAACGCCTCCTCGAAATCGCGCGTCAGCAGCGTTCGCACCTTCTGCGCCTTCAAGTAATACGCGTCGTAGTACCCAGCGCTGAGCGCATACGTTCCGAGCATGATGCGCCGCTTCACCTCCGCCCCGAATCCCTCATCACGGCTCCGCCGATACATCTCCGACAAAGTCCGCACCCCGCGCGCCCGGTGGCTGTATCGCACACCGTCATAACGCGCCAGGTTCGACGAAGCTTCGGCGGTCGCAATCAGGTAATACGTCGGAATCGCATACGGTGTGTGCGGAAGAGACACGGGAACGACCTCGCATCCCAATCCCTTCAGCTTGTCGATTGCGCCCTCGACCGCCTGACGAACCTCGTCATCGAGTCCTTCGCCCAAATATTCCTGCGCGACTCCCAACTTCAGACCGCGCATTGGCTTGTCGAGTTCCGCTGCGTAATCGGGAACTTGAACCTCCGCCGAGGTCGAGTCCATCGGATCGCGCCCGGCAATGGTCCGCAAGACGATTGCCGCATCCCTTACCGTCTTCGTCAGCGGCCCAATGTGATCGAGCGACGACGCAAACGCAATCAGTCCGTAGCGCGACACGCGACCGTAAGTCGGCATCAGCCCGACCACGCCGCAGAACGACGCCGGCTGCCGGATCGATCCTCCGGTATCGGAACCCAGCGTAAATACGGCCATGTCCGCAGCGACGGCCGCCGCTGATCCGCCCGAAGACCCGCCCGGAACTCGCGTCAAATCTCGTGGATTCCGCACCGGACCGTATCCCGAATTCTCATTCGACGAGCCCATGGCGAACTCATCGCAATTCATCTTTCCGAGCACCACCGCACCTGCCGCCTCCAACCGCGCCACCGCAGTGCAGTCATAAGGCGGAACATATTTCTCGAGGATTCTTGATCCCGCGGTCGTGCGCACACCACGCGTGCTCATCACATCCTTGATCCCCACCGGTACGCCGGCCAGCGCCGGCAGCGGCTTGCCCTCAGCAGCCATGCGATCGATGCGATCTGCCTGCTCCAGCGCGCGCTCTTTCGAAAGTGTAAGAAACGCTCCAATCTGCCCATCTTCCTTTTGAATGTGCGCGTAGTGGGCCTCAGCCAGCGCCAGCGCCGTGGTCGTGCGCTCCTGCACCGCCGAGCGGGCCGCATCAATTGTCAGCGAATTTACGTCCATTTTGTCCAGCGCGCACTTTCGGTCGGCTCACGCTCAGCGAGAAACACTCGATTTTCCTTCGTGTTCCTTCGTGTCCTTTGTGGTTACAGAATTTTTGTTTTGCAAGCCGGCCCCGACTCCATTCACCCTACCGCTCGATCACTTTCGGCACCCGGAAGTATTGGTCGTCCGCATCCGGCGCATTCGCGAGAGCTTCCCCATGCGGCAACGATTTTCTCAGCCCTTCAAGAACATCCTCACGCGAGGCATAGGCAAAGCGCTCGCTCCCCTGCTTGGCCTCGTCCACACCGTAGCGGTCCGACACCTGCGCCATCGGCGGCACGTCTGACGTATCGAATTCGTTCAGCCGGTCGACGTAATCTAAAATTGAATTCAGATCGCGCAGCATCCCGCGGCGCTCGTCTTCGGTCAACTCCAGGTTTGCGAGATCGGCAACGTAGGCGACATCTTTTTCAGTGACTTTCATAGGAACCGCGAAAACTCAGCGAGCGTCCTGCTCCAGGATCTCCGGGGACATCACGACGAATTCAATCCTGCGGACTGCTTCCACCGTGTAGCGGTTGATTGACGCCAGGTATCGCGGAGCGAGCCCCTGTAACTCGAACTTCCATCCCGGATCCACAACTGCCACTCGCAGCACTCCGTCCAGAAAACTCAGGGCGCGAGTGCGCTCGGCAACAGCCGAACCACACACCACCGGCCACGCCATGAGCGGCGCCTGTGCCGGAGGCGCCTGCCGCAACGATCGCTCGACGATTCTTTCCAGGTCCGATCCAGCCTGCTGCAACGATAACTCCTCGTCCCCTCAAGGGAAGGTTGATTCTAACATCGCCGCCAACGCCCGCTTCAGGCCGGAAACTCGCGCCGCACAAACTCCAGTGCAGCTTCGCGCGAGCCCAACCGCCCTTCCAGTTGCGCATCTTCCACCGCATTCAGGATCTCGCGAAACTTCGGCCCCGGTTGATGCCCCTCGGCGATCAGGTCGTCCCCGGTCACCAGCGGCGTCGGACGCATCTTCTCCGGCGGAATCTCCTCCTGCTTATGCCGCACAAATTCATACGTCGCAAGATTCCGATGGCTCGCCAGGCAGTCAGCCCGATGCAGCGCCAGGTGCTCGTCGAAGCCGGGCATGCGAAGAAACTTCTTCAGAGTCGACTCTTTCATGCGCGTCGCGTGCGCGAATCGCATGTGATTGTCCACCAGCGCCAGAACCTGCGCGGTCTCATCGTTTGAAAAACGCAGCCGTGCGCAAATCTCCTCCGCCATCTTCACGCCGACTTCCACGTGCCCGTCGAATCGAATCCGCTCCGCCACCCTGAACGTCGGAGGCTTCCCCACATCGTGCAACAAGGCTCCCCAGGCGAGAGTCATCGGGCAGGAATCCGGCAGATTCTCCAGCAGAAGGAGTGTGTGGACAAACACGTCGCCCTCGGGATGGAACTCCGGAGGCTGCTCCACTCCCTTCATCGCCGAAATTTCAGGCAGAACCTGCCGCAGCAAGCCAGACTCATCCGCCAATAAAAACGCCTGCCGCCCATGGCCTTCGGTCAACATGCGCGTGAGTTCATCGCGCACGCGCTCCCGCGAGACGACTCGAATCTGCTCTGCTAGATCCCGGGTCGCCGCAAATGTAGCCGGCTCGATCTGATACTCGAACCTGGCCGCAAAACGCACCGCTCGCAGCATGCGCAGTTTGTCTTCGCCGAAACGCCTCTCCGGATCGCCGATCGTCCGAATAATCCCGGCATCGAGGTCTTTGCGCCCACCCACAAAATCAAGCACCTCGCCGCTCACCGGGTCGAGCAGCATACCGTTGATGGTGAAATCGCGCCGCGCCACGTCCTCCCGCGGACTCTTGCTGAATCGAACCTCGTCCGGATGCCTCCCGTCGGAATACCCGATATCGCTGCGGAAGGTCGCCACCTCGACCGCGTTCGATCTCGAAGACGCCTCGGCCGAGATCCCTGCGCGATCTACCGTCGGCGCCGGAATCAACACCACCCCGAACTGCACTCCCACCGCGTAAGTCTCGGGAAAGATCTCCATCACCTGTTTCGGAGTGGCATCGGTAGCCACGTCGTAATCCTTCGGCTCCCGCCCCAGCAGCAGATCGCGCACACATCCCCCGACCAGATAGGCCTGAAATCCCCTCTGGCGCAGCGTCTGAACGATCGATGTGGCGAAGTCTTTCAGCATCTCTGTTAATGATAGCGCCTCAACCAAACTCAAAATTCTCTCGACACGCGCATAAAGTTAACTTTATATTTTCGCGGGATCCAGCATGCTTCACACATGACAGTTGTCACGCTGGCCACGTGACAGTTTCGACTGGCGACTCCACTTCTTTCAGCAGATCATTACGAGATCGTGTCAGGGGCTGGCGCCGGAATCGGTCAACAGAAATTCGGCGTTGGAGGCGAACCATGAAAAAGCTGTCCGCAACTCTCATAGTGCCTGGCTTGATGGGTCTCTACTTCCTATTGTCTGCGCCAGCCATCTTTCTGGCCAAGGCCGATGACCGGCCCTCTTTCGTGATTCGCAACGCCCGCGTATTCGACGGCCACAAAGTCATTGATCAAGCGGACGTGTGGGTAGCCGACGCCAAGATAAAGGCCATTGGCAAATTCCTCAAAGTTCCTTCCAACGTAAAGGTCATTGATGCCACGGGAGACACACTCCTCCCCGGCCTGATCGACTCCCACACGCATGCGTGGGGAGATGCGCTCAAAGAAGCGGAGATCTTCGGTGTCACAACAGAACTCGATATGTTCACTTCGGTAGATTTCATGCAGCAAACCAGAAAAGATCAGGCCGCAGGTAAGAATCTCGACCAGGCGGACTTGTTTTCGGCGGGGTCTCTCGCGACCGCACCGGGAGGTCACGGAACCGAGTATGGCGTTCCGGTCCCAACCCTGTCTTCGCCTGCCGAAGCACAAGCCTGGGTCGATGCCCGGATTGCCGAAGGTTCCGACTACATCAAGATCATCATCGAGTCCGGCACTTACGGCCGCCATGACATTCCGACGCTCAACCGCGAAACAAGCAAAGCCATCATCGTGGCGGCTCACGCTCGTGGCAAGTTGGTTGTGGTCCACGTGAGCAAGCAAAAAGACGCTCACGACGTGATCGAGGACGGAGCTGACGGGTTGGCCCACCTGTTCACCGACACTCCGCCCGA
>Ga0209698_10001769_pt1 | contig 24891 bp, 15 predicted proteins | sample LitLauG_LLR_2012_FD_187203 | JGI IMG/M metagenome (GOLD analysis project Ga0209698, IMG submission 187203) | Freshwater sediment microbial communities from Pennsylvania, USA - Little Laurel Run_MetaG_LLR_2012 (SPAdes) (version 2) | ecosystem: Environmental > Aquatic > Freshwater > Creek >... | reverse complement strand
GCTGCTCCGGCGGGCGCGGCTAGCGCAGCATCGGGAACAACTGGCGGATCCGCGCCTCGTTTGGTTGCGAACCGTATTCGCAGATTTCGAAGGCCTCATAGTATCGGGCGGCGGTTCCGCGTTCCGCGCCGTACCACTTCACCAGCGACGCGCGGGTGGCGGCGCCAGGCTCGCGGGAACGGGCGCGCTTCAGCCATGCCTTGCGCTCGGCGGGGTCCTTGGGAACTTCCTCCAGACGGCCATCCACCCAGGGGAGCCACTCGTAAAACTGCGAGACGTGCGAATCCAGGGCATCGATCTTCAGGTCGATTACGTCATCGATTGCTACCGCGATATCAGGGCGGAACGGATTGGGCCGCTGGAAGTTGTCCTCGTAGTAGAGGAAGACCGGATTCTTGCGCAGGGCGGGCGTATCCGGCGTTACGGCGGGTACCACGACCATGTAAGCGGCGTCCTGCACCAGCACGCCGGTGTAGCGGTGGTCGGGATGATAATCGTTGGGGCGCGGCGCCAGCACGAGATCGGTATTCCACGCCCGGATCTGGCGGATCACCTGTTTGCGCACCTCGAGAGTGGGCAGCAGTTCGCCATCGTGGTTGTCCAGCACCTGGTAGTCGATGCCAAGACGCCGCGCGGACTCCTTGGCTTCGCCGAGGCGGCGCTTGGCCAGCGCTGCGCCGTGGATGGTCTGATGACCGGCGTCGCCATTGGTTACCGACACGAACCTCACGGCATGGCCCATTTTGGCGAAGAGCGCGGCCGTGCCGGCGGCTCGGATATCGCAGTCGTCCGGATGGGCGCCAAAAGCGATAACCCGGATCTTATCGGTCTGCGCGAATAGGGTGGCGGCGCCGGCCAGCAGCAGAATGAGTCTCTTCATGAGTGGAGTCCTCCATCTGGAGATCATAGACTACTTCCTTGCCGCATAGCCGTGAAGCTGCGGGCCGACGATGTTGGAGAAGTCGTAGTTGCCACGGCGGTCGGCGTCGATGGTCCAGAACATGGCGCCGATCATGCTGGGGTAGCCGGCGGGCTCGCGCAGCTTGTACCTGGTTCCGGCGGGAGCCTTGCCGGTGATGATGTAGTCCATCGCCTGACTGACGATGGTGGGCGTTGTGTCTCCGGTAAGGAAACCGACGGCAACCTGGCCGGCCGGCATTGGCGGGAAGAACTGCTTGGGATCGCCTCCAACGTTGAAGCCGTGCAGCAGGAGTTCGGTCATGGCGGAGTGATAGTCCACGGTGCCGGGTTGATAGATCTCGCCATCGAGACCCTCCAGCGGCGGCGTGTTGTAGTCCTGCACATCAATGAAAGAGAGCATGTCGCGGATGGCGTACGTGATGGGTAGATAGGAGCCGAACTGGCCGCCATAGCTGGGGAATCCGGACGGGATCTGCGTACCTTCGGGAACGAGGCTGATCATAAGGCGGGGGCCGAAATGATCGCGTAACTGACGCAGGGCCGAGATGAGGTTCACGATGGATGGCGTGGTGGGATGCTTGAAGTCCGTGTCTCCGGGATCGATAGAGAGAGACGGGCTTTCGAAGTCGATGTCGATACCGTCGAAGCCGTACTCGGTGACGATGCGGGTGACAGAGGAGACGAAGTTCGGAACGCGCTTGGGATCGGCGAGCGTGAAGTGCTGGCCGCCGCCACCGAGGGAGATCATGACCTTCTTGCCTTGGCTCTTCAAGTAGGCAATGTCGGCCTTGAACTGTTCGGTATCGAGGCCGGCAGGAGTGCGGAACTGCATGGTTCCTTCCGGCGCACTCCTATCCGGCGTGGAGAAGGCGACGATGATGACGTCCCACTGCGGTGAGACCTCGCGGAGCGGGATGGTGGAACCTGCGGCGCCGTAGCCGGCCCAGTAGCCGATGAGCTGATGGCCGTTAGGCGAACCGCTCACCGGGACCGCCGCGACTGTGGGCTTAGGAGGTGCGGACGCACCACCACCTGCTCCGGGACGCCCGCCGCGCGCCGGACAAGGCTTGGCAGCATCAGCGAGCACCTGCGCGTCTGGGAAGCTGTACGTGCTGCCGAGACCCTCAGAGGCGCCGGTATACCAGGGCAGCAGGGCGACGTTCTGCAGGTGATAGGTGGCTCCGTCCGCCTGGGCGACAAAGGCCTTCGATGCGGGTATATTGTTCTTCGGGTTCGTATTTGTGGGTTCGAGAAGAAAATAAGTGGAGGCGACGCCAGTGCCACCGCAGCCGCCCTGGTTTCCCGTACGCATCCAACCGGGAAAGGTGTTTCCGGGGACTTTGACATTGCGGCCGTGGAGCAGTGGATCGTGTAGAGGATCGTTGATGAACTCCCCGAGCTGCTGAGTGAGCGGCTGCACGTCGCCGTCTTCAACAACGGCGGGTGCGGCATGGAGATACGAGCCGAGGACGAAGGAGTTTCCGGTGCCGGAGTCCACCCCGTGCGTTCCCCAGGAGCAGCACTCCGTTGCGTCGCCATCGGCGTAATACGTGGCGTTATGGGTCAGGGCTATGACGAGCTTGCCTTCCTGTTTGGGAAGTTGCTTGAAGAGCTCCTTTTGCAGAAACTCGACGTCGACGACGGCGAAGGACTCGCCGGTCTTCATCGAGGTGAGGATGTAGCCGTCGCCGGCGGGGACGGTGATCTTCAGAGGCTTCACCGCTGGCTTGCCGAGCAGCGTGTGCCACCCGACAGCCTTGGGGAAGGTGGTGCGCAGCATAGCATCGGCATACTGAGTGGCGCCGCCGGAGGGGAAGGCGAACTTGGAGAAGACAGGCGAGCGGAGGACGCGCGGCACGTCCGGGGCTGCGTCCATGACGAAGGGCTTGCCGGCCGTCTTCTTCGCGTCAAAGGAGAGCGTGATGGGAACGAGCACTGTGGGAATGGTGGTGGTGCCTCCCTGTACCGGATCGCCGCCGGCGAGAGTGTAGGAGCCCTGGCCGGAGGAGTGCTGGAACGTGGGCACCGTGCCTTGTGCGCGCGCAAGGTGCAGGGGCAGGAGAAAGAGCAGATAAGTGGAATTGATCCGCATATCTGAATTCTAGCAGCGACTCCCTCGCTTCGAGCACTGCTGCCGGAAATACGGGGTCTGTCTTTGGTAACGCACGCTACCGCTTACTTTGCACTGAAGGTCAGCAGAACATTGCCAGGCATACTGGAATAGCCGGAGTTCACGAACACCATTCCATCCGCCACCGTCACGCCAGTGGCCGCCATCGATCCACCTTTCGCCTGGATTCCGTTCACCGTGGGAAACTCGCGTGCCGTGTCGAAGTCCCAGATGATCTTCCCTGTCTTGGTGTCGTGCGCCCGCACATGTCCATCCATGGAAGGCGAGAAGACAACACCCGGAATCGCAGTGGGCGGCGATTTCTGGGCCACGGAGCATCCTCGCTGGCCTGCGCAGCCCGGCGCCGGCGCCGGTTCATTCCAGACGATCCGCCCCGTCGCCGGATCGATCGCGAACAGCCCTGTCTTAGCCGCCTCCGCCGGTGCGCCGCGAGGCGATTCACCCAATCCCGCGAACACCAGCCCGTCTCCGGCGGCAATTCCCCACTGGATGCCGCCACCGGGGCCGCCGACACCGATCCGCGTCGACCACACGATCTTGCCGTTCTGGTCGGGATCGAGCCCATGCACTTCGGCCGACTTCTGCCCTTGTACCAGCATCTGCTTGCCGTTGCCGATGTCCAACAGAATCGGCGAGCCGCCGAGATCGACGTCCGTACCTGCATTCTCCGGGCAATTGGCCGTGTTTCCGCTTGGTCCCGCGCAGCCCCAATTGAACATGTCCGGCGCGGTCTGCTGGCTCCACTTGATCTTGCCCGTCTCCATGTCCATGGCGATCACCGCATCCGCGGTCTTGATGTCCGGCCCCGAGTAGCCATTACCCGCTGCCACGTAGACTAGTTTTCTCGTCAGATCGAGCGTCGGTGAGGACCAGATGGTAGCGCCTGACGGGCCGTAATACTGCACACCGGCCGCACTCTTCCCGGTGGGCTTCGGCTCCGGTGAGGTGTAGGTCCGCCAGACGATGCTTCCATCGCTGGCCTTCACCACCACCAGATTGCCGCGAAACGTGCAACAAGAGTACTGCGGATTGGCCCCGGCATTCTCTTCCTGGGACGTAATCGGCACATAGAGCCGGCCGGCGTGCAGTTTTGCCGTGCCGGTGATTCGCGTGAATGGCTGGTTGTCCAGCTTCTTCTGCCACACGAGCTTGCCTGTGTTCGCATCCAATGCGTAGAAATTCGATTCGAGGTCGCCAAAGTAGGCTCGCGGCCCGGGGCCGATCACCACCGCGTCGCGCACCATGGCCTTGGCCTGAAACATCCAGTACAGGCAGCCGCTCTGCGCATCCAGCGCATAGACCGTGCCGTCGTTGCTACCGGTGTACACGCGGCCGCCAACCACGGTCGGCTGACTGTAAGCCGTCACCGTGTCCGGAAATCCGAAGGCCCATTTCAGTTGCAGCTTTGGCACTTGCTCCACGGTGAGTCCCGCCGCCTTCGCCGGCTGAAACCGCGAGTTTTTGTCATCCACACCCCATCCATTCCACGACGCGCCCGCTTTCGGCTTCGCGTCAGGGGCGCAAAAGCCTTTCATCTCGGGAAGCACTGCCGGTCCGGCTTTGCCGAGGTAACGCGCCACCGCGATTTTGTCCGCCGCACTCAGTGGCGCGCCCATAGCTTTCATCGATCCCGTCTCGAGCGCCTTCAAGATGGCCTGCCAAGGCAGATTGTTCAGGGCCTCCGGTAGCGGCGCGTGCGACTCGCTGTTGGGATCGTGGCACTGGATGCAGCTCGAGATAAAGACCCGGGTCCCTTCCTGCGCGGCGCAGAATGCCGCCAGCACGAACCCCATCGCGACCCTTCGTATCGTATTCAAGTCTATAATCCTCGCGAGGCCGCCAGCACCAAACGCTGCCCCTCGCCGGCAGCCATCGGAATGTGGGTGCCAAACAGCGGATTCATGGCCGCCGTCTCCAGTTGGGATACATGCTGCCATTACGGCGACGAGCGCGGCCAGCCGGGTGTTGGCCGGAACCCGCCGCCACGAGCAGGAAACCAAAAGCCAGCCGAGGAATCAATCTCATCGAGTCCATTCCGGTAAGCATGTCTACCACGATAGCTTACGCCGATTACGCTGCAAACGCCGCCGTGTGGGGCAGGTTGGCATCCTGCGGCGGATTGGCAATCCGCCTGCCGCGCGCCCGCGTTCGCTCCGCAAGGACGAAGCCGGGCACGCCAGGCGGCCCCTCCGGACCTTCGCGTTTCCTCGGCTAGATCGGCAGGTGCGACGGAATGTAGTTGCGCTTGTACGGGCAGCGCTTCTTGAACTCCGTGAAGTTGACCGAGAGGCCTAAGCCGGGGCCCTCGGGCAGCGCGACCGTTCCGGCTTTCTGCACGGGATACTTGCCATCCGTCAATTCGACGTAAAGATCGTCGTCGGCCGATTCCCATTCCTGCACCAGGAAATTCCGGCAGACGGACATGGCGTTCAACGAGGCCACGTGGCCTATCGGACCGCTGCACTGATGAGGCGCCACCTCGACGCCATAGGTCTCCGCCAGGTTGGCGATCTTACGAATCTCCGTGATTCCGCCGGCGTGCATCACATCGGGCTGGATGATGGCGGCGCCCTTCCGCTCGAGCAGTGCAGCGAATTCGTACCGCGTGAAGAGCCCCTCGCCGGTGGCGATCGGCACTGGAGACCTGGCGGCGACGTCGCCCAGGCCCCGCGGGGATTCGCGCAGGGTCGGCTCTTCAATCCACAGCGGCTTGGAAGGTGCGATGGCTTGCGCCAGTTCGATGGCCGAGCGGACCGTAAACGTTTCGCTGGCTTCCAGGGCGAGGTCCAGGGAGGAGCCAACGGCGCCGCGCACAGCTTCGAGTTCGCGGCCGATCTGGGCGATGCGATCTGCATCGGTGCCGCCCGTGGGGATGGACCACTTCACCGCGGTCCAGCCCTTGGCGCGAGTCTGCCGGGCCCATTCCGCGAAGTGTTCCGGGGTGCGCTTGGCGCCTTCCAGGGAAGCGTGCCAGTGAGTATAGTACACCCGGAGACGTGGTTGCAGCGGGCCTTGGAGCAAGCGGTGGACGGGAAGGTTGAGCCGCTTTCCTTCGATATCCCAGAGAGCGATGTCGATGGCCGACAGCGCCGTCATGGCGGGCGGGCCGTTGCGCCAGCGCGACAGCAGATAGTAGCTGCGGTTCCAGTGTTCCTCTATGCCGCTCGGGTCCCGTCCCTGGTAGCTCTCTTCGAGCCAGCGGAGTTCGTTCTCCACGGCGTCCACCCGGCCTTCGAGAGTGCCCTCGCCGAGACCAGTCAAACCGGCATCGGTTCTGACTTCGACGAACAGCATATCGCGCCAGCGCAGGCTGACCTTGTGGATCTCAAAGCCGGTGATCTTGATGCGGCCGGGAGCAGGGGCCGCGAATGCCGGCAGGCGGCCCAGCCCTAAGGAAAGGCCCGCGAGGCATTCGCGACGGGTGAGCCGCGATCTTGTATGCATGCGGTTCTATTCTATCCTTTCGACGGCGCGCCGACGCTTTCTTCGGCACCGGTGAGTATCCGGCCGATCCGGGCCTGCGCACCCAAGCGAGAACAGTCCTGCGGAAGCAAACCCGGCCTTAATCCGTGTCGGATGATCCCCGCCGGTCTCTTCCATGCGCATCCCACGGTAAGCCTCGATGGCGGCAAGAAAATCACACTCTTGAGAACGCTGAGGATTGCGGATTCCAAGCGCCAGGGCGCATGTGCACATCAGGGCATAGCTGGGCTGGCACGAAGCCTGTAAAGGGCCACAGACACGGAGTCCACAACCTGCAACCGGGGTTGCAGCGGGCCTTGGAGCAAGCGGTGGAAGGGCAGGTTGAGAGGGTTCCTTCGATATCCCTGAAAGCGAGGTCGATACAGGGCAGATGTGATCGGCTTGGGTTCGAGCCCCGCCAACTTTCACACAAGAGCCAACTGCTCAGCCGTGCTTTGTTTGGAATCCGTAACTTACTGATTCGATAATCTTCCAATGCCGCCGATCCCGCTAGTGACGCGAAATGACTGTACATGAGAGTGTACACGCCCCATCTTAAATGTCCTCATGGAAGTCCCGTCGCCGGGGATGACGAGTAGCGGGTGTACAACGAGGCGGCTTGTTCCACCGCCCGGTAGAACCGGTGAATACGTCGACATTGTTTTTCGGGACCTGGACTCCAGATGCATACCAACGTTAAATCCCGAATAGCGCAGAACTTTTTCGGAAAGTGGTGTTGCAGACAAACCAAATATAATTCCACGAACCCGAAAACCTGCTCGGAGTGCGAAAGTCCGGTTAGGAAATTAGGACGCCCCGGAAATACTCAACAAAGACCACGCGACGACGCGATGCACATCCGCGAGTGAGACTCAGGTGGGATCTCACCGGGCAAACAGAATCACCGACGAATCCACCGCGAAGTCAGTCCCAAAAACTAAGCGTAACGTCCCTGTGACGAACTCCTGTGTCCACCGTGTCCACCCGGAAGTCTCTGATTTCAGGTTCCGAGGCCAATTTGCCTCCACACAGCTCGGAGGACGACACAATACGGGATCACGAGGCAATGCTGTACGGCAGTTCCAAAGTGACGCTCAACCCTCCCCCTTCACGATTGACAAGACGAATTCTACCCCCATGCGCTTCCACAATCTCCCGTGTCAGTGCCAGACCCAGTCCGGTTCCGCTTCGTTTGGTCGAATAAAAGGGCAGTAGGGCTTGCGAAAGCACAGATTGGCTCATGCCCGAGCCACGATCATGGACCGCAATATGCTGTTGGCTTGCAGTGCAGGTAATGGCGATCTCCACAGCATCCGCCGGTCCTCCTGCCTCGTGTGCGTTCTTGAGCAGATTCACGAGGGCTTGTCCGATTTGCGCACGATCGAACCAACCAGGCTGATCGGGAAGGCTGCCAAGCGTCTTAAACGTCACTTGTTTTTCGAGATCGGCGAGAAAGGGTTGCCACTCGACGCGTTCCGGCTGGGGCATCGGTAACTTCGCGAACGTCGCATAGCCGCTCAAGAACCGGTTCAGGTGTTCCGCTCGGTCTGCGATGGCTGAAAACACCGCCGGGAGGGATGCGTAGTCCTGCCTGCGAGCGATTTCCAAACCCGAGTGCGCAAGCGATCCGATTGGTCCGAGCGAATTGTTGAGTTCATGACTTAACACGCGGATGAGCTTCTTCCAAGTCGCGACCTCCTGACGCGAAACCTCACGCGTCAGGCGCTTTACCAAATACAGCCGAAAGTGTTGGCCCTGCAGCACAAACGGCCGTTGCGATAAGTGAAACGTCTCTTCGCCGCCGTCCAACTGAGTGACAAAGAGGCTGTCGCCGTGTCCCTGCGCGGCAACGCGTAGGGATTCGGGTGAGCGTGCCAGCACATCGGCAAACAGTAGACCGTTTAGGGTTCGTCCGTTGTCGAATAGATGCCGTGCGGCGGAATTGGCATAGGCAACACGTTCAAATGCGTCGACCAGCAGTAGCGATTCAGGTGAATTCTGCATCACGGTTTCCAGGAGGAGTTGGCGCTGGATCAAGTGCGCCCGTTGCTGGCGAAGCGTGGTTGCCAAATCGTTGTGAGTGGCTGCCAGTTCACCGAGTTCGTCGTTGCGGTCGACAACGATTGACGAGCTGAAATCGCCCTCGCGGTACCTGGCCGCAGTACTGGACAAGCCGCGAAGCAACCTCCGAATTGGCCGAACCGCGCCCGAAGCCAGCCGTAACGCCGGAACGATCGCAACGCCTAGAACCAGCAGCCAACCTAGTAAGCTGCTGTGCAGCCAGCGCGAAGCCCAGTCATCCAGCGCCGCCGCCACACCCGCGGTGACGAGGAGCAACAGCGCAAGCTTCCGCTCCAGAGTCGCTTTCATTTTCGTGCCTGCACCGCAGCGCACATCATGCGCCGGCTGGAGTGCGAATGTGAAGACGCTCCATCCGCCGGTAGAGTGCCTGGCGCGACAGACCGAGGCTTTGCGCTGCGCGGCTAATATTGCCGCCAGCTTCTCGCAAGCTCGCTTCAATAGCCTCCGAGCTGGGCTGGTCGCCGTCGCGGCTAGCTCGACCAGCCATGCTGGCACCAGGACGCGTTGACTCATTTCTTCCAGCAGGGCGCTTTGACGCCGGAAGACTTAAAGCCGCTGCACTTACGACTTGCTCCCGAGCCAGCAACTTGGCGCGCTCGATCGAATTGCGGAGTTCGCGAACGTTACCAGGCCAATCGTGAGCCAGCAATGCGGCTGCTGCATCGTCACTCAACTGAAACTCCGAGCCCAGAAAATGCTGGGCTAGTGGCAAAATATCTTCCGCGCGCTTCATCAGCGGCGGCAGCGCTATTTCAATGACGTTGATCCGATAGTATAGGTCTTCGCGAAACAGCCCGTCGCGAATCAACCGCGGCAAATCGGCATTCGTAGCACTCACTATGCGAACCTTTGCCGTTCGATTCCGACTCGAACCGAGCGGCTCGAACTGGCCCGTCTCAATCACGCGCAAGAGTTTCACTTGCCCGGCGAGGGGGAGATTGCCGATCTCGTCCAAAAACAATGTGCCCGCGTCGGCGGATTCGAAGCGCCCGACGCGGGTCCGGTTGGCCCCAGTGAAGGCACCAGCCTCAACGCCGAATAGCTCCGCCTCAATCAGCTCTACAGGAACCGCGCCGCAGTTCATGGCGACGAATGGACCACCACGGACCTCCGAGTTCGCATGTACGATCTGGGCAATGCGCTCCTTACCTGCCCCGTTCGGCCCGGTGATCAGCACGGGTGCGCTCACTCGGGCGACACGGCAGGCTAGCTCAATTACACGTTCCATCGCTTCGGAGGCGAAGACGATTCCACATAAGTCATACCGCACCGCTAGCTGCTCACGCCGTTGCCGAAGGTCGTTCCGCAGCCGATGCCGCTCCGCGGTGGCCTCCGCCAACTCAAGCAGGTTTTCAACGGATGCCAGAAGCTTGTCGTTATTCCAGGGCTTACCGATATAGTCCGCGGCACCGGCCTTAACTAGCTCCACGGCGGACTCCAAGTTCGTCCAGGCGGTAAGCAAAATGACGGGGAGATCCGGCTGCAGATCCCGGAGCGCGCGAAACAGAGCGGTGCCCTCCGCGCCGGAAGTCGTATCTGCCCTGAAGTTCATATCGGCGATTACGAGATCGACTGATTCCCGCGCCATGAACTCCAGGCCCTCTTGCGGCGACGATGCTGCCAGTGTGCGGATATCGTGTAAGCTGAACAAAACGCCAAGCGCTTGAGACACGGCTGGATTATCGTCAATAACGAGTACCGAACGCATAACCGAATGATATCCACCCTTGGCGGCACCGGTGTGCAGGTGCCAACCCTTTTCCAATCCCTCAGGCGCTCCGGGCTGCCGATGCCGGTGAAATCGAAGCGGCGCGCAAAGCGGGCCAGAGCACGGCTAGTTGGTCGGCCAGAATGGAAATGGTAGCACCAATCCACAAATAAATGACCGGTAGCCGCATCGTCTCAAAACTGCTGACCATCCAGATATTCAAAGCCATCGCAAGCGCCACTCCAGCCGACACTCCAACAGCGGCAATGAGAAGACTCTCGGCTTGAAAATGCCGGACGATAGCCCCTCGCGTGGCGCCCAGCGCCCTGCGAATACCGATCTGGCGTTGTCTCTGTGACACCCAATAGCTGGTCAAACCGACAATTCCAAATACCGTCACGGTGATTAGCGCGATCGAAACGACTCCGAGAATAATGGCAAGGCTGCGATCGTCGCGGTAGGCTTCCGCACGTACTGCAGCAAGCGGGCGCACCCGCTTGAGGATTCGCGAAGGGTCAGCATCGACTAATCTCTTTTGCGCCGCCTGAAGTGTCGCTTCGAGCCGGCCCGGTTGCGCACGCACGATGTAATAAGACTCGGCGGATAAGAAACGGAATGGTTCGAGAATCGAATTGTCGACGTACGTACTCGCATCCCCGCTCGCTGAAGTAAAGGGCGACTGCAGTCTATCGACGATGCCTATGACTTGAGCGAAGCTCTTATCGACTTCACCATAGATAAATTTGCCGAGCGCGCCGCCAGGAAACATTTTACCGGCAAAAGCGCGAGTGACGATGACAACCTTCGGTCTCGCGACCTCATCATCTCTTAGGTCGGCCACTTCATCCGGGCTGAAATTGCGTCCCGCAACGAGAGTGAGGCCTAGTGTATGGATGGCATGTTCATCGCCAAAATAGAAGGCGCTAGTAGCCGTTGCATGTTGCTGAGTGGGTTGTAGGTAGTAGGGTTGCGAAAAGCCGTCGTTACTGAGCGGGTAAGATGCCGAGACGAAGGCATCCACGACGCCGGGAAGCGATCTTAGCAGGACCACGTCCGTTTGCGAACGGGAAGGCAAGTCCGAATGAGCGCTGGCCCACAAATTGTCGATCACGAGGATGTTATCTTCGTCCGCGCCGGTCGGCCGTTGGCTGAGAGCGGTACGTTGACGAATCAAGAACAGCGCATTACAAAGAATCGCGTACGTCACGCCCATTTGTATGGCGATCAGGAGGGCGCCTGTCTTATTGCGGCGCATCGCGGAAATTATGGGATGCAGTTCCAACGTCGTTCTCCTTTATTGAGCCTTCAGTTGCCAGGCGGGCTGAACCTTGGCTGCGCGCCACGTGGGATACAGTCCAGCGGTCAGCGTGGCCGTCAGCGCAAGCAGCACGGCCAGGCTGACGTCCGTCAGATCTAAACGGCTCAATGCGGCAATCTGTTCGGAGAAAAGTGCACGAAGACCTAACAGCCCGAGCCCGGCCAGCAAGAGCCCCAGAAGGCCACCGGCCAAGCCGACCACACCCGCTTCGATCATACACTGCGTGAAAATAGAACGCCGATTTGCTCCGAGTGCCCGCCGGACGCTGATGTCGCGGGCGCGGCCCATAACTTTCGCAAGCATCAGGCCCACCGCATTCAACAGGCACACCAGGAGAAAGCCAAAGGACACGAGGACCAGGATCCGCACTTCATCGGACACGACATGGGCATTGACCAACCACTCCCTTACATCGCTCAGGCCTGTCTGTGGCTGCCAAGCCAAACGCCCGGAACGGTGCTGTTCCGCGGCGTAGTCGCCTATGAAACTGCGATAACGCGATGCGTCATCGACCGATGGCAACTCCGCCCAGAACTGGAGCCATACGCACCCGGATCGCAGTGCACCCTCCCAGCCCGATTCCAAAGTTTCGCCTTTGCCGCAACTGAAGGCGCCGGAAGTCTGCATATGCCCGTCAATCGCGGTAGTAAACGGCAGAAACACTTCCTCCGACTTCCCAAACCGATGGTTTCCAAACAGGTCGTAAAACCTCGGGACTGGCCTCCATCGATCCAGAACTCCGGCCACACGGTAAGTGTTGTTATTGAGACGAACGCTTCGACCTACACTGTTAGTGCCAGCAAAGAGATTCTCGTTAAGCTCTCGCGTGAGGACTACAACCAGGGCATGCCCCGTGTCGTCGGCGGCGCTCCAGGGCCCGCCATACTGAAACGGCACTTCGAACATCGGGAACAGATCGGAATAAGTTGCGCGCGCACCAACCTCGAAGGGGTGCAACTGTGAGTTTGACGGCGTGATCGCCAAGGTCGTCGCGTAGGTGGGTGTTTGCCGCTTGGCGCCGCGAAAATTCATCAATGCAACTGCATCTGTGTAAGTGAGCAAGGACGGCAGACCACCGATCGCGGTCGAGGCTCCGTCCGTGCTGCCCGGCCCAAGCGCATCGATCTGTGGCGCGTACAATTGGGCAGACTTCGTGGGAATGGGATCTGCGTTCATCGCGCGAAATATCGTCAGCATGGTCGTCGAGGCGCCGATGCCAACCCCGATGGCGGCAATCATCAGGACCGTCAACCCCACGTTGCGTCTGAGACTGCGCAGAGCGAGCAAGAAATAGTAGGCGAGCATATTGCGTTAATCCATTCCATCCGAGCCACCGACGACACGCGAGTGCGCGGCCAGATCCACCACCTGGCCGTCGACGATGTGCACTTCACGCTGCGCCCGCCTTGCGAGCGCCGGATCGTGCGTCACCATGACAATAGTGGCGCCATCCCGATGCAACTCTTCGAGAAGTTCCATCACACCCCGGGCCATCTGTGAATCGAGATTTCCAGTGGGTTCGTCGGCGAGTAGCAGGCGCGGCGACCCGGCTAGCGCCCGGGCGATTGCGACCCGCTGCTGTTGGCCCCCGGAAAGCTCCGACGGATAGTGTCTGGCACGCGACTCCAAACCAACCCGCTCCAGGGATTCCTGAATGCGACGACGCCTTTCCGCACTCCCGAGCCCACGATAACGCAGCGGCACGTCCACGTTGTCGTACAAATTAAGATCGGGAATCAGATTGAAGGCCTGAAAAATGAAGCCTATCTTTTCGTTCCGCAACCGCGAGCGTTGGTTGTCATTCAAGCCGCGCACGCTCAAACCGTCCAACTGGTACTCGCCTCCGGTGAACTCTTCGAGCAAACCGGCGATCGTCAAAAACGTAGTCTTTCCCGAACCTGACGGTCCAGTAACCGCGACGAACTCGCCGCCGGCCACATCGATCGAAAAGCCGCGAAGAGCGTAGGTTTCAACGATTTCAGTGCGGTAGGCCTTCGACAGGCCCATCATTTTAAGCATGGGTGTATCCTCATCCATTGAGCGAGCGAATTCGGCGGCATCAAATTCATTTGTTTTAGTGAGCGATGATCGCGCGCTGGGCACCATTGAACAGGTCCGCTCCCGCGACGACAATTCTGTCGCCGGCCGCTAATCCTTCAAGAATCTCCACCTTGGAGATGCTGGCAGCGCCGAGACGAATGGGGTGGCGCTCGGCAGCGTTACCCCGAACCAGATAGGCTACGCCTCCGCCGTTCTGATCCATGAAAGGCCCGCGATCGACCATCAATACGTTATCGTACCGCTCCAGGAAGATGCGAACGGACAGCCGCTGGTTTTGGCGGAGCCCCACCGGCTTTTCCGCGCCAAATCGCACCCTGGTCGCCACCTGGCCGTTTACCACCTGCGGAGAAATGCCACTAACGGTCCCCTTCCATTGGTGGCCGTCGCCTTCCAGGTCGGCGGCCATCCCAGGACGCAGGTCGCGGGCGAAGGCTTCGGGAACCATGATTTCGACTTCGAGGGAGGCCAAGTCGATCACGGTAAACAGAGGCATGTCTCTCGCAACGTTAGCCCGATCGGCAACCTGGATCTGACCGACCTGTCCATCGACGGGGGATCGGACCGTCAAGCGATCGAGCTGACTCTTCAGATCCGACACCAGGTATTGCTGCCGATCGAGCATGGATTTCTTGCTGTTGATATCAAAGCTGTTCTGCTTTGGTTGCGCCTCGTAACTAGCTTTCGCTTGCTGCAAAGTGAACTTCGCCTTTTCGAGCGCATCCTGGGCCTTTAACGCCTGTAGTTCGGGATAAGAACCGAGTTCGTAAGCTTTACGACTGCGCTCAGACTCGCGTTGCGCGGTCTTCTCATCGATCTGAGCCTGATCGTAGGCGTCTTTCAATTGCAGGAGCATATGTTCAGCGCCTAGCTCTGTCCGCTCCAGATCGATGCGAAGACCCTGCAGCGTGGCATCCTCCTGAGCAAGCTTCGCTGTGAGATCGGGGCTCTCGATGGAAGCCAGGACCTGGCCTCTGGTCACGGTGTCGCCCGCGTGCACCTTGAGGATAACGGTTCCAGCGGCAGTGGCATATAGAGTCGGACTGACCGCTCCCACGGTGCGGCCCTCGGCGACTACGTCACGCACGAAACTACCGCGCTCAACCGTGGCAATCGATAGCCGCGCCAGATCGACAGAGGCGCCAACGCCGGAAAGTCGCGAGAGAAAAGTGACAAGCACGGCCCCTGCGGTAGCGACCGAAAGCAGCACCGCGATCAGCTTCCAATAGCGCTTCAAGAAGCCCGGCCGTTCCAGAATCCGGTCCTGTGCCGATGTGTTGGGAATCTTCACACCTTGAATTAGTTCGTGTCCGACGCTCATTTGCCACCCTCCACCAACAGAGCATCAACCTCGGAAAGATCGTGCTCGCTCAGAGAACCCGCCTGCTGCTTGAGAATCAACAGGTTCGTCAAGAAGTCGTAGCGCGACTGACTGTACGCACGTTGCGCGGCGAAATAGTTGTTCTGTGCGTTGAGTAAGTCAAATTCGGTTCCCGTGCCGAACTCCACATTGCGCCGGTTGGCCTCCACGGCTTGTTTCGACGAAAACACTGCCCGGCGGGCGGCTTGGATGCGCTCAATGCCACGGACTACTCCTCGAAACGACGCGCGGGTTTGCCGTTCCGTTTCCCGCTGGGTGGCGTCATATTGGGCTTGGGCTTCACCGAATTGCGCGCGCGACTGGCGCACAGCCGAAGCTACCGCGCCACCCTGAAAAATGGGCCAATTGATGGCCACTCCGATACTGTCGAGCCTTGAGTTGCCTCCCAGCGCCTGGCTTTGACTGAGTTTGAGAACAGAACCTGTGAGAGAGACCGTCGGCAGGGCGCGGCCACGTTGTGCCGAAATGTCGCGGGACGCCGCGGCCAGTTTGAGCTCGGCTGCGCGAACATCGAAGTTATTTTTTCGTGCCACTGCTACCCACTCATCGACGACAGCCGGTTCGGGAGGGGTCAACGGAATATCGTCACGCAACGGAGCTGTGTGCTCGGCATTCGCGCCAACGATTTCGGCCAAAGCCAAATGCGCATCGTCTAAAGCGTTCTGAGTATCGATGACGCCTTCTGCCGTCGCATCGTAAAATGACCGTGCTTGTTCGACGTCGCTGCGCGGTCCTACGCCCGCCTGCTCGCGGGTTGCCGCTTGTTCGACCAAGATGTGGAATGCGTCGCGCGCGCTTCGGTTCGTCGATAGTTGATCGGCCGCCGATAGGATGGCAAAATAGGCCTGCGCGACACGCAGGAGCAGACTTTGTTCCTCCCGCCGGAAGGTAGCCTCCGCAGACGCGGCTAGAAAACTCGCCTCCTTCAACTGGTGGAAAGCTTGGTAGTCCCATAGTGTCTGAGACAGATTCAACCCCAGTCCTTGCACAAAGCCCGAGCATTTCGTTGAACTGGCGGTGGTCGAGCCGCAGCTCGATCCGTTTGAATTCCCTATACCTTGGCCGGTAATGAGGTCGGCCGAAAGCGAAGCATTGGCCGAGAGCTGCGGCAACCATTGCGAAAGTGCCCTGCGGCGCACCTCGATGACGGCATCGCGTTGGAATTTGGCTGCCCGCAGCGCCGGGTCACGCGTTTGCGCGAGCTTGTACAACTCGCTGAGGTCGTTGGCATCCATCGGCGTTACTACACCGGTTGCAAGACAAAAAGTCGCGGTCAGGGTCAGCGAGTATCGAACTGTGCATTGCATCCGTTCAGGCACCAGGATTAACCTCGAATCCAGCAGTGCAATTGATATACCACATGGCATTTGGTGGTAAGTGGTTGTTAATCCCAGGGCTTAAGGAAGCGGACAGGCCTGGGAACGGAAACGGACACTGTCCGCGCGGACACTTGCCCTGTCCGCGGACACTGGGGAGCCAATCTGACGGGAGTTGTTCGGCTGATCCGGTCGTGGCGATTCGCGTCATGCAAGTTGTTCCTGGTTGCAGCCCCCGCTCGCCGCGGCTAATACAACAGCGCCTTCTTCGGTTTCCTGGGGCCGACGGATATAGGCAACCAATACGTAGAGGCACAGACCGATAGCGACGAGTTGACTTGCTGTCGATACCATCAAACGGTACTTGCCGGCGAGGGGTGTGTTTTCAAACGGCACCACCGCATTCAGCGCGATCCATGCCACTACCAGCCCTATCCCATTTCGCCACGTCACTTTCGCGGAAACGGCAACAAGAGTCAACAGCCACAACGGCGCAATCAGGCCATAAATATCCGGCACGAAGGGAGCGCGGAATGACGCCAGGGTTAGCAGGGAGAGCCAGCAACAGGCGCGTTCCACACGCGACAACTGTGGACTGCGGCGCCCGGCGAGCCCGGTTAGTATGACCAGCATAACCGTCCAGGACCATGCGACGGTAACTTCAAGCAAATGACTCATGCCTTTAACGCCGAGGATCTTCAGTTTTAGCACCAGCCCCGGCACCGAGTCATTGATGGCAGCGACATCCGGGTCTTCCAAGAGGGCCGCCCAGGCCCGACCACTAATGAGGCGCGGCATATCCGAACGCACAAAGGCCTTGAACGGCTGGCCACCCATCCACAGGTAGGTAGCCCCACAGAACAACAATGAGAACGCGATCGTCCAGGCCAAAGCCCGCCATCGCTTGGCGGCCACCAAGTACACACAGAGTAATCCCGGAAAAAACTTAAATCCAGCCATAGCGAGCAGAGCGCCACCGAGTGCGGGACGATTGCGGTCAAACGACACCATTGCCAGCATCGCCAGAGCGATGGCTGCCAGTTGGTAGTTGCCTATCTGCAGCGTCGCCAGAATGGGAGTGGATACCCACAACGCCGGCAATACCAACGCAACGCGGCGCCCGGCCGCTCCGCCGATCCAGAGACACAATGCCAGCGCTGCGGCAGCAAGCGTTGCGGCTTCCAGCGCGAACCATGCCGCGCGTACCCGATAGAAATCACCGCCCAGAGCCAAGCCGAACCGGGGCAGAATCAGGAACTGCGGTACATAGAGAAACTCATCGACCTCGAAGCGGCCTATCCAGCCGCGATAGAGGTTTGTGTCGTAGACATCTGCGGTGCCGGCACGAGCTAGTTCAGCCGCCTGCCAATAGCCCGAATAGCAACTGTGGGCCGTATAGAATGGGTCAAACGTATACACCGCGGCTTGGGGATGTGTGGCGTCAGCCATGAACCAGGCGACCCCCGCCGTGCGCGCCACCGCGGCGAGCGCGACCACAAGGAAAAGAATCGACCAAACACGATGCTTACGACGAATACCGTCCCACTCACGTGGTAGGCGGCGGGCTATCCAGGCGCACAAGCTCAGAGCAAGCACCAAGGCAACAAGCATGCCAACGCGAAGCGGAACACCGAAGGCAACTGCAGCCACGGCTGCCAGCAGCGCGGCAAGCACCACGATTAGCGCAGCAACGCTCCATCTTTCGAGTGATATTCTTTCCTGTGGGTTCATCATTTTTTTTGACTCACAAACGTGCTCAGCGGGCCAACGTAAAAGCCACACTAGCGCCAACAGTCGCCAAGGCCAGCAACGCCGAGCAAAATAGAAGAATGCGCTCTTGGCGGCGCGCGCGCTCGAGTGCATCCCCGTAGGGAATGGTGGTATGCGCGATCATCGTGTACAAAGGCATCCACCGTTGCGGCCACACGCGATGGATGGCCAAATCTAGGCGCTTGCGTGCGAGAAACCACGGCGATTGCACCTTTTCCTTGAGCTCCACGAAATTCGCTTTGGACAACTCGCACAAGACGTCCGTGTGGGTACGCCTCGCCAACTCATAGGCCCGAAATGCGGCGGCCCGTTCGCCATTGCATTTCCCCAGCGCCTGCATCAACACCGAGCAGTCCTCGAACGCCGAGTTCATCCCCTGGCCATAGAACGGATACACGGCGTGGCAGGCGTCGCCGACCAGAACCGCCCAGTCTCCGAAAGCCCACGGCGCGGTGCGGGTCGTGATCAGACTGGCGGGACTACGGCTCATCCATTGCTGCACCAGCCCCGGGAGCAAGGGAATGAGGTCCGGAAAATACTTCGTGAACAGGGCCTCAACATCCGCCGGTGTTGGCGAACTCGCAAAACTGTCTTCGCCCTCGAAGGGCAGAAACAATGTCAACGTGTGCGATCCGTTGCGGTTCGGATGGGACACGATCAGGCAATGACTACGGGGCCACAAGTGCAGAGCCGTCAGTTCGATCAATGAGTTGCCGTCAGGCCCGGCAGGCAGGGTAAGCTCCTTGTATCCCCATTCGAGAAATTCCTGATGATATTCGGCACGCTCGCCGTGCTGCAGTTCCCTCCGCATGGTGGAAAAGGCGCCATCCGCGCCGATGACCCACTGTGGGCTTGCTTTTACGGTCTGACCCGCCGCGTCGAATTCGAGCAGCCGCAGTTGCTTGTCCGCGCGCACCAGCCGGTGCTCGAAATGCAGCTTTACCGACGGATAGAGCTCGGCCTCTCCCAGCAGCATGCCATTGAGTTCATTCCGGTCGATCGAATGCAGGACCTCGGCCGAGTTTTTTCCATATGGTTGGAAGCGCACGGTCCCTTCCAACGAGTGGATGATACGACCCCGCATGATTACCGCTCTCTGCAGAACCTCGTCGAGCATGCCAACCAAGTGCAACGCCTGCATGCCACGTTTTGAAAGACCTAAGTTGATCGATTTCCCACCGCCTGTGGTTTGCTTACGCGGATCGGAACGCCGTTCGTAGAGGTCGACGGCGCATCCCCGCTGCGCAAGCGCCAAGGCGAGCAGCGAACCTGCGGGACCACCTCCCACAATGGCCACGCGTGCATCCCCCGAGTGGCCTCCGATGTTCACTGGCTGTTCGGGTGTCATCGCAGCGTGCCCGTGAAATGGCCCAACTCTGAGGCAGGACCCAATACTATGGCCACCTCAGCCACGATCAGTTCGTCCAACGCCTGGTTTAATTGGACTTGGCTCAACGCGCCGCCCAAGCGAAAAAGATATGAGCGCAGGAACGCGGAGCGCTCTTCGGGCGCATAGGTTTCGCGAATTAGAAAAGGCAGATCGGAGTCCACCATGTGGCGGATCGCCAGCATCGGTATGGGGCTGCGCAAGGGCCGGAAGTCTGGATTTCGTAAACCCGGGCTCTCGTTGTTGGCATGAAACTCACCCAACATCAAGCCCATCTCGACGAAGTATCTTTTGAGGCTTGCCTGTACCTTATCGATCAGAGCCGGGCCGTCTGTGCCATTGGCTTTGAAAGAAGGGAAGACCACCACAAAAGTCTTGTTCATCGCATCAGGGCCGCTGGTCGGTTCCGTCTGCAGAAACACATCGCGGTAATCGGTGATGATCTCGGAAATGCACTCGAAGCTCGGCGTCGTCTCCACTTCCGCCATCCAGATCGTATCTTGATCCAGGGCGGTCGGAACGAAGGGGCAGACTGAACCCGAGCGGCCTGACTGAGGATGAGGACATGCAAGAAACCCGTGGATCCAGTCGAGCACGCAACGCAGCGGCGATCCGGGGTCGCAACTCCGATCGACCTCCGAGACGCGCATCAACCGCGGCCGCGACTGCCGGCCGCCGCCATCACCGTGCGGCCGCCCTCCCGGGCATGTTTGTATCGCATGCGCACAGTAGCGCACATCCTGAGTATCCATATTCCGTTTCTCCTTGTTGTCGACGGGCGCATCGAGAATCCCCGGCGCCGCTCCCGATCAGCCCTCGCTCACAGTTGTGGCTCTGGCGCGAGCGCACATAACCGTTCCTCACCATCGGCCCGTTCCACCAGCGGACCGTTACCGGCCGTTGCCGGCATCGAAAAACCATTCGCCAATGCATCGATCTGTCGAATCGCCGGCACGCTGTACGCCGTGAGAGCTACCAACGTCATCAACATCCCCATCGCGATGAACATCAGTCCCATGCCGCGGCCTGGCCCGACACCGATAATCAAGCCCACCGATCCGGCCAATGCGCCACCCCTGCTAAGCAGCGGCTCGAACACGCGCTCGGAGAGCGGCCCAGCCAGGCAATAACCGAGTACCGTTGCCGCGTTGAACAGCATTCCCTGTATGCCGAAGCAGCGGCCTTGCAGGTCGGCCGGCACTTTGGTCTGCCAGAGCGAATTGTTCGAGGCTGAGATGACCGGCATCATCAGGAACAGAATGAAACCGGCCGCTGTAACCAGCGTGAACGAAGGCCGTATGCCGTGCACGGCCAGACAAACGCCGGCCAACGACGAGAAGGCCAGCACGCCATGTATCCGCTTTCGCGGACCACCCCACGCCGCCATCCCAACGCCACCCAACAACAATCCGACGCCGCCAATCGCGTATTGCAGACCTAGCCGCGCCGGATCGGCGAACGACAGCAGCAACGGAGCGATCACGACACAGGCAATGGAAAACACGAAATTATTCGAGCCGTAGATCGCCAGCAATCCAATGAGCCCGGGCCTCTTGTGCACATAGCGCCAACCGGTCAGGGCTTCCCGCATGAGACTCTCGCGATCCTGCGTGGCAGTGGTGACCGGCCGCGGAATGTGCGCTGCCGCGAGCGTCGCAACTCCAACCGCAAATGTCAGTGAATCCAGTATCAAGATCCCCTGCAAGCTGATCCAGGTGACCAACGCGCCGGCCAGCAGCGGCCCGATGATTTCCGCGACGGCGTTTCCGGTCTGCGCCATGCCGTTTACTCTTGGCAACTGGTCTGGTGGCGAGAGCAGAGGAATGCTGGCCGAAAAAGCCGGCAGGCGGAATGCGTCAAACAGCGACGCAGCTCCTACCGCCAGATAGACGTGCCAAATCGTCAGATGACTGGTAACCGCCAGGGCCGCGAGCAGCAACATCGTGGCCGTGGAGAGCACGTCACAAAGGATCATCGTCCGCCGGCGGTCCCAGCGATCCACCAGAGCGCCGGCAACCGTGGAGACGATCAGCGCCGGTATGGTCATAGCCACGAAGGTCATGGCGAAACTCGTCGCCGAGCCGGTGGTGCGCAATACCCAAATGCCCAGCGCGAAGCTCGACAGTCGCGATCCCACGGCTGAGATCAACTGACCGGCCCAGATCAGTAGGAAATTACGCATTCCCGCCTACTGCCTCCGCGGCATACTCTCTGATATCCTCCACCTCGGCTAAGGATTCTGTGAGTCCCCGGCCCAGCACCGTGATATGAGGAGGCCTCATCATAGAATGATGGCTTCCCGGAACAGCCTGTACATGGAGCAGGTGTTCAGGTACGCAACGCTCCCATCCCAGCGACGCGGTCAAGACCGGCCATGCCCCAGGCCGCTCGCCTGCTACAAACAGGTGCACGGGAACATCGATTGGCCGTGGACGATAAGCCGCCATCGCCCGTGAATGGACTTCCAAGTTACGGCATTGCTCACGGGCATCAAGCGAGGAGAGATGCTCGAAATTCTCCGGCAGAGCCTGCAAGGCCCGATATCGGTCGAACAATTCATCGAAGCCAAGACTGGGATCGGGTTCATCGACCGCCGACGCCACAAAGCGTCCCCGCGACCTTACCATTCTCTGGTCCTCGCACAGGTCCACCAACACTGCTTCGGGAGTTCTTTCGGGAGCGTCTCTGACATCGTCATCCGGACAAAATGCGTCCATCAAACCTAGGAACTCCAGCTCGTGTCCGCGATCCAGCAGTTGCTGCGCGATTTCGTATGCTAGAACGCCTCCGAAGGACCAGCCCGCCAGCTTATACGGTCCTGCCTCCTGTACTTGCTGAATCAAGTGGACCATGCGCTGTGCCATCGCACGCATTGTGTGTAGCGGCGGCTCACCCGGCGGCACGGCCGGCAGCCCATATACCGGCAATTCCCTGGGCAAATATTGTGCCAGCGCGGAAAAATACAACTCGTCGCCATAGCCGTCATGCACTAAAAAGATCGGCGTCTCGGTACCTTCCCGAATTCGTTGCGCGCCGCGGCGTGGAGCGCTGGCGGACGTGTTTAAGGATTTCGCAAACGACTCGACCGTCGGATGATTGAAAAGGACTGCGACGGTGGTCTCGATGCCGAACTGCCGGAGCATACTGGTCATCCTGACAACCAGCAGCGAATGTCCCCCTATTTCAAAGAAATTATCGTTCCGGCCGACCCGATCAAGCTTGAGAACCTCCGCCCAGATCCGCGCCACGGTGGTCTCCAGCTCGCCCACCGGCGCCTCATATCCTCGCATCAAGTAGGCATCGGCATTCGGCGCCGGCAGGGCCTTGCGATCCAGCTTGCCGTTGGCCGTCAGCGGTAACTTCGCCAGCCACACATACGCTGCCGGGACCATGTATTCCGGCAGTAGCGCGCTTAAGTGAGCGCGCAGCGGTTCCACATCCATGCCGTCCGCCGCAGAGCGGTCTTCAGCCGATCCGATGGCCGTTACATAGGCCACCAGACGCTTGTTGCCCGGCTGATCTTCGCGGGCTAGGACCACTGCTTCACGGACGCTGGGGTGCTCGGACAGGCGCGCCTCGATCTCCCCCAGCTCGAGGCGGAATCCCCGGATCTTCACCTGGAAGTCGTTGCGCCCCAGAAACTCGACGGTCCCGTCCTCCAGCCACCTCCCCAGATCCCCCGTCTTGTACATCCGCCCTTCGCCCTCTGTAATGAAAGGGTCCGGCAGAAAGCGTTCGGCCGTCAGTTCCGGACGGTTCAGATATCCGCGCGCCACGCCCGCTCCCCCGATGTACAACTCACCAGTCACCCCAACAGGCACGGGCTCCCGCGCCCGGTCCAGGATGTACACCCGCGTGTTCGCAATCGGCCGCCCAATCGGGATGCTCCGCGCGTTCTCGGGCACTACGGTGATTTCGTGAGTTATCGCGAAGGTTGTGGTCTCGGTCGGCCCATAGCCATTGATCAGGTGTTGTGGGGGCTTGGTGCGCAACACCCGAGTAATCACTCGGGGATCCAGCACATCGCCTCCGACTATTAGATAACGCAGTTTTGCAAACTCTTCGCTCAATGTATCCGCGTACTGGTTGAACAAACCTACCGTAAGCCATAAGATGTTTACCGAGTGCCGCTTCAGTGTTTGTCCAAAAATTGAGGGTTCAAGCAGTACATCCTGGGCGATGACTACGATGCGCCCGCCATTGAGCAGCGGCGCCCACACCTCCATGGTCGAGGCATCAAATGCCGGGTTGGCAGCAAAAGCCACCCGATCACCCGCTTCGAACCTCGCATAACCGTTGGCGAGCACCAGCCGCTTGATCGCCCGATGGGGCACCATCACGCCCTTGGGTTGGCCTGTCGAACCTGAGGTGTACATGAGGTAGGCCATCGCTTCGCCGTCGAGCGATACATTAAGATCCTCCGCTGGGTTCCCGGCGAGGGCCGTCTTATCCACATCGACTCTCGTTACGTTGGGCAAGTCAGGTAGTTCCATGCCCTCGGTGGAGAGCACAATCTTCGCCTCGCTGTCGGTGATCATAAACGCCTTGCGTTCGCCAGGATAAGCGGGGTCCACCGGCACATAGGCGGCTCCACATTTGAGGATCGCCAGCTCACTCACGATTAGATCAATCGAACGATCGATTAGCACCACCACCCTATCGCCCGTTTGTGCTCCCAACCCTCTGACATGATGCGCCAGACGATTGGCCCGCTGGTTCAGTTCCGCGTAGCTTAGCGAGGTGTCTTCATCAATGGCCGCTATCGCCTGTGGCGTCTTCTCGACCTGTTCCTCAAAGAGTTGGTGGATGCACTTTTCGCTCGGGTACTCCACGTCCGTCTCATTCCACCCATAAAGAACTTGATGGCGCTCCGACTCCGGCAGAACCTCCAGACGGCGCACCGCCGTGGCCGGCGCGGTCTCCAGCGCCGCGACCAGCGATTCCAGCGCCCTGTGCATGAAGTTGCATACCCGCAGGGGCCCGATCGATGGCGGCGCCTGCGCCGTGAGCATGAGGCCCTCGCCCAGGTCATCCACCGACAGCGACAGGGGATAGTTGGTGCGCTCTTCGCCGTAGAGCGTCCCAATGCCGTCGGGCTCCGCTTGTGCCTCAGCCGAAGGAGCCTCTCCGGCGCTGTGGCGGTAATTCAGCAGTGCCGAAAACAGCGGCCGCGGAGCTGGCACCGCGCTGCAGCGCTGCGCCAGAGCCAGCGGGGCATGCTCATGCCGGAACAACTGCGTCAGCAATTCATGCGTCTTGCGCACACTGGCGCGCACACCTGCGTCCCCCACCTGGATGCGCACCGGCACCGTATTGATGAAGAGACCTACCACCCGGTCGGCGCCCTCACCCCCTTG
>Ga0209698_10001768_pt1 | contig 24894 bp, 20 predicted proteins | sample LitLauG_LLR_2012_FD_187203 | JGI IMG/M metagenome (GOLD analysis project Ga0209698, IMG submission 187203) | Freshwater sediment microbial communities from Pennsylvania, USA - Little Laurel Run_MetaG_LLR_2012 (SPAdes) (version 2) | ecosystem: Environmental > Aquatic > Freshwater > Creek >... | reverse complement strand
AGATCAGCCTGCATCACTACGAGACCCCGCAGCCGACGGCACTACTGCTTCCCATGGCAGCGAAATTCCCGTTCCAATACCTCGAAAACGAGCTTCCTGATCTGGCGCCGCTCGTTGTGCTCAATCGGCCCGATCCCGAAAATCGTTTGGCCGATTGGGCACGCCAGTTTGTGGCGGCAGGCAACGGTGCGACACTTGATATTCTAGGCGCGTTGATGGGCGCGATCCGTACTTCGTTCCAATATCAATCCAGGCAAGCACCAGGGACGCAGGACCCTGTTCAGACACTCGAGCTTAAATCAGGAAGCTGCCGCGATTTTGCGCTACTGATGATCGAATCCTTGCGGACACTTGGGTTCGCGGCGCGGTTTGTCAGCGGTTATCTCTACAGCCCAAAGCGTGATCAGAATCGCGGCGGCGGTGCTACCCATGCCTGGGTGCAGGTCTATCTTCCGGGGTGTGGATGGATCGACATCGACCCCACGAACGGCATTTTCGGCAATCGCGATTTGGTCACCGTTGCTGTCGCGCGAGATCACACTCAGGCATCTCCCCTGTCGGGCAATTTCGTGGGCGATCCATCTGCATACTGCTCAATGAAAGTCAATGTTTCGGTTACCGGACAACGAGCGGGATCAACAGGGCATGCGAGATAACGCTTGATACAGTCCCGCTTGCTGGGTTGCTGCATCCTTACGTTATGTTGATGCCGTGCCAGCCGAGCCCAGCGTCGTGGCCGGTTGTTCAAGGACTTCTGACCGCAGCTCCAACTCGATTTCGCATTGGAGGCCAAGCGGAGCGAACACCATGCGTGTTCTCAAATACGACAGGCTGCCAGACCGATCAATGAACGTCGTGCCATACTTTCGGCTAGCCGGCGCTTGAACCGCCGGTCCGCCCGACTCTCGCCAGACCAGTGCGAGAACCGTGGGTTCGCCCGGCAATACGTCCCAATTCACGTCCACACGCCCGCTCACCTGCGAGAGCGCGCCGTGTTTTCGGGCATTGATTGTCAGTTCGTGCAAAATCAGACTGAGCTGCACCGCAGACTGAGGCGGCAGGTGGACGTTCGGACCCGATAGAGTTACCCGGTCGCCCGCGTCGCCCTCGATAGTGATTTGTGCATGGATGACTTCCAGCAATCCGGCACCGGACCAATTGGCGTCTGTGAGGATGTTATCGACGCGCGAGAGCGCCTGCAGCCGACCATTGAACTCCTCGATGAACGCGCTCGTACTGGCAGCGTATCGCCCTGATTGTCGGGCAATCGATTGAACGACGGCAAGCGTGTTCTTCACCCGATGGTTCAATTCGCTTATGAGCATATCGCGAATGGCGTCTGCTTTCCGCCGCTCGGTAATGTCCCGGTTGGTCTCTAAAACTATGATCTGGCCGCCCACATCTATGACCTCCTGGCGGCTGTCCACCCAAACAATCTCGCCGCTCTTGCTGTTGTGTTGAAGTGGGCCGGTCCAGGATTTTTGTGCCAACAATTGCGCCTCGAATTCCGAGGCGGACACCTGATGATGTGTCCTCAGAAGTTCATGTGTCCGTCTGCCGAGTGCCTCAGCCTTCGAGTATCCATACAGTTCTTCGCAGCCACGGTTCCAGGTGCGCAAGCCGGATTCGAAACTCCACATCATGATCGCCTCGTGTGACATTTCGATCGCACGGGCTTTTTGGGCAAGCCGAGCCTGGGTCGCGCGTTGCTCGCTGATATCGGTGTTGGTTCCGCACCACAAAGCGATCTGGCCGGAACCATTTTTCACGGGCATCGCCCGAGACAGGAACCAGTGATAGGTACCGTCCGCCGCTCGCAAGGGAAACGTGTCTTCCCAAGGTTCGCCGGAACTTATGCGTGCGCGGTAGTTTGCGACCACGCGATCAACGTGGTTCGGATGTTGGCATTGCTGCCAACCCCAACCACCTACCTCTTGTAAGGTCGTACCGGTGTAGTCGAACCATCTTTGATTGTACCAGAATACCTCACCAGCAGGGTTCGCCATCCAAGCGAATTGCGCGATGTTGTCTGCCAGCGCACGAAAGCGCTGCTCGCTGACGCTGAGGGATTGTTGTATCGCGATTTGAGCTGTCGCGTCTCGCGACACCGCCAGCAACCATTCAACCTGAACGCCGTCATTGCGCATGGGTCTTACGGTGACGTCCCACCATTTGGCCGCACCCTTGGTGGTCGGGCAATACCCGCTGAACCGACTTAGCTGTCCCGCCCGAGCCTCGCTCAGAGCCTGCTCCACGCGAGCTCGATCCGCCGGCGGCCACCACGCCGACCAGGCTTGGCCGGCGAAGCGCGAAAAATCGTCAATTTCCATCAGCTTCAGGCCCTGGCCGTTGATCCGGTGCAGGGTACCATCGGCCTTGAGGACCTTCACGCAATCGAAGCTGGCCTCGAAGAGGTCCGAGCCAGAAGGGAGATGATCGCTAGCTGTTAGCCCGGCCCTTGGTTCGTTAGAAGAAAGGTCAATTGACATCAGGCATAACAACCCAAGCGAGACGGTTAGCCTCCACACGCGCGGTCACGCAGCTTTTCGACCAGCGCGGAGGTCGAAGAAAAGCGCTTGACTGATCACCGCCTTCACCATGTCGGTGCGGAAGGGTTTTGTGATGAGGAAAGCCGGTTCTGGTCGCTCGCCCGTCAAAAGCCGTTCTGGAAAAGCAGTAATGAAAATCACCGGAACATCGATATGTCCCAGGATCTCATTGACCGCCTCGATCCCCGAGCTGCCGTCAGCCAAATGAATGTCCGCCAAAACAAGCCCTGGTCTCGCTTCGCGGGCGAGCTGAACGGCACGAGCGCGCGTCCTTGCTATGCCAACCACCTTATGGCCAATCTCGGAGACCAAGGTCTCGATATCCAAGGCGATGAGCGGCTCATCCTCAACGATCAACACTCGAGTGGCGATCTGATCGGACACTTCCTTGCTGGCTGCATCCACGAGTTCGGCCGCCTTGAGCTCGGAGACGGAAAGGATCGCAGCAAGGTCCGATCTGGAGAAGTCTTCAAGCGCCACCAAAAGAAACGCCTGCCGCGCTAATGGCGTCAGCGTCTCAATTCGACGATCCGCGATGTTTTCCGCGGAAGGCTCAACGCTATCATGCCGCCTGTTTAGCGGCATGGCATCCCAGATTCGAATGAAGCTCTGAAATAGCCCCACCTTAATTGGCAGGTCTTGGCGCAGCAGCGACGCATCGACGAGCAAAGCCTCCACCGTCGCTATGACATACTCGTCGCCTTTTTCTTGGGATCCGGTCAACGCTCGCGCAAACCGGCGCAGCTGGGGCAACAGGGACGCCAGGCTATCATTGATATCGACGGACATCGTTTAAGTCCTCCCACTGTCACCGCTCCAGGCCCATTCGAAGCGGCACTACGCGATACTCTTAACGCGTAAATAGCTGGCAGGTTCCAGTGGTCGTGAATTTTCTTTGGAGGGGTTTTGTCAGTGTAACGGTTCCGGAACTTTCGCCTTCTACGGACTCCGGCGAGGCCTTGGATCAAGAATCCCGCTTTTGCGCCGCCATTTGGGACGAGGGCATTGGAAACGTGTCGGATCCGAATTCCGACGTGGCGGCAATGCCCATGACGTCGGCTAGCTTGTTGCGCGCCCGATTGACTCTGCTTTTCATTGTGCCGACGGCGCAACCGCACATCAATGCGGCCTCCTCATAGGCAAAGCCCTCCGCCCCGATCAGGATGAGAGCCTCTCGTTGGTCGGCCGGAAGCTTGGCAAGCGCAATCTCGAAATCCTTGAAGTCCATGTGCCCGGGTTGCTCGGCCTGGACGCTGAGACGCTCCGCGAGTCTGCCGTCTCGATCTTCGATCTCCATCTTGCGTTTGCGCCGCTCGGACAGAAAGCTGTTGCGAAGAATAGTGAACAGCCAGGCCTTCAGGTTCGAGCCCTTGGCAAACGACGACTGGTGCTTCCAAGCCTTCACCAGAGTGTCCTGCACGAGATCGTCGGCGTGATCGGGGTTCCCGCAAAGTGAACGAGCGAACGCCCGCAAATTGGGCGTCAATGCCACCATCAGCGTCTCGATCCGTTCATCGTCTGGCGCTACCAAAGCGTTTACTCCGATTTGGAGAGCTTATCCAGAAGCTTGCGAAGTCTTTCAGGCAGCGGCTCCGCCAAGACGCCGCCGTAGACCTTGCGAAGCTGCCTGCCTATCTCGTCGTGGATGTCCTTGCGCAGCAGGGCCGCTTGATCGTCGGAGGCCGTGACCTGCCCAGGTTCAATTCGCTTGTTGGCTCTATCTGTCATTTGTGCCCCCTTGCTTTTGCATCGCGTTTGTTGGCCCTCCTGCTCATGAACCGGGCAATCGATTGCCGAATTTCCGTCTCGCATTCTGGAGTTTCATATTGGCGGCTAACCCATCCTCGCCGCCCCAGACACTGGCAGTGTAAACGCCAGTCAGATCGATTGGTTCCATATCTTACACCGTGAGGTCCAACCGGCGCTGCCTTGTTGCGCGCCGGTCGCGACGCAGCTAGGTTAGCGATTGGAAACGACCCTGACTAAGGTTCAAGGAACGGGCAATAGGAGTTCGAATGCAGCTCGCTGATGTGATCGCTGGCGAGTTGCCACAACTCCGGCGCTTCGCGAGGCTGCTGGCAGGCCGACAGGATTTCGCGGACCAAGCGGTTGGTGAATTTCTCGAGCATTTGGTGGGCGGCAGGATTACGCTGTTGCCTACGACCGGGCGAGCTGGCATCTATCGGGAGTTCGTTGCGGACTGGCTTAAGAGCATCTCCCAGCACCAAGACCCAGCCATTTCCCTATCGGCCGCTGACGAACGATTGTCGCGGCTCGACGGTCAGTTGCGCTGCGCGTTTCTGCTCGATGCGCTCGAGCAATTCTCGGCCGAGGACGCGGCCAAGATTATGAACGTAAGCGAGCCGGATTACAGAGCCCTGCTCAACCAGGCCTCGACGACGATTGCCAAACAGGTTGCCACGTCCGTGTTGATCATCGAGGATGAATTGCTGATCGCAATGGATCTCGAAAGCATCATGAATGATCTCGGACATCGCGTCATCGGGATCGCTACCACAAGAAAGGAGGCCCTAGACCTATGCAAGGACAATTTGCCGGGGCTTATCCTTTCAGACATACATTTGGCCGATGCAAGCTCAGGCATTGAGGCGGTCAACGACATTTTGTCTCGCGGCCAGGCTTCGGTAGTCTTTATTACAGCGTTTCCTGAGCGATTACTTAGCGGAGATCGCGCGGAACCGCCGTTCCTGATTTCAAAGCCATTTCGCGTGCGCGAGGTCTGTGCCGTTGTGAGCCAGGCGCTCTTCTTTGCAGGTCCTGACCAAAAAGGACCGTTTCACGATACGCGCTCTCCGGGCACCTAGTCACTGTGGTGGCGCGAGCGACGGTGAATAGCTGTTGGGCGGCACAGAGCCGTTTGGCCGTGCGTTCCTCGGGACGTCTTCCGAAGCCGTGGTGACCGCCGGCCGCGACAACACGAACAACGCAGCCGCAGCGGCCAGGATCAACGGCAGATTGCGGACCATCATCCTTGTCAGACCCGGTACCGCGATCGGCGCGGCCGAAGTCAACGCTGCCAAGATCAATTCACGGTCCACATCTGACACGGGAGACGTGGTTGCATCGATTTGAGCCCTGCTCTCCGATGGCGCGGCAAGATCGGTCTCGGCCGGACTTTCAGGTGCCACAGGAGTAGACCCAAAGGCGCTCACGGCCCAAACCACAAGACCTAACAAAGCAAACAGGCCGGCCATGGCGCCAAATCCGCCGATCGCGCCATAGTCCTGAACTAAGCAGATCGACAAAGCCGCTGCCCCAAACGCCAAGGCGGCAAGAAACGGCAAAGCCACCAGGGCCCGAGTTACGGCGCGCTCGACGGAGACTTCAACGGTCTTTTGAGCCCTGCTGAACAATGCTTCAAACATGAGGCAAGCCTATCGCTTGGAGGAAAAAAAGCCGGGAAAGCTCATTGAGCGGCGACGCCCAGGCCACCCGCTCAATGAGCGATGGCGCAACAGTGCTAGGACTTCCAAAGCGCTCCAAGCACGAAGCCGAGCGCCCCGACCACCGCAAGCGTCGCATAGGGCTGATCCTTGACCGACTTGTCGACGGCGCCGCGCAGGTTGCTGGCGACCTCACCAACGCGCTCACCTGCGTCCCGGCCGCGATCAGCAAGAGAGTTCACGGCGTCCTGGGCCCCGTGGATCGTGCGGTCGATTGTCTGGCTAGCCTGATTTGCGAAGTTGGAGGCCTTATCAGCCAAATCGGCGGCCGCGTTACCAGCCGCCGCCGCCGTACGGGACTTGGGTTCGTCATATTGTCCAGTGTAAGACATTTTCGCTCTCCTAACTTTGTTTGGGATACGCTGGAACAACGCGGCAAAAGTTAGTTGGTTCCAAAGAAAGCATCGCTGGGTGATCCGGTGGCGGACCTTTGCAAGACATGCGGGTCCTCGCCTAGCGGCGCTGTCGAATGAGTGTTCTGACCGTGTTATTCACGGCCGATATCAATTGGGAGGCAACTTGGGGCCATCTGCCTCGTTTGCGCCCGGCCAGCAATACTCTTGCCGCTTGAATGCTCTGAGCGGCCGGTACGGCCTGTTGGATCGCGGCTGCTAGCGACTCGCAATTTGTGACAGCATCCGACTGCCCAAGGCGCACGGCAACCGCGTACATGCCAGCGTTTGCCTTTGCGATGATATCGTCAGATGACGTGGAACTGAACTCCGCTCCATATCTATCATTGGAATCCGAATGAGTGACGGCAATGACCACGGGAGCCACGGAGGATCGGCGGTGGCTGTCGAAGTATGTCGCGAGCGAGGGAAGGGTAGCTCTGAGCCAAGCTCTTGCGAAGCTTTCGTCGTCGATCATCACGACGATTGGCGCAATCATCGCCTCGGAGATCAGACGGCGTTGGAAGGCGCGTCCAGCACCCGATACTATAAACCGGCGGAAGGTATAGGTTACTCTTGGCACCGCGGCTTTCGCCTCTGTTTGGCCATGCGTGCTCGGTTCAACCGATTGACCGCTGGCTTGGTTTTTCAATGCCTCGCAGCCCTGTAGCGCCGACACGATAGCGTCGCCGAGAGCCGGTTCGCGCGTCACAACGAGAACATCGATCGGTAGGCTTGCCAGGGCGGGTGGCACGCCGTTGCTGGTCGCCGTGGCCACGGTGCTTGTCTCCAGGCGACCGCCGTAGAGGTCGATGGCCGCACGGCCGACTTCCTCCACGTAGGTTTCGGCGAGGCGGCGCGTGATATGTTCTCGACCCCACTGATACATCGCCCGAGTCAGCCGGTCCCTAGCCTCGTTGGTGGCCGCGGTAAGGGGATTTGCCAGTCGGACGAGCCGCCAGGCATCGTAAGCCTTCTCGGCAAGGCCGACCAATCCGCGCAAACGGTACATCGACCAGAACTGCGCTAGTGTCAGTCGGTCGCCGAAGGGCACATTTTCGTTCACGAATTCACGCAGCCTGCGGCTCACCCGTTCACTGATGGTGAAGGCCTCGGGGATTGTGAATTGCCATTCGGCGTCCGGTTTGTCGACGTGCAAATCCCGGGCGACGGAACGGACGATGCGCAGGCCGAGGTCGAGGATCGCTTGCGGACTATCAAGCCCTGCCGGATCGCAGCTCGAGGCAATGGCGAGCACATGCTGCCAAGCGGTCCTTTCCGAGGGCGACCAGTGGGGTGGCAGCGCTTGGGCCTCAACTGGCGATAGCGCGGTATGCTTCCGCCCACCGCTCGACCAAGCGATGATCGCATATTGAAAGGCATACACAACGGCAACAACGAGAAGCGCCGCGACCGCCCACCATATCAGAAGGCCCTTCTCCCATAGGTAGAGCCCTCCCAACGGTATCAGCGATAACGTCGGAAGCAGAAGCCCGGTCCCTACAAGGATGAACCGGACTGCATTGTGGGCCGGGCTTGCACGTGGCATGCGCGTCCAATCCTATTGCCTGATTGTGGGCGCGAATGGTTGCGAACAGTCGTCGGAACGCAGCCAAAACAATTTGCCGGCGTCGGGATGCTGATTGTCAACCGCGCCGAACCAATCCGGCGACCAGCGAAATGGCGAAGAGCACGATCGCGACCCAGAACAAGATCTTGGCGCCCGCCATCGCCGTTCCGGCAACACCGCCAAAACCGAAAAACGCCGCCACGACTGCCACGATCAGAAAAACCACGGCATAGTAGAGCAGGTTGCCCACGGGCGTCCTCCAAGGATGTTGCTTGCGGAATAGAAACACCGATTGATGTGACCGGTTCCATGGCCATGGGTTTTTCGAAGCGGGCGCCGGCTTTGTGTATGGCCTTCTTCACGAACGCTGTAACTTTTGCGGCCAAACTGCGTTTGCCATCGTGCGGAGGTCGTCCGACCAATCGTTTACGGCCGCATCGTCGCAATCGCCCCTCGCCCGTTGAAGCCGCTTGCCACTCCAGCAGATGGAAACCTCGGGCGGATCCGGTTTGGAGACCCTTGCCATGACACTTCTGGCGGACTCGATGCGCAGTCTCTCGGCTGGTTTGCTGGTCGTTGCTCTCATCATTCTGGCATTGGTCGTTGGGCAGAGCGTCTTGATGCCTTTGGCTGTCGGCATACTCTTTGCTTTTGCGCTCTCGCCGGTTGTCCAGCGGCTGGTCGTTTGGCACCTACCGCAGAGAGTCGCCGTGACCGTCGTGCTGGGCTTCTTTGTAATCATTCTGGGCGCCGCCTCGACCCTGCTTAGTGGCGAATTGCTGGTGCTGACGGGCGAATTCTCGGAATATAGCGACAACCTTGCCAAGAAAGTGAAGCTGTTCACCGAGATCGGCCGTGGCGGCGGCGTGGTCGGCAAGGCGATCCAGTCGGTCGGTAAGATCGGGACGGATATCGCCAAACAGGTATCCGATGCTCCACCTGCACCACCGCCCACGGTCGAAAGCACACAATCGGAACGCAACGGTGAAGCTGCAAAATCGACCGTTCAAGGAGCGCCTCAAACCAGCGCTGTGTCGCCCACCAACATGTTTCTTCAGGTTTGGTCGTTGATCCCCACAATGACGATGCTGGCGCTCACGTTCCTTTTCACGTTGTTTGTCCTGCTGCAGAACCACGATTTGCGCGATCGGGTCATTCGCATCGTCGGGACCGAAAATTTAAGCGAAACAACCGCGGCAATGGAGGAGGCGGGTACGCGGCTGTCCAACCTGTTTTTTGCACAGACGCTGATCAATTTCGGGTTTGGGATCTATGTTGGGCTTGGCTGCATTGCCATTGGTATCCCGAGTGCGCCGCTTTGGGGCGTCGTTGCCATGGCTTTGCGCTTCTTGCCATTCATTGGAGCCTATCTCGCGGCCATCCCACCGACATTGCTGGCCGCGGGAGTCGATCCGGGATGGACGATGGCACTAGAGACCATTGTCCTTTTTGTTACCGGGGAACTGGTGCTTGGTAATGTCGTTGAGCCACATCTTCTCGGTCGCCATGCCGGATTGTCGCCCTTCGCCATGATCCTCTCCGCGAGCTTTTGGACTTTGATCTGGGGACCAATCGGTCTTGTGCTCTCGACCCCGATCACCATGGCTTTGGTCGTACTAGGACAACATGTGCCGCGCTTGCAGTTCCTTAGCGTGCTTCTCGGTGACGCCCCGGCGCTTTCCCCTGCCGAGCAGTTCTACCATGTGCTGCTCACCGGCGACCCGCTTACCGCGACGGAGCTTTTGGGAGTAGAGTCAGCGCGATCCTCACCAATCGCCGCATCCGATGCACTCGTGCTACCGGCCTTGCGGCAAATGGCCTCCGATTTCAAGCGTGGCCGCCTCGATGACGCACAAATCGTCAAGGTCGAGGAGACCATGGAGGAGGTTATCGTTGCGATCCGCGACTTGTCGTCGGAAACAATGGTAGCGAACGGTATGGCGGGCGGCCAGCCCGGCGCGACCGTGTTTGTAACGCCAGTGAGCGGACGGATCGACATCCTCGCAACCCACTTTCTGTGCTCGGTGTTGCAGGCTTCCGGTGGCATCGTTTGTCGCGAGGCTTCCGCGCTTTCCGGTCTTCTTGCGCTTCGTGAGGGGGCCAAGGATGGCAACGGCAAAAGCGTAGCTACCGTCGTGATCGCGACCGTTGGCAGTGTCGAGCGACAGCACCTGAGCTTTCTGGTGAAACGAGCGAAGGCCAGCTTTCCGGCAGCAAGCCTGATCATTTGCGATATTGCGGGCGACGGCGACGTTCGTCTGGCTTCAGGCGCCTCCCTCGACACCGACCTTGGCAGCCGCTGCACCAGCCTCGGCAAGCTGCGAGACCTGCTCGGCGAAGTGGCACCCCGGATTGAACGACCTGCGCAGGCCGAGGCCAAGCGGCTGGCCCAGTCAGGTTGAGACGCAAATCTTGAGCGCGACCTATTCGGCAGCCTTGATCAGACTGCTCGAGGACATCACCAGACGCACCTGAAGCTCGCCTGCGTTCGCGCGAAGCGGAACCACGACGGTCGAGCCGTCGCGAATGCTGAGGGGCTGGCCGTCGATCGTGGCGTTCAACACGCCCGAAACAGAGCCGTTCGGATTGAGAACTTCGATAGTGTACGTCGTTCCGGCGTGCCTATATACAACTTCGAAGCCCGACCAGTTGCGTGGAATGACCGGCTGAACGATCAACTCGCTCCCTTGCCTGCGTACGCCCAACATGAACTCGACCGCCGCCCGATAGATCCAGCCGGCGCTGCCGGTGTACCAGGACCAGCCGCCACGACCACGATTGGCACCCACGGAGCCGACGTCCGCGGCGATCACGTAAGGCTCGAGTCGATAGCGTGCCGCACCCGCAGTGGTCGAGGTATGATTGATCGGATTGATTATCGACAGCAGCTCCCCGGCGGAATCGCCGTCTCCCAGCATGGTATGAGCAATGACGTTCCAGGCCTCGGCATGGGTGTACTGACCGCCGTTTTCGCGAATCCCCGCCGGATAAGCCCGGATGTAACCCGGATCGGGTTCGCTCTGGTCAAAGGGGGGCGTAAATAACCGCGATAGAGCAGCGTCCGCATCAACCAGCTCGCGCTTAACGGAAGCCATCGCACGCTGGCTGCGGTCTCTATCGCCACCACCGCTCAGCACACTCCAGGATTGCGAAATCGCGTCGATCCTGCATTCGGCGTTGCTCGCGCTCCCAATCCACTCTCCGTTGTCGAAGGTCGCGCGCTTATACCATTCGCCGTCCCAGGCTCGCGCCTCGACGGCTTGCAGCAATTTGCCACGCTGGTCATGCCAGCGCGTCTGCCGGAGCGAGTCGCCGCGCGAAGCCGCGATCGGCAACATGTCGGCGATGCAACGCGCGAGAAACCAGCTCAGCCAAACGCTCTCTCCGCGGCCGTTGCTCCCGACCCGATTCATACCGTCATTCCAGTCGCCACCGCCGATCAGTGCCAAGCCGTTGGCCCCGAAGCCGATGTCCAGCGAGAAATCAAGGGCGCGGGCGCAATGCTCGTAGACCGGAGCCAACTCCGCCGAAGTCTCAGGTTGGAGATAAAGTTCGTGCTGCTCCGCCCCCAACTTAGGACCGTTGATGAACGGTACCATCTCATCGAGGATCGAGCGATCACCGGTGGTGCCAACATAGTGGGCCGTGACAAACGCCAGCCACAACCGACCGTCGGAGATGCGGGTACGAATTCCGTGGCCCGAGGGTTCAAGCCACCAATGAAGCACATCACCCTCCTCAAATTGATGGCTTGCTGCTTTCAGGATGTGGTCGCGCGCGAGGTCCGGATCGAGCAGGCTCAGCAAGAGCGCGTCTTGCAGCTGATCGCGGAATCCGTAGGCGCCACTGGCTTGATAAAAACCGGAACGACCCCACAGCCGGCAAGCAATTGTCTGATAAGGCAGCCAGCGGTTGACCATGAGGTCAAGCGCGCGGTCGGGAGTCTTGATCTGGATTGCGCCGAGCAAGTCGTCCCATTGCCGTTTGACGTCCGCGAGCACGGTGTCAGGGACAACCGCCGTGTATCTCTCGATCAGCGCTTGCGCCTGGGCTTTGTCATCGGCATCGCCCAAAAGTGCGACCACCTCAGTTTCGCCGTCCGCCTGCAACGTCAGCACCGTCTGCAAGACAGCACACGGGTCGGCCGGAACCCCGGCCCGGGGTGGTAGAGCCCTTCCGGCAGCCAACCCGGCCGGATTGTCGAGGCCGCCCCGATGTCCGATGAACGCCGCCCGGTCGGCTGTCCAGGCAGAGGACCCGGTCGGTAGGCACGAGAATGCAGTGCGCCGCGGAAAGAAAGTGTGCCAAGGATTGTGTGCCAAGATCGCGCGCCGGCGAGGATCATACTCTGTGATGATCTGTGGCGCTGACGTGTCGCGCACGGCACCGAGCATCCATTCCACGTAAGTTGTGACGCTCAAGCGCCTTTCGCGACCTGAAACATTGCGCAGGCGCAGACGCGAGATCTTGATGGGATCGTCCTTGGCCACGAAGATGTCGAGCCGAAGCTCGATCCCGCGCGATGTATGTTCATAGCACGAATAACCCTGGCCGTGCGTGACCTTGTAGGGGGCCGCGTGGTCGCGGATGGGCGAGGCCGTGGGGGTCCAAAGTTCGCCGCTGTGCTCGTCGCGGACATAGATCACTTCTCCCGGGCGGTTGATGACAGGATCGTTCGACCACGGCGTGATCTGCCGCTCGCGGCTGTTCATGCACCATGTATAACCAGCTCCTTCGACCGAGGTATGACAGCCGAACCTTTGATTGGCTATGACGTTGATCCATGGCGCGGGCGTCACCTGTCCCGCGTGCAGAACGACGACATAGTCGCGACCGCCATTGTGAAATCCGCCGAGACCATTGAAGAACTCCAATCCGGACGCGGCTCGAGAGTTGGTCTCGACGGCTTGCAGGGCGACGCGCCGTGTAGGCGGTGGCACAGCCCGAGCCCGATCCTCGGCACTCTGAAGTTGTTCGGCGAGCAGCCCACTGCGCGCATGAAATACGGCTCTGGCCGCCGCCGCCAGGGCAAATCGCGCCTCCTGCGAAATCAGATCGGCTCGCAGGAGCACGATTGAGCCGCGAGACTGATCCGATGTCAAACGATGCCGACCGGAAATGGCGTGACATAACTGTTCGAGTGCCTGCTGTAGGTCCTGTTGGTAGGACGTCGATCTTGTGTTCAGGATCACCAAATCGAAATTGGCACCTTTGTTTCGCCAGTATTCAAATGCGTGCAATAGCTGGCGGATGAGGCCGATATCACCGATTTCGTCGATCGAAACAAGGCAGATGGGACGGTCACCTGAAAGTCCGATGCTCCAGAGAGCGGAATAACCGTGAGCGCCCTTCTGGATAGCCCTGCCGGAGGCACGCAAACATGGCGAGGCATAGAGCAGCGCGCCCGCCAGGCGTTGAAAGAGGAATGCCTCTTCGGGTGCAATGCCGAAATGGCGAAGTTCGACCAGTCCTTGTGTCCAGCCAAGCGTGGCCGCTCGGGCATAGGCCGATCGATCTTTGTATTTCTCGACGAGCATGGGCAGCTCGGCGCGATCCGCGGCCACCAAAGTCCAGAAATGCAGTCGGACGGACGAGCCAGGTGCCAGCGTCACGCGTGTGCGCAGCGCAAAGATCGGATCAAGCACCGCTCCAGTCGATCCGGCCAAGGGCAGGCCGCTTACCACGGCCCTCGGCGCGGCTAGTGTTCGGTTCCGACCGATAAATCGCGAGCGGTCCGTTTCATACTCAAAGGTCGGGAGATCCTCGTCCGCCGTTAGAAACGTGGCGGCGACAATTCCTGGTTCACTCGGCTCGCGGCGGCGTCTGGTGGCCAAAAGCGCTCCCATCGTCTCGTCGTAAATTGTCTCGACGAACAGCTTGGAGAAGGCCGGGTGCACAGTGTCCGCGTCACGGTTGCCCAACACCAATTCCTCGTAGGTCGTGACATCAAGCGTGCGGATCGTGGTGCCAGTGTTGGCGAGGGTCACACGGCGGCAGGTCGCGGCGTCCTCGGGGGCGACAATAATATCCAGAGTGCTGCTCACCGCGCCGTCCCGGCGCTTCAGTTGCACACGGCTTTCCTCAAAAGTTACCTGATAGTCTTCGGGCGTGCGTGGCACAGGCTCCTGTCCGATACTCCAGGAAAGGCCCGTACTCCGGTCACGAACGTAAATGAACGATCCAACGTCTTCCAAACATTGATCGGCGTGCCAACGGGTAACCGAAAGCCCCTTCCAAGCCGTATATCCGGCGCCGGACGAACTGACGAGCACACTGAGTGAGCCGTTGGATAGGATATGGCAATCAGGCATCGCGCTTACTTGGGGTCCCAATTTACGAACGGAGGCTGAAGTCAATTCGTCGTCGTCGAACCGAACCCGCATTAATGTCGCCCGCTGAGCCTGTCGCGGAATGGCGCGCGGGGCGCGCTCCTGCAACAGGAGCTCGGCCGCCTGGATCATCCGATTGGCATGAAAGAGGCGTGCAATCCTCTGATGCAGCAGCGCATTCGCGATCGCGACGATAGTCATGGCCTGGTGATGCGCCATATAGGACAGGATGACCTCATGCTTCGCGCCGACCGGTACACGGCTCGGTGTGAAATCGACGGCCTCGTAAAAGCCCAAGCGCCCACGAGCCCCAAGCTTGCGCAACATCGCGAAGTTCTCGGCCGCGGCATTCGGCCTGACCATACTGGCAAGGCCCGTGGCGTAGGGGGCAACGACATTGTTCGTGCCCAAGTCCCGCTTCAGACCAAGCATCGGCACGCCGAATGCCGAGTACTGATAGTTTAGTTCGAGATCGCGAGCATTGTAGGCCGATTCCGAAACGCCCCATGGCACACTTCGCTTGCGTCCGAAGCGAACGTGCGCCCGGATGGCCGATCGCACAGTGGATCCGAGCAAGCTGTCGGGCGGGGTCATAAGGACCATCTCGGGCATGAGATATTCGAACATGGACCCTGACCAGGACAGCAGAACAGATCCGCCTTGCAGGGGTGTCAGCGGTCGGCCAAGTCGGAACCAGTGCCGGCTTTCCAAATCACCCTTCGCGACGCAGAGGAAAGTCGTCAACCGACATTCCGACGCCAGCAGATCATAGCACCCCTCGTCGCGTCGATCGGCGTCAACGGAATAGCCGATGGACAGTAACTGTCTCTCCGGATCAAGCAAAAACTTGAAATCCATGGTCGAGGCGAGGTAGTCGGCCGTGTCGGCAATGGCCAGCAATCGCCGGTTCAAAGCTCGGGCGCGGTCTGGTGTCGGCTGGGGATCGCCGCGTCCTTCTTCGGCCTCTTTGATGAGAAGCCGGATACCATCGATGGCCGGCTCAGCCGCAGAATGCGCCAGTGCCGCCTCGAGCAGCTGTGCGGCCTGGTGTAACATCGCCCATTCCATCGGCGCCACGGCGGCACGATCGTCGGCATTCCTGCCGCTCGTGAGACAGGTTTCCAGAGCGTGAAGGATGTTGCCCGTCGCCGCGTTTGGGGTCCCTAACTCGCTTTTGACGAGTTCAATCAGATCGCGGACACCTTGCCGACTGCGAGCCGTTGGCGGTTGGTCGGCCCAAGACCGGCAGGCCTCGGCAACGGCAACGAGGTGGGCGGCCAGATTGCCGCTATCGACCGTGGAGATGTAGCGTGGCGCAAGAACCTCCAGGGTGCGCGTGTCGTACCAATTGAAGAAGTGGCCGTTGAACCGTTCGAGTCTTGCCAGCGTCCGCACCGACCGCTCGAGCCGCTCGGCGGCCTCAAATGTCGAAATCCACCCGAATTCCCGGGCACATGTCGTCGACAAAAGATAGAGACCGATATTGGTTGGGGAGGTGCGGTGGGCGACTAACCTGCGGGGCGACTCCTGCAAATTGTCCGGAGGTAAATCATTGTCCTCAGGCGTGACGCATTCCTCAAAGAACCGCCACGTCGCACGGCCAATCAACCGAAGCTGCCGTTCGGTCTCGGGCGTCGGGGTCTCGCGGACCGCGCCGGCCGGCCGAAAGCTCACGAAGCGGGCGATCGCGGGTGCGGCAAGCCAGAGAAAAGTGATAGGAATGCCCGCGGCCGCGCCCATTGGCTTGCCGAGGATCATGTCGGCCAGCGCAACGGCGCCTAGCGCGACCCCACCGATCATGGTCCGGTAGTAACTTCGTGTCGTGCCGGCGGCCATCGCCTTCGCCTGAGCGGCGGTGGTCCACTCCAGTAGATGGCGGCGGCTGACAAGCAGGCGATACATGGTCCGAATGATCGCATCCGCCATGCTGTAAGCGCGATCGGACAGGACGATCACATAGAGGATAGAACGGGCCACGGCCAAGACCGCATCGTCGCCGAGCCTCGACAGATGGCCGAGGAGGGTCACTTGCCGGTTGGGGCGAGCAAGATCAGCGAGGATGGACAGGAAAGCGGGAATGACGATCGTCATCAAAAGGTAGCCGCTCCAGAGCAAAGCCGATGCGAGCGGCAGGCACCAGCCAACGGCGAGCGCGGCCACCATGGCCAACGGCGTCAGTGTGCGACGTAGATTATCGACGAGCTTCCATCGACCAAGTGCCGGAAGGGCATCGGCGGCGCGACGTGGCCTTGAGTGCACGCAATCGGCTCGCCCGAAAAGGATCCAGGGCAACAGCTGCCAGTCGCCTCGTGCCCAGCGCAGGTCACGCGACCTTGCAACATCGTATCGTGCCGGAAAGTCTTCGACGACTTCGATATCGGTTGCCAACCCAGCCCGGGTATAAATGCCCTCCAGCAGATCATGACTAAGGACCGTGTTATCCGGGAAGCGACCAACGGTTGCTGCCTCGAACGCATCGATATCGTAGATTCCCTTGCCGGTGAATGACCCCTCGGCGAATACGTCCTGATAGATATCCGATATCGCACCCGCGTACGGATCGATACCGCCATGGCTGGCATAGAGTTGTTGAAATAACGATGGGACGTCTTCGGTAGGAAGGGTGGGTGTCACCCGCGGCTGAAGGATGGCGTAGCCGTCGACGACCCGTTGTTGGGTCTGGGAGAAAACCGGCCGGTTCAACGGATGGCACATTTTGCCGATCAGACGGGTGGCCGCATCGCGGGGCAGCCGCGTATCGGAATCCAGCGTTATGACGAATTTTGTTCTAACGGGCCATGCCGGCCGAGCAGCCGGATCGACCAAATAGCTGGTGTCAGTCGCTCCGCGCAGTAGCCCATTCAATTCATGCAACTTTCCCCGCTTACGCTCCCAACCCATCCAGCAGCGCTCGCCTTCGTTCCAGCGTCTGCCGCGATGCAGCAGATAGAAGCGAGGCTCATCGACCGAAGGACCAGGGTGGCGCGAGTTCAGTTCGGCGATACCCGCCCTCGCATGAGCGAGCAAATCGAGATCGGCAGGCAACAATTCGTGATCGGCGTCTTTCCAGTCAGTCAGTAGGGCAAAAAACACGTTCGTCTGATGCGTAGCTAGATGGTGTACCTCGATGCGGCCTATAAGTTCATCAATCGAGGCCTTGCTTGTGATCAGTGCAGGGATCGCGACTAATGTGCGTGCTTCATCAGGCACTCCCGATTTCAGGCGCAAGGCCGGCACGATTCGCGGCCTGACCTCGTGCATGATCGCCTGCTGGACCAGTGCCATGGCGAGCTCCATGGCCGGCAACAGTCCCATGATCCCGGCGGCCCAAAGCCAACTTGGCGCGATGTGGTGCCCAGCCATGATCAGCAACGGCACGCCCAGAATGATCGTAGTGAGGAACCAGACGCTTGCCGCCATACCGGCAAGACCGCCTTTACGGGCAACCAGCGCAACCCTTTCACGCAGACCATAACGAAAGCCGATCTCGCTCTTCAGGACCTTGAGCCCACCCGATAACAAATAGAATCCGGGCTCGGACGCCCTTGATCCCGGCTCGGCCTTTGCGGCGAGCCTCACGGCCGCGCGTGCCACTTCAAATTCTTCTAACGGCGCGCTGCGGCTGAGTTCCTCGACAACGTCGCGATAGGCGTTGCGCGTGGGGAAGTCCATCTCCCGATACGTCGGGTGTACCGCGAATTCCTGGTCCACGCGGCTGACCCGCTCCACGAGTTCCTGCCAATCCGTGTCAGGGATGGCTCGCATGCTGGGAATGATGTGACGGACGGTATTGTTTGTGGAGCTGATGCCATGCAATTCTTGCGAGACGATTTGATCGATCGTCAGCCCCTCATCATGCAGTTGGCTCTCCAGCCATGCGATGGCCGCATCGGCGTCACCCCCAATATCTCGCAACCGCTGCAACAATTGCACAAGGTAGGATTGGCGGAGTCGGCCCAACCCATCTCGAAGGAGGATCTGGCCGCCATTGAAGGATGCCCAACTATCCTCGCGGATGGTGCCGTCGACAAGCATATCAGCCAAGATGCGCTCCTGCCGACTGTCGGAAATGCGTCGGGCGGCCCGGCGCAGATTCTCAACCAGCACGAGCCGAATTGACGTCGGAAGAGCCCACAATTCGCCGATCGTTAGAACCGAGACGCGCTGATATGCAATGATGAAGGCTTCGAGCAGTTCGGCGTCAAACCGGCTGTCGGTGTGGGCCACGAACGCCCAGGCTATCGCATAGACGCGGGGATAGCCATCGAACGGTCCACCAGCAACCTTTGGCAGTCTGCGATAATAGGCCTGCGGAAAGTTCTGCCGGACATCGTCGATTAGCTCCTCGACAATGTGCGAATTGTTCACCAGCCACTCTGCGGCGGGCGTGATCGCCTTACCTTCCGCTACTGCTAAAGAGATCGATCGGTAGGCCGCCAGCAATTCCAATTCGTTCTCTTTGAGCCTGCGGTAAAGGCTGGGCACCGGTCGAGCGACTTGTGAGGTCAGCTGAGCACGCGCGAGACTCTCAGCATGCTGCTCAAATCGCTCCTTGCTGAACAATTCCGAACGAATCGATTCTTCGCTATTCCACGGCGCCATCGATCCGCGCCTGGAAAGGATCGCAAACCATTGTTTCACGTGGACCCCACGGGTTCTCCGAATCCGGAACCAAACGCTCCTGCCGCTCAATGGTTCCGCAGGACGCGGAGTGGAGAGCGCCCCACCGGAACGATTCCGAATTCGCAGCGTTTAGCGTTTCATCGGTGTCAGGCACATTTCACGGAGGCTTCGATGGGTAGTTTCGGGCATTGGGCCGTAGTGCTCGCCATATTGGCGGCAATTTATGGAATAATCGGCTTCGGCGGTTTCGCCGGCGAAACCGCCTCCGGCGCCGTGCGCGTGTTTTGGCTCACGGCTCTTATGACGTCAGCTGTGATCATTGGGCGGATTATCAAGCGATCCTGACCTACGCGGCAGGTCCGCCGGGAATGGAACCAAGTCAGTCGGACGGAGTTTATCGGAACATCTCTGAGCGTTACACTATGGAGGTTCACTTGATTCGAGATATCATACTCTGGGCCGCCGGCGTGCCGTTGATTGTGATCATCGGTTTGCACCTTTTCGGGTTCCTGCATTTCTAGGTTTCTTATCTAGGGTCATCGTGTCTCAACTTGATCACTGGCCGTCAATTTTGGCGGCCATATTTTTGCCCGCGCGAAGCGACACGAAAGCCGAACAAGCTGCCCGCAAACGGGTTGGAAGCGCATTCGCGTACTTGGTTGGCCAGCGGAGAAACCAGAAAAATCCGCCGATCTTCCGCCCGTTACGTCTGGTTGTCATGCGGACAGCAAGGTCATAACGCGAGCGCGGTGCATGTGGTTCCGGCAGGGATCAATCGCCACTTGGTGCGGGGAAATAAATCGACCCGTTCATCTAATTCCCCAAGGCAACACAAAAGGCGGGCCCGCGATGTTTGGGGGGACGGGGCTTACCGCGGGCCCAATCGGCCGTGGGGGGAACGTACCGATATAGGCTAAACGGCTCGGTGACCGCTAGGTTCCGTTGTCTGAGTTGCCCGGTCGATTTTATTTCCGAGCGTGGGGCGTTGTCTGACGGAGGGGTGACTGGAGGAGATTGCGCATAACCGGCGCGACCCACCGCCACGACAGAGCGGCAGCAGAACCGCAGCAAGATCTCAGAATTCAAATTGAGCCAGTCGATCGCCGTAAAGCGAGCTGCGAAGAATGCCGGCTGACACTCGACGCCCTCACCGGACGCATCATCGGCGTCATACCGGGGCACCCTCGAGTTGCTTTCTGAGCTCTCTAATCGAGGAGCGTGCGATCTTGTTCAAGGGGTCGATTTCGAGCACCCGTTCAAACGCCAGTACCGCACCCAAATGGTCGCCCCTGGCGGCGCAGATAAGTCCGATGTTCGATGCGGCGGCGAAATGTCGTGGCTCTATCGCCAACACACGCCCAAGATCGGCAAGTGCAACGTCATAGTGACCTAAAAGGTAGAGAAGTGTGGCTCGTTGGTTCCATCCTTCGGCGAACCCGGGGGCCTTGGTGATAACAGCGTCCTGAACCGCGAGAGCCGCATCCAGGTTGCCTTCTTGCGCATAGACCATCGATTGCTGCATCAGTGCGTCGATTTCAGGGCTCCCCGAAACGATCCAGGTTTTCATGATGCGATTCTCGAGGTCTTGCGCCGTCAGTTCGTCAGGGGCCGATGTCAGCTGGTCGAGCAGCGGAGAGGCGGCGACGCGCGAATAGCTGCCAATGGATTCCTCCCCCGAATGGTCCAAATTGACTGGCTGATAGGTTTGCTCTGACGGTCGGTTGAGAAACAAAACCTTGGTATCGTTGGCTAGCGAGACGCCGAGCGTGAGCGACATACTGACCACGATGACTTGCTGTAACATAGTACAGTGAGACCCTTGCGCGAACCCATCCGGCGCCGCCGAAAAACCCAGCGCTCGATGGGATTGTGATTAAGCCTTGGACTCAACCGTTGACTGAGGTTTTTGTTCCGTTTTGGCTGCGATCGCTTTCTGCATGATACCGAAATGCAACCAATCACCGCCGCCCGGCGTTTGGGCGGTAGATAGTGCAAATCATGCGGAGATGAAAAAATGAGACCATTCTATAAGGCGATCGCGACGGTGGCGGCCAGCGCAAGTCTGCTGGCTGGAAGCACTTGGGCTGCGGCGGCTCCGATGGCGCCGGCGGTGCCCATCGTGGCGGACGTCGGTCACAGCGATGCCGGCTTCCAACAGGTGAGGATGTTTTGGCCGCGCGTCGGGCATCAGGGCGGCTTTGGACGCCGACGTGGCTTCGGTGGCGCGGGAATCGGTTTCGGGCTGGGTCTGCTGGGTGGAGCTATCGTCGGAAATGAGATCGCGAACGACGGCTATTATCCCGACTACTACGATCCTGGCTACAGCGGCGACTACGGGTATGGCACGAACTACTGCGAGCGTCATTTCAGGTCGTATGATCCGGTGAGCCACACCTACTTGGGTTATGACGGTCACCGCCATTCGTGCTCTTGAGCGACCAATCGGCGATGGGCTGCTGTGCCTCTGCCGGTTTCGCGCTGGCAGTGGCACGCCATCGTCGATGTCGACGCCCAGGTTGAACAAGATGAACATCATGCCAAGTTGGCAAAGCTGACGTTTCGAGTGCCAAGCCGCCGTCGAGCTTGCTGAATCCTTTGCCGTTGAGGTCAACCACGAACTATTCGTGGCTAAATCGAACTGATACAAGCTCTCATTACAGATGAACGCAATTATTGCATCGGATGCGCGGAATCAAGTCGGCTCTTGGCCAATGCGTCCAGTTTCGGCGATCGTAGATTTTGTCCGTAGCCAAGGGGGTCGCGTCGTCGTAGGTCGGCTATTGGACGGACTTCAAGCATCAGCCACTGGGGGCCAAAGCGAAGCGCTTGACCCCCAGTGGCCCTGGGCCAGTTGGTCGCGGCCCTGACTGCGGCTTCAGGATTAGAAGCCTATATCGCACTGTCAGCCCTAGGTCCGCGCGAAGGGATGTCCACCCTGCATCCAACGGATAAACCGGCGGACGTCGGCGAAATAACTGCGGCGAGCCACAAACTTCGCGGTGTGACGCTTGTGTTGGTCGGCGATATAAGTATCCATGTACTTGGCGAGGGCGGATTGGAACTCGTCTTCGCGCGAGCGGACTTCGCCGGTGCCGATCGCGGGTGTGACCGGCGTGGCGGTCTCCTTTTCTAACCATTCGGATTTGATGATCGTCATTGCGGTTGCTCCGGTTGCAAACATCGGCAACAGGATCAGCCAATCGGGGCGCCGGTGTCTTTAAGCCCCCACTAAAAACTCCTGAAAAGTTCCGAAAAGACATATAAGTTCATGCCATGCCATGCCATGCCATGCCAGGCCGGCGCTTTGCTTTTGGTCCTTTCGTCCTCGACAGCGAGGCGGGGACGCTCTTGCGCAAAGGGGCACCCGTCTCCATCCCTTATCGGGCTTCTCTTGTCCTGACAGCTTTTCTGAATCGCCCTGGTGAGGTGTTGACCAAGTCCGAACTCATTGAGGTGGCCTGGCAAGGTGCCGCCGTCGAGGAGGGCAATCTCGCAGTTCAGATCGCGGCCCTAAGAAAGCTGCTCGGGCAGTTGCCCGAAGGCGGGGACTGGATCACCACCGTCCCGCGAGTTGGCTATCGCTTCGCCGCAAGGCTAGGCCCGTATGCGCAGAAGCGCGAGCGTAGCCTTGAGGCCGGTGATGGCGGGGAGGACGCGACCCCCGCACGAAGGCCGAGCGTCGCTGTGCTGCCTTTCGCCAATGTCGGTGGGGAAAAGGAGCAGGAGTACTTCGCGGACGGTATCACCGAGGACGTCATTACGGCGCTCGGGCGCTTCCGCTGGTTCGTCGTAATCGCGAGGAATTCGAGTTTCGCTTACAAGGACAAGTCCATCGACCCGAAGCAGATCGCGCGTGAACTTGGTGTGCAGTATCTGCTGGAAGGAAGCGTTCGCAAATCCGGCCAGGCCGTTCGTATCTCCGCACGATTGGTCGACGCAACCACGGGAGCCCAGATTTGGGCGGAGCGGTACGATCTGGCGATGATGGAGGTCTTCGCCATTCAGGATGAGATTGCCGAGCGTGTGGTCGGAGAAATCGAACCCGAGCTACTCAAGACGGAATCGAACCTTGCTGCCGCAAGACACACCGGCAACATGACTGCCTGGGACCTCGTCCGACGGGGAACCTGGTGCTTTCATCAAGTCACGCGCCCCACCCACGTCCAGGCACGAGAGCTCTTCCGGGAAGCCTGCCGGCTCGATCCGCAATTGCCAGAAGCGCACATCTGGCGCGCACGCGTCAGCAATGGGTTGATCTCATGCGGGTGGTCCGATGATTCCTCGACCGATCTGCAAGAAGGCCTGCAGGCTGCGCTGCGAGCGATTTATCTCGACGAGAAGAATCCGTACGCGCACTATGCGCTCGCCATGGCTTGCATCTTCACGAATGCCGAGCAAGCGATCCTACCTGCGGAGAAGACCATCGAGCTCAGTCCTGGCTTTGCCCTTGGCCATTTTGCCGTCGGTTTGGCACGCCTTTTAACCGGACGCGCTTCGGAGGCATTGGGGCCGTTTCAGCGTGGACTGAAACTCAACCCACACGATCCGCAGAATCTTGCGTGGTTGAATTTCATGGCAACGGCGCAATTCCTCGCGGGTGACACCGAAGGCGCCTTGTTGACCTCGGCGCGCGCGCTGGCGATTCGACCAGACTGGGCGCCAACGCTGGAAACAATGGCCGCCTGCTACGCAGCCGCCGACAAATGGGAAGATGCAAGAAGTTGCATCCAAGCGATGATTGAAGCCAAGGCATCAACGGGTTTCAGCCTCGCGGCACTGAGGGACCGAATTCCGCAGTGGCGCGATCAAGTGAGCGACCTGCTGCGAAAGGCCGGTTCGGCCGAGCAAAGATTGGAAACCTCATTCCGGCACGATCAATGACCGCTACGGGCGGCCCAGCGCTACAGATGCCGCAGCGCCGCAAGTTGTCGGCTATTGGGGGCAGTTCAAGCATGGGGTGTGACTGGGTCTCGACGTTCCCGCACATGCCGGTCCTGGGCGACGGGAACACCCCTAGACGATCTTCCCTGGGTTCATGATCCCGTCCGGATCGAACACCCGCTTTATCGCGCGCATGGCCTCGACTGCGACCCGACCGAGCTCGGGTTCGAGGAATCGCATTTTGCCTTGGCCGATTGCGTGTTCACCGGTGCACGTCCCCTCCATAAGTAAGGCACGATCCACAAGTCGCTCGGTGAAGGCGCGTGCCCGTAGGACCTCGTCGGCATCGTCCATCATCACCAGCACGCAGCAGTGGAAATTTCCGTCGCCTGCATGTCCGACAATGGGTGCGACAAGCCCGCTCCGTTCGATGTCGCGCTTGGTCTCGGTAACACATTCCGCCAACCGAGAGATCGGCACACATACATCGGTCACGATGACATGCGCACCGGGTCTGAACGATTTGTTGGCCCAGAAAACGTGATGTCGAGCTTTCCAAAGGCGAGTCCGCTCCTCCGGCTTTGTTGCCCACTCGAAGGAACCACCCTCAAAATCCCGAACGATTTCGCCGAAGCGCTCCGACTGTTCCGTCACTCCGGCCGCGGTGCCGTGGAATTCGAGAAATAGCATAGGTGTCTCCGGGAGACTGAGCTTGGCATCGGCGTTGCAGGCCCGCACTTGGACCTCGTCCAAAAGCTCAATGCGCGCGACCGGAATGCCGGTCTGGATCGTGGCGATAGCGGCATTGCACGCTGCCTCAATCGAGGGAAATGGGCAGACACCTGCTGAGACCGCTTCGGGAATACCGTGCAGTCTTAGCGTCAATTCGGTGATGATACCCAGCGTACCCTCGGCGCCGACAAAGAGACGGGTTAGATCGTAGCCAGCCGAGGACTTCCGCGCCCGACGAGACGTGGACATGAACTCGCCGTTTGGCAACAGGACCTCCAATGCCAGCACATTGTCTTTCATCGTTCCATAGCGAACGGCAGTTGTTCCAGAAGCGCGGGTCGAGGCCATGCCACC
>Ga0209698_10001767_pt1 | contig 24897 bp, 15 predicted proteins | sample LitLauG_LLR_2012_FD_187203 | JGI IMG/M metagenome (GOLD analysis project Ga0209698, IMG submission 187203) | Freshwater sediment microbial communities from Pennsylvania, USA - Little Laurel Run_MetaG_LLR_2012 (SPAdes) (version 2) | ecosystem: Environmental > Aquatic > Freshwater > Creek >... | reverse complement strand
GTCCCCGGGAGGGCGGGGTCATCGGCACGGCGTTGACCATCGTCGGCGTCGACGCCGGCATCTGGCTCGGCTGGTGCGTCGCCGTCGGCTTCGTGGCGTCGCGATGGCCCCCCGATCGGCTCCGGCGCGACACCTGGCTCACCCGGACCCGCGGGTGGGAGGAGCGAGGCCGGCTCTACGCCCGCCTCCGCGTCAGGCGGTGGGCGACGATCATCCCCGATGCCGGTGGGTTGTTTCCGGGCGGGCGGCCCAAACGCGTCCTGCGCGCGGATCGCGGCGGGCTGGAGGCGCTCCTGGTCGAGCTCCGCCGGGCCGAGTGGGCCCATTGGTGGATGCTGGCCCTGTCGCCCGCGTTCTTCTTGTGGAGCCCCGGGTGGGTGGCTGCGGCCATGGCGCTCTACGGGGTCGTCGCCAACCTGGCACCCATCCTGGTCGTGCGCGGCGCGCGTGTCCGGGTGCAGGGAGTGCTGGCCCGTCGGCCCCTGCGGCCGCCGCCGGGCTGAGACGCAGGCGCTCCGAGCCGCTCGTCAGCGCGCAACGTCGCGGGACGAACTCGGCGCGCGGTATTCGACGGGCACGGGACGCCGGTGAGGAGCGGCGCTTGTCGGTCGGTCCTTTCCGCGCGGTGAGCGGTGGACGGCCGGCCCCGGGTCGCCTTACGATCGCGGCGAACCTCGGGGCGGGCTCACAGAAACGGATTTGTCACGGCGACGTTCGGCGGTCTGCGACAATTGCGTTGGCTGGCAGCAGGTCTGGTGACCGCCAGCGCGGCGCTGCTCGTTGCGTTGGTCGTGACGCATCGGGCTGCACCCGACCCCGTCGTGGTCCTCGTCTTCGGGGGCTTCGGCATCGTCGGGGAAAACGTGGCGCTCACCTTGCCGAGCTCGTTGCGCATCAGTCCCACGTCGATGTTCATCCTGGCCGCGGCGGCGGCGTTCAGCCACCGCTCCGCCACCTTCGGCGCGATGGTCGTCGGCGCCATGTGCCCGCTCGTGCTCGCCCACCTGCGCCGCCGGCGTTGGGCGGTCATGCTCTTCAACTCCGCTCAGTACGCGCTGTGTGGCGCAGCCGCCGCGCTCTGCTATGGCTGGCTCGATCATGTCGGTGCTGCGCTGATGCTGCGGGGCCTCGTCACCTCGCTGGTGTTCGTCGCGCTCAACGTGGCGCTGGTGGTGCCCGCCGCGGTGGTCGAGCTGGGGGAGCCGGCGCGTCGGATCTTCGCCGATGTGCGCGTGGTGATCCCGAACTACGTGGTCCTCGGTCTGCTCGGCGTGCTGCTCGGGAGGCTCTACGCCGACGTGAGCCCGGTCGCCGCACTCGTGGTGCTGGTCGCCGCGCTCATCGCGCGGACGGCCTTCCTGCCCCTCGTCAAGTTCCGCCGCATGCACGCCCACCTCGAGTCGCTGTACGGGTTCACCTCCGAGCTCGAGGGGGCCCGCGACGAGGGCGCGACGATCGGGGCCGTCCTCGGCGAGGCGCGCCACCGCCTCGGCGCCGACGACGCCGAGCTGTCGCTCGGCCGGGGCCCGGGGGGGGATCGTCGCATCAGCCTGGGTGCCGATGCCGCATGCCCGGACACCATCGAGCTGGCCGAGCCGGGCGACGAGCTCGGCGTGTCGGCCGGGGGCCCGGTCCTGATCGTCGGGTCAGGGGCGGACGACGAGCGCGACGCGCTGCTGGCGCGCGGCGGGTGGGACACGGCGATGATCGCTCCGCTGCGGGTCGGCGGCGAGGTGGTCGGCGCGCTCCTGGTGGGCCGGAGGCACCCCGCGGCGACCCGCTTCGCGCCGGACGACCTGCGGATGTTCGAGATGCTGGCCAACCACGCCGCCGTCGCCCTGGAGAACTGCTGGCTCCTCGACCGGCTCCGCTGGGACGCCGACCACGACGCGCTCACCGGCCTGCTCAACCGTTCGCGCTTCCACGAGATCATCGAGGAGGCCGTCCGGCGCCCGAGGCCGGCCGCGGTGATGCTGGTCGACCTCGACCACTTCAAGGAGATCAACGACACGCTCGGCCACGACGAGGGCGATCGCCTGATCCAGGAGGTCGCCCGACGCCTGAACGCCCACGTCGGCTGGCGGGGGACCGTCGCGCGGCTCGGCGGTGACGAGTTCGGTGTGCTCCTCCCGGGGACGTCGGCCGACGGCGCGGCCCGTGCCTGCGATGCGCTCCACCGCGCCGTCGGCCAGCCGGTGCGCGCGGGCGGTCTCAACATCGAGCTGACCGCGAGCGTCGGCGTGGCCCGATCCCCGGTCGACGGGACCGACCCGACGGTGCTCCTCCAACACGCCGAGGCCGCCATGTACGCGGCCAAGCGGGCGCACGGCGGGTGGCAGGTGTACGCGCCGGAGCCGGATCGGTACGGCTCGCGCCGCCTGGCCCTCGCGGGCGAGATGCGCGACGCGATCGCCAGCGGTCAGATGGAGGTGCTCTACCAGCCGAAGGCCGACATGCGCACCGGCGTGGTGCGCGGCGCCGAGGCGTTGCTGCGGTGGCGCCACCCGCGCCTCGGCCTGCTGGGGCCGAGTGAGTTCATCCCCATCGCCGAGCACGCCGGGCTCATCCACTCCCTCACCATGCTCGTGCTCCGCCGGGCGGTCCTCGCGTGCCGCGACCTCAACGACCGGGGGTTCCCCTTCGAGGTCGCAGTCAACCTGTCGGTGGGCACGGTGCTCGACGCCGACCTCCCCGACCAGATCAGCGAGGTGCTGCGCCAGGCCGAGGTGGAGGCGCACTGCCTGACGATCGAGATCACCGAGAGCAGCGTCATGGTCGATCCGGCGCGCACCGTCGCGGTGCTTGCTCGGCTCTCCGCGCTCGGGATCTCGATCGCCATCGACGACTTCGGGACGGGCTACTCGTCGCTCAGCCACCTCAAACAGCTCCCGGTGGACGAGATCAAGGTGGACCAGTCCTTCGTGAGCGGGATGATGGTCGACGACGACGACGACGTGATCGTCCGCTCGACCATCGATCTCGCACGCAACCTCGGTCTGCGCGTCGTGGCCGAGGGGGTCGAGGACCGACGGACCTGGATGCGGCTCGCCGACCTCGGCTGCGATCTGGCGCAGGGCTTCTTCTTCAGTCGACCGGTCCCGGCCGAGCGGCTCCCATGGATCGTCGAGCGATCCCAGGTGAGCACCCACCCGCTTCCGTAGTGGAGGCCGACCCGTTGGAGCGCTCCGCGGTCACCGTCGTGATCGTCCACCGTGACGAGTCGGCGCGCTGCCTGCGCTCGATCGAGGCGTTCCGCGCCCAGGACGTCGCGGTGGAGATCATCGTGGTCGACAACGGGTCGGAGCTGGCCCACCTCCGCCCCCTGCGCGCCAGCGGCGCGACCATCCTCGAAGTCGGCTACAACGCCGGGTTCGGACCCGGCGCCAACGCGGGGCTGCGGTACTGGCTGGCCGCGGGCCATGGCCCGTGGGTGCTGGTCGCGCCCCACGACGCCCGGCCCCGTCCGGGCTGCCTGCGCCGCCTGATCGAGGAGGTCGAGGGCTACGGAGGCGTCGGGTTGGCCAGCGCCGAGTTCGGCCCGGACTTCGAGCTGGTACCGGCCCTCGACCGGGTGATCGGTGCGTACTACCGGCCGGCGTCGAGGGGGGACGGCTGGCAGGCGGTGGACTACCCGCACGGCACCCTGCTGCTCGCCCGGCGCGAGGCCCTGCTCGATGTCGGCCTGTTCGACGAGCGGTACTTCGCGTACTGCGAGGAGGCCGATCTCGCGATCCGGGCCCGCCGGCGGGGCTGGGCGGTGGGCCTGGTCTGGGGCGCGGTCGTCGACAACGACCGGCTGCCCGACCGACGCGTGGCCGACTACCTGCAGCTGCGCAACACGCTCCTCCTCGTGCGCAGCCACTTCGGCCGGTGGCCGGCCACGGTGCGCGCCACCTACGCTCTCGGCCGGGTCGTGGCCCGGGCGGCCCGGGCCGACAGCCGCGCCCAGGGCACGAGCGTTCCAGAGGCCCGTGCCCTGCTCGACTTCGTCCGCGGCCGCTTCGGTCCGCCCCCTCCGCAGCTCTTCGCACCCTCGTCGCCCCGTTCGCGCCGACGCGGGTCGCCAGGGACCATTGCTGCGGGGCGGCGCGTCGTGCGCGCCTACTGGCGGTAGCCCTCGACGGTCCCCGTCGGGCGCTCGGCAGCCTGGTCGGGGTCGGTGCCGAACTCCCGTCGGGCCCGGCGCTGGCGCAGGAGGTCCCAGCACTGGTCGAGGGACTGCTCGATCGCGTCGAGGCGCGCCGCGTCCTCGGGTCCCAGTGGCTCCGCACCGTGCTGTTGGCGGAGCGCATGTTCCTCCGTCACGAGTCGGTCGATGGTCTCGATGATCTGGCGGTCGACCATGGGAGCTCCTCGGTGGGCCTCTGCAGCCGTGCGCGCGGTGCGCCGCCTGGCACGCTACCGGCGCCGGCTGGCTACGAGCGCCGGCCTACGATGTGGCGGACACTGCCATGAGCGCGCACCACCACGCCGGCGAGACGCCGGCCCATCGGGGGATCCCCGCCAGCGAGTTGGTCGAAGACCTGCGCCTGGCCTACGTCTCCCGCCTCCTCGATGACCGCGAGATCGCGCTCCAGAAGCAGAGCCGGGTCTTCTTCCAGATCTCGGGCGCCGGCCACGAGGCGTTGCTGTTGGCCTTCGCCCGCCACCTGCGTCCCGGCTCGGACTGGTTCTTCCCCTACTACCGGGACCGGGCGCTGATGCTCGGGCTCGGGGTCACCCCGACACAGATCCTGCTCCAAGCCGTCGGCTCGGCCGACGATCCGGCTTCGGGTGGGCGCCAGATGCCGTGCCACTGGGGCTACAAGTGGCTCAACGTGGTCACCCAGTCCAGCCCGACCGGGAGCCAGTGCCTCGCCGCGGTGGGTTGTGCCGAGGCGGCCCGCTACATCTCGCGCCGACCCACGCTGCCCGGCTGCAGCGCGGTGGGCGACGAGCTCACCTACGTGTCCCTCGGCGAGGGGGCGACGTCGGAGGGCGAGTTCTGGGAGTCGCTGAACACGGCCTGCACGCTGCACCTGCCGGTGCTCTACCTCGTGGCCGACAACGGCTACGCCATCTCGGTCCCGGCCTCCGACCAGGCGCCGGCCCCGGTCGCCGATCTGGTGAGCGGGTTCCGCGGCCTGCGCGTGCACCGCCTCGACGGGCGCGACTACTTCTCCGCCCGGGCCCTGGCCGCCTCCGCAGTGGCCCACGTCCGCGCCGGGGTCGGCCCGGTGCTCGTCCACGCCACCGTGACCCGGCCGTACTCGCACTCCTCGGCCGACACGCAGAGCAAGTACCGCGCCGCGGAGGAGCTCGCCGACGAGGCGGCCCACGACCCCATCAAGCTGCTGCGCGAGGAGCTGATCGCCGCCGGACTGCTCACCCTCGAGGACGTGGCGGCCCTCGAAGCCGACGCCCGCGCCCTCGTGGCGGATGCGGCCAAAGCGGCATTGGCGGCCCGCCGCCCCGACCCGGCGACCGTCGGCGACGAGTTGCTCCACCTCCCCGTCGTCGCCGACGAGGAGGAGGACGAGGGCGCCGGCCCCGGCGAGGTGGTCGCCCTCGGTGAAGCCATACGCCGGACGCTGCGCGAGCAGATGGCGGCCGATCAACGCATCCGCGTCTTCGGCGAGGACGTCGCTGACGCCCGAGAGCAGGTGCTGGCCAACGTCGAGGGCAAGGGCGGGGTGTTCGGAACCACCTACGGGCTGCAGCGCGAGTTCGGGCTGGCCCGCTGCTACAACACGCCGCTCGCCGAGGCCAACATCGTCGGCCGCGCCGTCGGGCAGGCGATCCGGGGGTTGAAGCCGGCACCCGAGGTGCAGTTCTTCGACTACATCTGGCCGGCGATGCAGCAGATCAAGAGCGAGGCCGCGACGATCAGGTGGCGCTCGAACGGGGCGTTCTCGTGCCCGATGGTGTTGCGCGTGCCGATCGGGGGCTACCTGAGCGGCGGGGCCATCTGGCACTCCCAGAGCGGCGAGTCGATCTTCGCCCACGTCCCGGGTCTGGTGATCGTGATGCCGTCGCGGGCCAAGGACGCGGTGGGCCTGTTGCGCACCGCGTTCTGCTGCGACGATCCCGTGCTCTTCCTCGAGCACAAGCACCTGCTGCGCCAGCCGTACACGAGGGACCCGTTCCCTTCGGACGGTCACCGGGTCCCGCTCGGGCGGGGGCGCATCGTGCAGGGCGGCAGCGACCTCACCATCGTCACCTACGGCGCCACCGTCGAGCGGTCGCGACTGGCGGCCGCGGTCATCGGATCGAAGGCGTCGATCGAGATCCTGGATCTCCGCTCGATCGCGCCCTGGGACAAGGAGCTGGTGGCCGACTCGGTGACGCGCACCGGTCGCCTCCTGGTCGTCCACGAGGACACCTACACCTGCGGTTTCGGGGCGGAGGTCGCGGCCTGGATCGGCGAGCACTGCTTCGGCGAGCTGGATGCGCCCGTGCGGCGGGTGGCGGCGCGGGACACGCCGGTCGCCTACGAGCCCGCCCTGGAGCGGGCCATCCTGCCCCAGGTCGACGGGATCGCCGCCGCCGCCATCGCCATCCTAGAGTTCTGAACCGGACCCGGAGCGAGGAGGGCGGATCGTGACCCAGACCGTGCGCGGCGTGGTGGCGCGGGGCAAAGGCCAACCGGTGTCGATGGAGCGGATCGTCGTGCCCGATCCCGGTCCGGGCGAGGCGCTGGTCGGCGTGCAGGCGTGCGGTGTGTGCCACACCGACCTGCACTACCGGGAGGGCGCGATCAACGACGAGTTCCCCTTCCTGCTCGGCCACGAGGCGGCCGGGGTGGTGGAGGCGGTGGGGTCCGACGTGTCGTCGCTCGCCGTGGGCGACTACGTCGTCATCGCCTGGCGGGCGCCGTGCGGGACGTGCCGATCCTGTCGGAGAGGGCGGCCGTGGTACTGCTTCGACTCGCGCAACGCGACGCAGCGCATGACCCTCGCCGACGGCACCGCACTGTCGCCCGCCCTCGGCATCGGCGCGTTCGCGGACAAGACGCTCGTCGCGGCCGGCCAATGCGTGCCGATCGACCCCGCCGCGAGGCCGGCCGCGGCCGGCCTCATCGGCTGTGGGGTGATGGCCGGCTTCGGCGCGGCGGTCAACACCGGCGGCGTCGGCCGGGGCGACTCGGTGGCGGTCATCGGCTGCGGCGGTGTCGGGGACGCGGCCATCGCCGGTGCGTCCCTCGCCGGTGCTCGGATGGTGATCGCCGTCGACATCGACCCGAGGAAGCTCGAGACGGCGAAGCGCTTCGGCGCGACGCACGTGGTCGACGCGTCCGGCGCGGATCCCGTCGAAGCGATCCGGGCGCTCACCGGCGGCTTCGGCGCCGACGTGGTGATCGAGGCCGTCGGTCGGCCCGAGACCTACCGGCAGGCGTTCTTCGCCCGGGACCATGCCGGGACCCTCGTCCAGGTGGGCGTCCCCGACCCCGCCATGACCATCGACCTGCCGATGATCGAGCTCTTCGGGCGGGGCGGGGCCATCAAGTCGTCCTGGTACGGGGACTGCCTGCCCAGCCGGGACTTCCCGATGCTCATCGATCTCTACCTGCGCGGACGGCTCGACCTCGACGGGTTCGTGTCGGAGACGATCGGGCTCGACCAGGTCGAAGACGCGTTCCACCGCATGGAGCGCGGGGAGGTCATCCGTTCCGTCGTCGTCCTGTGACATCCCGGGGCGAAACGCGCCGCACCGGTCCCGCGGGCGCGACAGGATGGAATCGTGCGCGATCGGGTGGTTCAGGTCGGACGGGCCGTGTCGGCCACCCGAGTCCTCGCCCGGGCCGGACTGCTGCGCCCCGTACGACCCGACCGGCTCCTCGGGATGGGCCTTGCCCTCCGTCGCCGTGGGATGACGCTCGCGGCGGCCTACGCCGTGCAGGCGGCGGTCCAGCCCGACGAGCCGGCGATCGTCGACGAGCTCGGCCAGGTGAGCTTCGCCGAGATGGAGTGGCGCACCGACACGATCGCGGCTGGCTTCGCCGACCTCGGGATCGGCCCTGACCGGCGGGTGGGTCTGCTGTGCCGGAACCACCGCGGGTTCGTGGAGGCTGCGATCGCTCTGGCCAAGATGGGTGCCGACGCCGTCTACCTCAACACCGGCTTCGCCGGTCCACAGCTGGTCGGGGTCCTCGAGCGCGAAGGCGTCGATGCGATCGTCGTCGACGAGGACCTGCTCGGCGTCGCCGGCGCCTTGCCCGAGGGGTGCACCCGCGTCCTCGCCTGGCGGAACGCGACCACTCCGGACGGCCCGAGCTTCGAGGCGATGCTGCAGGGGGGCCGGCGCCGCCCGCCGGCCGCCCGGGGCGGCGGGCGCCAGATCGTGCTGACCTCGGGCACCACCGGTGCGCCGCGCGGCGCCAGCCGAGCCAACCCGTCCGGTCTCGAGCCGCTGGTGACCATCTTGTCGCGGATCCCGCTCCATGCCCGCGACGTGACGTTGGTGTCGGCCCCCCTGTTCCACGCCTGGGGGTTGGCCCATCTGGGGCTCGGCCTGGCGCTGGGCTCGACGCTGGTGCTGCGGCGCCGCTTCGACCCGACCGACGTGCTGCGCCAGGTCGAGCAGGAGCAGGTGCGGGTGCTGGTCGTGGTGCCGGTGATGCTGCAGCGGATCATGGAGCTCCCTGTCGAGGTGCGCACCCGATACGACACCGCGAGCCTGCAGGTCGTCGCATCGAGCGGGTCGAGCCTGCCGGCTGAGTTGGCGCTGCGGGTCATGGACGCGTTCGGCGACGTGCTCTACAACCTCTACGGCTCCACCGAGGTGGCCTGGGCGTCGATCGCCACGCCCGAGGACCTGCGCCGGGCACCGGGGACGGCGGGCACGGCGCCCGCCGGCACGGTGCTGCGTCTGCTCGATGTCGAGGGCCGGCCCGTGCCGGCGGGGCAGCCGGGTCGGATCTTCGTCGGCAACAGCATGGTGTTCGGCGGCTACACCGGCGGCGGCTCCAAGGAGGTCGTCGACGGGCTCATGGCGACCGGCGATGTGGGTCACATCGACGGCGCTGGGCGGCTGTTCGTCGAGGGGCGGGAGGACGACATGATCGTGTCGGGCGGCGAAAACGTCTTTCCCCGCGAGGTCGAGGACCTCCTCGGTACCCATGACGGGGTGGCCGACTGCTGCGTGGTCGGCGTGCCCGACGACGAGTTCGGGACGCGGCTCAAGGCGTACATCGTGCGTCGGCCCCCCGACGAGGTCGACGCTGAGACCTTGCGCGCCTACGTGCGCGATCGCCTCGCCCGCTACAAGGTGCCCCGCGATGTCGAGTTCATCGCCGAGGTGCCGAGGAACTCGACGGGAAAGATCCTCCGAGACGTGCTCCGGGGGTGATCGCTCGCCACCGCGCCACCTTCAGCGCAGGCCGTGCTCTGCGAGCGGCCCGACCCTCACGGCGGCACGGTCGAAGACCTCGGACAGCCCGTCGAGCGACGCCAGGGTGGCCCGCCAGCTCCCCGGCGAGGACGTGCAGTCCGAGTCGTGCAGGAGCACGGTCGCGCCCGGTCGGAGGCCTCTGGCGACATCGTCGACGATCGAGCGGGCGGTGGCGACCGGCCGCCAGTCGCGGCCCCAGGTCGTCCACAGCACCGTCTCGAGCCCGAGGCGGTGGGCGGCCGCGATGCTCCCGCCGCTGAGCGTCCCGTAGGGCGGCCGGAACCAACGCAGGTCGGCGCCCGTGGCGGCGGCGATGGTGTCGAGGCTGCGCTGGGCGTCGCCGATCACCTCGGAGCGCCGCCGGTGGAGGTGGCTCACGTGGGCGTCGCCGTGCACTCCCACCTCGTGGCCGCGGGCGACGATCTCGGCCGCCAACCCGGGCGCCGCTCTGACCATGGACCCGAGGAGGAAGAACGTGGCTCGCCAGCCGAGCCGGTCGAGCTCGTCGAGGAAGCCAGGCGTCGCGGCCGGATCGGGCCCGTCATCGAAGGTCAGTGCGACATGGTCGGCGTCGCCGATGCCGGCCAGCCGCGGCGACAGGGTGCAGCGCAACCCGCGCCAGGTGGTCGCCGCGGGCGCCGCATGGCACAGGCCGACCCCGGCAGCTGCCGCGGCGCCGCTCGCCAGCAGCAGTCGCCGGGCCTTCACCGCAGCATGACCAGCGGTGCCCCCTGCAGGTGCGCGTCGGCGAGCCGGGTCGAGAGCTGCTGGAGCAGGTCCTCGACCTGGGCGGACGTGGCCCCGACGCCGTTGATCAGGTAGACGTGGTGGCTGACCACGTGCAGTGAGGAGTCCACGTCGGCGGGCTGGAACGTCTGGTCGGGAACGACCGGACGGCTGTGCGAGGTGTAGGTCGCGACCAGGTCGAAGGCGTTGAGCCGCCGGCCGGGGACGAACACCTTGACGGGTTGGCCGAGGATCTGGGTCAGCGACGCGTTCGCGCCGACATCGAGCTGGGCCCGGTCCCAGGGGGTCATCGTCACCCGGTGACCGCGGCGGTCGAGGCGGGGGCCGGCGCCGCCACCCTCCACGTCGACCTCGAGGCTGGCGAGGTGCTGGACGGCGACGGGGTTTTCCAGCGCGGTCGTGCGGTCGACGACCGCAGTCGCGTGCAAGGAGGCGAGGGTCTGCTGGATGGTCGCGTCGACGAGCTCGGGCCCGTCGAGTCGGACGCCGATGAACGCGACCGGGCCGACGTTGCCGCGGGGGTGGGCGACCCCCGCACCATAGGCCGTCACCGCCCCCACCCCAGAGGTGAGTGCCGCCCACAGCAGCGGCACGGCGGCGACCGCCGCGGCGACGCGGGCGACGAGCGCGGAGGGGCGCTGCGGCCGGCGGCCTCCCGCCACGGCGGCCGCCACGGGGACCGGCGCCGGGTGGACCACGCCGCCCACCATGGTGACGTCGGACAACCCGTTGCGGACGAGGTCGACGACATGGTCGGCGGGGTCGGAGACGAACATGTCTCGCCCGGCATCGACCATGGCCCGGCGGGTCGGACCGGCTTGGGTCACGGCGTCGAGCAGCTCGAACAGCTCCGTGGTGGAGTGTGCGACGCGGCTCACACCGGCCTCGTCCATCTCGGCGGTGTTCTCCTTGCCGTGCCCGGCGATCGGCTTGTAGCTGATGATCGGCAGGCCGACCTGCAGTGCCTCCATCGAGGTGAGACCGCCGGCGTTCTCCACGAGCGCGTCGGAGGCGGCCATGAGTGCCGGCATGTCGTCGCGCCAGCCGAGGGCGCGACCGCCGGGGATCTGGCTCAGGCGCTTGCGCAACCGCTCGTCGCGGCCGCAGACCGCGATCGGCACGAACCGTCCACCGGCCGCGATGGCCCGGAACGTCTTGGCGACCGCGCCGACCCCCCAAGAGCCTGCGACGATGAGCACGGCCCGGTCCTCGTGGCGCAGCCCGAGATCGGCGCGCGCCTCGGCCCGGTCGTGGGGGACGCTGAAGCCGGGAGACACCATGGGACCCGTGGCGATGGCGGGCCGGCCGCTCTTGGTGGCGGCCTCGAAGGCCGGCCGTGGGTGGACGGCCATGTTGAGGTCGATGTCGGGGTGGACCCACAGCGGGTGCACGCCGAAGTCGGTGATGAAGTTGACGGCCGGCAGTGCCAGGCGCCCGTGGCGGCGGAGCTGGCCGAGCACGGTCGACGCCAACGGGTAGGTCGACACGACGACGTCGGCGTCGTAGTCGTTGGCCCAGCGCAGGACCCGCCGGCCGGTGAGCCAGCACATGAACCACCCGATGGGGGGACACATGAACGGGAGCAGGTACCAGAGGCGGTAGGTGAGGTCGTAGGTCCAGGCTGCGTGGCGCATCTGGAGCTCGTAGCTGGCGCGCACCAGGTCGCCGATGCGGGCCGGTGCGGCTTTCATGAAGTCGCGCATCTCGGCGTCATGGCCTTCTGCCTGGAGCCGCCGCACGAGCTCCCGGGCTGCTCCGTCATGACCGGCGCCCATGCTCGCCGACACGACCAACACCCGGATGCGCACGAGGGCCAAGGTTAGCGGGCGGCCCTTCCCACCGAAGGAACCGAGGAGCATCGCCGTTCGATCGGTGCCGCGGCAGGCAAGCTGGAGGGCGATGTCGACCACGCGCCGCGCGGACCTGGCCACGATCGTGTGCGCGCTCGACGGCCATGTGACGCCGGCGGCCGAGGTCGCCGAGCTCGCTGGGACCGCCGCTGGGCTCGGCATCGATCTTGACGTTGCGTGGCGACTCTCGCGCTGTGTGCGCTGCGATGCCTGGATCGCGGCGCCGCGGCCGGCAGACCCGCCGCGCCGCCGCCTGCCGCCGCTCGACGAGCTCGATCTGCCTCGTCGGGGCCGGGCGTTGCGCAACGCGGTCGTCCTGCGCCTCATCGCCGTCGAGCGGGGGTTCCACAGCGTGCTGTTCGCGCTCGTCGCGGCGGCGGCCATCGCGCTGCGGGTGGAGCTCGCCGCGGTGCAGAGCTGGGTGCGCCGCTGGCTCCGCGCCCTCGCCGACGCAGAGCAGCAGACGGGGCGCGCCACCAACCGCGGCTGGTTCGCACGCGAAGGCGGGCGGCTCCTGCACGTCCGCGGTGGTGGCCTCGACGCCCTGATCGTCACCGCGCTGGCGTACGCGGCCGTGGAGGGGGTGGAGGCCGTCGGGCTGTGGCGGGAGCGGCGATGGGCGGAGTACCTCACCGCGCTGGCAACCGCTGGGCTCCTTCCTTTCGAGATCTACGAGCTGGTCCGGCGGGTGAGCGGGTTGCGGGTCGTCGCCCTGATCGTGAACCTGGCGGTGCTCGCCTATCTCGTCGTGGCCAAGCGGCTCTTCGGGCTCGGCCGTGGCGCCCCCGCGCCGAGCGAGCCTGATCGGGCCGAGATCTTCGCGGTGCCCGGACGGCTGCCGGCCGGGCCGCCTGGCTAGCCTGTCGCCGTCGGTGTCCCGGAGGGGCGCGAGGGGGAAAGAGGACCGAGATGCGAGTGCCGCTCACCGTTGGCGACTTCATCCGCCGAGGTGCGGAGGTGTACGGCGACCGGATCGCGGTCGTCGACGAGCCGGGGACGCCGGGCTCGTGGGGGGCCATCACCTACCGCCAGCTCGAGGCGCGCGCCCGGGGCATGGCGGGCGCGCTCGATGACCTCGGCGTCGCCCATGGCGAGCGCGTCGCGGTGATCAGCCCCAACGCCGCGAGGTTCCTGACCGCGTTCTACGGCGTGAGCGCGCATGGCCGCATCCTCGTGCCCGTCAACTTCCGGCTCAACGCCGAGGACGTCAGCTACATCGTCGAGCACTCCGGCGCGACCGTCGTGCTGATCGATCCCGAGATCGATGAGGGCCTGCGCGCCGTGCAGGCCAAGCAGCGCATCGTGCTCGACGGGGAGGCCGACGCCGCCCTCTTCGCCGAGGCCGCGCCAGGGTTCGCGCCCCGGACGTGGACGCCGGAGGAGGACGCGACCTGCTCGATCAACTACACGAGCGGGACGACCGCACGTCCCAAGGGCGTGCAGCTGACGCACCGCAACTGCTGGCTCAACGCGACGACCTTCGGCTGGCACACGACGTTGTCGGATCGTGACGTGCTCCTCCACACCCTGCCCATGTTCCACTGCAACGGTTGGGGCATGCCGTACGCGACCACCGCGATGGGCGTCCTGCAGGTGGTGTTGCGCAAGGTCGACGGCGAGGACATCCTCCAGCGCATCGAGCGCCACGGGGTCACGCTGCTCTGTGGTGCACCCGCCGTCGCCGCCGCGATCCTCGATGCCGCCGAGCGTCGCACCGAGGCGGGTGCGCGGGTGCCGGGCCGCGGGACGGTCCGCATGGTCCTCGCGGGCGCGCCTCCGCCGTCGCGCACCATCGAGCGCATCGAGACCGAGCTCGGCTGGGAGTTCATCCAGATCTACGGCCTCACCGAGACCTCGCCGCTGCTCACCATCAACCGGGCCCCGGCCGAGTGGGACGGGCTGGGCTCCGCGGAGCGCGCCGCCAGGCTGGCGCGCGCCGGGGTGCCCGCGGTCGGCGTCGAGGTGCGCACCGACGACGAGGGCGAGGTCAGGGCCCGCTCCAACCACGTGTTCGCCGGGTACTGGCAGCAGCCCGAGGAGACGGGCCGTGCCATCGTCGACGGGTGGTTCCGCACCGGCGACGGCGGCCGGGTCGAAGCGGGCGCGTACGTGGTCATCGCCGACCGCAAGAAGGACGTGATCATCACCGGCGGCGAAAACGTTTCGTCGATCGAGGTCGAGGACTGCCTGTACCAGCACCCGGCGGTGGCCGAGGTCGCCGTGATCGGCGTGCCCGACGACAAGTGGGGCGAGACGATCAAGGCCCTCGTCGTGCCCCGCCCGGGCGTGGCGGTGACCGAGCAGGAGCTGATCGACTTCACCCGCTCCCGGATGTCGCACTTCAAGTGCCCGACGACGGTCGAGTTGCGCGACGCCCTGGACCGGACGGCCACCGGCAAGCTGCAGAAGTTCAAGCTGCGCGAGCCCTACTGGGTGGGCCGCGACCGCCTGGTCAACTAGTCAGCGCCTGCGGCCCGAACGTCGGTCCGCTCAGCGCCTGCGGCCCGAACGTCGGTCCGCGATGAGGTCGGCGACGAGCCCGGTCCAGCCGGTCTGGTGCGACGCGCCGAGTCCCGCACCGGTCTCGCCGTGGAAGTACTCGTGGAACGGGACCTGGTCGTGCCACTCCGGGCCGTCGAAGACCGGGTTGTCGCCGAGCACCGGCCGGTGCCCGGCATCGTCGGGGAGGAACAACGTGCACAGGCGTCGAGCGATGTCGTCGGCGACCTCGGCCAGGGTGTGGCGCACGCCGGACCCCGTCGGGTGCTCGACGGTGAAGCCGTCGCCGAGCGCCCGGTGGAAGCGCCCCAGCGATTCGATGAACAGGTAGTTGAGGGGAAACCACACGGGCCCCCGCCAGTTGGAGTTGCCGCCGAAGAGGAAGCTCGTCGACTCGGCGGGTTCGTAGTCGATGGTGGCGACCGTGCCGCCGAGGTCGAGGCTCACGGGGTGCTCGCCGTGGGCGCGCGACAGGCTGCGCAGCCCGTGTGGCGAGAGCAGCTCGGATTCGTCGAGCACCCGGGTGAGGATCCGCTCCAGCCGCACCGGGTCCACCACCGCGAGGAGGCGTCGGCCGGCATCGGTGCAGTCGGCGACATGGGCGGCGTGGTCGGCCTTGTGGGTGAGGAACCAGTCCATGCGGTCGCGGAACTCCGGTGTCGCGCGCAGCCTGGCGGGATCGAGCACGGTCACCGCGAAGAGCGCGACGACGCCCACCATCGACCGCACTCTGATGGGGACGCGCTCGCCGTCGATGCGGTGGATCACGTCGTAGAAGTATCCGTCGTCGTCATCCCAGAGGCCCTGGGTCTGCATGGCCGCGGCGATGTAGGTGAAGTGCTCGAAGAACTTCGTCGCGGTGTCCTCGTAGACCGGGTCGGACTCCGCCAGCACGAGGGCGATCTCGAGCATGTTGAGGCAGTACATCGCCATCCACGCCGTACCATCGGACTGCTCGAGGTGGCCCGCCACCGGGAGGGGCTTGGAGCGGTCGAACATCCCGATGTTGTCGAGGCCGAGGAACCCGCCTTCGAAGATGTTGAGGCCCTCCGCGTCCTTGCGGTTGACCCACCAGGTGAAGTTGAGCAGGAGCTTGTGGAACATGCGTTCCAAGAACGCGAGATCGGGTCCACGGCTGTCGCCCTCGGCATCGCGGCGCTGGGCGTCGATCTCGAGGACCCGCAGCGCGGCCCACGCCTGCACGGGCGGGTTGACGTCGCTGAAGTTCCACTCGTAGGCGGGGAGTTGGCCGTTGGGGTGCATGTACCACTCGCGGGCCAGGAGCAGCAGCTGGTCCTTGGCGAAGGTGGGATCGAGGTGGGCGAGCGCGACGCAGTGGAACGCCAGGTCCCAGGACGCGTACCACGGGTACTCCCAGGGGTCGGGCATCGAGATCACGTCGTGGTTGTTGAGGTGGCGCCACCCGCTGTTGCGCCCGGCGTGGCGCTCGGGGGGTGGCGGCGGCTGACCGGGGTCGCCGTCGAGCCAGCGCTCCACGTCGTAGTGGTAGAACTGCTTGGACCAGATCATCCCGGAGAACGCCTGGCGCAGGACCCGCGCCTCCTCGGTGGAGGCCCCGTCGGGGGTCAGCCCGCGGTAGAAGCCATCGGCTTCGGCGAGTCGGTCGGCCATCACCGATGCGAAGCCGGCGTCGAGGTCGGCGTCGGCGTCGGCGGAGAAGCGGAGCCGGATCTCGGCGACGCCCCTCGGCGCCACGGTCAGGTGGTGGCGCAGGGCCGCCTTGGTGCCGGTGCCGGCGGGGTTGACGGTGGGCGTGCCGGCGATCACGTGCGAGCCGATCCCGTCCTTGGGGAACGGCGGGCTGTCCGGGCTCGCCCACAGCGCCGCGGTGTTGGACTCGTTGTCGCACACCAGCGCCTCGCTCCCGCGGCAGACCAGGTGGCGGCGGCCGAGCGCGTGGTGGTCGAAGACCAGGCCGGTGGGGGCGACCGAGATCGAGGGGACCTGCTCATCCACCCCCCACGACCACAGGTTGCGGAACCACGCGGTGGGGAGGACGTCGATGGTCGCGGTGTCGGGTCCGGCGTTGCGCACCTCGATGCGCCACAGGAGGTCCTCGGGCGACGCCTTCGCCCACTCGACGCTGACGATCCAGAAGCGGTCCTCGGCGAACACACCCGTGTCGACCAGCTCGAACTCCGGATCGAGCCGGCTGCGCCTCCGGTTCTCGGTGCGCAGGAGGTCGTAGGGGAACGCGGCCTGCGGGTAGTGGTAACGCCAACGCAGCCACGACGCCGTCGGGGTGGCGTCGAGGTACCACCAGTGGTCCTTGGCGTCCTCGCCGTGGTTGCCCTCGTTGCCCGACAGCCCGAAGGCCCGCTCCTTGAGGATCGGGTCGCGACCGTTCCAGAGGGCGAGGGACAGGCACAGGAGCTGGTCCACGTCGCACATGCCGGCGAGGCCGTCCTCGCTCCAACGGAACGTGCGGGCGTGCGCGTGGTCGAAGGGGAAGGAGCCCCACGCCTCCCCGTCGGCGCTGTAGTCCTCGCGGACCGTCCCCCAGGCCCGCTCGGAGAGGTAGGGCCCCCATCGCCGCCACGGTTGTCGGCCTCCGTCGGCTTGGCGGAGCCGGCTGCGTTCCTCGTCTGCCATGGGTCGCCATCGTTGTCGAGTGGCCGCCGTGCTGCATGCCTCCCCGACCTCGCACGTCCCGGAGTCAGGAAAGTTGAGCGCAATGGGAACGGTTGTGGCCGGGAGAACGTTACTCTGTCTGCATTACTTCATTACACAGACAGGTGGTGGTCATGGCCGCGCTCGACATCTCCGCTCTCCCGCTCCTGCCCCTCAGCGCCGGCGTTGTGCTCCCCGGGATGGTCGTGACCCTCGCCCTGGAGACGGCCGAGGCGACGGCGGCCGCCGATGCCGCCGCCGACGGCCTGCTGGTCCTGGTCCCCCGCCTCGGTACCGGGGGCCCGGAGGGGGAGGAGCGGGTCCCGGCGCGCTATGCCCGGGTCGGGACCGTGGCGCGGGTCGAGGATCGCGGCGAGCTGCGCGGCGGCGTGCGGGCCATCGTCGTGCGCGCCCTGCACCGCGCCGTCATCGGCGCGGGGGTCGCAGGCACGGGCACGGCCCTGTGGGTGTCGCTCGAGCCGTCGGAGGAGACCAGGGGCGACACGCCCGAGGCGGCATCGCTGGCGCGCGAGTACCGGCTGGTGGCCGAGGCCATCCTCGAGCGACGAGGCGCCGGTCGCGCCGCCGACCTGCTGGCGGGCGTGCACGATCCCGGAGCGGTCGCGGACACCGCCGGCTACTGGCCGGATCTGTCGATCGAGCGCAAGGTCGAGCTGCTCGAGGCGCTCGACGTCGTCGAGCGCTTGACCAAGGCGCTGCGGTGGGCCCGCGACGCCCTGGGCGAGCTCGAGCTCAAGGAACGCATCCGCACCGACGTGACCGAGGGGATGGAGCGGACCCAGCGCGAGTTCCTGCTCCGCCAGCAGCTGGCGGCCATCCGCAAGGAGCTCGGCGAGCCCGACGAGGACGACGATCTGCGCGGCCGCCTCGAGGCACTCGACGTGCCTGACGGGGTGCGCGCCGCGATCGCCAAGGAGATCGACCGCCTGGAGCGCACCAGCGACCACAGCCCCGAGAGCGGGTGGATCCGCACCTGGATCGACACGATGTTCGAGCTGCCCTGGGGGGTGCGCTCCGAGGACCGCCTCGACGTCAACGAGGCCCGCGCCGTGCTCGACGCCGACCACTCCGGCCTCGACGACGTCAAGGACCGCATCATCGAGCACCTCGCAGTGCGCAAGCGGCGCGCCGAGCGCGGCCTCGGCCGCGCCGCGGCGGGGTCCGACGACGCCGTCGGCGGATCGCGCGGCGCTGCGCCGGGCGCCACCCGTGGCGGGCGTGGCCAGGGTGGCATGATCCTCGCCCTCGTCGGCCCCCCCGGCGTGGGCAAGACGTCGCTCGGTGAGTCGGTGGCTTCCGCCATGGGTCGTCGCTTCGTGCGGGTCGCGCTCGGGGGCATCCGGGACGAGGCCGAGATCCGCGGGCACCGCCGGACCTACGTCGGCGCGCTCCCCGGGCGGATCGCCCGCGCCATGCGGGAGGCCGGCACGATGAACCCGGTGGTGCTGCTCGACGAGGTCGACAAGCTCGGGAGCGACTACCGGGGCGACCCCTCGGCTGCGTTGCTCGAGGTCCTCGACCCCGCCCAGAACCACACCTTCCGCGACCACTACCTCGATGTGGACCTCGACCTGTCCGACGTGCTCTTCCTGGCGACGGCCAACATGGCCGAGCAGATCCCCGGTCCGCTCCTCGACCGCATGGAGGTGGTGCGCCTCGACGGCTACACCGAGGAGGAGAAGGTCGGCATCGCCCGCGAGCACCTCCTACCTCGCCAGGAGGAGGCGGCCGGCCTCGTCGCCGACGAGGTGGTGATGTCGGACGACGCGCTCCGCACGATCGTGGCCGACCACACCCGGGAGGCCGGCGTCCGCTCGCTCGAGCGCCAGCTCGGGACCGTGATGCGCAAGGTGGCGACCGAGCTGGCGTCGGGGAGAGCGGTCGCACCGGTGGCGGTCGGCGCCGACGACGTGCGCCGCTGGTTGGGTCGCCCGCGCTTCTTCGCCGAGGTCGCCGACCGGACCTCGGTGCCGGGCGTCGCCACCGGCCTGGCCGTGACGGGGACGGGTGGCGACGTGCTCTTCGTCGAGGCGACGGCCATGGCGGGCGAGCCGGGTCTGGCCATGACCGGCCAACTCGGCGACGTGATGAAGGAGTCCGCGCAGATCGCGCTCTCCTACGTGCGCTCCCACGCGGCCGCGCTCGGACTCGGCGAGGACAGCTTCGAGCACCGGCGCTTCCACGTCCACGTGCCGGCCGGTGCGATCCCCAAGGACGGACCGTCGGCGGGCGTCACCATGACCACTGCGCTCGTCAGCCTCCTCACGGCGCGGCCCGTGCGACCCGAGGTCGGGATGACCGGCGAGGTGACGCTGCAGGGCAAGGTGCTCCCCATCGGTGGCGTCAAGCAGAAGGTGCTCGCGGCGCACCGCGCCGGCCTGAGCGAGGTCATCATCCCGGCCCGAAACGGCCCGGACCTCGAGGATGTCCCAGAGGCGGTGCGCCAGGCCATGGTCTTCCACCTCGCGGCGGATGTGTCCGAGGTGTTGGAGCACGCCCTCGTGGCCTGATCGAGGCGGTCCCTCAGGAGGGTGCGCCGCTCGGCACCGAGCCTGCCGGCGCCGGGTCGGCGGCGCAGGCGAAGGCGCGCGTCCAGCCCGGCGCCGGCAGGCCGAGCTCGTCGAGCTCGGCCTGCGCGTCCTGGAGCTGTACGGCCGCCGACGCCGCGCCGGCCGCCGATGCCGCAACGGCGCGCGCCATGTGCACCAGCGCCCGGGCGAGCAGGTCGCCGGTCGGCGAGAGCGCCTCCTCGGCGCGGGCGAACGCGGCGGCCTCTTCGGCGTCGTCGCCGAGCTGGTGGTGGGCGAAGCCGGCGGCGAGGAAGGCGATCATCCGGTCGTGGTAGGTCGCCCGGCGGGCGTGGTCGACCGAGGAGACCTCGGCCAGCCGCTCGATCGCCACCGCCGGGTGGCCGGCCTGCAGGGCCAGGAGCGCGAGCAGCACCGCCGCCTCGCAGGCTTCGGGGTTGCTGCCCATCGTCCCCAGGTCCAGCGCCCCGGCCGCCGCGGTGCCGCGCTCGGGATCGCCCACCTGGGCCGCCGCGTTGAGCGCGATCAGCGCGCGTCCGTGCTCGGTGAACTGGTCGCTGAGCGGATCGACGACCTCCGGTGGCGCCTGCAGGGCCCGCAAGGCCACCCAGGCCTCCTCGGCGCGTCCGAGGGCGAGCAGGCCCCGGACCAGGGGAACGTGCGCCCGGAGCTGGCCGAGCGTCTCGGCCAGCCCGTCGAACTCGGCGAGCGCGGCGCTCGCCGAGTCCACCGCCGCCTCCGTTGCGCCGCGCCACAGCCCCACGTTGGCCAGGAGCACGCCCATCATGGCGTGGGCCCAGCGGTCGCTGTCGCGGTCGAGCTCGGCGAGCACGCCGCTCGCGAGCGTCTCTGCGCCGTCGATGTCGCCGAGCTGGAAGCGGACCCATCCGAGCAGGCCGCGGGCCCATCCGAGGCCTCCGTGGTCGCCCGCGTCGGCGAAGGCCAGCATGGATTCCTCGAGCCGCTGCTGGGCCGCGGTCAGGTTGCCCTGGTTGAAGGAGATCCATGCCAGGTTCTGCAGCGCCCACGCCTCGTCACGGCGCAGGCCGAGGCGCCTCGAGGCTTCCAGGGCCTCGCGCAACGCCGCTTCTGCCGCCTCCCGGTCGCCGCCGCCGAGCAGCGCCATGCCCGTGCGCCGCACCGCCTCGGCCACGCCGGCGTCGTCGCCGAGTTGGCGCATCTCGTCGGCGGCGCGGTTCAAGGTGTCCGCGGCGGCCGCGAACCTGCCCTCGCGCTGCTCGATGTCGCCCTCGACGATCATCGCCCGGGCCAGGCGCTGCCGGTCGCCAGCTTGCTGCGCGGAGGTCCGCACCGCATCCAGATCCGTCCGGGCACCCACCAGGTCGCCGAGCGCGGTCTTGGCCCGCGCCCGGGCGAGGACCACGTCGCGCCGCAGCTCGGGATCGGGTCCGATGAACCCGATCGCCTCGTCGAGGAGGTGGACGGTCGCCTGGTAGAGGCCGCGCTGCTCGGCGCGCTGCGCCGCCCGCCGCAGCGCGTCGACGGCGCGCTGCGCCACGTCGGCAGGGACGTCGGGGATCGGACCGAGCACCACGGCGGCCGCAGCCGCCGCGCTCAGGTGGTGGGCGACCTGCTCGAGCTCCTGGTCGTGGCGGTTGAGCTCCTTCATGCGGGCCGCGAGCCACTCGGCCAGGGTGAAGTGCCGCCGGGCCCGCTCGGCCTTGGTGAGGATCTCGTAGGTGACCTCCCGGACCAGGTCCGAGCGGAACGCGAACTCCCCGGCGTCCACGGCCAGCAGGTCCTTGACCACGAGGCGGTGCAGCGCGTCCGCGATGTCCGCCGCCTGGCCGTGCGCCTCCAGCGCGTAGAGGCCGTCCACCGTGCCGGTCCTGCCGATCACGGCCGCGTCCTCGAGCACCGAGCGCTCGTCGGGCGGCAGCGTGTCGAGGCGCGCCGCCACGATGCCGCGCAAGGTCGCGGGGAGGGCGGAGACGGTGGCCGTCTCCGCACCCTGCTCCTGGAGGAGCGAGGCCAGCTCCTCGAGGAACAGCGGGTTGCCGCCACTGCGCTCGAGCAGGGCATCGCCGACCTCGGGCGGGGGCCGGCCGTCGAGGAGGCCGGCGAGCAGCTCCTGTGCGGCGTGCTCGTCGAGGGGGTCGAGGGTGAGCGCGATCGTGTTGTGCCGCCCGGCCTGGGGTCGCCACCGTCCCCGCAACTCGGGGCGTGCGGTGGCGATGAGCAGGAACGGCAGGCTGCCGAGGCCGTCGAGGAGCGGATCGAGGGTGTCGAGCACGGTGTCGTCCGCCCAGTGGAGCTCGCCCACGACGAGCACGAGCGGGGCCTTGTGGGCCAGACCTTCGAAGAACACGCGCACCGACCGGCGCTCCTCGTCGCGGGCGCGGGTGAAGTCGACCTCGGCGAGGCGGCTCTCGTCGCCCATGAGGTGCATGAGACCGTCCACCACCCGGCCGACCTCGGGACGCGTCGCGGGCAGGTCGAGCGCGGTCGCGACCGCGTCGCGACAGCGGGTCGCGGACCGCTCAGCGGTGTCCGAGGAGGTGATGCCGCACGCCTGCCGGAGCGCCTCCGCCACCGGCCACCACTCGTTGGCGTCGCCGTAGGGGACGCAACGGCCGCCGACGACGGTCGCACCGTGCTCGCGCCGCGCGGTGAGGGCCAGCTCCTCGGCGATTCGGCTCTTGCCGAGCCCGGCTTCCCCGAGGACCAGCACCAGGTGGGCGCGCCGGCGGGCGAAGCAGGTCGCCATCGCGCCGGTCACGAGGCGCAACTCGGGATCCCGGCCGACGAGAGGCGAGCGCGACCGTCGCGGCCGGTACCCGGGGAGCGAAGGCGCATCGAGCGCGATCCATGCGTCGACGGGCTGCTCGCGGCCGCGCGCGTGCAGGGCGCCGAGCGGCTGGTAGCGGACGGCGTCGCGCGTCGCGGCCCGGGTCGCTTCGCCGACGACGACCTGGCCGGGTTGCGCGAGGGTCTGGAGGCGGCTGGCGACGTTGACTGCATCGCCGAGGGCCGTGTAGCCACCCGATCGAGGGGTCCCGACGATCATCTCGCCGGTGTTGATGCCGATCCGCAGGTTCAGCCTCGGCGCGGGGTCGCCGAAGCACTGGTTCTGCATGGACTCCTGCATCTGCAGCGCGGCTCGCACGGCGCGCTCCGCGTCGTCCTCGTGCGCGACGGGCGCGCCGAAGAGTGCCACGAGCGCGTCCCCGACGATCTTGTCGACGCGCCCCCCGTACGCGGTGACCGCCGCGGCGAGTTGTGCGAAACAGCGGTCCAGGATCGCCTTCAGCTGCTCCGGATCGCGTCCTTCCGACAGGGCCGTGAAGCCGACCACATCGGCGAACAGGACGGTCGCGATGCGCCGCTCGTCGGCGACCACGTGCTGGGCCCGCCCACAGTCCGGGCAGAAGCGGGAATCGCGAGGGATCGCGCTACCGCAGGCGGGGCAGATCACGGACCAGAGCGTAGAGGTGTGGCGGACGTCGTGCTCGGGATGTCCCGCGAGGGTGGCAGGGGCTTGGCCGAAGGACTTCGCCGCGCCGGTGCGCGCGCGCGAGGTCCTCGACGCCCGCGCGAGCGGTCGGTTCGGAGAGATCTCGGAAACCGGTCAGGGCGGCGAAACCCAAGCAGCGCAAGGGAAATTCCTCTGCTCGGAAATGAAAGGCCTTGTCATTAAAGGGGAATGCTTGACCTGCGCGCTCAAAACCTCTTTCATTGCAGGCAACTTCCCCAAACGCCAGGAGGTGGCGGTGAACAGATCAGAGCTCGTCGAGAGCGTCGCGAAGGCGGCTCAGCTCGACAAGCGTCAAGCAGAGAGCGCGGTCGTGGCTCTCATCGAGACGGTGATCGCAGAGACCAAGGGCGGTGGAAAGGTCTCCGTCTTCGGATTCGGGACCTTCACACCGACTGCTCGCGCGGCTCGGACGGGTCGCAACCCGCAGACCGGAGCGCCGGTCAAGATCGCGGCATCCAAGAGCGTTCGCTTCGCGCCCGCGTCGGCGTTCAAGGCGGCACTCAACACGAAGGGCGCGGCCAAGAAGGCCGCGGTCAAGGCCGCTCCGGCCAAGAAGGCCGCTCCCGCCAAGAAGGTCGCGGCGAAGAAGGCCACCAAGACGGCCAAGAAGTAGCGAGCGGAGGCTCCCTGATGACACCTGTCAAGAAGACACGCCCGGCCGCGTCGACGACTCGTCGCACGACCGCCGCCGCAGCCAAGGCCCCGGCGAAGCGGGCGACGGCGAAAGCGACGCCAGCCAAGGCACCGGCGAAGCGCACGACAACCCGCGCCGCGGTCAAGAAGGCGGCTCCTGCCGCCAAGGCGACTGTGAAGCGGGCCCCGGCGGCCAAGAAGGCTGCGACGGCGCGCAAGGCGCCGGCGGTCAAGAAGACGACCGCGGCCCGCAAGGCGCCCGCGGCACGCAAGGCGACGACGGCGCGCAAGGCGCCGGCGGTCAAGAAGACGACCGCGGCCCGCAAGGCGCCCGCGGCCCGCAAGGCGACGCCGGCGCCTTGCGCATGCAAGGCCCGAGCGATATCGCCGCCAAGCCCGCCGGTGGCGCCGGTCACGAGCGCATTGAGGCCTGTCAGATCGAACATCGTTGCCGCTCCAGAATTCCACTCACGCCAAATCCATTCAGGCTTTGCGCGCGTTCTTGAAAGCCTCAATATCCGCCGGCGCGCCTATCGAGATCCCATGTCCATTGTCGGCTATCCGCTTGACGAGGCCGGACAAGACCTTGCCTGCGCCGAGTTCGTAGAATGTCGTGACGCCCTGAGCGGCCATGAAGGCGATGGATTCGCGCCAGCGCACGGTTCCCGTCACCTGTTCAACCAGCAGGCGCCTGATGTCATCGGGGTCGGTCACTGGCCTAGCAAGCACATTGGCGATGAGGGGGACTTTTGGCGGCAAGATCGTCGCCTTGGCTAGCGCATCGCTCATGGCGTCGGCGGCCGGCGCCATCAATTCGCAATGGAAGGGCGCCGACACCGGCAGCAGGATCGCGCGTTTGGCCCCAAGACCCCTAGCGATTTCCATGGCGGCTTCGACGGCTTTCCTCGACCCTGAAATGACGACCTGGCCGCCGCCATTGTCGTTGGCGGCCTGACAGACGGCGGCGTCCAGATGATAGCGCCGCGCAGCTTCGCTTGCAGCCGCTGCGACGGGGCCAAAATCGAGACCGAGGATCGCCGCCATCGCGCCTTCTCCGGGAGGAACCGCCTTCTGCATTGAGTCGCCGCGCAGTCGCAGCAGCCGCGCCGTATCGGCCAGGCCG
>Ga0209698_10001766_pt1 | contig 24906 bp, 21 predicted proteins | sample LitLauG_LLR_2012_FD_187203 | JGI IMG/M metagenome (GOLD analysis project Ga0209698, IMG submission 187203) | Freshwater sediment microbial communities from Pennsylvania, USA - Little Laurel Run_MetaG_LLR_2012 (SPAdes) (version 2) | ecosystem: Environmental > Aquatic > Freshwater > Creek >... | reverse complement strand
CCTGGCGGCGCCGGAGAAGGTCCATTTCAAATACATGCTGGAGGGACAGGACCTGGACTGGAAGGAAGTTATCAACGACCGTCAGGCGCAGTATTCGAACCTGCGCCCGCGGAAGTACCGCTTCCGCGTGCTTGCCTCCAACAACAGCGGAGTGTGGAACGAGACGGGCGACGCGCTCGAGTTCTCCATCGCGCCGGCGTACTACCAGACGAATTGGTTTGGCGCCCTCTGCGCTGCCGCTTTGCTGACATTGCTGTGGATGGCCTACCAGTTTCGGGACCGGCGACTGCGGCGGCAGTACAACATGCGCCTGGAAGAGCGCCTGGAAGAGCGGACCCGCGTCGCCCGCGAGTTACACGATACGCTATTGCAGAGTTTTCAGGGGCTGATGTTCTCGTTCCAGGCGGCGCGAAACCTGCTCCCCGGGCGCACCGAAGATGCCATCCGTACGCTCGACAGGGCGATCCGCAAGGGAGACGATGCCGTCGCCGAGGGCCGCGATGCCATTCAGAACCTGCGCCTGGGGTCGGCTCAGGGGCGCCTGGAAGACCTGCTCACCTCCGCAGGTCAGGAACTCCGGGAGTCGCAGGATGGGAACAGGGATGGGAACAGTCATCCGGCCGTTTTCCAGGTGATCGTGGAAGGGCAGTCGCGAGCCCTGTCTCCTTTGCTCCAGGACGAGATCTATCGGATCGCTCGTGAAGTATTGCGAAACGCTTTCCAGCACGCTTGCGCAGGCCGGATTGAAGCCGCAATCCACTACGAACCCAATCTGTTCCGTTTGCGGATACGTGATGATGGAAAGGGTATTGACGCTGCAGTTCTAAAGGAAGGCGCGCGCGCCGGTCATTGGGGGTTGCCCGGGATCCGAGAGCGTGCCAAACGAATCGGAGCGCGGTTGGAATTGTGGAGCGAAAGTGGAGCCGGCACGGAAGTGGAGCTGACCGTCCCCGCTTCCGCCGCTTACGCTGCGTCTCATGTCCGCCGCCGATTTGGGCTCTTCCGGATGAAATAGCGGTGCTAGAATCCAAAAGACGACACAGGGCCCAGGACATCTCAGTTTATGTGCACCGCGAGAGCACCATTTCCGGTTCGGTGGTTTCACCGCTCCTGCTGCTGTTCGCACCGGTCATGGGCTGCTGGGCTGGAGGTCTAGGACTATCGGTGTCAGCGGTCGCCACTTCAATCGCCTTCTGCTGGTGCCTCATGCCGCCGACCCGCTCGACTGGTGCACGCGCCGCAGTTGCTCTGGCCGCGGGTCTGCTGGCCGGTTTCTTCCTCGCTCCCGCGTGTGCACAATCCTATCCGACGCAGTACGTCGGCACGGTTTGGCAAACGGAACAAGGTCTGCCGCAGAACTCCGTCACTGCGATCGCGCAAGACCGTGAGGGCTATCTCTGGTTAGCCACAAATGGAGGGCTCGCGCGCTTCGATGGTGTGCGCTTCAGAGTGTTTGGCGGGGACGACTTTCCGAGTCTGCAATCCAGCCGATTTCAAGCTCTGCACGCAAGCCGCTCCGGAGAGTTGTGGATCGGCACTAGGAATGGCGGGCTCATCCGGCTGCATGGCGGCACCGTCACAGCATACCTGGAGCGCGACGGCTTGCCGAGCAGAAACGTCCGGTCCATCCGCGAGGATGCCGAAGGCAAGCTCTGGATCAACACGATCAGCGGCATCGCTTGTTGTGCCGGCGGGAAGTTGCAGGCCTACCCCACCTACAGCGGAAAAGCGGTCACCGAGTTCTTTTTGCAGGCGCGGGACGGAAGCATGTGGTTCCGCTCCGGAACGGACGTCGTGCGTTTCGGAGCCGACGGTTCCATCGAGACCCTGCCTGGCGGGTTTCTGGTACAGGGAGCTCGCGACGGAAGCGTTTGGGTTGCCTTTCCGCACGAGTCTCGCCTGGTGCGTTACCACCAGGGAGTGTTCTCCGATATACCGCTTCCGGCGGCCGGAGTGCGCCAATGGACGGGCACAAATCCCCCGCAGAACGTGGCGACGGCGGCGTATCCCCGGCAAGCCGTCCTGGCGATGGCGACAGACACGGACGGCGAGTTGCTGCTGCTTACGCCAGCCGGACTCGTTCGGGCTGTGGACGGGAGGCTCAGTCCGCCCGAAACCCTACCGCTGCCCCCCAACATCAGCGATGTGCCCAAGGTGCTGAGCCTGATGGTGGATCGCGAAGGCAATCGCTGGGTGGGAACGGTTGGGAGAGGGCTGTTTCGTTTCCGCCGAGCCCCTTTGACGGCCTATGGCAAGGACGAGGGCCTGTCAGACTCACCCTTTGGCGCCGTGTTTCAGGATCGCGACGGCCGCATCTGGCTGAGCGGAGATGATGGACTTTATTGGTTCGATGGGCATGGATTTCATCGTGTTCCCGGCCCGGCGGCGACTGGCCCGATCGCGCAGACAAAAGACGGCGACCTGTGGTTCGGCGGATCAGGCGCGGTGTATCGCTGGCGCTCGGGCGTGCTGACCCGGTTCAGGATGGAATCACCAGCCGTGTTCCAAATTCTTCAGGACCGGGAGGGTACGCTTTGGATCGTTGCCCCCAACTACGAGCAAATGTGGCGGCTATACCGCTTTCGTGAGGGGGAATTCGAGCAGATCGACGCCGACGTGGTCCACATGGCCGAGGACCGGGACGGTGGCCTTTGGCTTGCGGGTGTGTACCCGCCAGCGCTGCGGTTTGTGCGCGGCGGCAAAACCGTCCGCTACGATCAGGGCCAAGGTATGCCTCCCAACGGAGTGCATAGTTTTTTCCAGGAACCGGGCGGAACTCTCTGGTTCTCTACCACGACCGGATTGTACCGTTTACGGGATGGCAGGTTCGGAGCGATTACGGCCAGGAACGGACTGACCACCGAAGTTACCAGCATCCTGGATGATGGCAAGGGCAATCTCTGGCTCCCCTCCGAGCATGGGATCTTCCGCCTCACTCTGAAGGAGGTGAACGATATTGCCGACGGAAGAATCTCTTCGATTTCGCCCTACTCGTACGGGCTCGCCGAAGGCATGAAGACCGGCGAATGCAACGGGGGGGTCCCGGGCGCCTGCAAGGCCCGCGACGGACGATTGTGGTTTCCGACCATGCGCGGCGTGGTGGCGATTGACCCCAATGCGATCAACGATCCTCCGCCGGTGGTGCTCGAGGAAGCTTGGGCAAACAAGGTGAAACTGGGGCGCGACAGCCGGAGTTCCATCCCCGCCGGCAACAACACGCTCGATTTCGCCTTCACGGCACTGAGTCTCTCCGCTCCGGAAAGACAGCGGTTCAAGTACCGGCTCCAACCCTTCGACAAGAATTGGGTAGATGCCGGCACGCAACGCACCGCTCATTACACGAACATGGCGCCCGGAGAATACTCGTTCCAGGTGATCGCGGCGAACAGCTACGGCATCTGGAACGATCGGGGGGCCGGCGTGCGTTTCGTGCTGCGGCCGCACTTTTACCAGACGAATTGGTTTTACGTCCTCTGCGCGGCTACCCTTCTCGCACTGCTGTGGATGGCTCACCAGTTCCGCCTCCGGCAACTCCAGCGGGCCTTCAACGTGCGCCTGGAGGGGCGCATCGAGGAGCGGACGCGCATCGCGCGCGAACTGCACGACACGCTTTTGCAGAGCTTTCAGGGACTGATGTTCTCGTTCCAGGCGGGGCGCAACCTGCTCCCCGGGCGCCCCGAAGAGGCCATCCACACGTTTGACAGGGCCATCCGCGAGGGAGACGAGGCGATCGCCGAGGGTCGCGATGCCATTCAAGGCCTGCGGGCCGAACCGGCGCTGGAGAGCAATCTGGAACATCTGCTCACAGCCGCGGGAAAGGAACTCGGGAGATCTTCCCGTGCGGAAGGCGAACCGCCGGCTCTCCAGGTCACTTTGGAAGGAGTGCGCCAGCCCTTATCGCCGCTCCTTCAGGACGAGGTCTACCGGATTGCGCGCGAGATCCTGCGGAACGCCTTTCGCCACGCGCACGCCAGCCGCATCGAGGCCGAAATCACGTACGATCGCCAATTCTTCCGGTTGAGGATTCGCGACAATGGAAAGGGCATCGACCCCAAGGTGCTCGAGCAAGGTGCGCGCCCGGGGCATTGGGGATTGCCGGGCGTCCGCGAGCGCGCGAAACGCATCGGGGCGCAGTTAAAGCTATGGAGCGAACCAGGCGCGGGCACGGAAGTGGAGTTGACTGTTCCCGCATCTGTTGCTTACGCTAAGGCTCATGTCCGCCGCCGATTTGGGCTCTTTCGGATCAAAAACCAAGACCTCATGAGCCGCGGCCCGCGCACCTGAAACGAAGCGGAGTTCCCGCACATCGCACCCAACTCCGTCCGCCTGCTCGTATAAGATGATAGAGGGTATCGGCCACAGGGCGATCCCCAACCGGCTCTCCGGAGTGAAGCCGTAGCTGGAAAGCTGGCGAAAACGTGAACGGCGCTGAAAAACCAATTCGGGTCCTCATCGTGGACGACCATCCGCTACTTCGGGAAGGAATCGCGGCCTTAGTCGCCGCCGAACCCGACATGCAATTGGTAGCGGAAGCTGCCAACGGCCGGGAAGCCCTCGCACAGTTCAAACTGAAGCGCCCGGACGTCACCTTGATGGACCTGCAGATGCCTGATATGGGTGGCATCGAGGCGATCATCGCCATTCGTGGGGAATTCCCGAATGCCCGCATCATTGTCCTGACCACCTATACAGGCGACGTCCAAGTCCTCCGGGCCCTGAAAGCCGGCGCGCGGGCCTACCTGTTGAAGGGGCGCGTAAACGCGGAGCTCCTGGAGGTCATTCGCGCTGTGCATCGCGGGCAAAAACGCATCCCGCCGGAGATCGCCGCCGAATTGGCCGACCATGCGACCGAAGATGACCTGAGCGTCCGCGAACTCGACGTGCTACGTCTTGTCGCGACCGGCAACGGCAATAGAGAGATTGCCGCCAAGCTTTCCATCACAGAGGAAACCGTCAAGAACCACGTCACGCACATCCTGGCGAAGCTGGGAGCCAATGACCGCACCCATGCCGTAACCATCGGAATCAAGCGCGGATACATCGAACTCTGGAACCGCAAGTCCGAGAGCGCGAGCTAACTAACCGGCACCGCATCGACTCGGGCGGCGCTCAAGGCTCCGGTGGAAGAAGCTGCTTTCTTCCATACAGTCGCGCATCGATGGACCAGGCGCCTGGCCCGATCATCGCCAAGCAGATGCCCAGGGTTGCCAGGAAGAGGGCCGACGACTGGGTTCCGGGTTGGCTCAAACCAATGCACACCTCTACGATACCTGCCAGCACTCCCGCCAAGGGGGTCCATAGGCCTCCCAGAATGAGAAGACCGGCGGCAGCGCCGACGATTTGTAGCAGGACGGGCGCGGTATGAGCCTCCGCACTCATGGCAGCGAATCCGCGATAAATGAGAGCGCCTCCCGCGACGAGGCGTAGCAGTAGAATCCCCCCGCCCGGAGAACCATCAGCGAAGGTAGAAAATAGCCGTTGCAAAGTATCCCGTCTTCAGCGTAGGAAACTCGCGGCTGGATTGGAAGATCCGAAACGGGGATCTTGCACTCCTACTTTCGTGTTATTACAGTTCGATGACTCCCCGGTTCAGCCCGATCGTCACGGCATGTGTGCGGTCGTTCGCCCCTAGCTTCGAGAGGATATTCGTCACGTGCCTTTTGACGGTGTCCTCGGCGAGATCGAGTTGCGCCGCGATCTCTTTGTTGGCGTTGCCGGCGGCGATCAACCGCAAGACTTCCATCTCACGCTCCGACAACTGGTCCTCGCCGGTATGTTCGGCCAAACCCGAAGCCAGCTCAGCGGGAATCCGCTTTTGCCCCGCATGTACCGCCCGGATGGTCGACAGCAGTTCTTTATTCACGCTTCCCTTGAGCAGATAAGCACGAGCGCCGGCCTTCAGGGCGCGGACCACCTGGACGTCGCCGGAATACGTCGAAAGCACGATGATTCGGGCGTCCGGAAACTCGCCGCGAATCGCGATGATGGCTTCAATCCCGTTCATATCGGGCATCTGCAAGTCCATCAGGGTGACGTCCGGCCGATGCGTCCGGAACTCCACCAGGGCTTCGCGCCCGGTGGATGCCTCCGCCACGAGTTGCATGTCGGATTCCGCGCCAATCAACCTGCGGATACCGTTGCGCAACAGAGCGTGGTCGTCTACGGTAAGGACCCGAATCGGTTTTTGTCCGGTGGGCACGATTACACCTTGTTCTTACGAAACAGCCGCAATCCCTGGCGGCGATGCACTGTTCGGTAAGCAATTCGGGCCGGAACGGTCAACTCCGCTTCCGTGCCCGCGCCTGGTTCACTCCAGAGTTTCACCTGAGCCCCGATTCGTTTCGCGCGCTCGCGGACGCCCAGCAATCCCCAGTGCCCCTGACGCGCGCCTTGATCGAGGACCTTGCGGTCGATGCCCTTTCCATTATCGCGAATCCTCAGCCGGAAAAATTGGCGGTCGTAGGCGATTTCGGTCTCGATGCAGCTGGCGTGCGCGTGGTGAAAGGCGTTCCGCAGGATCTCGCGCGCAATCCGATACACCTCGTCCTGAAGGAGCGGCGACAAGGGCTGCCACGCTCCTTCGACAGTGACCCGGAAACCCGGCGGTTCGCCTTCCGCACGGGAAGATCTCGCGAGTTCCTTTCCAGCGGCCCTTAACAGATCTTCCAGATTGCTCTCCAGCGCCGGGTTGGCCCGCAGGCCTTGAATGGTATCCCGGCCCTCGGCGATGGCCTCGTCTCCCTCACGGATGGCCCCGTCAAGCGTGCGTATTGCCTCTTCGGTGCGCCCGGGGAGCAGGTTGCGCGCCGCCTGAAACGAGAACATCAGACCCTGTACGCTCTGCAACAGCGTATCGTGCAGTTCGCGCGCGATGCGCGTCCGCTCTTCGACGCGCCCCTCCAGGCGCATGTTGAATTCATGCTGGAGCTGCCGGACTCGGAACTGGTAGGCCGACCACAGCATTGCCAGAAGAACGGCTGCGCAGAGAACGCGAAACCAGTTCTCCCTGTACCAGGGGGGCGTGATGAGAATGGGCAGCGACACCCCATGTTCATTCCATATGCCATCGCTGTTTGATCCGAGCACGCGAAAAACATAGTTACCCGGGTCTAAATTGGTGTAAGTGGCCAGGCCCTGCGCGCTGCCCACCTCGTTCCAGCCAGGGTCAAAGTTCTCCAGCTTATATCGATAACGGTTCTTCCGGGAATTTGCGTAACTCAATGCCGCGAATTCAAAAGAGAAGACATTGTCGCGATAGGAGAGAGTCAACCCATCAACATAGGAGATGGCCTTCGTAAGCACCGACCTGGCGCCAATAAGAACAGGTTTGTTGAAGATTTTGAAGCTAGTGATTACTACCGGGGGCACGTAGGGATTGTCTCTGATGTTTTCCGGGAAGAATGCATTAAACCCATTGCTGCCGCCGAAGAACATCTCCCCATCTGGGCCTTGTTGATAACATCCCGTGGAGAAGTCATCACCCTGCAGACCGTCAGAGACGTCGTAGTTTCTAAACGCTTCCGTCTTGGGATCGAACCGGGATATCCCCTTCTTGGTGCTGAGCCAAAGCCTGCCGGCCTTGTCTTCCAGAATCCCCTGAATCACGCTGCTGGGTAGGCCCTGGCTTTCCGTGTAGCGGATGAAGGTTTCGTTTTGACGATTGTACCGGTACAATCCGTCCCAGGCCCCCACCCACAATTCTCCAGCCCGGTCTTCGTGAATGACTGTGATCGGGCCACCATTGAGCTTGTGAGGGTCACGCGAGTCAGGTGGGTGGTTCACAAGCGTTTCCGTCTTGTCATCGAGACGGATCAGAGCGCCGCCCGACGTCCCGAACCACATCGTGCCGAAACGATCTTGATCGATCCCCAAAACGCTACTCCCGCTCCAGGTCTGGTTTCGTGGATCAGGACGATAGTTGGTAAACTGCTCCGTGGCTGGATCAAGACGGCTTAGACCGTACAGCTGGCCCACCCATATGCGGCCGCTTCGGTCTCCATAGATGTTGTAAACGCCATCAGAAATCAGACTGTTGGGAGCACCAGGGTTGTACCGGTAATGTTTGTGCTGCCCAGTCCGTTCATCGAACCGATCAAGACCGCTACCCCAGCCACCCAACCAGAGATGACCGCGTGCATCTTCGTAAATGCCAACAACGTTCATGCCTTTGCTGAGGGCATTCTTGTTTTCCGGACTGGGAACATAGTGGGTGATTCCCCCCGTCTTTCGATCCAATCTATCCAAAGCTCGAGGCTGGAAGCCCACCCACAAAATACCGTTGGGCGCCTCATAAATCGCCGTGACCTTGCCAGGTGAGAGACTATTGGGGCTGTTTGGTAGACCCTGGTAACGGCCGAACTGCTCTTGGCGCAAATTGAGGAGGTTAAGCCCATTTCCAGTACCAGCCCACAGCAGTCCGCCCCTATCCTGATAGATCGCGATGACGGTGTTATCGTCAAGGCTATTTGGGTTGGTTTCGTCGTGCTGAAACCGGTACGTAAAACGTCCTGTTCGCCGGTCGAAGTAATAGAGACCCTGGCTCGATGGCACCCAGAATCCATTCTGCGCGTCAGCCAGAAGGTTACTACTAGCGACGCCGACAGCACCGGCGTCAAAGGGATACTGGATGAGTTGCTCTGCCCGGCGATCGTATTTGACGAGTCCTGCGATCGGGGCCCATGCCAGCATCCACAGATTCCCGGCCTCGTCCTCGTACACATAATCTGCGGCTAGGCCATTAGTAACGGTTGCAGGAGGGCGGGTAATCTCGCCTGTTTCCGGGTTCAGATGGAATAGGCCCCGCTCGCCAACAAACCAGATATCGCCTAGCCTACCGGCGATCACTTTGGTGATCCTCCCAACAAATTGGCCATCCCGGTCATTCAGGTAATGAGTCAAGGTTCCGGTCGATGGATCAAACTTGTCGAGACCGCTGCCTCCGCCAAACCACAGATACCCGCGACGGTCGCGGGCAATGGTTTCAACCGAATCGCCGCTGATGCTGTTGGGGTTGTTGGGATCGTGACGGTAACTGGCAAAGCGTTCGGTTTTAGGGTCAAACTTGTTCACCCCGCCAGAATTGGTGGCTATCCACAAATAGCCCTGTTCGTCTTCCATCAGGTCCAAAACAAAGTTGGCGCTTAGGCTCCAAGGGTCTTTGGGATTGTGCTTGTACACGACGAAGGCATTACCATCGTAGCGATTGAGGCCGTCCAGTGTGGCAAACCACATGAACCCCCGACGATCCTGCAGAATTTCCGTAACATGACTTTGAGATAGCCCATCGTTGGTGGTGAGGTGTGCAAATTTGAGGTCTATCGCGCGAGTATGGCCGCCCCGTATGTCAAAACTCGGAAACTCGCGGAGGGGCGAGTCAGTTCTCCCTTCCCGGTCCCCACGGGCGCCGGCCTTCGTCGTCGGTTGGGCGAGGCCCGTGGGTGGGTGGGGTTGAGCCGCTACAACATATGTAACGTGAATCATGCACAGAAGCAAAATCCGGTTCACACACCGCAGATCCCACGCGATGTTTTGACGGATTGTGATCATGCGAGCGCCTTGTCCGCTGCGAGGAAATGCACTCGCCTGCCACGTGTGGTGGTTAAGCACCCAATACCAGCGTCCTTGAGAGGCAAGTCCATGAGCCTTGCGTGCGCGCTCACGATTATACCTTTCTCCTACGAAACAGCCGCAATCGCTGCCGGCGATGCACTGTGAGGTAAGCGATTCGGGCCGGGACGGTCAGTTCCGCTTCCGTGCCCGCGCCTGGTTCGCTCCACAGTTTCACCTGAGCCCCGATTCGTTTCGCGCGCTCGCGGACGCCCGGCAAATCCCCAGTGTCCCTGGCACGCGCCTTCCTCGAGGACCTTGCGGTCAATGCCCTTTCCGTTATCGCGGATCCGCACCCGGAGGAATTGGCTATCGTACGCGACCTCGGCCTCAATGCGGCTCGCGTGTGCGTGCTGAAAGGCATTTCGAAGGATCTCGCGCGCGCTACAAGCTGCAGGAAACGGATCCCGACTGGCCAAAACCATCGGATCAGCCGGGAGGAACCAGATGCCCTTAGCGCGGTCAAGGATTTGCTCAGAGTTCTTCTTTTGAATTGGATAGGCCGGAAGTGAGCATTCCAGGTCGACACCGGATTCTGGCTCGCTCGGTCTTTTTTCGTGGCTCGTCAAAACAGTGCAATCAGCATCCCATGTAAAGCCTTGTACAAGTAGATGATTTCCGGCGTTCTTGAATTTCCTGCCGTCCGGCATCAGGTAAAAGAGTTGCCTCTCAACCTCCAGGCTTCTGTTATCCGTCAGAACCCAAAGTATGCCCTCTCGATCAAACCCCACCTGAGCGACCAGTCTCAATTCGGGATTCCACTCAGCCGGATTCTGCTGCCATGAAGAGCGATCGAACCACCACACGCCAGTATTTGTTGCAGCCCAGACGATCCCATCCCAGTCCTGAGCGAAACGTAACAGTTCCCGTCCGGGAAGGGAGTTCCACGAAGCTTGTGAGTTTACCATTTCTTAGAAAGCTGAAGCCTCCGAAACGATAGCCGACCCAAAGTTCCCCAGTTGGGGCAGCAAACAGGGCGGAAACACTGGTTGACGGAAATTGATCGCCAAACGGCGAGCGGAAAAGTTCGAAACGGATGCCATTGAAGCGATACAGTCCGGCCTGAGTTCGCAGCCACAGGTAGCCGTCAGCCGTCTGCGCAAGGGCCTCAACTGTCTCCGGTGCGCCCTCCTTAAAGGTCCAGGATTGATGGATAATCCGCTGGCCTTCCGGCAGTGACGATTGCGCCCTCGCCCATTCGGAGATGAAGACCGCAATGAGAACAGTAAGAACCAGCCAGCCTGACCTCTTGCCGCGCCTGCCGATGGCGTGTCGCATGTTTTCAACAATTATCTGACCATAGTAACCCTTAGACCGGATCCGTTCACCAAGATGTGGAGCGAGTGCGACATCCGGACGTGGGGTGGTCCGGCTGTGCCGAGTCAGATGCCGAGAAAAGTGCCGATTTCGAGCGGCGTCACCGGGAACAGTGCCGCTTGCTCCGGCCGCGGATTGAAGCTCGTCGACCAGATAAGAGCGTGTAAATGCCATTTGCCGTCGCATCAACGCCCTCTGCAGCAGAACAGCGAAACATGGTACGGCCCCGTTCCTCTGTTTGGTGCTTAGCCTGCAATTCACACGTCTGAGAGGTAACCGGCAATGATACGGATGAAGACGGCAGATGGACCGCGAAGACCTGTGCGGGAGGTTCCGTCCTTGTCGCACCGATGCCTGGCGCTTGTGGCAATCCTGGCGGCGCTGTCGGGGAGCGGTCTCGCCCAGAACAGCAAAAAGAAGAATCCTAAGGACGACCCGGATGCGATTGGCAACCGCAATGTGAGCAAAGGCGTCAACCTCTATTCCCTGGAAAAGGAAATCGCGATGGGCAGGGAACTGGCTCAACAGGTGGAACGTCAGGCCAAGGTCATTTCCGACCCCGTCGTCGCGGAGTACGTAAACCGGATCGGCCAGAATCTCGTCCGAAACTCCGATGCCAAGGTCCCCTTCACGATCAAGGTATTGGATAGCGACGAGGTGAATGCTTTCGCCCTGCCGGGCGGATTCTTCTTCATCAATTCCGGCCTGATTCTAAAGGCGGACAACGAAGCGGAATTGGCCGGTGTCATGGGCCACGAAATTGCCCATGTGGCCGCCCGGCACAGCACGCGAAGCGCCACGAAAGGAAGCATCGCGCAGATCGGCATGCTTGCCGCGGCCATCGCCATCCCTTATGGCTGGACCGGCTACGGCGTCCAGCAAGGCGCCGGATTGGCCATACCCATGGGCTTTCTGGCCTTTTCGCGCGCCAATGAACGGGAGGCGGACCACTTGGGCCTGCAGTACATGTATCAGGCCGGTTACGATCCCTCGGCGTTTGTGGACTTCTTCGAGAAGATTGAGACTCTGGAAAACAGGAAGCCCGGCTCCGTCTCGAAAGTGTTCATGACGCATCCTATGACGGATGACCGCATCAAAGCTTCACAGATGGAGATTCAGAAGGGCTTGAACCCTAAGCCGGAATATGTTCTGAACACTTCGGAATTCAATGACGTCAAAGCGCGTTTAGCCCTGCTTCACGGCCGGCGCAAACTCGATACCGATGCGGATCCGAACGGCCCGACGTTGCGCCGCGATCCCGGCACGGGCACGGGCCCCGTCGATAACGGGACAACGAACACCGATACCGACGAGCGTCCAACGCTGAAGCGTCGCGGCACCGGCGGTGGCAACTAAGCCGTCGTCACTTGGGGGCCAGCCCCCTATTCGAAGGCCCCCGATGTCATCGGCGGAGCGCGCCGGGCACATCCGTAGGAAATCGGAGGGGTGAAGCGAGAGGGGCGCAGGTACGGAAGCGCTCGTGGTCGAGCGTACACATCCGAAACACCGCCATGCTGAGCCAGATGACGAGACAACGTTTTCGCAGCGGAGTCATCGGGAACAGCGCCGCTTGCTCAAGCCCGCGGATTGAATATCCCCGACGATGTAGGAGCTGTAAATACCATTTGCCGTGAGATAAACGCCTTGGGCAGCCATATAGCGGAGCATGGTACGGCCGCGTTCGTCGATGGCAGAAACGTCGCGCAGATGAAGCCGGACTGACGTTCCTTTAGAGAGCGCCTCAATACAGCAGGTTTGGACCGGCTCGATGCCCTCGCCGGACAGGGTGCCATCCACAGTGATGGTTGTGCTGGTCAGTTCGTCAACCGTCATGATCCGTATCATCGGCGATTACCTCTCCGATGCTGAACTTGCAGGTTGAGAACCAAACTGGATTAACGGATCCCATAGCATGAAATATCTCAAAGCTCACGAGCCACTTCTGCAGCGAGGCCGGCCCATACCCTGCGCGCAGCCACACGATTCCAACGTTCGGGGGAAGTTCCCAGGTTGCGGCGGCAGCCCCACCCCTCAAGCCTGCATCCAGCGCCTTGATGCGATTTAGGTCGCCGTTGCCAGAGAATTTCACCTTCTGACGGCGCAAGTGCCGAAGCATCGGCATGACTGGAACGGACAAGTAGGTCCGGGCGTCGTAGCGTTCGTAGTAACTGCACCCGGCTTGCGCCAGTCGTTCGGGTGGCGGAAGGAGAATCGCGTTTCCAGTCGCCTGAGATCGTCTTCGGCGGGCACCGATCACGCGATTCGGATCGTTGTGTCGTTTCGGTGCGGCGTGCGGGCGGTGCCGATGCTACTGCCGAAGGGCGGCACGGCGAAGCCCGATTGCGGGAGTTTTTTGAGTCGCCGCCCCACGAGCGTAGATGCGCCTCTAGTGCTACGGGTGGAACGTCAACTGCAATTCACGTAGTTGTCCTGCGGGAGACGCCAAGGTTCGAATACGTTCGCGAGATAATCGAATCTCATTGTTGCTTTTGCTAGGTTTCGCCCAACTACATCGTCTCCGAGGACATGCCTGAGGAAGGCGTCGTCAGCGGTCGAAGGGTTCACGCCGCCTTTGATCTCGACGTATATGGCGTCAAGATGAGTCGCCAACCGGACCCGCCGGCGGAGTTTTGGCTTGTCTACAACAAACTCAAAGACGGTGTCGATGTGGTGCGGCATGAAAACGACCATGCCTGTTCCATTGCGGTAATCCCATTTGGCTCGGCCGTTGTCCTCGATACCCGAAATTATCTGCAGCCCATGGCTATGCTGCGGATCAGGATCACACACAATCTAGCCACCCGTGAACCCGCCTGCGCAGCCGAGCAAGAAGCCTTGAAACTGTCGTGGCGCAGCTCAGCGAGCTGGGAATTACAGCAGGCCGGAGCCGGGAGTGAGCCGGAACTTGTGCCGACTCCCAGGCATTGGCCTCGGCAGAAGGCGGCCAATGCGCATGGGTAGTGCCGGAACTCCAGTCGATGCGGCGCGATACGGGCGTCTCGTTCTGGCCTCAAACCTGCGCTACAAAATGACATGCAGCCATCTATCGAGTCCTCGCAGGCACGCCGGCATATATCTGGACCGTGTTCCTGATGATTGTGTCGGTCGGACCGACGGCGCGAGCAGCCGACATCGCCGTTCTGATGAACGACCCCTCTCGGGAACTGGCGTTCGCCCGATACTCTACGTCCCATGTCGAGCGCGATCCTTTCAAACAATCGGCGCCGGTCGGAGTCTTTATCGAAGCTTCGTTGCCGGAACTCTACAAGTCGGCCGCCATGCTCGCGGTCCGCAGGCAAGGCGAAGACAAGCGGAGTGAACTCCAAGTTCTACAGATCGCCGGCGATGGTACCGTCGCAGACGAGGTGATCGAGCGGTATTTCGTCCTCCGCCACGAGGTCGATATCTTGCCACGCTCCTCCGTAGGGATCACTCCCTCCGACTACAAAGTTCATTACTCCGGCGAGGTAAGAACCGGCGGCGCCGCGGCGTACATCTACGATATTACCCCCAGAAAGAACCGGCCCGGGCTGCTGCAGGGCAAAGTCTGGATGGACGCCGGAACCGGCGATGAAGTCATGCTCTCCGGACATTTGATGGACTTACCAGCCAGTGGGGGCCGCGCCGACGTGGTGCGCGACACAAAGTTGATGAACGGGTCTATTGTGCGCGTCACGCACCTGGGCTTCACCGTACCTCTCCTCGGCCGCGCCGAAGTGGTGATCACGGAGATCGTACTGACCCCCGAGCTGATACCGCAGGCTCAGGGCTTGAGGTCGACCGCCGATAGATCGCGGCGGAGAGGGGCGCTCAAAACCGCAAGATCATGGCCTCCAGAGCAATTTGCGCCGGGTTGGGCATCTGCCGCGGCGCATGGCAATACGGTGCCTCTGGCGGGACCGCGTGCACCACGCAGGGACCCATTTGGCAGGCGCCGTGCTTTATGAACGCCAGGACCCGGACGGAAGCGATACAGGCGGCATCGGCAACTTGCACGAAAAGCGCGGAAGTGATCGGGCGTTTCGCTGTATCGCGAACGGTGTGGTTCCACGAGGAGGAATGAGAGGTCGCGTTTATGAATAGATTCGACGTAAAGCAGTACAAGGCAGTACTGATGACGTTGCGTGAAGCGATGGTGCGGATGGCGAAACAGCGCGAAGCCATTTGGGTGGCCCAATCCAACGAGCTGATGGAGACGGCGCAGCTCGCCGTGGAACGGGACTTCGCGATCCGGGCTCTGGAACATAGTTGTCTGCGGCAGGTGGATGCGGCACTCAAGCGCATCGAGGATGGCGAATTTGGGACGTGCCTCGAATGCCAGGGGCTGATCTCTCCTAAACGCCTCGCGGCGGTGCCGTGGGCAACGTACTGTTTGCGGTGTCAAGAACTGGACGACCGCCGAAATGCGACGGAAGCAGCCGAGCCCAAACTGGCCGCGTGAGGCCGCTTACCGATAGATCGCCGCGGAGTGGGGCGGCAACTCGATCTCTAGAGCGCCTTGGCGGGCCTCCACCGCTGGTGTGTTCCCCAGCAGATTCTCCATGCGCGTACCGTTCGGAGTACGGGATGCGTCGAGCGGAATATGCAGGCGGATGCTCGGGAAGAGATCCTCCTGCGCTTTGGAGCGCTCGGACTCTTCAAAGGCACTCGCGGCGTCTTCCTTCCAGCCACCCGGAAAATCACGGCGATTGTCCGGATCGTCTCCGCCGGTCATGCCGACTTCGTCGCCGTGGTAAATCATCGGAATCCCGCGAGTCGTCAACAAAAACGGGAACGCCTGTTTCAGGTTTGCCGCCGTCGCGTCCTGCCGGTGCAGGAAACGTGGCATGTCGTGCAAGCCGATTAACGTGACCAGGCTCGCCGCATCGGGGTAGAGGGCGTCGTGTGCCAGCATCTTTGGCAACTCGCGCAACGGGCCTTGCCCGTGAAAACCCGCGCGATCGCATCCTGCAGCGGAAAGTCGAAAACGGAATCGAGCCCGCTGTCGATACCATCGAATGGCGCGCGGCCGCCCTGGAAGAAAGACGTGAGCGCCGGATCACTGTCGTAGACTTCGCCCACGGTCTTGAAACTCGGGTAGCGCGCGTGGATGGCTGCCGTCCAGTCGCGCCAGAAGCCTCGCGGCACATAGAGCGCGCGACCTGGCGATGGTCCCTCAACTTCCGGAGCGTCAAAGGAGAGCACGCTGCCGAAACGCGGCACGTGCTGACAGCAGCAGCCGAAGCGGGCGGCGGGTTACATCGCGGTTCCCCAGCGACCACCTGACCGTCGGCGCGTCGGCACTCGTCTTTTCGTGGACCTGCACCTGCCCGCCCCTGGATCAGGGTGCTGCCTCTGGTCAATAAATTGCCGCCCGAAAACCGTGCAACCAAGTCTTGATTCCGAATTGCTAGCAGACGGCCGCAATGGCGACAGGCAGGCCTTGTCGGACTTGTTCGAGCGTCACTATACCTCGTCCCTGCGAGTAGCGCGCCGAATTCTGCGCTCGAACGAAGAGGCATACGATGCCGTTCAATCCGCCTATCTGGCTGCCTTCGGGCACTTGCACGGCTTTCGAGGCGACGCCCAATTTAATACTTGGATGACCCGAATCGTCATGAACCAGTGTTTCATTTACCTGCGTCGACCGGAGCGGCGGCGAGTATACGCCAACCTGGAGGACGAATATGGTCGCGACGGGGTATGCGCTCTTGCGGAGCGGACACCGACACCCGAGGACCTCGCATAGCGACGCGAACTCGACTGCGCGTTTTCCGTTGCCGCTGGTAAGCTTCCGAAGCGCCTGCAGGATGTATACACCCTTTGTTGCACCTCGGGTTTGTCCGTCAGAGAGGCCGCTCACACGTTGGGTCTCACCGTGCCTGCCACGAAAGCGCGTCTGTTTCGTACCCAACATCGAATGCAATCCGAGTTGAGCAAGGTGTTAGTTATGCAGCCTCAGCGCAAGACCTCGGGCGCCCGCCCGCCGACGATCGCGCGCTCCTGGATCGCCGCTTAGTACCCCGTTTCAGAGGTCCCCCAACGTATCGGAAAACCGCTTGCTGACACGCGCGGCTCTGATCGGACCAGCGACCGTCAGAGAGCGGTCGATCGCGGGCGCGATCCCCGAGCCACAATCCATCCCTCATGCCATCGTCCGCTCCAATTTGCCCACCACGTCATGGCGTCAGTCGCCGCGTCGGTGTCTTGCGACGCCGCAACTCGGCATCTGCCTCGGCACCTGCCGTCCGTGTGGCGTCTCGCCGGAGGTGTGAAGCGGTTCTCGCTCGAAGTAACCGCAGTACTTGCACCATTAGCCGTGGTGGCACACCATCGGCGCGCGTTGGCAGAGCCCGTGCACTGTTACGCCGGCAGAACAGGAAAGAGAAATCGCAAACGGGGATCAACTCCTCAGGTTGCGAAAAGGACGGAGAGTTTTGTGGGTTCTTCATTTTGCGTACTTGCCGGTTTTGCGGTGCTCGCCTTCTACCTGGCGCGCAGGAAGCCTTTGTCGTTTTGCTCGGCAGTCCTTTCGTTAGCCTGCGGCTTTGCGCAGGATTCGAAGTTACCGTCGGGCGCGATTGCTGGAGAAGTCTTTAACACAAGCGCAGACGGGCAGCGAGCGGTAGTGCCTGGAGCGCTGATCAGCCTCCGCGGGCCCGTGGAGCGCAAGACGGAATCGGACGAGGTCGGCCAATACAAGTTTGAACTCCTGCCGCCGGGCCGGTATACGGCAGAGGCAAGCGCGCCGGGACTCAAGGGCGCGGTGCCGGTGGATGTGGCAGCGGGAGAAACCGCGGCCGCACCCATTTCGCTGGAGCTTACAGCAGTCACGACTTCAGTGACGGTGACTGCGACGGACTCCGCGGTATCCGCGGTCTCCACGCAATCCTCGCAATCCACCACGATCACGCAAGCGACGGTGGAGGCCGCTCCGAATACCAACGAAAAAGTCGAGAGCCTGCTGCCCCTGGTCCCAGGTGTGGTGCGAGGGCCAGACGGGCGTATCAACATGAAAGGCGCGCGCTCCACGCAGGGCGGATGGCTGGTGAATGCCGCGAACGTCACCGATCCGGCGACCGGTGCCGAAGCGATGAACCTGCCGATCGATGTGGTGTCGTCGGTGCAGGTGGTCTCGAATCCCTACGACCCGGCGTACGGAAAATTCACGGGAGCGGTCTCCAGCGTCGAAACCAAACCCGGGAGCCTTGACAAGTTTCACTTGTCGATCCAGAACCTGTTTCCGAGAGCCCGCGTCCGCGATGGCGACGTCGTCGGCCTGGAATCGGGCACACCGCGCCTTACCGTTACCGGGCCGCTGGTAAGGAACCGGGTGGCGATCACACAGTCGTTCGAGTACCGCTTCGTGCGAACACCGGTACAAAGTCTGCCCCCTATGCAGCGGGATATGAAGCTGGAGAGCTTCGATTCGTTTACCCAGGTGGATGTCTCGTTGAGCGAGACACATTCGGCGACGTTATCATTCTCAGCCTTTCCGGAGAAGCTCGCATACATGGGGCTGAACACATTCACCCCTCAGGAATCGACGCCCGACCTGCACCAGCACGGCTACCAGGGCGCGGCACAGGATCGGTACATTTTCGGAGTCAACGGCCTGCTCACCTCTCAGATCAACTACCAGAAGTACGATGCCGATATTCTGCCGAACAGCACGGATCCCTATCGTCTGCTCCTCGAAACCACGGAAGGCGGCTTCTTCGACCGGCAAAGCCGGCGGAGCAACCGTTTTGAGTGGCAGGAGATCTACCAGTTGGGTCAGCGGCATTTTCTCGGAGCGCACACGCTGAAGGCGGGGCTCGACTATTCGCACAGCTCCTATGACGGACGGCAGGCTTTCTCACCGGTCGATGTGGTTGGCACTGCCGGATATTCGGCGGAACGGATCGAGTTCGGAGCGCCCACCCGGTATTCCGTGGATCAGAATGAGTTCGCCTGGTTCGCCGGCGATCAGTGGCGCCCCGGGGAGCGAGTGTCGGTCGACCTCGGACTCCGCTTCGATCATGATTCGATCACCAGTTCCACGCATGCCGCTCCACGGGCCGGCGTCACTTATGCGTTGACGCGCGATCGAAGGACGCTGCTCAAGGCAGGCGCTGGGCTGTTTTACGATCGCGTGCCTCTGAATGCGGCCGCATTCCCCGATTTCCCGTCCCGCACCGTGCTATCCCTGGGCGCCCAGGGCGATGCGCTGGGCTCCACTCCGTACGTAAATACCATCTCCGGAGCGCTCCGAAATCCGCGCAGCGCCACTTGGAATTTCGAACTCGATCGGCAGGTGCTGGAGAAGCTGGCGCTCCGCGTAGCCTATCAGAACCGCACAACGCGCGATGCCTTTGTCGTTAACCCAAGTGCAGGTTGGTTGGCTGTCTCCAATGCCGGACGCGATTCGTACCGCGAATTTCAGGTTACGGGAATATATCAGGTCCGGCGCCATACCGTGAACGCTTCCTATGTGAGGTCGCGGGCGTTTGGCGATCTCAACGATTTCAATCAGTTCTTCGGCAACAATCCGGTGGCCGTGATCCAGCCGAACGCGCGCGGGCGCGTGCCATTCGATGCGCCGAATCGATTCCTGATCTGGGGCGAGATCGCCGCTCCCAAAAAGATAATGCTGGTCCCGGTCCTCGACCTGCATACCGGATTCCCGTTCTCGACGGAGAACCAACTCCGGGAGTATGTGGGACCGCGAAACGTCGACCGGTATCCTCGGTTCGCCTCGCTTGACCTCCAGGTCACTAAGGAGATCCGCTTGCCGGTTCTCGGCAAGAAGGCCAAAGTCGGCTTTGGTGTATTCAACTTACTCAATCAGTTCGACCCCAGGGACGTGCAGAACAATCTGGACAGTTACCGCTTCGGCACCATGTTTAACTCCGTGCCGCGGACGTTCAGAGGAAAGTTCGTACTGGGCTTCTAAAGAGGAATAATGGAACGCATAAAACAGTGTCTGATTCTGGCTGCGGGCAAGGGTACTCGTCTACGGTCGATTTCCGCCGACCTCCCCAAACCCCTGGTGGAGTTTCAAGGCAGGCCCATCCTTGAGCGCATCGTGCGACGCGCTCAGGAAGCGCGAATCGAGGAATTCGTGATCGTGCTGGGGTATCGCGGCGACCAGATCCGCGACTGGTTTGAACGCCACTGCAGCGCCGCCGCCCGCTTCACCTGGGTGATGAATCCGGACTACCAGAAGAGTAACGGGGTGTCCGCATTAAAAGCCAGAAACGCCATTCACGATAACTTCCTGCTACTAATGGCGGATCACCTCTTCGAGCCGGAGACTGCCAGGATGATGGTCCGGCAACACCTGGAGCCCGGAGAAGTCATCCTCGGCGTCGATCCCGATATCGACCGCATCTTCGATATCGACGATGCCACCAAGGTCCGCCGCTGCGGCGACCGGATCGTGGAGATCGGCAAGGAGATCGAAGAGTACGACGCAATCGATACCGGCATGTTCCTTTGCACTCCCACGCTGTTCGAGGATCTCGACCGTTCCAGCAGGAACGGGGACTGTTCGCTCTCCGACGGCATGCGCCGGCTGACACGCGATAGGAGGATGCGCGCGCTCGAAATCGACGCCCCCTGGCACGACCTGGATACGCCGGAAGCGTTCGCGCACGCCGATGCGGAAGGCCTCTTGTATGCTGCGTGATCTGGTGACTTCGCGGAGGGCGTGGAGCCGTCTGGCCGCCGCGCTGATCGGCTTGCTGCTTCTGGCGCATTTAGTACGGCGCGCGGGGCCGGCGCAACTCTGGCAAGGCATCGCCTCCGTCGGATGGGGCCTGCTGCCGGTGATTGTCCTGGCAGGATTGGCGCAAGCGGTGCGTACCTGGGCGTGGCGTCTGACGCTCCCCGACGCTCGAACTCGACCTTCATTCGGCAGGATGTTCGGCTTGCGCCTGGCATCCGAGGCGGCGGGACAGGTCGGCGTATTCGGCCAGGTTTTCGGCGATACATGGCGGGTCGCAGGGCTGGGTGCAGATCTGCCCATTGCGGAGCGAATTACTTCGGTAGCGCTGGATCGTGCTCTTTACACGCTGAGCAGTACCATAGTGACCTTCGCGGGTGTAGTTGCCCTGGCCTTCGTCTTACCTCTTCCCGGCAAGGTCGCTCTTTACGCAAAGGTATTTGGTTTCGTCCTCGTGGCTATTGTGTCCCTGGCGGTGATCGCCGTACGACGGCGTTGGCCTCTGATCTCAGGCCTGGCGGCCGCCTTGGCGCACATAGGGAGAATCAGACACTGGGTGGAAAGCAAGCGTGAGGCTATTCAGTCCGTGGAAGACAGGCTGCTCGACTTCTTTCATCATTCGCCTGGCGCGTTTCGAATGAATCTGGTGCTCCAGATGGCTGGGCAGGTGGCTGCGGTGTTGGAAGTCTATCTGGTCCTCCGCCTGATGGGCCACGCGGTCGGATTTTCCTCAGCCCTCGCAATCGAGGGTCTCACGAAGCTGGTCAACGTAATAGGAATGATCAACCCAGGAAATGCCGGAACTTTTGAAGGTGGAAACATGCTCTTTGCAAAACTAGTAGGAGTAACTGGAACCGCGGGACTGACGCTGGCGCTAATCCGCAGAGTCCGCGCGCTTTTTTGGACGGCAGTGGGCTCGATCTGTGCGGTGATGCTGCCCGGATCGGCGCGGCGTGAGAAAAGGAATGTCGCGGACAACGCGGATCGGAAGGAGCACGGATACACCGCCGTCATTCTGTCCCAATTTGCCCCGGCCTATTCCATTCTGGAGCGCGTGGGCGAACTTCCGGTGCTGCTGCGCGCGATTTTGGGAGCCCGAAAGGCACGTGCGGGAAGGATCGTCGTGATCGTCGACCATGCCGCGGCACCGCTGGTCCGGGATGAGTTGCGGCGTACGCGGCGGCTTCCCGACAATGTCGAGTGGTGCGTTCCGGACGCGGCCGAAATCGCCCCGGTGCTACGCGAACTCGCCGACGGCGAAGAGCGCCTCGTATTGATCGCCGCAGACAGGAACTACCATCCCTCCTTGCACCGCCGGGCGGCAGAATGGAAAGGGACCCAGGTTTTGGCTCTGACGAACGATGGCCAGCCCGTCGGCATGTACGCCTTCACCACACCTTCAGCGATCGCTCTGCTCAAGGGATGTCCCGCGGAAATCCGGACGCTCGATGAACTGCACGCCTGGCTCGCCGCGGCGGAAGGCCTGGTCTGCGAATCCGTTCCATCCGACCAGTGGCAACGCGTGTTGTCAGAGGAAGACCGCTTGCTCGCGGAACAGAAGCTGGACCAATGGCTGTTCAAATCCACAGACGGCGTATTTGCGAGAATGAACCGTAAGGTGTCGATCCCAATCAGCCGCCAGCTGATCAAATTCCCCATCACGCCGAATATGGTGAGCTTGTTTACGCTTGGTGTCAGCTTCTCGGCAGGCGCCTTCTTCGCGCTCGGAGGCCGCGCAAACATGTTGTTGGGCGCCATTCTATCGGTCTTCGCCAGCATTCTGGACGGCTCCGACGGCGAGGTGGCCCGGCTCACGTTCCAGGACTCGGCATTCGGCTGCTGGTTGGAAACGGTCTGCGATTATCTGTACTACGTCTTCATCTTCGCCGGGATGATGATTGGATTGCTGGGCAGAGGTCCGGTCTACTGGACCTGGGGAGCCCTGCTCTTCGTGGGCGCGTTTGCCACCATGCTGACGACGGCGATGCAGCGGAACAAAATGGCCGGGGACCGTCCCGAGCGCTATCTGAGCCGGTGGCAGGCGCAGGCGTCCAAACGACGTTCCAATCCGTTTCTGTACATCAGCCGCCACACGGAGTTCCTGATCAAACGCTGCTGCATGCCCTGGCTGGTCCTCGCGTTCGCACTGTTCGGTGCGACTTACATGGCATTCATCGGCGCCGCCGTAGGGGCGAACATCGCCTGGCCGATCGTCCTGTACTCATATTTCACCTTCAACCCGGCTCGAACGTCCAATGACTGATTCCACCCGTAATGGATTGCGGTTCAATACGCCGCGGCCGTGGTCGCGAGATTTCTTTCGCATTTTGAGCTGGAACATCGAGCGCGGATTGCAGTTTCCGAAGATTGTCGACTTCCTTCAGACGATCCAGGCCGATCTGCTGCTGTTGCAGGAGGTGGACCTGAACGCACGCCGGACGCGGTATCGCGACATCGCGAGTGAACTGGCGCGTTGCCTGAACTTGAACTACGTCTTCGGGATGGAATTCCAGGAACTGAGCGAGGGAAGTGCCGCCAGACCCGCCTATCACGGCATGGCCACGCTCTCACCATGGCCGCTCTTGAAAGCCAGGATTATTCAGTTCCATGACCAGTCCTCGTTCTGGAAGCCGCGTTGGTATGTGCCGAATCTCGCGACTTTTCAGCGCCGGATCGGCGGGAGGATTGGTCTCGTAGCGGAAGCAAACATCTACGGACGCAAGGTGGTGACCTACAATCTTCACCTGGAGAGCAGAGGTGCCGACGAACTTCGAGTGCGGCAGTTGAACGAAGTCCTCGCGGACAGCCGCAGGTACGTCGACCGGCCGAGCTTCGTGGTCGCGGGCGATTTCAACCTCGATGCCAGCGCCGGCGATGCAGCGAGGGCTCTCGGCGACGCCGGCTTCCGCGACGCCGTGGGATCGCCCGAGCGTCCAACCACTCCCGCACACGTCCTTGCGCACGGACGCGCGATCGACTGGATCTTTGTCTCAGATACGGCGGATTCCCGAGGCGAGGTGCACCATGAAATTCGCGCCTCCGACCACTATCCGGTCTCGGCCACGCTTGTGCAGCCCTGCGCGGCCGCCTGATCGCCGCGCGGAGCCGCCAATACCCGCGACTATTTCGAGTAGGACGATGTCTCTGCCACCACCGGACTGCCAACGCAAGCACGATTGTCGAGGCTTTGCGTCGCGCGAGTTGTGACCCACCAGATATCAGCATCGGGCGGTTGGCATGGGTGTGCGGTGCACTGGTGGGGCATGCCTTAGCTTGCCGTGGCAGCGCTGGACCATAGCGAAGCCTCCGGAGTAGCCACCAGTCCTGCCGAAACCCCTCCCGGCTGTTCTCCCTTTGATCCAATGCGTGATTGGGGCAACGCCTTATGCGGCAAGATGAGCAAGTGGACATGACTTCGCCACTTGCCGTGCGACTCGCATATCGCTGAGCCACAGCTCCCGCGACCCAGGGCCAGCGCGCGGTCCTCAGCCGCGAACGCATAGCCGGGAGTCGCCAAGCTAGCCCGCGGCTGCGGGTCTGGCAAAGACCCGTACAGTCGCCACGTTACGAATAGATATTCGCAGTCCGGATGAAAGGGTGGCAACCTTCTTCGACACTCGGCCACGGGCAGGCAGATCGCTGTGAAAAGGTGGTCGATCCGATGTGCGGCGTCTCTCACTGCTTTGAAGTTTAGGCAAGCTAAAATATGCCCCACCTGAGCACTCGGACGTGCGGCGCTGGATAGCCTCTTAGGCAAGTCTCAAATGAGGTCGAATAGGCCAAGCCTATGCGACGCCGAATCTCGGCATCTGCTGCGGCGCCTGCTAGTACTTGCCAGTGAGCGCCTGAGAAGCGTTCGCTCGCCATGCCCGCAATACGTACAGCAAAAGGCGATTCGCCGGCAGTGCTCGCCTGTACCGATTGGCAAAAGCCGTGCTCTATTGTTTGGCGGAATAAGACACAGACTTCGCAAACGGGATCGCCTCCTGACTTGCGACAGGAATGGAGACTATTTATTGCCTTTTCACTTTGCGTACTTTCAGGTGTTGCGGTTGTCGCCTTCGGATTTGCGCGGTTAAAGTCGCGCCGCAGCGAAAAGCGAGACGTTCAAACCCTCTTTAGCGTCAGCAAGTAGTGACCATCGCGGCGAGAGTGGACGGTTCGCGGCACAAGGAGATGATCATGCGAGTCACATGCAATATCACAGTGCTCCTTCTTGGAATATCCTTGATTGGGCTCACAACTGGTTGTAGCAAGAAGGTTGCGTTGGCGCCTCCGGCGCCTCCTCCTCCTTTACA
>Ga0209698_10001765_pt1 | contig 24927 bp, 26 predicted proteins | sample LitLauG_LLR_2012_FD_187203 | JGI IMG/M metagenome (GOLD analysis project Ga0209698, IMG submission 187203) | Freshwater sediment microbial communities from Pennsylvania, USA - Little Laurel Run_MetaG_LLR_2012 (SPAdes) (version 2) | ecosystem: Environmental > Aquatic > Freshwater > Creek >... | reverse complement strand
CCCCACGCGACCGCCACTGAAAAGGCGGCGGGTGCGCGGACGGGCGGGGCGGGGCGCTCGGCGAGGCGGTCGCGTGGGGCGTCCGTATAGAGGACATCGACGCCCGCCGCCGCCCACCAGCGCAAGGCGTCGAGCGCGTCGGCGGCGTCGGTGAGATCGCGCGGGCTCACGCGCGCCGCACGGGACGCGCGGCGAAGCCGCTCGATGGGGTCGCGCCGAAAAGCCGCATTCGCCCTATGTGGCGAAAAACTCTCCGTCCGACAACCGGGCTAAACGCGACGACCGGACATCCAGGCGGTTTGCGACTGCGAGCCGCGCTCCAGAATGTAGCGCAGGCCGCTCAGAATGGGGTGCTGCGACCCCTGCGTAGCGGCCAGGACGCGGCCTTTTTCGCCGTCGTCCGCGCTTTCGGCGAAGTCGCGCACCATCCTGGCGGCGAAATCGCCACGCCACATCGCCACTTTATCCGCGCCCTCCGACAGGACCAGCGCGATCTCGCCGCCCAGCGACTGCACCGCGGCTTCTGCTACATGTGCATTGGAGCAGGTACGAACGATCTCGTGATAGATCATGTCAACGCCCTCCCCGAGCTTCTCATACTTGTGGCTATAGCTAACAATATAGACGAAGATGTGACAAGCGGTTTTGACAAGGAGATGACTTATTTTTCGTGGCGCCGGCGAGAAATCCGCCTAACAAAGCGTCAACTTGCCGTGAATCGTGTTCTGCAACCCGCTTTATTTATTCGCATTGCAATAAAACGCGAAGTCCGATCATGCCGCAGCGCGACGCTTGAGGCGCGCGAGGAACGACGCGGCGGGCTCCGGGCGGCCGAACAGCCAGCCCTGGCCGTATTCGCAGTGCATTGCAGCGAGAAATTCGGCCTCGCCGCCGCCCTCTATGCCCTCGGCGACCAGCAGCTTGCCATGCGCCTTGGCGAGCGCGACCACGGCGCGCACGGTCGCGGCGGCGGCGGGGTCCCGGGAAAGCGCGCGCACAAAACTCTGGTCGATCTTGATGCAGTCGATGGGAAGGGAGCCCAGATAATGCAGCGACGAATAGCCGGTGCCGAAATCGTCGAGCGAAATGCGCACGCCCAGCGCGCGCAGGCGCTCCAGCGCGGTCGCGATGGCGGGATCGGCCTCGACGAAGGCGCTTTCGGTGATTTCGATTTCAAGACGTCCAGGCGGCAGGTTCGCCGCCGCCAGCGCCGCCTCGACCTCCGCCGCGACATCGCTGAGCCCGAACTGCACCGGCGAGACGTTCACCGCCACCGCGCCGTGTGGCCACAAAGCGGCGTCGGCGCAGGCGCGGCGCAACGCGAAGCGGCCGAGTTCAACCACTAGGCCCGTCTCCTCGGCGACCGGGACGAACAGGGACGGCGACACTAAGCCGTCCTCGGTCGGCCAGCGCATCAGCGCCTCGGCGCCGATGATTGCGCGGTCGGAAAGGCGCACTTTGGGTTGGTAATAAAGCTGGAGCTGACCCTCCGCGACCGCGCGGCGCAGGCCGGCGTCGAGGGATTGCTTGGTGCGGCGGCGGGTCTCCATTTCGGGCGAAAAGGCGACGAACACGTCACCGATCCGGCGCGCGGCCGCCGATTGCGCCATACCGGCGTGGGTCAGAAGCGTCGCGGCTTCGGCTCCGGCGGCGGTCGTCGCCGCTCCGAGCGCCACACCCAGCGCGAGGGGCCGCCGATCAACGACGTAGGGCCGCGCCAGCGCCTCGCAGAGCGCCGCGCCGCACTTCGACAGCGCGTCCTCGTCGGGCGCGCCGGGCGCCGCGAAGGCGAAGCCGGGGCCGTCGAGCCGCGCGATCAGGGGAAAGCCGAGGTCGCCGAGACGCGCCGCCACCGCCCGCAACAGTTCGTCGCCGACGTCGTGGCCGAATACGTCGGTCACCAGGTCGAAGCGGCGCAGGCCCAGGCAGAATAGCACGGCTTCGCCGTTGAGGCGGGCGATGAGTTCGGCGCGGGTGAGCGCGCCGGTGGTCTCGTCGTGCCGGGCCAGATAATCGAGCCGCGCCAGATGGGCGCGTTGTTCGGTCACGTCGCGGAATGTCAGGCAAACGGCGCGGCGGTCGGGAGCGTCGGGCGCGCGGCTGGCGGTGACGACATATTCGAGGTCACGCAAAGCCCCGGCGGGATTCACGACGTGCGCCTCGCCTTCGTGCGCGTTGGCCAAGGGCGCGTCGGGGGCAAGCGCGTCGGCGACGGCTTGAGCCAGAGGCGCGGGCAAAGCGGCGGCGTCTGCGGCGCCGCGCGTCCAGACGCGGGCGGGGCCGCTGGCGGCGAGGGCGCGGCCGTCTTCGCCGTACACGGCGACGCCGTCGAAATTATCGGCGACGACCTGCGCCAACAGGCCGCGCGTGATGTCGCGCTCGCGCGCGGCTTCGGCATAGAGGCGACGGCGGCGCACCAGCGCGGCGATGAGCGCGGCGAGACCAAAGGCGGCGAGCGAAGCGTGCAGCACGGCGGTCGGGGTTTGCAGCGCCATCGCCCTTTGCAGCGCCAGTGCGCCCGCTTCGACCGCGACGACCGCGAGCGCGAGCGCCGCCGCGCCGCGCCAGCGACCCAGACGCCGCTCAAAAGCGCCGAACAGGAGCGCCAGCGCCCCCATGAGGGCGACCACGGCGTCGGTCGGCATCGGATGCAGGGTGCGGCCGCTGGCTAGCGTCTCGGCCGCCAGCGCGTGGACGGCGAGGCCCGGCAGCATGCCGTAACGCGGGGTGAGAAACAGGTCGCGCAGTTCCTCCGCGCTGGCGCCGATTAAAACGTCGCGACCTTCGATAGAGGCGCGCGGAGCGTGGCCGGCCAGCACGTCGGCGACGGAGATGCGGTCAAGCGCGGCCAGGTCAAGGCCGTAGTCGATAGAGAAGGCGCCGGACTCGGGGCGATCGGCGAGCAGGGCGCCGACGGACGGCAATTTCGAACCGGCGACGTCGATCTGACTGGAATAGTCGCGCACGGCGCCGTCGGGGGCGAGCGGCACGTCGACGGCGACGGCGCCGGCGTTGGCGGAAAATTCCACGAGGGGGGCGTCGACGATTCGGCCGCCGCCGGGGCCGCCCGGCTGCTCAAACACGGCGAGCCAGACCTTGCCGTTCGCCCTGGCGAGCGCTTCAGCGAAAGCGCGGTCGTTTTCGGGGGTCGAGGCGGCGCTGAAATCGAGGTCGAACACGATGCGGCGGGCGCCCAACGCGACGAGGCGGTCGACGAGCGCGGCGTGGATCGTGCGCGGCCACGGCCAGACGCCGATCTCGGAGAGGCTGCGCGAATCGATCTCCACTGCCGCGAACTTTTGCGGCGACGTCGACGAAACCAACGCGAAACGCTGGTCGCCCAGGAAACGGTCGAGCGGCGTGAAGCCGCCGGCGAGAAAAACCGCCAGGGCGAGCGCAACGAGGACGAGATTGCGCGAAATGGGGGAACGCCAGGCGGCGGACGTCATGGTTTTAATGCACTCCGCCCGCGCCGCTGTGACCGTTGTGGCCGTTGTGGCCCGTGGCGCCGGCGTTACCAGCGTTTCCGCTGGCGTTCCCGTTGCCGTTGCCGGCGGCGCCGTCGCTGGACGCTGCGCTGGCGTTCCCCTGATGGCCCCAGCCAAAGCCGAAGCCATTGTGGCCCCAACCAAAGCCGTCATGCCCGTGACCGGTATGGCCTTGTTCGCCCTGGCTGGAGCCTGAATTGCTCGACGAAGACGAAGACGAGGAGGCGGTCGAAGCGCTCGACGCCGGGCTCTGGCTCGCTGACGCGGCGCTGGCCGATGTTGCAGCAGCGGCGGTAGCGGCTGCCGCGGGGGCGCTGGTCGTGGCCGAGGGCGCAGTCGCGGGTCCTGCTCCCGTCGACCCCGCCGCAGCGGCAGAGGACGCCGAAGACGACGAGGCCGCAGAGGAAGCCGCCGCAGCGGCGGGGGCCGCCGCCGTCGCTGCGGCTGTTGCGGCGGCGACGGCGGCGGCGACCGAAGGTGCGGCGGCCGCCGCCGAGGCCGCCGACGAGGCGCCCGCGTGCCCCATGCTGAAACCCTTGGCGGCCGAGACCGTCGCGGTCTTCCCCGCTGAGACGTCGCCATGGGCGGGACCCAGCGCGCTGCTGACGCCGACCTTGCCGCGCGACACCGCGACGGCGGAAACCTTGGCGGTGGTCTGCACGGCGAACATCGTGCCCTTGACCACGGCGGCGAGATAGGGGGTCTTGACGGCAAAATGCTGCACGTTTTCGCGGTTGGCCTCGACGCCGACGGTCCCGAAATATTGGTGGACGGTGGTGAAGCGCTGGCCGGTGCGATCCTCAATGCGAATTTCGGTGTTGGGCTCGACGTCGATGGTTTCGCGGTCACGCATGAATTGCAAGGCGCCGTCGGCGAGCGTGCGGATGGCGGACGTGCCGGTGACCACGTCGCCCAGGCGCAGCGGCGTCCAGCGCCCCTGATAGAACACCAGTGCGGACCCGCCGATGCGCGTGATTTTCCAGTCGTCGGCGAACGCCGTCGTCGTGAAGGCGACGGGGATCAGCGCGGATATAGCCGCTAGTTTCCACGAGGGGCGCATCTTCAACCTGTTTTGCACGCAACGCAGGTTTGAAGATAAACCTGAGACGTGCGGATCACGTTAAAATGAGATGGGAAAAAGCGGATCACGACGGTAATAATACTATGCAAAGACGTAATATAAGATTACCTCTAGAAAAATTCCGTAATTTGCATTATGTGTTGGAAAGAATGGAATTTTGCGTTTTTGCGCCGGGAAATGGAACGGGACAGGCGGAGCCTCAAATGCCGGATATGATTACCGCCAACCGTCTCGACGACGGCCATGTCGTCTATCTCGACTCCGACGGCGGCTGGACCCAGGATTTCCGTAGCGGCCTCGTGCTGGAGGACGCAGCCGCTAGCAAGGCGGCGCTGGCGCAGGCGGAGGAAGCGGCGAAGGCTAATGTCGTCGTTGAACCCTACGCTATTGAACTGGAAATGCGGGCGGGCCATCTGGCGCCCAGGACGCTCCGCGAGCGCATCCGGGCCGAGGGTCCGACCATTGCCGTCCCCTCGACGCGCGGCTGAAGGAATTTGCCATGTATCGCTATGACGAGTTCGACTCCGCCTTCGTCGCCGCGCGCGTCGAGCAGTTTCGCGATCAGGTGAAGCGCCGGCTTTCGGGCGAGATGACGGAAGCCCAGTTTCGCCCGCATCGGTTGATGAACGGGCTCTATCTGCAATTGCACGCCTATATGCTGCGCGTCGCCATTCCCTATGGCGTGCTCAACAGTCGCCAGTTGCGCCGGCTCGCCGAGATCGCGCGCAAATACGACAAGGGCTACGGGCATTTCACAACGCGGCAGAACCTTCAATATAATTGGCCGAAACTGGTCGAGACGCCCGACATTCTGGCCGATCTGGCCGAAGTCGAGATGCACGCGATCCAGACCTCGGGCAATTGCATCCGCAATGTCACCGCCGATCATCTGGCGGGGGTCGCGGCCGACGAGATCGCCGACCCGCGACCCTATGCCGAGATGCTTCGGCAATGGTCGTCGCAGCACCCTGAGTTTTCGTTTCTGCCGCGCAAATTCAAGATCGCGGTCAACGGCGGGCCGCAAGATCGCGCCGCGATTCAGGCGCATGACATCGGCCTGCAAATGACGCGCGACGCGCGCGGCGAGCTGGGGTTCATCGTTTATGCGGGCGGCGGGCTGGGACGCACGCCGTTCGTGGCCAAGAAGATAAGGGATTTCCTGCCCGAGCGCGACCTGTTGCGCTATGTCGACGCGATCCTGCGCACCTACAATCTTGAGGGGCGGCGCGACAACAAATACAAGGCGCGCATCAAGATCCTCGTGCACGAGAAGGGCGAGGCGGCGTTCCGTGACGCGGTGGAGGCGGAATTCGCCGCCAATGCGCAGAGCCCGCTGGCGCTGCAGGAGGCCGATATCGCCGCGATGCGCGCGTTCTTCGCCCCGCCTGCGGTGGCGCCGCGTGCGCGCGAGAGCGCGAAGGTTTCGGCGCGGCGCGCGCATGACGCGAAGTTCGACGCCTTTGTGAAGACCAATCTCTCGCCTCACAAGGTCGAGGGTTTTGTCGCGCTGACGATTTCTCTAAAGCCCATCGGGTCGCCGCCGGGCGACGCGAGCGCCGACCAGATGGACGCGGTCGCCGATCTCGCGGAGGACTATTCGCACGACGAAGTGCGGGTCAGCCACGAGCAGAACCTGATCCTGCCGCAAGTTGCGCTCGACGACGTGCCCGCCGTGTATGACCGGCTCGCCTCGGTTGGACTGGCGACGGCCAATGCCGGACTGGTCAGCGATATCATCGCCTGCCCCGGCCTCGATTATTGCGCGCTGGCCACCGCGCGCTCGATTCCCGTGGCGCAGCGCATCGCTCAAGCCTTTGGCGAGGGCGCGCGGGCGCGCGATATTGGCCCGCTCAAGATCAAGATTTCCGGCTGCATCAACGCCTGCGGCCATCATCACGTCGGCCACATCGGCATCCTCGGCCTGGAGCGTGCGGGCGAGGAAACTTATCAGATCACGCTCGGCGGGTCTGGCGACGAGAAAGCGTCGATTGGCCAGATCACCGGGCCGGGCTTCAGCTCGGAGAAGGTGGTCGGCGCCATCGAGACGATTGTCGAGACCTACAAGACGCAGCGCGCCGACGCCGATGAGCCGTTCCTGACGACGTTCCGCCGCATCGGCATGGCGCCGTTCAAGGAGGCGCTTTACGAACGCAACGCCGGGGCCGACATATGAGCGCGCACGACGTCAAGCTGTTTGGCGACGCCGTCGCCGCCTCGCGCATGGAGACGCGCTTCGCGCGGTTGCCCGCGCTGGCGCTGCTGCGGTTGGCGATTGAGGATCTGTTCCCCGGCCGCATCGCGCTGGTGTCGTCGTTCGGCGCGGATTCGGTCGTGCTGCTCGACATGGTGTCGCGCATCGACAAGGCGACGCCGCTGGTGTTTGTCGACACCGGCCAGCATTTCCCCGAGACGCTGGACTATCGCGACCAATTGCTGGAGCGGCTCGGCCTCACCGGCTTGATTGAGGCTAAGCCCGACGCCGGCGTGCTCGCGAAAGAAGACCCCGAGAAATTCTTGTTCGCCTCCGATCCCGACCGCTGCTGCGAAATCCGCAAGGTCGCGCCGCTCGCGCCGGCGCTGGAGCCTTTCGACGCCTGGATCACCGGGCGCAAGGGCTATCAGACCGCCGACCGCGCGACGCTGCCTCTGTTCGAGGCCGAAGGCGCGCGGGTCAAGGTGAATCCGCTCGTCGGTTGGTCGGCGAGCGACCTGCTGGCCTATATCAAGGAGCGCGATCTGCCGCCGCATCCTTTGGTGGCGAAGGGATTTCCCTCCATAGGCTGCCTGCCCTGCACGAGCCGCGTTGCGCCCGGCGAAGACCCCCGCGCGGGACGCTGGCGCGGCAAGAACAAGCAGGAATGCGGAATCCACATCACGCTCGACGCCGGGGGGGATATCTGATGACGCTGTGGCGCGACGGCGGCTTCGCCGAGGATGAGTGGACCTTTGTGGCCGACGATGCGGCTTTGCCTGAGGGGCGAGTGATTGTCTCGCTGGCGCGGTTCCTGCGCGAGCGCGCTGAGGCAGGCGTTGCGCTGACGGCGGGACAGGCGGCGCTCGACGCGCTGCCCGGCCTTGTTGATCGGCCCTTGCTAGCTTTGAGCTTCGCCGCGTTCGGCGACGGGCGGGCGTTTTCTTACGCGATCCTGCTGCGGCAGCGGCTGGGGTTCAGGGGGGAATTGCGCGCGGTTGGCGACGTGCTGATCGACGAGATTCCGTTGATGCTGCGCTGTGGCTTCAACGCCTTCGACGTGAGCAACGAAGCGACGCTGCGGGCTTTGCGCGACGGCGGGTCGCCGAGGTTTGGGTGGGCCTATCAGCCGGGGCTTGGCGCGGAGACGCGCGACCCGTCGCGGCCTTGGGCGCGACGGGTGGGGTGAAGGCGGCGAGGGTTCAGGGTGGGGACCCCTCGCCCCAACCCTCTCCCGCAAGGGGAGAGGGGGCCGCTGACGGCGGTGCTTATCAAGCAAGAGCTACCTTACAATCAACGGCAGGATCAGCGGCGCCAGCGCGGGCGTGACCACCGCGTTCAACCCCATCGCGACGCCCGCAAAGACGCCCGCCACCGGATCGACTGCAAACGCCCGCGCGGTGCCGATGCCGTGCGAGGCGAGCCCCGCCGCAAAGCCGCGCGCGGCGTAATCGCGGATGCGCAGCGCGTTCATCAGCGGCGTGACGATCACCGCGCCGATGACGCCGGTGAGGATAACAAGCACCGCCGTTAACGGCGGCAGGCCGCCGAGCTTCTCCGACACCGCCATCGCCACGCCCGCCGTCACCGATTTGGGCGCCAGCGAGATCAGCGCCTCGCGCGAGGCGCCGAACATCGCCGCTATGCCGACCGAGGAGACGATGGCGACGAGCGCGCCCACGATCAGCGCCGCCGCCATCGGCAACACATTAGCGCGCATCAGCGCGAAATTCTTGTAGAGCGGCACGCCCAGCGCCACCGTCGCCGGTCCCAGCAGGAAATGCACGAATTGCGCGCCGTCGAAATAGGTCCGGTAGGGCGTGCCGGTCGCCTTGAGCATGAGCGCCACCAGCGCGACGGAGATCAGCACGGGATTGACGAGGGGATGGCGGCGCGCGCGCTGCGCCAGGTAATCGGCGATCAGGAAGGCGCCGACGGTGGCGGTGAGCCAGAATAGCGGCGTCGTTTGCAGATAGACCCAGAGGCGCCAGTTCATGCTGGCGTCCGCCGCTTGACCGCGAGGAACACGCCCACTGTCGCCAGCAGCGTCAGCACGGTGGAGACCACCAGCGCGACGCCCAGCGCCAACCCCTGCGCCGCCAACAGATCGAAATATTGCACCACGCCGACGCCCGCCGGCACGAACAGCAGCGACAGCGACCCCAGCAGCGCCGTGGCGGCGCGGTCGACCTCGCCGCCTTCGACGACGCCGCCCCGGCGCGCGTTGAGCGCGAGGCCGAACGCCAGCAAAGCGAGGCCGATCACCGGCCCCGGCGCTGGAAGGTCGAGGCCGCGCGCGGCGATTTCGCCGACAAGCTGGCAGAGCAGGAGAATGAACAGGCCGCGCAGCATGTCCCGGGCCTAGTCGTCGGCTTCGCCGCCGCCGTTGAGGAGATCTACGAGCGCCTCGACGCGCTTGGTGGTCTCCGCCAGCGCGGCCTCGACCTCGGCGGTGCGGTCTTCCGCGACCGCGCGCAACTGCGCCTCGCGGCCGACGGCCGCGGCGGTGACGGCGTCGCTGTCCTGCAACTTGCGGCGGGCCTCGAACAATTCGTCGGCGACGGCGAGCGCGGCCATCACGACGATGCGCTGGTCGCCCATGTCCTTGAACGAGCCATGCATTTCGGTGATCTTGCCGTCGATGAACTTCGCCAGATCGAGCAAATGCTGCTCTTCGCCGGGGTTGCACGCGAGCCGGAACGAGCGGCCGCCGATGTTGACCATCACTTGCGGGCTCATTCGGTCGCGGCCTCGGGATGCGAAGCCTCGTGCGGGTGCAGCCAGCGTTCAATAATGCCGGCGGCGCGGGTGACGCGCTCCATCGCCGCCGCATTGGCCTCGCCGAGCTTACGCTGCGAATCCAGCGCGGCGTCGAGTTCGACGGCCAAACGGGCGCGATCATCTTGCATCAGCGCAAATTCCGCCTCGGCGTCGGAGAGCGCGGCCTCGCGGCGGGCGCGACGTTCCGCCGCCGCCTCGAGCTGGTCGAGCGCCGCGCGCAGGCGCGACAGAACGGGATCGGAAGGTTCAGGCGCCAAGGATTCCCCGGAAGTAAAGATTCGCAGCTGTTTACGCAGCCCTATCCGGCGGGTCAACGCGTCGTGGGCGCCGCGTCCCGTTGCGGAATCAAAAATTTTGAAAGGAACCCGGCTTTTTAGTGAGTTGACTGAATTTGGTGGACATGGACAAGCCTCAGGGACAAAAGAACGCGACGCCTGCGCGGCGTGCGCGGGGTGGAGACGAGGAGACGCTGCGATGGCGGTGAAAGTTGCGATCAACGGGTTCGGACGCATTGGACGCAACGTGCTGCGCGCCATCGTCGAGTCGGGCCGCACGGACATTGAAGTCGTCGCCATCAACGACCTCGGCCCCGTCGAGACCAACGCGCATCTGCTGCGATATGACAGCGTGCATGGGCGTTTTCCCCACAAGGTGACGGTTGAGGGCGACACGATCAATGTCGGGCGCGGGCCGATCAAGGTCACCGCCATGAAGAACCCGGCCGAATTGCCGCATCGGGATCTGGGCGTCGAGATCGCGCTGGAATGCACCGGCATCTTCACCGCGCGCGACAAGGCGGCGGCCCATCTGACGGCGGGGGCCAAGCGCGTGATCGTCTCGGCGCCGGCGGACGGGGCGGACCTCACCGTTGTCTACGGCGTCAATCACCACAAGCTCACCAAAGAGCATCTGGTGATCTCCAACGCCTCTTGCACGACCAATTGTCTGGCGCCGGTCGCCAAGGTTTTGAACGACATTATCGGCATCGACCATGGCTTTATGACCACCATCCATTCCTACACCGGCGACCAGCCGACGCTCGACACCATGCACAAGGACCTCTACCGCGCCCGCGCGGCGGCTTTGTCAATGATCCCCACGACCACGGGCGCGGCCAAGGCGGTGGGTCTCGTGCTGCCGGAATTGAAGGGCAAGCTGGACGGCTCGGCGATCCGCGTGCCGACGCCCAACGTCTCGGTGGTCGATTTCAAATTCGTCGCCAAGCGCGCGACGAGCGTCGCCGAGATCAACGACGCGATCAAGGCGGCGGCGAACGGGACGCTTAAAGGCGTGCTGGGCTACACCGACGAACCCAACGTCTCGATGGACTTCAACCACGACAGCCATTCGTCGGTGTTTCACCTCGACCAGACCAAGGTGATGGAGGGGACGTTCGTGCGGGTGCTGTCGTGGTACGACAACGAATGGGGCTTTTCCAACCGCATGGCGGATACGGCGGTTGCGCTGGGCAAACTTATCTGAGAGCTGGAGTCAAATATGTCGGACCGGAAGCCCGATGATTTGCCGCCCGAGGGGGAGTTCGCCGTTGATTTAGATGCGGCGGCCGCCCTTATTAAGCAGGCATTTCCGGATATCCGATGTTTGCGATGCGGGCACGATAGCTTCGTGCTCGCTGACCCGCCGGTCTACACAAATCGCCTTTTGGGTGAAGAGCGCCGCATTGGCCCCATTGTCTTTTTTCCGCGCCCAAAAGCCGTCGAACTGGTTTGTAACCGCTGCGGGATGACGGAGACACACGCGCTGAAATATCTGGAAGAGGCCGACAAGCCGATCCGGACTAAAGATGGCTGACATTATTCCTTTTGAGAGACCGAGCGGGGGCGCGTCAGGGGGAGATGGTCCGGAGGACCCTATGATGGAACAGCGGGTCGTCGCCCTGGAGAAGTCCGTCGCGCGCATTGAGAGCAAACTCGAACGTCATGACGAGGCGTTTCGGCGCATCGAAGACGCGCTGAAATCGCTGGCCGCCGACGTGAAGGACCTTGCCAAGTCACAGGCCGACCTACGTGAAAAAGTTGCCCATATCGACGGCCGTCTCGCCAACATTCCGACCTTCTGGCAGCCCCTCGCGCTGATGGCGACGCTGCCTCTCGGCCTTTCAGGTCTCGTATTCACAGCTTCCAAGGTCTATCATCCATGAGTCAGACTTTCCGCACCCTCGACACCGCCGAAGTGAAGGGCAAGCGCGTGCTCACGCGCGTCGATCTCAATTTGCCGATGGAGAACGGCAGGGTCTCGGACGCCACACGCATCGAGCGCGTGCTGCCGACGATCCGCGATCTTGTCGCGCGCGGCGGACGCGTGATCCTGCTGGCGCATTTCGGGCGGCCCAAGGGCGGGCCGGATGAGGCCAACTCGCTCAAGGGCGTCGCGGGTGCGGTGGCGCAGCATCTGGGGCGGCCGGTGGCGTTTGCGCCCGATTGCATCGGGGCCCCCGCGCAAGCCGCGATTGCGGCGATGAAGGACGGCGACGTGTTGTTGCTGGAGAACACCCGCTTCCACAAGGGCGAGGAGAAGAACGATCCGGCGTTCGTCGAGGCGCTGGCTTCGTTGGGCGATGTTTATGTCAACGACGCGTTCTCTGCGGCGCATCGCGCGCACGCCTCGACCGAGGGCCTCGCGCACAAGCTGCCCGCCTTCGCGGGGAGGGCGATGCAAGCGGAGCTGGAGGCGCTGACGCTGGCGCTGGGCGCGCCCAAACGCCCGGTGGCGGCCATCGTCGGTGGGGCGAAGGTGTCAACCAAGCTGGATTTGCTCGGCAATCTCGTCAGACGGGTTGACGTGCTGATTATTGGCGGCGGCATGGCGAACACGTTCCTGTTCGCGCAGGGCAAGCCGGTCGGTAAATCTTTGTGCGAGAAGGACCTCGCCGACACGGCGCGCTCGATCCTCGAGGCCGCCAAGGCCGCCAATTGCCGGATTTTATTGCCGGTGGACGCCCATGTGGCCAAGGAATTCAAGGCGCATGCGGCGGCGCGCTTCGTCGACGTCGACCACATCGCCGACGACGAAATGGCGCTCGACATCGGGCCGAAATCGATCATCGCGGTTGAAGAAGCCCTCGCCTCGATCAAGACGCTGGTATGGAACGGGCCGTTCGGCGCCTTCGAGATTCCGCCGTTCGACGCGGCGACCAACCAGATCGCCAAGACCGCCGCGTTTCTCACCAAAGACGGCAAGCTGATCTCGGTGGCGGGCGGCGGCGATACGGTGTCGGCGCTCAATGCGGCCGGGGTCGGCGATCAACTGACTTATGTGTCGACGGCGGGCGGCGCGTTTCTGGAATGGATGGAAGGCAAGCCGCTGCCTGGCGTCGAAGCGTTGCAGAACAAATAAACTTCAGGGAGGGAACCGATGGCGCGCATCACACTAAGACAATTGCTGGACCACGCCGCTGAGCATGAATATGGCGTGCCGGCGTTCAATATCAACAATATGGAGCAGGCGCTGGCCATCGGCGAAGCGGCGGCGGCGACGGATGCGCCGGTCATCATCCAGGCCTCGCGCGGCGCGCGCTCCTACGCCAACGACATCATGCTGCGCCACATGATGGACGCGCTGACGGAAATTTATCCGCAGATCCCGATCTGCGTGCATCTCGACCACGGCAACGGCCCGGCGACCTGCGTGAGCGCGATTCAGGCCAACTTCACCTCGGTGATGATGGACGGTTCGCTGCTGCCCGACGGCAAGACGCCCGCTGATTGGGGATATAACGTTGGCGTGACGCGGCAGGTGACGGAGATCGCGCATCTGGGCGGCATCTCGGTTGAAGGGGAGCTTGGCGTGCTGGGCTCGCTGGAGACGGGGCAGGGCGACAAGGAGGACGGGCACGGCGCCGAGGGCGTGCTGAGCCACGACCAATTGTTGACCAACCCGGACGAGGCCGTCAAATTCGTGCGCGAGACCAAAGTCGACGCGCTCGCGATTGCGATGGGGACGTCGCACGGGGCCTACAAGTTTTCGCGCAAGCCGGACGGCGACATTCTGGCGATGCATGTGATCGAGGAGATTCACGCCAAACTGCCCAACACGCATCTGGTGATGCATGGCTCGTCCTCGGTGCCGCAGGATTTGCAGGACATCATCAACGAATTCGGCGGCCGCATGCCGCAGACGTTTGGCGTGCCGGTCGCCGAGATCCAGCGCGGCATCAAGAACGGCGTGCGCAAGATCAACATCGACACCGACAGCCGCATGGCGATCACGGGGCAGGTGCGCCGCGTGTTGAAACAGAACCCGGAAGAGTTCGACCCGCGCAAATATCTGACGCCCGCCAAGGAGGCGATGCGGAAGATCGTCGCCCTGCGCTTTCAGGAATTCGGCACGGCGGGCAAGGCGTCGAAGATCGGCCGCGTGTTTACGCCCGCCGAGATGGCCAAGCGTTATGCGGATGGGGAGTTGGACCCGAAGTTTGGTTGAGAAGGTCGGGTGACCGGTGCGACGCCCTCGCAACGCGCGAGATGCAATGAACGAGGTGCGCTTCAAGGCCCTGAGCATCCGCCAGCCTTGGGCGTGGGCGGTGGTCTATGGGGGCAAGGATGTTGAGAACCGCTCGCAGGCAGCCGTCAAGGTGATGGCGAAGGCTGTCGGCGATCGCATTTTCATCCACGCGGCGCGCAGCTTCAATCGCTATGATTTTGAGGAGGCGCTCGATTTTTTCGAGCGCCTCGGCGTCGCTCCGCCGCCGCCTGAGGCGTTGGAGATGGGCGGCGTAGTTGGATCGGCCAGGATCGAGAGTATTGTTGGCCACAGCAACTCGCCCTGGTTCTTCGGGCCGTGCGCGGTCCGTCTCGTCGAGCCGCGCCCGCTACCCTTCTTTACAGTCAAAGGGCAACTCAACCTTTTTTACGTGGCGCCTCCCCCGGGGATTATCCCTTGAGCTTCCTCATTGCCGTCCTTCTACCGAGGTGATTGGAAGGGCTTGGCTTGTCCTCGCTCTCCGCGCCGTAGTGAGAATCGGTTGTTGGTTGTTTGACAATCGATCGTTGCGTCTTCTGTAAGCGGGCGATCACGTCCCCGCGCGGATGGCTGGGACCTCCTCGATAGTCTCAGAGCCCGGCCAGCGGCGGTGCGAGGGCGCTCAAGGCGCGGGGATGAACTCGTCTCGGTCGTCGGGGGGCAGGTCGAAGCGGACACGGTCGCCGCGCCGCCAATCTTCCTTCGCCGCCTCAATCTTCTCCTGAGACGACGCGACGAAATTCCACCAGATGTAACGCGGCCCCTCCAGCGTCGCGCCGCCCAGCAGCAGCAGCCGCGCGCCCTGCGGCCCCGCCGTCAGCGCAAGCTTGTCCCCGGGGCGAAACACCATCATGCGCCCCGCCGCAAACGTCTCAGCCGCGACCGAGACCTCGCCCTCGATCACATAGACCCCGCGATCCTCGTGATCGTCCGGCAGCGGCAGCCGCGCCCCCGGCGCCAGCACAGCGTCAACATAGAACGTGTCCGAGAACACGCTCGCCGGCGCCCTCATTCCATAGGCCGCGCCAAGGATCAGCCGCAGTTGCGCGCCCTCGGCTGCAATCGTGGGGAGCGCCTCGCGGCCGTGGTGCTCGAACGAAGGCGCCGTCTCCTCGGCGCTTTCCGGCAAAGCCACCCAGGTTTGCACGCCAAACAGCGGATGCGGTCCGCGCCGAGTCTCCACGCTGGTGCGCTCCGAGTGTGTCACGCCGCGCCCCGCCACCATCCAATTGACGGCGCCGGGGCGGATGATCTGGTTGGAGCCGAGGCTGTCGCGGTGCTGGAACTCGCCGCGATAGAGATAAGTGACGGTCGCCAGCCCGATATGGGGATGCGGGCGCACGTCGATGCCCTGGCCGGTCACAAATTCCGCAGGCCCCATCTGGTCGAAGAAGATGAACGGGCCGACCATCTGGCGCTGCGGCGCGGGCAACGCGCGGCGCACCTCGAAGCCGCCGAGGTCGCGCGCGCGCGGAACGATCAGGGTCTCGACCGAAGACAGGGGACTGACGCTCATCTTGCGCGCTCCGCCGGGCATTGCAGGACCCGTCCGATCAGGTCGCACCCGCCATATAGGAATGATTCGGCCAGGCCGCAGCAAAAGCGGAACTTGGAAGGCGGGATCGGAAGATAGGAGGCGGTCATGGCGGCGACGTCAGCAGCGCCTGGACGATCTCCGCCCATTCGTCTTCGAGCGAAAGCAGGGGAAAGGGACGCCGGGCGCGGCGATACCAATAGGCCGCATTATCCTGATCTCCCTGCTTGCGATGGAGATAGGCGTGCACCCAGTCGCCGCTTGCGTCCGCCTGCGCGATCCGGTGTGCGCCTTCCCAGTCGCCGTGCGCGTCGCGCCACAAAGCGGTCAGCGCCGGGGACAGGGCGGGCGGCTCGGCGGCCCCGAGCGAAGCGCGAAAATCGGAAAGGGTCAGCGCGGGCCTCCGCTAACGTCGCGTCCATCCTAACGAACGATTAACCTTAACATCCCCTAATGGCGGATGACGAGCCTCCGCGCATTCCGCGCGGGCGGCCGATTCGTTGACGCCCGCATAGCCCCATGTTATCTCAGGCTACCCCATGCAAGGCCGCAATGCTTTCCCCAGGCTCGTCCCCGGGGGGATCGCGCTTGGCCGCAGGAGAGCCCGTTGTTCCTCTCGCCCGCCAAGCCCAACCGCGTCGTCGGGAGCGACCGGCGAAACGTCGCCGTCGGCATGATGAACGCGGCGCGGCGGGAGGGCGGCGGCGACCGCGCGAGGGCGCTGTGAGCCACGTCCCCGTGCTGCTCAGCGAAACCCTGGACGCGCTGGCTGTGCGCGAGGGCGGCCTCTATCTCGACGGCACCTTTGGCGCTGGCGGCTATAGCAAGGCGTTGTTGGAGCGCGGCGCCCGCGTCGTGGCGCTTGATCGCGACCCGACCGCCATTGCGCGCGGCGCGGCGTTGGTCGCCGAATTTCCCGAACGGCTGCGTCTGGTCGAAGCGCGTTTCGGCGCGCTCGACGAGGTCGCGCGCGATCTCGATGGCGTGGCGCTCGATATCGGCGTGTCCTCGATGCAACTTGACGAGGCCGAGCGCGGCTTCTCGCTGCGTTTCGACGCGCCGCTCGACATGCGGATGGAGGCGACAGGGCCGACCGCCGCCGACCTGTTGGCGGGTTTGAGCGTCGAGGAGATGGCTGACATCTTTTACAACTACGGCGAGGAGCGCGCCTCGCGCCGCCTCGCGCGCGCCATCGTCAACGACCGCGCGACGACGCCGTTCGTCTCGACGCTGCAACTGGCGGGGCTGGTGGCGCGCGTCGCCCCCGCGCCGCCGCAGGAGCGCACGCATCCCGCGACCCGCGTGTTTCAGGCGCTTCGCATCGCCGTCAACGACGAACTCGGCCAGTTGGAGCGCGGGCTCAAAGCCGCCGAGCGGGCGCTTAAAGTCGGCGGGCGGCTGGCGGTGGTGACGTTCCATTCGCTGGAAGACCGCATCGTCAAGCAATTCTTCGCCGCGCGCGGCTCGAAGGGCCGCGCGGTCTCGCGCCTGCTGCCCGGCGAGCCCGTGCCTGCGGCGGCCACCTTCCGTCTGTTCCCCGGCCAGCCGGTCGCGGCCTCTGAGACCGAACTCGCCGCCAACCCGCGCGCGCGCTCGGCCAAATTGCGCTTCGCCGAACGGCTCGACGCTCCCGCTTATCTGGAGGCCCGCTGATGTGGCGGCTTGTGCATCTTTTCGCCATCGCCGCGCTGATCGGTTCGGCGGGCTATGTCTATCGCATCAAATATCAGACCATCCTTGAGGCCGAGCAGATCGTGAAGCTCAAGCATCAGATCAACAAGACCAAGGACGAGATCGGCGTGCTGCACGCGGAATATGAACATCTTGCGCGCCCCGACCGCGTGCAGGAGCTGGCCGACAAGCTGTTGCAGATGCAGCCGCTGGCGCTCAACCAGATCGCGCGCGTCGCCGATATCCCCGAGAAGAACGCGGCGGCTGACAGCATCGGCCACAAGCTCGAAGAACTGGGGCTGGGCCTGAGCGCTACGCCCTCCAACGGCGCCGCCGGCGCCACGCCTTCGGCGAGGTAAGCCATGAAGGCGGCGTTCCTTTCCAACCTGCGCGGGCGCCTGATGGGCGGCGCCTCGCGTCTGTTCGCACCCGCCGCCGACAAGGGGCGCGGGCGCATCCGTCAGTTGATCCTGCTGATCGGAATCGCTTATCTGGGCATCGCCGCCAAGCTGGTGCATCTGGGTCTTTCGCATGAGGCGCCGCAGACCCTGAAAAGCGCCGCCGATCTGGCGGCGGCGGGCGCGCGGCCCGACCTGATCGACCGCAACGGCGCGATCCTCGCCACCGACGTCAAGACCATGTCGGTGTTCGCCGAGCCCAAGAACATCATCGACAAGGACGAGGCGGTGGAACTGGTGACCGCCGTGCTGCCCGACGTCGACGCGCATGAACTGCGCGACCGGCTCAATTCGAAGAAGGGTTTTGTCTGGATCAAACGGCAGATCACCGCCAAGGAGCAGAACGAGATTTACCGGCTGGGCCTGCCGGGCATCGGCTTCTGGCCGGAAAACAAGCGCATCTATCCCAACGGAGCGCTGGGCGCGCATGTGATCGGCTTCGTCGATAAAGACAACATCGGCATCGCCGGCATGGAGAAATATCTGGACACGCAGGGTTTGACCGACCCGCATGTGCCGGGCTTCCAGGTCGACCCGGAAGCGCTGAAGCCGGTAAGGCTGTCGCTCGACCTCAAGGCCACGCAGGCTCTGCGCGACGAGTTGGTTCAGGGCCTGGAGAAATATCACGCCAAGGCGGCGGCGGGCGCGATCCTCGACGTCAACACCGGCGAGGTGGTCGCCTTGGAATCGCTGCCCGACTACGACCCCAACGATCCCCCCGACTTCACCAAGCCCGCCAATGTCGGCAAGATCAACCGCATCAACGTCGGCACTTATGAGATGGGCTCGACCTTCAAGGCGCTGACCATTGCGATGGCGCTCGATTCCGGCAAGGTGTCGCTGGGCAGCCACGTCGATGCGCGCGAGAGCCTGCGCTCCGGGCGCTTCACCATCCACGATTTCCACGCCACACATCGCGTGCTGAGCGTGCCGGAGGTGTTCACGCACTCGTCGAACATCGGCACGGCGCGCATGGCGCTGATGGTCGGCGTGCAAGGGCACCAGAATTTTCTGCGAAAAATGGGCCAACTCGATCGTTTGACGACAGAGCTTCCCGAAAACGCCAAGCCGCAGGTGCCGCATCACTGGGGCGAACTCAACACGATGACCATCGCTTTCGGGCAGGGTCTGAATGTCGCGCCGTTACAGGCGGTGATGGCGGTCGCCGCGCTGGCGAACGGCGGTCATCTGATGAAGCCGACGTTCCTGGTGCGCGACGAAGCCACCGCGATGGCGAATTCCGAGAAGGTTATCAGCGAACAAACGTCCGAATCCATGCGCTATCTGATGCGCTCGAACGCCACACATGGCTCGGCGGGTTTCGCCAATATCGAGGGATATTACGTCGGCGGCAAGACCGGCACGGCGCAGAAAATTGTGGGCCGGCGCTACTCCAATGACAAGGTGTTCAACACGTTCATGGCGATCACGCCCGCCGACAAGCCCAAATATCTGTATCTGGTGATTTACGACCAACCCGAAGCCGCGCCCGGCGACGGCGGCTATCACACGGCGGCCTACAATGCGGGCCGCGTCGCGGGTTCGTTGATCCGCCGCGTCGAGCCGCTGGAAGGCCATGCGCCGTTCCTTGCGCCGCCCGTGCATCCGTTCCCACTGATCGCGCGGCTCGGCTACGGCGGCGACGCCGACAGGGTCGGCAAGGAATGACGACGCTCGGCGAGTTGCTGAACCAGCCCGATCTCCCTGTCGAGATCACCGGGCTGGGGGCCGACAGCCGCAAGGCGGGGCCAGGCGACGCGTTCTTCGCGCTCGCGGGGGCGAAGGATGACGGGTTGAAGCATGTGGCGGACGCCGTGGCGCGCGGCGCGCGGGCGGTGATTGCGGAGCGGCGACCGGACGGACTGGGTTCGGCCACGTTCGTGCAGGTTGAGGACGCGCGGGCGGCCTTGTCGCACGCGGCCTCGCGGTTCTACCCGGAGCGGCCGCCAACCATCGTCGCCGTCACCGGGACCAGCGGCAAGACCTCTGTGGCGGCTTTCGTTCGCCAGATTTGGGAGACGCTGGGGCTGGAGGCGGCCTCGTTGGGGACCATCGGCATAGTCTCGCGTCCCCTGACCGTCTATGGCTCGCTGACGACGCCAGACCCGGTGACGTTGCATCAGACCTTGACGAAGCTGGCGCAGGCGGGCGTCACGCATCTGGCGATGGAGGCGTCGTCGCACGGCCTCGACCAGAAGCGGCTCGACGGCGTGACGCCTGCGGCGGCGGCGTTCACCAATCTGTCGCGCGATCACATGGATTACCATGCGAGCGAGGAGGACTATCTCAACGCCAAGCTGCGGTTGTTTCGCTATCTGCTGCCTGCGGGCGCGCCCGCCGTGATCGACGCCGACAGCGCCATAGCGCCGCGCGTGATCGCGGCGGCGCCAGGGCGTCCGTTCACGGTGGGCGTGGCGGGCCAGGCGATCCGTTTGGTCGACGCGCGCCGCGAGGGTTTTGCTACGCGGCTGAAGTTGATCTACGCGGGCGCGTCTTATGAGACGCTGTTGCCGCTGCCCGGCGATTTTCAGGTCTCGAACGCGCTTGTCGCGGCGGGGTTGTGCATCGCCACGGGCTCGCCGCCGGCCGCTGTGTTCGCCGCGCTGGCGCAACTGGAGGGCGCGCCGGGGCGGCTGGAGCGCATCGGTCAACAGGTGTTTGTTGACTACGCGCACAAGCCCGACGCGCTGGAGAAGGCCCTCGCTGCGCTGCGGCCTTTCGTCAGCGGCCGGTTGATCGTCGTATTGGGTTGCGGCGGCGACCGCGACCCCGGCAAGCGGCCGATGATGGGCGCCATCGCAACGAAGGGCGCCGACATCGTGATCGTCACAGACGACAACCCGCGTTCCGAGGAGCCGTCGAAGATCCGCGCCGCCATTCTCGCTGAAGCGCCGGGCGCGCGCGAGATCGGCGACCGGGCGGCGGCGATCCGCGAGGGCGTCGCCATGCTGCAACCGGGCGACGCCTTGATGATCGCCGGGAAAGGCCACGAAACCGGCCAGATTGTGGGCGACCGCACGCTGCCGTTCTGCGACGCCGACGAGGCGCGGGCGGCGCTGGAGACGCGCAAATGACCCGTCCACTTTGGACGCCCGAGGAACTGAGCGCGACGCTTGGCGCGCCGAATGTTGCGATGACGCAAGCCGCCAGCGGCGTCTCCATCGACACGCGCACGTTGAAGCCGGGCGATCTGTTCGTCGCCATCAAAGGCGATACGCATGACGGCCACGACCATGTCGCGCGCGCGTTGGCGGCGGGGGCGAGCGCCGCGCTGGTGGGGCGCGACGTCGGCGGCGGGCCGTTGTTCGTAGTTGACGATTCCCTGCGCGGCATGGAGCGGTTGGGCGTCGCCGCGCGCGCCCGCAGCGAGGCGCGCATTCTCGCGATCACCGGCTCCGTGGGCAAGACCAGCGCCAAGGAGATGGCGCTGACGGCGCTGTCGGCCGTCGGCCGGACGCACGCCTCGGCGGCGTCTTTCAACAACCATTGGGGCGTCCCGCTGACATTGACGCGGCTGCCCGCCGCCGCCGCCTACGGCGTGTTCGAGATCGGCATGAACCATGCGGGCGAGATCACGCCGCTGGTGGGATTCGTGCGCCCGCACGTGGCGTTAGTGACAACAATCGGGCCCGTGCATATCGAACATTTCGGGTCGCTGGAGGCCATCGCCGACGCCAAGGCGGAAATCTTCTCGGGGCTGGCGCCGGGCGGCGCGTCGGTGTTGAACCGCGATGCGCCGCAATACGGGCGGCTCGCCGCTGCGGCGCGTTTGCGCGGTCGCGTGGCGACCTTCGGCGCCAGCGCTGGCGGCGACGCGCGGCTGCTTGTTTGTGAGGCGGAGGGCGAGGGATCGCGCGTGGAGGCGGAGATCGCGGGCAGGCGCTTGGCCTTCCGGCTCGGCGCGCCGGGGCGGCATATGGCGGAAAACGCGGTCGGCGTGCTGCTCGCCTGTTATCTGCTGGGCGCACCGCTCGATATTTGCGCGCAAGCGCTTTCAGCCTTCGGTCCCGCCAAGGGCCGGGGCGAACGGTTCACGCTCACGGCGCCCGATGGCCCGTTCACTTTGATTGACGAGAGCTACAACGCCAATCCCGTCTCCATGCGCGCGGCGCTGGGTCTGCTGGGCGCAACCAAGCCGGGTCCGGGCGGGCGGCGGATCGCCGTGATGGGCGATATGCTGGAACTGGGCGCGGACGGCGCCGCGCTGCATGCGGCGCTCGCCGCCGATCTCGAAGCGCAGCGCGTCGATCTGCTGTTCGGCGCCGGGCCGCTGACGCGCGCGCTGTTTGACGCCGCGCCCGCTTTGCGGCAGGCCGCGCATGCCGAACGCGCCGAAGACTTGCGCGCTGCGCTGCTTGGCGCCCTGCGCGCGGGCGACGTGGTGATGATCAAGGGCTCGAACGGCTCCCGCATGGAGCCGCTCGCCAGCGCCTTGCGCGAACATTTTGCGCCCGCTTCGGGCAGGGGCGTTTGACATGCTGACGTGGCTTAGCGAATTCAACCATGTCTCGGGCCTGTTCAACCTATTCCGCTATCTGACGTTCCGCACGTTGGGCGCCGCCTCGACCGGCCTCTTTCTGGTGTTCTTCTTCGGCCCCCGCATCATCTCGGCGCTGCGGCTCAAGCAGGGCAAAGGCCAGCCGATCCGCGCCGACGGGCCAGCCTCGCATCTGTTAACCAAGAAGGGCACGCCCACCATGGGCGGGTTGATGATCCTGTTTGGGCTGTTCGCCTCCTCGTTGCTGTGGGGGCGGTTGACGAGCCCCTATGTGTGGATCGTGCTCTTCGTCACCGTTGGATTCGCCGCCATCGGCTTTTATGACGATTATCTCAAGGTGACCAAACAATCGCATCTGGGCTTCTCTGGCCGCGCCCGGTTGGCGGGCGAGTTCGCCATCGCGGCGATCGCCTGCTACGCGATGAAAGTCGTGGGCGGGGTGGCGGCGACGTCGCTGGCGCTGCCGTTCTTCAACGGCTACGTCGTCGATCTGGGCTGGCTCTTTCTGCTGTTTGGCCCCTTCGTCATTGTCGCTTTCGGCAATGCGGTGAACCTGACCGACGGTCTGGACGGCCTCGCCATCGTACCGGTGATGATCGCCACCGGCACGCTCGGCCTCATCTCCTATTTCGCAGGCAACCTGATCTATTCGCATTATCTGCTGATCAACCACATTCCCAACGCCGGCGAGATCATCGTAGTGTGCGGCGCGCTGATCGGCGCCGGGCTTGGTTTCCTGTGGTTTAACGCGCCGCCGGCGCAGATCTTCATGGGCGACACCGGCTCGCTGGCGCTCGGCGGGCTGCTGGGAACCATCGCCGTCATCATCAAGCACGAAGTCGTGCTGGCCATCGTCGGCGGCCTGTTCGTCATGGAGGCGCTGAGCGTGGTTGTGCAGGTCGGCTCGTTCAAGATGACCGGCAAGCGCGTGTTCCGCATGGCGCCGATCCATCATCATTTCGAGCAATTGGGTTGGTCGGAGCCGCAGATCGTCATGCGCTTCTGGATCGTCGCCTTCGTGCTGGCGATGATCGGCCTCGCCACGCTGAAGCTGCGATGACCCCCGTCTCCACTTTTGCAGGGCGCCGCGTCGCGCTGTTCGGCCTTGGCGGTTCGGGGTTGGCGACGGCGCGCGCGCTGATCGCGGGCGGGGCGGAGGTCGCCGCGTGGGACGACGGCGAGGCGAGCCGGGCGAAGGCGGATTTCGCGCTGACCGATCTCGCCCAGGCCGATTGGTCGGGCTTTACTTCGCTGATCCTGTCGCCGGGCGTGCCGCTCACCCATCCCAGGCCGCATTGGACGGTCGAGCGCGCCAAAGCGGCGGGCGTCGAAGTGATTGGCGACATCGAGTTGTTTGCGCGCGAGCGTGCGGCGCGGGCGCCGGATGCGCCGCTGATCGCGATCACCGGAACCAACGGCAAGTCGACGACGACGGCGCTGATCGCCCATATCCTGCGCGAGGCCGGGCGCGACGTGCAGCTAGGCGGCAATATCGGCGTTCCGGCGCTCGACCTCGCGCCGCCGGCGCCCGGCCGCGTGCATGTGCTGGAATGTTCGACCTTCCAGATCGATCTGGCGCCGTCGCTGAACCCAAGCGTCGGCCTGCTCATCAATCTGACGCCCGACCATCTTGATCGCCACGGCACGATGGAGAATTACGCCGCCATCAAGGAGCGGCTAGTCGCGGCGTCCGACAGGGCGCTGGTCGGGCTCGACGACGATTATTGCCGCGCCATCGCCGCTCGACTCGTCAACCCGGTCGGCGTCTCGGCGGCGCGGTCGCCGGGAGCGGATGTGTTTATCGACGATCATAGGCTCTACGTTAGAAGTCAGGCGGGGCCGTTGATTGATCTTCGCATCGCGCCTGCGTTGCGGGGCGCGCACAACGGGCAAAACGCCGCCTTCGCCTTCGCGGCGGCGCGGGCGCTGGGTGTCGACCTTGCAACTATCGCCAAGGGTCTTGCGAGCTTTCCCGGCCTGGCGCATCGCATGGAGCAGGTCGCGAAATTCGGCGCCGTTCTGTTCGTCAACGATTCGAAGGCCACCAACGCCGACGCGGCTGAGAAGGCGCTGCTTTCGTTTCACGACATTTTTTGGATCGTGGGCGGAAAGGCCAAAGAGGGCGGCATCGAGCCGCTGCGCCCCTTATTTGATCGCGTCGCCAAAGCCTATCTGATCGGCGCTTCGAGCGACGCCTTCGCCGCGACGTTGCAGGACGTGGCGCACGAAAATTGCGGCACGCTCGACAAGGCCGTCGCCGCCGCTGCGCGCGATGCGGCCGCCAGTGGGGCGCCGGAGCCGGTCGTGCTGCTGGCGCCGGCTTGCGCGTCGTACGATCAATTCGTCAATTTCGAAGTGCGTGGCGACGCCTTTCGCGCACTCGTCAACAAGCTCAAGGGGGCCTGACATGGTCGCACGCACCGAACGCGGACCCGTCGCCGACTGGATGCGCACCGTCGATCCTTGGTTGCTCAGCGCCTTCGGCGCGCTGATGCTGATCGGCGTCGTCATGGCCTTCGCCGCCAGCCCGGCGGTCGCCGAGCGCATCGGGCTCGACACGTTCCATTTCGTCAACCGGCAGACGCTGCTGATGATCCCGTCCGCTGCGATGCTCGCGGCGACTTCGTTTCTCACGCCGCGCCATGCGCGGCGCGCCGCGCTGGTGCTTTACGCAGTCTCGCTGGGCCTCATCATACTGGCGTTGTTTTATGGCGCGGAAGTCAAAGGCTCGCGGCGCTGGATC
>Ga0209698_10001764_pt1 | contig 24938 bp, 22 predicted proteins | sample LitLauG_LLR_2012_FD_187203 | JGI IMG/M metagenome (GOLD analysis project Ga0209698, IMG submission 187203) | Freshwater sediment microbial communities from Pennsylvania, USA - Little Laurel Run_MetaG_LLR_2012 (SPAdes) (version 2) | ecosystem: Environmental > Aquatic > Freshwater > Creek >... | reverse complement strand
CTGGAGAGACGGAGCCATCATCGATCTCGGCAACCTGGCCGGCGATATCTGCAGTGGGGCGAATTCAATTAATTCGTCGGGTGAAATCGTAGGGTTCGGTTCGGCAGACTGCAATAACGAGGACCACGCCTTCTTGTCGGAGAACGGCGGCCCCTTGGTTGACTTGCAGACTCTGGTTCCTCCTGGTACTGGCGTGACACTGACAAATGCCCTCTTCATCAACGACCGGGGCGAGATCGCCGCGCGCGATGTGTTCGGAGACGCAATCTTGCTGATTCCGTGCGATGAAAATCATCCCGGCGTTGAGGGCTGCGACTACAGCATGGTGGATGCGGCGACGACGGCCACGCAGAGTGCGGCGCGTCCCTACGTACCCAGCACAACGCAAAATCTGTCACGGTCGCGGTGGAGCAATCGGTTCCACATGCGCGGCCTGCCATCGGCGAGCAGATAGATTTCGAAGGGGCAACGCTGAAAACACCAAGGAGAAAAACATGAATTCCAAAACATGGACGCGCATCATCGCTCTGACTCTGTTCGCCGCGCTGGCGTTGCCTCTGCAACTGGCGGCGCAGAACAATGCCAAACACACCCACCAATACCATCACTACCAGTTAATTGACGCAGGCACCTTCGGCGGGCCCGTGAGCGCACTGCAGAATCCAAACCTGCCTCGCGCCGGGGTTCTAAACAATCGCGGCACGCTCGTTGGTTGGGCGAACACTCCCGGATCGGACTCCCCATACTGCGGCTTCGGCAATTGCTACGCTGGTGACGCGTTCCAGCTACAGGATGGTGTGACCACCGATCTGGGCCGGCTGTCCGGCGGCTTCGACAGTCAGGCCAATTGGATCAGTGAAAATGGACTGATCGCCGGCCTCGGCGACAACGGCGTCCAGGATCCACTGGCAGGGTTCCTGATTCCGTATCTGCATGGGCTTCTTTGGGACCACGGGATCATGACCGATCTGGGAACCTTGCCCGAGGGCGGAAACCTGGTCTTTCCGATTGGGGTGAACAATCGCGGCGAGGTCGTCGGACTTGCTCAGAACACGGTTCCCGATCCTAACTCCATGTTTCCCCCGTACCCGACTCAAACCCGGGCGTTCTACTGGAAAGACGGAGTGATGCAGGACTTGGGCACTCTAGGCACAGGCACCGATGCCACAGCGGCCCTAATCAACGAACGGGGGCAAGTCGCCGGATGGTCGTACACCAATTCGACACCAAGCGCGATTTGCGCCGGCTTTCCGTTCCTTTTTCCCTTAACCACAAGTTCCTTCATCTGGGACAAGCACCATGGCATGCACGACATCGGCGGCCTGGGAGGCACCTGTACGATTGCCCAGGATTTGAACAACCGGGGCCAGATCGTCGGCAACTCCGCGCTGACGGGAGATACTTTGCTTCACCCCTTCGTGTGGGATTCTGCCACCGGGATGACCGATTTGGGAACGGCCAGCGGAAATTACGGGGAAGCAAGGGCGATCAACGATCACGGAGATGTTGTCGGCCAGGTCTGCGACGCCGCCTACACTAGCTGCCCCGCCGCGCTGTGGCGGAAGGCAGGCGGAAAGTGGCGGCTGACTACCCTCGGGACAATCGTAGCCGGCGGCTGTGCCAAAAGCACGTCCGTCAACGCGTCCGCGCAAGTAGTAGGTACGGATTGGTGCGCCGGACTCGCCGGAGGACTCCCGTTCCTGTCGGAGGATGGCGGCCCCGTGGTTGACTTGAATACTCTTGTTCCCCCCAACTCCGGCATTCAGCTGGTTGAAGGGGTTCAAATCAACGACCGTGGAGAGATCGCCGTGCAAGGTCCGGACGCCAATGGCAACGAGCATGCCGTTCTGCTGATTCCCTGCGACCAGAATCATCCCGGCGTCGAGGGTTGCGACTACAGCATGGTGGATGCGGCCTCGGCTGCCGCACAAAGCGCGGCGCGTCCCTATGTACCGAGCACAACGCGAAATCTGTCACGGTCGCGTGGGAGCAATCGGTTACACATGCGCGGCCTGCCATTGGCGAGCAAATAGTTAAAAGGGGCAACGCCAAGAACCAATATCAATAAGGAGAAGAACATGAATTCCAAAACACGGACGCGCATGATCGCTCTGACTCTGTTCGCCGCACTGGTGTTGCCTCTGCAACTGGCCGCGCAGAGTACGGCCAAGCAACATCACCAGCACCAATACCACCACTACCAAGTCATTGCCCCGGGCACGCTCGGCGGGCCGGGGAACGCACTGATCGCCCCCTTCTTCCCCCGCACCGGAGTTTTGAACAATCAAGGCACACTCGTCGGATGGGCGTTGACGTCCGCGCCGGACCCATACTGTGGCAACGGGCCACCTTGCGATGCCAATGACGCTTTCCAGTTGCAGGATGGTGTGACCACCGATCTGGGCCGGCTGCCCGGCGGCTTCAACAGCCAGAGCCAATGGATCAGTGAAAACGGGTTGATTGTGGGAGGCGGCGACAACGGCCAACCTGATCCTCTGCCGCCGTTCCCGCTGCCGCAGTTGCATGGGATTCTTTGGGCGCATGGAGGCATGACCGATCTGGGAACCTTGCCGGAAGGTGGATACTTTAGCTCTCCGCTGGGCGTCAACAATCGCGGCGAGGTCGTCGGATTTGCTCAGAACGCGGTTCCCGATCCTAACTCCTTTGGGTTTCCCGGGTATGGGACGCAAACGCGGGCGTTCTACTGGAAAAACGGAGTGATGCAGGACCTGGGCACTCTCGGCACCGGCACCGATGCCGCCGCGGCCCTGATCAACCAGCGCGGACAAGTTGTGGGGTGGTCCTACACCAATTCAACGCCAAGCGCTATTTGCGCCGGCGCCGGTTTTGGCTACGGTTTCTCCCTGACCACCAGTTCATTTCTCTGGGACCAAAAGAATGGCATGCGCGACATCGGCGGCTTGGGCGGTTCCTGTACCATCGCCACCGATCTCAACAACCGGGGTCAGATCGTCGGCCTGTCGGCCCTGCCGGGAGACCTGGTGATGCATCCGTTTGTTTGGGATGCCGCGACGGGGATGACCGACTTGCTCGGCGCGTCCTCTGGACTCACTAACCCTTTCTTTGCGCTCACGATCAACGAACTCGGAGTCGTAGCTGGCTCCGCGGTCGACTCAGCTTTTAACTTTTACCCCTTCGTTTGGCGGAAGGTTGGAAATAAGTGGAAGCAAACCGACCTCGGAGTTAGCTCAGTGCCCACTTCGATCAACGCGTCCGGGCAAGTTGTTGGCTATGGCAGCATTTCGTTCTTGTGGGAGGATGGCGGCCCGGCGGTAGATCTGAGCACTCTGATGCCTCCTAATACTTCGCTGATTGAGGTCAATCAAATCAACGACCGCGGAGAGATCGTTACCCAGGGCACTGACGCGAATGGCAACCACAGCGCCTTTCTGCTAATCCCGTGCGACGAGAAGCATCCCGGCGTCGAGGGGTGCGACTACAGCCTGGTGGAGGCGAGTGACGTTGCGTCTCGCCCGAGCCCGGCGGTCAGCGGCGCGGCCGGCCGCAACATGCCTCAATCACTCATACGCCAGACGAATCGTTATCGCATTCCCGGCTTCGGAGGCTCGCCACGGAATTAGTTATCGCTTGCGACTGACCTTAGGCCGGAGGGAGTGATCCGCTCCGGCTTATTTTTCGATAGTTGTTGTTACACGAACTGAGAATTTCGCGTCCATTGGGCTAGGGCAAGCCGTTTGTTCCCGCCGCACCTTCGCCGAGACACCGCAAACTTAGCTTTATTCGGGGCTAAATCGTGAAGTGATCTGGCCAAAGCGCTTTGGAATCAGCGGGCCTGATTTGATTGTGGCGGGTTCGACTCCCGCCGCCTCCACCACTTCCGTCTGTGTAATTCCACTTGCCCCTTGAAGCCTCTCTTTACACCAGAGCTAAAGACCAATCCAATCCGCACGGATCAACGCTAAGGAACCCAGCGAGACGACGAGCCATAGCAGGAAGCCCTGCATGAGAGGACGGATTCCCACTTGTCGCAACGTCTCCCGTGTAAGCGCGGTCCCGATCAGATACAACGTTACGATCAGCCCTGCTCTTCCTAAATGATTCGCCACTGAAAAGGCGGAATGGAGAGCGGGCAAGAACGAGTTGGCGAAGGCCGCGCAACAAAAGAAGAGGATGAACCATGGCCACTGCACGGCAGTTTTGCTCCGTCTCACAACGGCTGTGATGGCCGAGACTGGAACAATCCACAGGGCGCGAGTGAGTTTCACTGTGGTTCCTACCGCCAGCGCGACGGACCCGTACCTGGCCGTGGCGCCGACCACCGAACTGGTATCGTGTATGGCCAAGGCCGACCACAAACCGAACTGGGTTTGGTTAAGGTGAAGCCGCCATCCGAGCAACGGGAACACCATCAACGCCGCGGAGTTCAAAACAAATACGGTTCCAAGGGAAACTGCCATTTCGTCTTCGCTGGCATTGGTGATCGGCCCGAGTGCTGCGATCGCGCTGCCGCCGCAAATCGCTGTGCCCGTGCTGATCAGGAATGACGGCGTGCGATTTACCCCCAGCAAGCGTCCGATGGCTAGTCCTAGCGCCAGCACCAGAGCGATGGTCAGAGCCGTATAGAGAAATCCGGACCGGCCAACCCGCACTACCTCCGTCAGGTTCATGCCGAAGCCGAGCCCGACCACCGATGCCTGCAGCAGCCAGCGCGAAAGCCGCTTGGCGGCGGCTTGATGCGGATTCACGAAGGCCAATCCGAAGGCCAGGCCAGCACCCAACGCCAAGGGCGGCGACAGGACGCCTGAGGCCGCCACCACCAAACCGGCGAAGAAGGCACCCTCGCCGAGAGTCGAGGCCAAGGTTCGGGTTCCAGCGGGACTCTGAGAAGCGCTCATTTCAGACCGCTCGGTTTGTGATTCGGAGTTCGATCAGGATTCGCCAGGCCAGGGAAAGGATTTGGCTGCCCCCCAGGGATTCGAACCCCGATAGCCTGCTCCAGAGGCAGGTGTCCTAGCCGTTGAACGAGGGGGCAGCGGGTTGGGCCGCTACGGAAACAGATTTTCTGCCCGACTGTCTCGATTCTATGGGTCGACGACGGCTTGGTCAACAATCTGCCCGACCTGGAGGTAACTCCACTCTTCGTCCGCCTCGCCGGACGGGAGGGACGCCCGTCCCTCCACTCATCACGGGGACACCGCACTCGCGTTACAATCACGTCCAAGCAGAGGACATTTTCTTATGGTTACCGCCGGCAGCATTCAGATGGAGACCGACTACTCAGAAATCGCTCGACGTCCGCTCGAAACCGAACAATGCGCTCTCATCGTCGTAGACATTCAGGAAAAGCTGCTGCCGCCGATCTGGCAGAAAGAGCAGTTCATCCGGAACTCGCAGTTACTGATCCGGCTGGCGGCAATTTTGAAGATTCCCGCTATCGTGACCACGCAGTACGCCAAGGGTCTGGGCAACACCGTGCCGGAAATCGCCGCCCTGCTGCCGGAAAGTCAACCGATCGACAAGTTGATGTTTTCCTGCTTTGGCAGCGAAGTGTTCTGCTCATTGCTGAAACGCCTTCCCGGGCAACGGACGACCATCCTGCTCTGTGGAATGGAGGCGCACATTTGTGTGATGCAAACCGCGCTGGCCGCCTTGCGGGAAGGTTACCTGGTGCACGTGGCATCGGACGCCGTCAGTTCGCGCACGGAATCGAACTGGCGGATCGGACTGGACCGGATGCGCGCGGCGGGAGCGGTCCTCTCCTCGGCAGAAATGATGATGTACGAACTACTGCGCTCGTCGGGTTCGCCAGCGTTCAAAGAGTTGCTGCCTTATCTGAAGGGCTGATCTTTCAGGGGGCCAGCGGCTAGGCTTCGCCTGTGCCTTCTTCTTTCTGCTTCACCCGCACCACTGTGAGCTTCGAGAAACCCTCCTCAAACGTGGGAGGCCTCAGCTTGGCCGCCATCTTGCGCATGACGTCTTCGGAAACCACGCGGCTCCGACGGTGGTGGCGCTCCATGCACACCTCCAAGGGGACGTCGAAGAATACGCCTTGCACGTCGTAACCGTAGTCTTTGGCGAGCTTGATCCAGCTCTGGCGGTCGTGGGGCGTGAGATTGGTCGCGTCCACGTAGCTCATGGGGCGGCGGGCGATCAGCCGCGCTTTGAGCATGGAACGCAGGTTCGAGAACACCAGATCCTGAAAGCGCTGCTCCTCGGCATCGTCAAACAAAAGCTCCCGCAGCAGATCGCTCGATAGAGGACGGATGTTATGCCGCTTGAACCAGGAACTCTTGCCCGATCCGGGCAGACCGATCGCCAGGACTACCGTTCCCTTGTTGGCCCGCGCGGGCGCGGCCACCTCGGCTACAGGCTGCGTCACCGGCGCCAGTTCTGGCGCAGTCGGTTCAACTTCCGCTGCCGCCGAAGCAGCAACCGGCCGCGAGCGCGACCGCCCTCCGCGTCCACGGCGACGACGAGAAGTCCGCGGCTTGGGCTGAGCTTCCGTGCTGCCTGCGGAGGGTGCGGGTACAGAGTCCGGTTCTGGTTGCGGCTCAGGCTCAACCACCGGTGCACCGGCCGACTCGGACGGTTCGCTGTAAAAATCGGGCTGCAGGGGTGTCGGTGACTTCACCTGCTCCCGTGTACCGGCTTCTCCACTCTTCTTGCGGCGATCCATGCGATCGCGCATCCATTTACGCATATAGCGCTTGTAGCACAACGGAGTGTCCGGTAGCAATCTCGGTCCCGTGGCAGCCAGGGTACGTTCGCGTCGATTGGGCCTCGATACTCGATTTACAATAATGTTCCAAGGTGAATTCATGAATCCAAACCATCCCGTGACCGCTCCGGCTGCCGCCGGGCAGCTTCCCGCTGTCCCGTTGACGATTGAGGGCTACGCCTGCCTGCACCAGATGATGCGCGTCCGCTGGAGCGCATGGCGCGCGCTGGATGAACCGAGGCGACGCCAGATCAGCGCCGAAGCAGCGCAGTTGCTCGCCGAGATGGAGGCGAGATCCGGTGGACAATCGGCGCTCTTCTCGCTTCTGGGACACAAGGGCGACCTGATGCTGGTTCACTTCCGCGATAGTTTTGATGAGTTGAACCAGGTCGAGCTCGCGCTCGCGCGCCTGCCGTTGAGCGACTATCTTGAGCCCACCACGTCGTATTTGTCGGTCATCGAGCTGGGCCTCTATGAGTCCACGCTGAAAACCTACAAATCACTCGCCGAGCAAGGCATCGAACCGCATTCCGAGGAATGGAACAAAGCGATCCAGGAAACGATTGCGCGCCAGAAGGAAGCGATGAAATCGCGGCTGTTCCCGGCCATGCCGAAGCATCGCTACATTTGTTTTTATCCCATGGATCGCAAGCGCGGCGAGGACAAGAACTGGTACACGCTTCCCATGGATGAGCGCCAGCGGCAGATGAACGAGCACGGCATGGTCGGACGCCGGTACGCAGGCGAGGTCAAGCAGATCATCACCGGCTCCATCGGCTTCGATGACTGGGAGTGGGGCGTGGACCTGTTTGCGGACGATCCCATCGTTTTCAAGAAGCTGATCTACGAAATGCGCTTCGATGAGGTCAGCGCCGTCTATGCGCTGTTCGGCACGTTCTACGTCGGCCTGCGTTGCTCCGCCAGCAGCCTGCACGATTTGCTGGAAGGAAACTTGCCTCCGCACCAGGGGTGACGGAGCTCTCAGCTGTCAGCTCTCAGCTCTTAGCTGTCAGTTGACGTCCCCGCTATCGACGCTGGCGAGAGAGCATGATTTAGCTGCCGTCCGCGAAACGCTTTAGCTGATGGCTGATGGCGGCTACTTCGACTTGCGCTTCGCACGCTGCGCGGAAAATCTGTGTTCATGCCTGGCCATATCCACGCGCGCACCGCGAAACGTGACGCCTTCCATGCGCAAGCGAAACTTCTGTTCGGCGCCGTTTTCTCCGGACAGCTTGATGGCTCCGCCGGCGCCCACTACGCGATGCCAGGGTAGTCCGGGAACCTGGTTCAGAACCCGCACGACCTGGCGCGCTGCCCCCTGCCACCCGGCAGCAGCAGCCAGCGCTCCGTAGCTGGAGACTGTGCCGCGCGGCAGGCTGCGAATGCAGTGGATGATGCGCTCCCGCTTCTGTTGCATTCCGGATGGCGATGGCCGCTTCATTGTCCCTTCATAATAATGTGGCCTCCCGAAGGCCACGGTACATACAAATTTTTACAAAGCGATGCAAACCGTCGTCTATGATGTGTGCATCCTAGAATGTTGCTTGCCTGAACGCTCATCCGGAGAAAACCATGTTTCGCATGTTGAGAACCGTACCTTTCGCGCTTGCGCTCGCAGCGGTCAGTATCTTCGCCGCCTGCGGTGGATCGGGTGGTACCAAGTTTCGCCTGGTCAACGCGATTCCTGACTCTCCTCCGCAGACGATCGACGTTCTCATCGACGCGAAGACCGTTGTAACTGCGGTAGCGTTTGCCACGCCCCCCAGCGGCTATACCGGCGTGGCTTCCGGCACTCGCAGATTAGAATTGCGCCCCACCGGACAAACTAACGACTGGGTCAACAGCAACGTCTCTTTCGGCAGCGGCAACTACACGATTGTGGCGACGGGATACTTCAGCAGCAACACGATCGCGGCGCCGCTGTTTACTGACACCAGCACGGCGCCCACCTCCGGCAATGCGGAACTGCGCATTATTCAGGCGTCACCGGAAGGCCTCGGCAGCGCTCAGAATCAAGCCGTGGACATTTACCTGACGTCACCGGGTGGGGGTCTCGGCCCCAGCCCCGACATTGCGAATGTCGCCTACCAAACCGCCAGCGCGTACAAGACTTTTCCGGCGGGAACCTATGACATCCTCCTGACCCCGGCGGGAATTCAAGCCATCAACATTACGATCCCAAACGCCTCTTTCAGCTCGGGAAAGAACTACACGTACGTCCTGGTGGACGTGAGCGGCGGGGGAGCGATGGCGAGCAGTCCCGTGGTGTTGAATGACAACTAGTCAGAATTGGTTGCGGGATCCGGCACCTGGAACCGGCTCGCGCGGCTAGGCAGCGTCTCTCTTGAATGACTGCGCTGCCAGCTGTTCGGTTTCGAACACTTCGAAAATGCTGACCAGCTTGGTGAGCTGAAGGAGGTCCACGACGCGCTGAGTCAGGCGCGCGAGTTTCAAGGCGCCGCTGGCATTGCGGGCCGTTGTATAGAGCGAAACCAGAGTACCCAGGCCGCCGCTATCGATGTAGTTGACTTCGGCCAGATTGAGCACCAGCCTCGGGCTTTGCGTCAGCAGTTTTTTGACTGTGTCGCGCAGAGTTGCCGACTCCTCGCCGAACACGATCCGGCCGCTGCAATCCACTACCATCACGCCCTCCACGGACCGCGTGCTCATTCGCAGCTGCATCAATGCCTCCACTCGGAAAAACCAAGGTAGAAGCCTACCCCGACGCAACCTGCCTTGCAAGCGCTTCCGCAGCCAAGAGGCGGGCTTCTCGAAAACCCCCTGCGCGAAATCGAGGGGTCCAGCGGGGCGGGGACGCCCGGCTCTCCACAAGCAATCTCGTTCTGCCCGGCTGAGCAAATCGCCTCTTCCCAAGCCTGTATAATCAGAATCTCGCATGAGCTACCAGGTCCTGGCCCGCAAGTACCGTCCTCAGAAATTTTCCGATGTGATCGGCCAGGAGCACGTCACACGCACGCTCACCAATGCCATCGAGCAGGAGCGCATTGCGCACGGCTACATCTTCAGCGGGCACCGCGGGATCGGCAAAACTACGGTGGCGCGCATCCTGGCGATGGCGCTGAATTGCCGCTCATCGGAGAAGCCGGTGGCCGAGCCCTGCGGGGTGTGCGATTCCTGCACCGAGATCCGGGCCGGCAATTCGGTTGACGTGATCGAAATCGACGCGGCCACCAACCGCGGTATCGACGAGATTCGCGAACTGCGCGAAGCCGCCCGCTACCGTCCCGCGCGCGACCGCTTCAAGATTTACATCCTCGATGAGGCCCACCAGATCACCGACGCCGCCTTCAATGCGCTGCTCAAAACCCTGGAGGAACCGCCCGGCCACGTGATTTTCATGCTGGCCACCACGCAACCAGAGGACATCCCGCACACCATCCGCTCGCGCTGCCAGCACTTCAGTTTTCGAGCCGTCAAGTTTGAAGACATCATGGGCCAGTTGCGCGACCTGGTCGGCAGGGAGAAACTCTCGGCCGACGAAGACGCGCTGGCGCTGCTCGCCGAAGCGGGCGACGGCTCCATGCGCGACGCTTTGTCTATTCTCGACCAGGCCATCGCCTCCACGCCCGATCGCCTGACCTTCGAATCGGTCCGGGCACTGATCGGCGCGGCCCCCGCAGGCGTGCTCGAGAGTGTGATGCAGGCGGTCGCAGAAAGTTCGAGCGAGACGGTTCTGCGTCTAGTCGATGAACTGATCAGCGAAGGACACAGTCCCACTCACTTTGCGCGCCAACTGGTCCGCTTCCTGCGCAATGCTACGGTCGCGAAAATCGCCGGCAAAGATTCTGCCTTGCTGCAGATTTCCTCCGATGAGCGCGCTCGCGTTGCCCGGATTGCTGAGCTGTTCAGCGAAGAAGACTTAGCGCGACATCTGCAAATCATGCTGCGCACCCACGGCGAACTGGGCTATCGTCAGGAACAACGCTTTCACCTGGAACTCGGGCTGTTGAAGATGGCCCACGCGCAGCGCCTGCTGCCGATCGAACAATTGCTGAGCGAAGCCTCCGTGCCTGCCTCAGCACAGCGAACCACTGCACGACCGGTTCTGGCATCGTCCTCCGAGGTGCGCCGATTGGAGTCGCCGGCCCCGGCCCGATCAAATTTTGTGTCACCCTTCGCTGCCGACTCTGCCCGCAAGAACACGCCCAAAGCGGAATTGTCGACCGATGCGGCGGCTGCCCATCCGACAATCTCAGCCGCAACCACCAACGTCGTTATCATGGGCTCGGCAGTGCCGGCCGAAACTGCACCTGAACCGGAGGCGCCGGCGAGCTCTACAAGTACCGCCGCGGCTCTGCGCGACTGTATTCTTTCCGCTTTAAGTCAGCAGCCAGCGCTTGTTTCCATGCTGGAAGCCGCCGAGTGGTCGCTCGAAGGCAACTCGCTGGTCGCCAAAGTGGCAGCCTCGAACAAAATGATTGAAATGTCGTTCACCGCTGAAGCGCACCGGATCGCCTCCGCAGCGGCCAGCGGCTTGGCCGACCGACCCATCCGCGTGCAGGTGCAGCCGGGTGGCACGCCGCAAACTGGTTCCCCGGCGCGCCGCCCATCCTCGAATGGAAGTGCACGCAGCCGCGCCGAGCAAGACCCGGTGGTTCGCCGAATGCAGGAAAAATTCGGAGCCGAGATTCGAACTGTGATCGACTACAGAGAGAAAGGATGATGCAAATTGGTAATTGTTGATTTGTAATTTGTAATTGAATAACCCCGCTGTGTGTGGTGGAAGCTTCCAATTACCATTTACAAATTACCAATTACAAATTTCCCTATGCCTGGATTCAACCTGCAAGACCTGATGTCGCAAGCCAAGCAGCACTATGAAACGCTGCAGAAGAAGATGCAGGAGACCGTCGTCGAAGCGTCCGCCGGCGGGGGCACGGTTACGGTGAAGATGGATGGCCGCAAGCAAGTGCTCGCCATCCACATCGACCCTGAGGCTGTGAAGGCCGGCGACGTCGAAATGCTGCAGGACCTCGTGATGGCCGCGATGAACGAAGCCAGCCGCAAGGTGGATCAGGAAATGCAGGCCGGCATGGGCGGAATGCTCGGAGGCCTCGGTCTCGGCGGATTCTAGTGCCAACACACGGAGCAGCATGAAGAACAATTTCCTTGTCGGAGCCATCGCCATTCTGTGCCTGTGTTTTCCTTCATCCTCACAAACCCAGACGCCAGTCCCCGGCACAGTGCAAAAGGAGGCAGCAGTGGCCCATGCCCGTGGCCCGTTCGAAGTGAAGCTCACGCCTCAGCCGTTCGACGACAAAGGGGAAGACGCGCTCCTCGGCAGGATGACTCTCGACAAACAATTCCACGGCGATCTCGAGGCCACCAGCCGTGGGGTGATGCTGAGCGCCGGCACCAGTGTGAAGGGTTCGGGCGGCTACGTCGCCATCGAACGAGTCACCGGCACTCTCCATGGCCGCAGCGGAACTTTCGTGCTTCAGCATAGCGGCACCATGGAACACGGCACGCCGCATCTGACGATCACGGTTGTGCCCGACTCCGGCACCGGTCAACTAGTAGGCCTTACAGGACAAATGAACATCAACATGGCGGACGGAAAGCACTCGTACGATTTCGAGTACGCTCTCCCGGAACCGAACTGAGAACCAGGAACTGAGAACTGACGTCTATGTCCAAGTTTGCCGAGCCCATGACCCGGCTCATCGACGAACTCAAGAAGTTGCCTGGCGTAGGCAGCAAAAGCGCACAGCGCCTCGCGTTTCACATTCTGCGATCGAGCGAGGACGACGCCGAAGCCCTCGCGGCGGCCGTGCGCGACGTCAAGGACAAGCTGCGGCTGTGCTCAACCTGCAACAACATCACCGACGTGGACCCGTGTGTGTACTGCAGCAGCCCCACTCGCAATCAAAAGCTCGTCTGCGTAGTCGAAGAACCCACCAACATCGCCGCCGTAGAAAAGACTCGCCACTTCAACGGTGTCTACCACGTATTGCACGGCTCGCTTTCTCCACTCCACGGCATCGGTCCCGAGCAGTTGCGCATTGGCAACCTGATCAGCCGCGTCGCCGGCGGACAGATTGAAGAAGTCATCCTCGCCACTAATCCAACGGTGGAAGGTGAAGCCACCGCCACGTACCTGGCCCAGCAGCTCAAACGACAGGGACTCCGCGTCACTCGCATCGCCATGGGTATGCCCGTCGGCAGCGATATCGAATACACCGACGAAGTCACCATGCTCAAAGCCATGGAAGGCCGAAGAGAGATTTAGGTCACAGGACTTGTCCACGGTGCCGAAGCTCACAGAATCGTCGAGGAACCTGAGATGCCAAGATGCACTTGTGCTGTTCCTAGATGGAGCGGCGGAGGACGTGGTGATGATCCAGCTTCAGGAGGTTTTCCGGTTCATGTGGCACCCTGCCTCGGTGGGGCTGATCTTGCCACAAGACAGAGCCATGGTTTCGAAGACACGTTCGTACTTGAACGAAGGTTTCTGATACGGCCTTCTCACGGGGCGCGTGGAATCGGGAGTCTTATCGGTTGTCTCTTTGCTCATGGTTGCAACCTAGCTCCGTTCCATCGCCGGACATCGCAAATATCTGTTCGAATCGTGATGGAGCCACTTCTGCATAGCCTTCTCGGCCTCAGTTCAGTCCTGATTGTGTCAACTTGACAGCACATCCAACGCCCGTCACTGAATTGCAGGTGGCTCCCGTGACAGCATTGCCTGTATAGGAGAAGTAAATGCTGGAAGCCTGCGGATAGAGCGTCGTGTCGGCTATGTTATCCACGACAATGCCACTCGTGCCTGCCGCATTAATCGTGCCGTCTCCGACGCTCGTGTAGGTTGGTCCCGCCGGTGTCCGGAATCCGGTCAGGTAGGCCCCGTTCGCCGCAGGGGGCCAGGTCGCACCCAGATTGGTAAGGTTCAGGGCAAGGACACAACCAGCAGCCCCACTTGCACACGCACTCCCGGTCGGCACCGACGAATTATTTCCCACACTAAAGAAAATCCATTCCGTGCTGGCTGCCGTGTTGTTGATTTCGGTTATGGGAGAGCAATCCTCACCGCTGGTACTCGCGAGTTCAAGAGAACCGGTGTCCGCGCTCGAATTCATCACGCTGATACCAGCGTTGGTGCCAGTTCCAGCCGTGAAGCCAATGCGAAACAGGTTCGGGTGGTCTCTGAACCCGGTGCTCTGAGCGCACACGTAAAGCTTCCCGGCGCCGCTACCTGAGGTGGCACTATAGTAGGCGTTGTCGAACGTTCCCGCATGCATGTTGGCAACACCCGAGGAACCACTGTTCGGGAACGTAACGTTGGCGATTGCCGCCAGGGCTGTGTTTGTCTGTAGCACTTCCGCAACATTGTTGCTGGCGCCGGTTTGACCATCAAACACGAACACCGTTCCATTCGAACTGTCGACCATGGGCGCGTCGACAAGAGTACCGCCCAAGGCTTGGTTGCTCGACCCAAGGCAGGGCGGGCTTCCCGAAGAGCACGCGCCCTGCGTACTGCCCACTTCCCTGACGTAGCTCAGCCGTCCTGACGCATCGCCTACGAAGATGTTTCCCGATCCAGAATCGAAGACTGGGCCGGTGAGCGCGTGGCCGGTGTTCACAGTGATCGGCCAACCGCCTGTGGTCACCTCAGCCGGCGTACCGGTGAACACTGGCGTGAACTTATGGAGTACACCATTGTCATCACCCACATAGAGCGTGTCATTGCTGAAATTGTAGAACGGTGACGAGTTGTTATCGGGTTGCGCATTTCCGAACGTGATGTTGACGACACAAGATGTCAGGCTTGGACATGAACCCCAGGAGGTCACAATCTGATCCGGAGCAACCGGACTTGTCAGAGTGCCCTGGCCAGCCTTCCATAGCAAAACGTGGAGAATCGAACCACCGTTGCCGTTCGTCCTAGTTTCCACGTACGCGACCTTCGTGCCATCCGCAGATAGCGCAGGAGAGGTCACATTTTTGCCTGTTGTGTCTCCAGAGGGATTGGTGTTGTAGGACCACGTCACGGACGGTCCATTCCGGCTACAGTAGCCACCTGCTGACCCCTGGGTCGAATAAAGTTCGTTGTAAGCAATTATGCTCGGCTGCGGATCCGTCCCACCCGAGAGGGAGTTACCGCTCCATGAGAAATTGCTTAACGTCTTCGCAAGAGCAATGCTGTTCCCAGCCGTGCCAGACGTTGTGGCGGTAACCGTCACCGCAGAGCCGCCGGACGTGGCGGTGACGCCTATATTGGTATTGTTGCGATTGATCGCGGCCGCAAGGTTTGTGGCAGCGTGAGTGTTATTGCCATCGAGCGCGAAGTTCGTGCCCGTGTTCGATCCGTCGATGCCGCCGCTAAGAGTGCCAGTGTTCGGCGACAAGGTGATCGCGGTAGCGTTGCTCGTGGAGAACGCTATGGTATTACCGCTCGACCCCCAGGTTATGGCCGTGACGGTGACTATGTTAGTGGAACGCGTTGCCGTGACGCTGGCATTCGCCACTGTTCCGGTCCCAAAACAAGGAGAAACGGGGGAGCACTGCCCCGCATTTGCACTAATTGCAGCTCGCAGACTAGCGGCACTATTGGAGGTGCTGCCCGAAACGATGAGTACGTCGTTGGGATTCACCAGGGTGGTCACAAATTTATAGGTTGTACTGCCAATCGTAACCGTATCACCTGAGTTCGGGACGGACGTAATGGTAACCGTGCCCGTCGCCGGAGCACCGGAGGCGGTTAGAATTTCCGAATTGGCCCCGTTGGTTATCGTAGCTGTCTGGCCGTTGGTGGGATTGCCCATGAAAGTCCCACTAGCACTTGCAGTCTTCATGGCCGGCGTCACGCTCGTATTGAAAGCAACATAGTCGTTAACGCAATCTGGCGGTTTGGTGACGTCGAAGGTATACTTCGCGGGGTACATCGCGTTCCCGACCGAACTGCTGGCTTCTACCGACATACTCCAATCCCGATGCAGTGTGGGCGGGTGCCGCCGCTTCCCTCGAAAGAACGACGTGCCTAAGGCGGAGACAGGAATGACCTCCGGCGCGTCACCACGCCGCCTCAACTGCATAAGATAACGGGGATTGGTTACAGTCCTGTACCAACTCTCGAACGTGCCACGCTTAACCGCGTTGGCAAACGAGTCAGGATCGGAAAAGACGACGTGGTGGTGTGACCAATCGTCCGGAGTGCCAAAAACTCTGGTCCCGCCGCCACCTTGGACGGTGGCGGCGTCCACGAGCAAGAGCATCGTGCTCGTTACAAGAACCGTGAACAGAGTCTCAGCACAGCGGCTTCCTATAGTCACCTCGCTGAAAGACTTCAGAATGTTTAGGAAACTGTACCATGGCTCAATTCCTGGCGAAAGATAATTGTCGCTGAATCGAGGGACAAATGTGACTATTGGCCATCAGGTTGCCGGAGACCAGGACGTCGCGACGAGTCGACGAAAGAATGAATTTCCATCCCTCGATATGCCTCTTTTTCGCTCACAGTGAAGAGCACGAGGTCGGGAACATTCCGGAAGCGGATACAGCGGTCCGCGGTCGCACCAAGAACTGTGCAACGGTTTGAACTCCGCGGAGCATCCGAGTTTTGGATGGAGCGATCTTCCTGCATCACGCGCTGATCAACTATTTGTGTTGTTAACGATTTACGCAGCGTGTTGAACCTGCTTCCTACGATTTCAGACTGGCCCGCCAGCTGCATCTGCCGGTGTGTCTGTTTCCTCGGTCTTTCACTTTTGCTGGCGCGGGGTGCAAAAGCTGGCGCGAACTGCGCCAGTACATCCCAAGCCAGCGCGCCGCGCTTGCGATGTAACCGCATCTCAAACCGACGCTACCGAAACCGGGCCTAACCGCCCGGTTTCATTTTTTCTTGAACTCGAAACTCAGTCGCCGGTCATTGGCTCCAGAAACACGTTGGACTCGCGATCTGCTTTCATCAATCCCTCGGGTAGCGCGCCCCGGTTGTACTCCGCCATGCGGTTCTTCCACTTGAGAAAGTCGGTAATGCTCTGCGGCTCGATGCGGACTTCCACACGCCGCAGGCTCGCCAGCAGCAGATTCATTTCAGACCGGAAGCCAATTGCGGAGCGCAGGTTCTTCGCCGACGGCCTGACCTTCTCGATCTCCCGTCCGCACACTTCCAGAAGTCCCCAGCCGCCCGGAAGTTCGTCGACCCGAATCAGTCCTTTGGGCGCCAGGTAATACCGTTCGCACCCCACTCCAGTCTCTGGGTGCTGGCGGAAGGGTTTCTCGCGATCGGCCAGAAAATCCGGGCGCGAAGCCTTGCATTCCACCAGTACCGAATGACAAGCCTTCTTCCACCCGATCGCATCCGGCATCTCGCCACTAACGCAGGCCTGCTCACTGAGCACAACGCCACAGCGATACCGCCGCAGCCAGGCCACCGCTATCAAAACAAGTTTTGCGTGAGTCACAGAATTAGCTTGGAGGGAAAAATTCGTTCTGAGAAGTACCCGATTCGCTACTCGCTACTCGCCGCTCGCAACTCTCATTCCCCGTACCAGCACGGGCTTTCGCAACACCGTCTCCAGCAGATGTCGCGCCGCGGCCACGTCTTCGGCCGACCGATCGAGGGCTGAATAGCCTGCAGCGTGCACCATCACTGTGCGATCCTGCACGGCGACCTGGAGTACCGGTGCACTGCCATTGCGCATGTCGAGCGCATTGGCCAACCGCAGCACGCCCGCCAGTTGCATTGCAATGCGCCGGTCCGCGAGTTCCAGCCTCTGCAGCGCCTTTCCCCGAGGACGAGGTAATGCCCCGCGGTGATAACGAGCAACTACCGCCGCCAACTCCATCTCCCGACCGCTCCACCCCAAGGGATGTACCAGCCCCCGAATCATCCGGAATGAATCCTTGTGATGATCGTCGTCACCGTGAGCCTTGCCAACGTCATGCAACAAAGCCGCCACCTGCAGCACCGCGCGCGAATCGTGCAACGGATTCACCGCCAGCAGACCCGCCTGCTTCAAGCCGTCGTACAGCAAAAGGGCAAGTTGCGCCACCCTCTGCGAATGCAGGACATCGGGATCCAGGAATCCCGCCCAAACCCGCAGCCGGCTCAAAGCGGCCGCGCGCAGTTGCGGGCCCGACGGCAACTCGGCGCGCCAGACGCGCCACAGCGATTGCTTCCCCACCATCTTCTCGCGATAGCGCTCGACCCTCTTAGCGCGCTCCGAATCCAGCTTCTCCCGCCAGCCGCTGCGGCTCTCAAGATCCGGGAACGCTGCGATCCCGATGGCCGTCGCCCACAGCACATCGAGGTCGTGCACTTCTCCCAACAAATCCTGAAGTTCTTTCAGATCGCCGCCCCACTTTGCGTGCTGTTGCGGCAAGAAGTTTTCGACGGTATAGCGGAAGCGCTTGAGGCCAATCCGAAGTTCGTGCAGCGCTGTCTGCGAGCGTGTGCTCATCGCGCGCTTATGCAGAGCGTAAGCGGCCGTCCACTTCTCCAGCGCGAGATGCTTGAAGACCACACTCCCGGGCCGCACTCTCGACGCCCGCGCCGGCAGAGTCTTCGTCCATTGCCGCCATTGCTTGCGGTCAAACTGATCCAGGTCCTTGAACGCTTCCTGCTTCGAAGCAGCTTCGCCCGCGTGCACATGATTCAGCAGCTTGACCGCAACCGGATCGTTCGCGTCCCCAAGCTTTTCGATCCACTCTTGCATTACCTGCATATCGCGCAGATCGCCCAGAGCCTGAAACAATTTCTTTCCATCTTTCTTCAAGTTCTTCCACGAAGAATCCGGATCCATGGCCATCATGCCATCCGCCAGAGACCGGCAGCGCCGCAATGCCACGCGGAGATCGTGCACCGCATCGGCCTCAAACCCGAACGCCGCCCGGTCGCACTCCGCCAGCACGCGTTCCATCCAGGCACGCAGTCCGAGCTTCGGCTTGGTTCTTACGGGTGCGATCGTTTGAGTGGCTTCCACTCGGGCCCTCGTTATTCCGGATCTATTCTCGCCTCTTTGTGCCGATTCTTCTAGCAGGGTGTGGAGGGATTCGCATCTTCAGAAAACCACAGCGTGCCACTCATCGAGTGTACGAGTACAATCAAGCAAATCCCTGCGGGCCGCCAGGCATATTTGCCCGCACTTCAGAGTGCGGCCCCGGCCGGTCAACCTGCAAGATTGGACGCAGATGTTCAGCAAAACCATCGCCGCCGGACACGCGCTGCTGACCGTCTTTCTCGGTTCCGCCGCGCTGCTCGGTCAACCGAAACCAGTCACGCCCAGTTCCACGGCCGGGCTCGAACTACCCGTGATCATGCGTCAAAACGTCGTTGCCGGCACTACCGCAGTCGGGACGAAGATCGAAGCCAAACTTGCAGTCGCCACTCTGGTCAATGGCGTTGTAGTTCCTCAGTCCGCTATCTTGTCCGGAGAAGTGACCGAGTCCGTGGCAAAGTCTGCAACCGCCCCATCCTGTCTCACCATTCGCATGGACTCCGCGCAATGGAAGAACGGATCCACGCCCATCAATGTTTACTTGACCGCCTGGTACTACCCCCCGGCTCCACTCAAGACGAACCTGGATCTCTCGTCCGGATTACCGGACACCTCCGACCCGGGCGATTGGGGTGCGTCGAACACGCACAAACACCATTCGCGTTCGCAACCTACGGCTCCTATCGAGGGCCAGGACACCAATCCAGCGCCGCCTTCGCCCGAGTCCTCCATTTCGAAACACCGCATGCTGATGAAGGACGTAGAATCCGCGCGCAACCGTGAAGGAGCTATCAGGCTTACTTCGAAGCGGTTTAATATTAAGCTCGACAAGCAGACGACCTACGTCCTCGCCGACGGCAACTTGTTGCCGACGAATTAACACGCGCCGCAAGGCAACCCGCAACTGATTCACCGGACAGGTCGTTTGTAGAGATTGGCCGGCTCAAGCTTTGCCTGGGCTGGCGGTCTTCTGGCGGCGGACGCACACGCACGGCGAGACATCAAGACCTGCGTTCTTTTCCGCCTATGTCAGGGTGACTCGAGAAGTCCTTCGGCCGCGCTCAACTCTACCGGTACTTCGCTTCGCGCGCTTCCTGCTGCGCTCAGGCTACCAATAACCGGGAAACGCCTTTTCAGTGCCGGTCCCTTTCTCCCTCTTCGCGCTCTTCACCTTCCCAGCGACCGTTCCAGCGGTCGTTGTCCTTGCCCCATTCGCCACGGCTCCAGCCGCGGAACATCGCGCCGTCCACCACGCTGCCTTCGCGATATTCAAACATCCTTACTTTTCCGTTGGAACCACGCGCATAGATGCGCAGCGTCTTCACTCGTCCCCGATCGGGATCCACTCCAAAGCTGCTGTTGCCCATGCGGAACGGGCGATCGTCGCGCGCCAGTTCCCGCAGGCGCTCGGTGACGTCGACGTGATGACGCTCGGTGCCATACTGGGCGCCCAGAATCAGGAACTCGCCTTCGTCGACGTCGGTATTCCATCGTCCGCTCCAGCCGCCGTTGCCCCACTCGCCCCGGTCCCAGCCCCGGAACATGGCTCCATCCACTACGCTACCTTCGCGATATTCAAACATGCGTTCCCGTCCATTCGGATCACGCGCGTAGATGCGCAGTGTCTTCACCACACCCGGATCGGGATCGATTCCAAAGGTTCGGTTGCCCATGCGGAACAGGCGGTCGCGGCGGGCCTCTTCCCGCAGACGCTGCGTAACATCCACGTGATGGCGTTCGGTGCCATATTGCGCGCTCAAAATCACGAAGTCACCAGAATCGCCGCCCTGGGCGGCAGCGGTTCCCAGCAGGAGAAGTGTCGAGGCCATCAGCAAGAGAATCGTGAACCGTATCCGAAACATGAGAGTCTCCTATGAATCTGAATTAAGACGGATCGCAAGCACATTACCACAGGCAAGGGTGCCAGGGTCGGCGATAGGACGGGGACGATTGATAAAAGGGTATCGCTCACGCCACCGGCTGGGTCAGTACTTTCTCTCGCTCCTCGGCATCCTGCCGGGCCTCATTGGCCGACGCCGGCAGGGCGATCTCGAGCACCTCGCCAATGTTCTTTACGTAATGGGTATTCAGTCCCTGCAACTGTTCGGGCGTCAGATCTTCGTCGACATTGGTCTTGTTATCGGCGGGAAGAATTACGTCATGCACACCCGCACGCTTCGCAGCCAACACTTTTTCCTTGATTCCGCCGACCGGCAGCACGTTTCCGCTGAGCGTAATTTCACCCGTCATCGCCGTGAGCGGGCGCACTTGCTTGCCCGTCAGCAACGACACCAGCGCAGTCACAATCGTGACGCCCGCCGAGGGCCCGTCTTTCGGAATGGCGCCCGCCGGCACATGAATGTGGATATCGTGATTGGCAAAGAATTCGTCGTCGATGTTCAACTGCTTGGCGTTCGAACGCACCCAACTCAGCGCGGCCTGCATCGACTCGCGCATGACGTCCTGGATCTGTCCGGTGATGGTCAAACCGCCCTTGCCCTTCATCTGGTTGGCTTCGACGAACAATACGTCGCCGCCCGATGGAGTCCAGGCCAGTCCTACGACCACACCCGGACGCTTGGTGCGCTCGGCAATTTCGCCTTCGCTGCGAATCTTGATGCCACCCAGAAAGTCCTGCACCACCTGCGGGCCAACGAACAGCTTGTCGGTCTTCCCTTCCGCGATGCGGCGCGCCTGCTTACGGCAGATGGTGCCGATGTTGCGCTCCAAACTGCGCACTCCGGCTTCGCGGGTGTAGTGACGGATGATGTGGCTCACGGCCTCTTCCGGAAACTCGATCTGCTCGGGCGTAATTCCGTTCTCATCGATCTGTCGCGGAATCAGGTACTGGAACGCGATATGAACCTTCTCTTCCTCGGTGTAGCCCTGCAGTTCGATAATCTCCATGCGGTCGCGCAGCGGCTCGGCAATCGGATCGAGCATGTTGGCCGTCGTGATGAAGAGCACCTTCGAAAGATCGAACGTCACATCCAGATAGTTGTCGCGGAAGTTCGCGTTCTGCTCCGGATCCAGGGCCTCGAGCAGCGCCGATCCCGGATCGCCGCGGAAGTCGCGCCCGACCTTGTCGATTTCGTCGAGCATGAATACCGGATCCTTTGTCTCTGCGCGCCGGATGCCCTGAATGATCTGCCCCGGCAGCGCCCCGATGTACGTGCGCCGGTGTCCGCGAATTTCCGCCTCATCATGCACGCCGCCGAGCGACAGGCGGACAAATTTGCGGCCGAGCGCGCGGGCAATCGACTTGCCGAGCGAGGTCTTCCCTACCCCTGGCGGCCCGACAAAGCACAGAATCGGCCCTTTCATCGCCGGTTTCAGACGCTTCACCGACAGGTAGTCCAGTATCCGGTCTTTTACTTTCTGCAAGTCGTAGTGGTCGGTGTCGAGAATTTCTTTCGCCTTTGGAATTTCAATTTCGCCGCCCGACGTCTTGGCCCAGGGCAGCACGGCCAGCCATTCGATGTAGTTGCGCGTCACCGAATAGTCGGCGGCCATGGGCGACATGCGGGAAAGACGTCCCAACTCCTTGAGCGCCTCTTTCTTCACGTCGTCGGGCATACCCGCCGAATCGATCTTCTGGCGCAGTTCTTCCGTATCGCGCGCACCCTCGTCCTGCTCGCCCAGTTCCTTCTGGATCGCCTTCAACTGCTCACGCAGGTAGTATTCGCGCTGCGTCTGCTGGACTCGGTCCTGGACTTCGGACTGGATCTTGTTGCGCAGTTGCTGGACTTCCAGTTCCTTGGCCAGGTGCTGATTGATCTTCTCAAGCCGGATGTGAACGTCGGTGGTTTCGAGCGTGTCCTGCTTGTCGGCGGTCGAAAGCGAGGGCAGCGACGAGGCGATAAAATCCACCAGGCGCCCTGGCTCTTCGATATTCATCGCCACCGTCGAAAGCTCGTCCGACAAGGTCGGCGAACCTGCGACGATCTGCTGGAACAGCGTCAGCACGTTCCTCTGCAGCGCTTCAACCTCGGAATTCTTCGGTGGAATCGCCTCAGGAATGGTCGTGACCTGCGCGCGCATGAAGGGAGCCAGTTGTGAGAACTCGGCCAGGCGCACTCGCTCCAGGCCCTCGGCAAACACGAACAGGCTCTGGTTGGGCATCTTGACGACTTTATGCACCACCGCCAGTGTGCCCACGGCATACAGGTCGGTCGGCTGCGGAGCGTCCACCCGCGCCTCGCGTTGCGCCACCACCACGATGGTTTTGTCTTCGCCTAGCGAGTTAATCAACTGCACAGAACTCTCCCGCCCGACCGTCAGAGGCAGCACAGCATGCGGGAAAAGCACGGTGTCTCGAACCGGGAGAATGGGCAGCGAACGGTCGGTGGTTTCCAAGGAAGGTCCAGAATAATTCGTACTGGTCATATATGCCTTGAGTGTCTTTTACTCAACTTTGGATGAACCCAGGTACAAAAAAGATGCAGCCTATCAAGCTAGGCTGTTGAATTCTAGACCTTTTTTCCCTTTTTGCAAGACACGGAAGGGTTTCGGCCCACCCCCAGACTCGGAGTCAGGGGGACGCGGGTTCCCGGCTGCGCGCCCCCAATGGGCCACCTCGTTAGTAGTTTTGCGACCTCCCGCTAGAAAACGTGTTTCGCGCGGTCCCCTTTGAAAATCAACTCCTGCAACACTCGCTCGTTGGCGGCATTCATAACGTAAATCTTCTGATCGTCGTTCGCTTTGGCACTCAAGGGAACCAACGTGCACTTGGCGCGCACTTCGACGGGTTTCTTCGTTCCCAGTTGCCGGAACACCATGATATGGTCGTTGCCCTGCATCACGTGACGAATCTCGTAATCGCCCTTGGGCAACAGAGTGTCCGCCACGCGGACCTTCTCTGAAAAGTTCACTCGATAGGTATCGGCGATTCCCAGCTGATTTTCGGCGACCGCTACCACACCAAGCATAAAGACACATATCAATATAAGAATCCCCACAAAGATCTGACGCATAAAAGCCCTCCTTTTGGCTTGGGCCACAAGGGTCCAACTACAGGGTAGAACGAAGGCGCGGCTCCCGCCGTGTGGTTGCTCACAGGCAGTTGTGATAGGCGAGTGCCATGCAAGTGATGTGTCAACACGGCGGTGGAACCTGAATCAGCGACCTCAGCGGCTCAGCGGCGCTCGGGTGAGATCCCGGACGACCTCCTGTACCGGGGGACTCTCCGGTGACTGGCGGTACCGCGGACGGAGCGAAATCGTTGTTATCAACAATTGCCGAGACTGTGTGCTGTAACATTGCTGCGCTGAACTGGTTTGGAGGCAATATGCAATACCGCAGCCGGGCGTTGCTTGTCTTCTTCGTTCTGCTCATCTCTAACCTTGTCGCCGCCGCGGAGTCGAAAGAGGCCAAGATCAAGCGCGCCCTTTCCGCCGCTCCTTCCAACGTTGCGGGCGGTGCCAAGGTCGTAGACATGGATGAAAGGGGAAACATGACGGTTCTCCGCGACGGCCACAATGGTTTCACATGCGTGCCCGGCCACGTGGGAGTGGTCGGCGACGGCCCGGCGTGCATGGATGCCGCCGCCATGCAGTGGACCTTGGACTGGATGGCTCACAAGCCCAAACCCTCCAACACGCAGCCGGGAATTATTTACCAACTGGCCGGCGATAGCGATTGGAGTGCCACGGATCCCTGGGCGACCAGCGGTACTCCTCACAAGTGGGCGCCGGGATGGCTGATCGTCTGGCCGTTTGATCCAAAAACATCCGGCCTTTCCGATCAGCCCAAGGACAGCGGCACGTGGATTATGTGGGCCGGTACGCCCTATGCGCACCTGATGATTATGCAGAAGCCGTGAGCGCGGTTCTTCGGTTGCCCGTTACGACGGCTTGGCCGTCGCGGTGAAGACCCGCCGGCGTAGTCCCGAGAGATCTGAGCAGACTCCTTAATTGTCCTAGGACTTGCTCTCCGGATAGATCCCCAGCACTTTGACCGGATCTGCCACCTCGGCCAGATGCCGGAGGGCGTTGCGTGCCGCTTCGTCGTCGCCGCGCAGCAGGTCGACAAAGAAAACGTACTCCCACGGCCGTCCGCGCATGGGACGCGACTCGATCTTGCTCAGGCTGATGTCGCGCAGCGCAAACACGCTTAAAGCCTTGAACAACGCTCCGGGAATGTTTTTCACGCTGAACGCCAGCGAGGTCTTGGTGGCTTGGCGCGCCGCTCGCGGCTTTCCCCGATGAATCAGAAAAAAGCGGGTGAAGTTCTTCTTGTCGTCCTCAATCCCGGCCTTCAAAATCTCTCCCCCGTACACC
>Ga0209698_10001763_pt1 | contig 24942 bp, 22 predicted proteins | sample LitLauG_LLR_2012_FD_187203 | JGI IMG/M metagenome (GOLD analysis project Ga0209698, IMG submission 187203) | Freshwater sediment microbial communities from Pennsylvania, USA - Little Laurel Run_MetaG_LLR_2012 (SPAdes) (version 2) | ecosystem: Environmental > Aquatic > Freshwater > Creek >... | reverse complement strand
CTGCCGTGCCCTCAGGGGCTAAAGCCCGCGTGTTTGGCGGTCCGAAGCGGCACGGCTGAAAGCCGTGCCCTTCCCAAAACCATTTATGAGATGGCCTCTCAGTCGTTCAGCTTGAGATTTTTCTTAGAACTGAGAACCGGGAACTGAGAACTTTCAGTCAGCCCTTCCACCGATACGCGTTCGGCTGGGGCAGGCCTAGGTGGGCGAGCACACGATTCGCGAATTCCTGGGCCATGGCCTCCATGCTGGACGGGTGGTTATAGAACGTCGGGACCAGCGGGAAGATGGTGGCCCCAGCGTCGGCCGCGAGCGACATGTTGCGGATGTGGATCTTGTTCAGCGGGGTTTCGCGCACGCAGAGCACGAGCGGGCGGCGCTCCTTGAGAGTCACGTCGGCGGCGCGTTCGATCAGTTGCGACGCTATGCCATTGGCAACGCGCCCGAGGGTGCCAACGCTGCATGGGATGACGACCATGGCGTCAGAAGGATACGACCCGCTGGCCACGTTCGCCCCGATGTCGGCATTGGACTGCTGCTGAATTTTCGTAGAGGACGTGCCGATGATCTGGCGGACGAGGTCGGAGCGGCCTTCGATTCCGAGTTCCTCGGCTAGAACGCGCAGTGCACTGTCAGACGCGATGAAGTTCGCGGTTTTGACCCGGTTGTCGCGTTCGACGGTGAGCAGGAAGCACTTAAGGAATAACGATCCGCTGGCGCCAGTGGTGGCGACGGTCAAGTTTTCGGGCGGGCGGATCAGAGGTGGCACTCCTTCAGCAACGCAGCTAATTGCCTCGAAACATTGAGGATAGGGGCGGACGGGGGGCAAGTCAAGCAAGGTGCGTGCGGTGGCCTTCGAGGTGCAGCATCCGAAAGGGCGCCCGCTTGTTCGATAGAGAAATGGCAACGACCGGCATCCTACGTTCGCGGCGCAGTGCCGCTCAACTCCACGCCCTGGTGAGCGTGGAACGCGAGATCCGCGCTAACGATCCCGCCGCCGGGCGGAAGTATCTCCGGGATTTTCACCAGGCTTACCGCTCTTACCAGAACGTCCTCGCCCCTGGCGAAGTACCCGAACAGATCGCACGGGCCGACATCGTGCTGGTCGGCGATTACCATGCACTGCCCAACTCGCAACGCTACCTGACATCGTTGATTCAGAACCCGGTCATTTACAGGCGGCCGGTGGTGCTGGGAGTGGAAACGATTTTTTCGCGCGATCAGCACATCGTCGAGGAGTGGTTCCGCGGTGAAATCGACGAAGCCGAACTCCGCCAGCGGATCCGGTTTGAACTGGACTGGGGATACGACTGGGCTCCGTTTTACGAACTGCTAATGGCGGGGCGCGAGCGCGCGGCCGCCATCTACGGGCTCGATTGCATGCCGCGCGAGGATCTGCGCAAGATCGGGGCCCGCGACCGCCACGCCACCGACAAGATTGCCGAGATTCGCAGCCGCCATCCCGGGGCACTTGTGTTTGTGCTCTTTGGCGAGTCGCACCTGGCTCCGAAGCACATGCCGATGCTGATCGAGGAGCGTCTGCCGCATGCGCGCATGCTGACCGTCCTGCAGAACGTCGACTCGCTCTACTGGCGCGCTGCCGGAGAAACCACCGACCGCGTTGAAGCCGTCCAGGTAAGCGACGACGTCCTCTGCGTGTTCAACTCCACCCCGCTGGAAAAATACGAGAACTACCGGCTCTGCCTGGACCGCTGGGGCCGCAGCGATAATGATCACAGCGCGCCCGATCTTGCCCCCACCGTCTACAACCTGGTGGACGGCCTGGTGAGGTTTCTCGGCATCAACCGTTACTCACCGCACAACACCACGCAGCCGCGCCTGCTGGTGGACGCGATGCCCGAGGTTTATTCGCGCAGTTCGGACGCGCTACTGCGCCGCCTGCTGTCACGCAAAGGATTCACCGCCAGCCAGCGCCGGGCGATGCTGCGGCGGGTGAAAGAACGCGGCAGCGCGTACCTGGCGCCTCTGAATGCTGTTTATGTCCGCCAGTTCCGCATGATGTTTTCCGCGGAAGATGCTACCCGATGTCTTCACCACGCCTGCCGCGGACTACCCAATCGAGTCAACGGGAAAGCGCCGGCAGCGCTCTCCCCCGGAGACGCCTTCTATGCCACGGTGGTCGAGCATGCGCTGGCGTTTTTCGGCTCGCGCGTTCTTTACCCGGCGCGGCCCGCATTCCGCGACACCGATCTCAGCGAGTTGTCGGACTTGAACCGCGACGATCTGGAACAGCAGACGTCTCTTCCCTACCCCGATGCAGCCGAGGCCCTCGACTTCCTCGCCGCGCACCGCCACTTCGAGCACACCCGTCAGAAATCGCGAGTCACTCCCGAATGGCTGGCGCGGGCCTTCGATTTTGCCGGCCGCAAGTACGAATACGTCACCGAGCAACTCGGGTACCTGGCGGGCAACGATCTTTACGACGCCTACCTTGAAGGCCGCGTTACGACCGCGGCTCTGCGCAAACTGTTCCTCGGGCACATCGAAGAACCCGGCGTTGCCCGGGATCTCTACTTTCATCTCAGCAGCCCCCTGCGGTAAGCCAGGTTTCAAAGTTTCAGGGTTTCAAGGTTTCAAGGTACTCTGGCGTCCTAACCTTGCAACCCTGAAACTTTGAAACCTTGAAACTTGTGGGTTATCCTCACCTGTCCAATGCCCGAAGACTCGCCACTTCAGTCGCAGACGCCCGATTCGCTCATGCTGTTCGGCTTTTGGTATCGCGCTTTGCCGTCCGGCAAACTGGGCCGCGGGAAGCTGACCAAGACGATGCTGCTCGAACAACCGCTGGTTGTCGGACGGGATCGGCAGGGCCGCGCGTTTGCCCTGCGCGACTCCTGCCCGCACCGCGGCATGCCGCTTTCGTGCGGCTGGTTTGACGGGGAGCAGGTCGAGTGCTGCTATCACGGCTGGAAGTTCGATGCTCACACCGGGCAATGCACGCTGATCCCTTCGCTCGTTCCGGATCAGAATCTGAAAGTGGATCGGATCTATGCTGGGAGCTACCCGTGCGAGGAGCGCGACGACTTCGTGTGGGTCTTCGTTCCTGATCCCGGCCTATCCGGCGCCGGCTTTACGAAGGCTGCACCTGCGCCCACGGCAGCACCCGAGATTCCGAAATTCAGCGAGCAATGCAAACTCGCATATCTCACGGCCGACCTGCCTTGCTCGGTCGATCACGGCATCATCGGCCTGATGGATCCCGCGCACGGGCCATTTGTTCATCAGGCGTGGTGGTGGCGCACGCGGCATTCGATTCATGAGAAGCAGAAGAATTTTGAGCCGATCCCCTACGGCTTCCGCATGAGCGCGCACACGCCCAGTTCCAACAGCGCTCCCTACAAGATTCTGCGCTTCTACGCCAAGGCCGATTCCATCACCACGACGATTGATTTCGTATTGCCCAACCTGCGCTCGGAAATCATTCGCGCGGGAAAATACTGGTTCTCTAGCCTCACCACGGTTACGCCGATCACTCGCAACCAGTGCCGCATTGACGTGGTCGCGGCGTGGAATATCTTCCGCTGGGTGCCCTTCGGTCCGGAGCTGCTGAAGCTCGTGTTCGCAAAGTTCGTCGAGCAGGACCGCTACACTATGGAACTTCAGTCCGAAGGCCTGAAGCATAACCCGCACCTGATGCTGATCGACGACGCCGACCGGCCGGCCAAGTGGTACTTCGCCCTGAAGCAGGCGATGCTGGAGATGAAGAAGAACGGCGGCGAGTTTCGGCATCCGATGACGGGGCCGGTGACGCTTCGGTGGAGAAGCTGAAAGCAGTTCTCAGTTCTCAGTTCTCGGTTCTCAGAAGAACCGCAACTCAACCAACGGGAAGCGCACCTCCTGAGAACTGCTCGTGCTTACCAGATAAGTAAGGCGTAAACTGCCGTGCCCTCGGGGGCTAAAGCCCCCGCGTGTTTGGCGGTCCGGTGCGGCACGGCTGAAAGCCGTGCCCTTCCCAAAACCATTTATGAGATGGCCTCTCAGTTCCGGTTCTCAGTAAAGCCATCAAGCGGCAGAGACTGCCGAGAGCCTTTTCTGAGAACTGAGAACTAGCTTTCCACCAGCCAATCCATGGCTTCTTCCCGGGTCTTGAAGGTCACAATCTCGCGCTGGGAAAAATTATGGAAGTTCTCGAGAAATACCCGCGGAATATTTTCGGTGCCGACCCACGCCGTCTTTTTCACGAAGGGCCGGTCGAACGTGAGCACCTCTTTGATCTTAGTCGCCACCGCGTGATCGACGGTGGCGCCGGTGTAATCGGCGAGCGTGACCACCGATTCCCGGGCGTGCTGGGCCACCGTGATGCGCACGTGTTCGAGCAGAAGCTGCATCTGCGGGGCCGTCGCGTGGGAGAAATCGAGCAGCAGAATCTGGCTGCCCTTGTGCTCGATGAAATGGATACGATCGTCCATGGTGGATCCCGACTGAGTTCCTCGATGTCCCTCCGTGTGCTCTGCGGTCGACAAAAAAAACCTTAACCACAGAGGACACAGAGGATCACAGAGGAAATCTACTCCAGCAAGGACTCTACGATTTTGTACACCTCATCCAGTGCAGAGTCCAGCGCGGCCGCGTCTTTTCCGCCCGCTTCGGCCAGGTCGGGACGTCCGCCACCCTTGCCGCCGACTTTCTGCGCCACGGCACCCACGACCTTGCCCGCCTGGATGCGGCTGGTGAGATCCTTCGTGACGCCGGCGATCAGCGACACGTTGCCGTCCGTTGCCGAGCCGACCACCACAACGCCCGATCCCAGCTTGTCGCGCAGTTGATCGACCAGCGTGCGTAGTTGCGGGCGCTCGAGATTGTCGACGCGGTGCGCCAGAACTTTCACGCCCTTCACTTCTTTAATCTTGTCGCCAAGATTCGCCGCGCTTGAGGACGCGGACTTCATCCGTGCTTGGTCCAGTTCGCGGGTGAGGCGCTTAATCTCGGCGTCGCGCTTATCCAACTCCGCACGCAGAGCTTCGGCCGGAGAGTCGGCTTCTTTGCTGGTCAACGTTGCGACCAAGCCTTCCAATTCGTGGTCCCTGCGGAAGTGGCGGAGTGAACCCTCGCCCGTGACGGATTCAATCCTCCGCACGCCCGACGATACGCTGCCTTCTTTCAGGATCTTGATCAGGCCGATTTCGCCGGTCGCGAGTGTGTGTGTGCCGCCGCAGAGTTCGGTGGAAAAATCTCCGATCTTGATGACGCGCACTTTGTCGCCGTACTTCTCGCCGAACAGGGCCATGGCGTGATACTCGTTGACGGCCACGTCAATCGGGACGTTCTCGACGATCTCGACACGCTCGTTGCGCAGGACTTCTCGGTTGATGATGTCTTCGATGTCCTGCAGCTCTTCGTCTTCAACGCCGGTAAAGTGCGAGAAGTCGAAGCGCAGATGATTGGGCGCGACCAGCGAACCGGCCTGCTTCACGTGCTTGCCGAGCACCTCTCTTAGGCCAGCATGAAGAAGATGCGTTGCGGTGTGATTGCGCATGGTCGCCGAGCGAATTTCGGTGTTGACGACTGCATTGACTTTTTGGCCCACGCGGATCACCTGTTTGGCAGTGACCTGGTGGGCACGCACGCCCTGGATCGGGTAGTAGCAGCCCGTCACCTCGGCGACGACGGTGTTGTGATCGTCGGAGTAGAGCCATCCGCGATCGCCCACCTGGCCGCCGGATTCGGCGTAGAAGGGCGTGTGGTCGAGGATGATTTCGCCCTGGTAACCGGCTTCGAGTTGCTGCGCTCCTTTGCCATTGTGAATGATGGCGAGAACTTCGCAGTTGTCTGAGCGCGTCTGACGATAGCCTTCGAAAGCCGATGCGGGCAACTTCTGATACGCCGGATTCGCCGTTTGCTTGACCGCTCCCTTCCACGACGCTTTCGCGCGCTCGCGCTGTTCTTGCAAAGCCTTATCGAATCCGGCATGGTCGAACGCAATCCCCAAGTCGCGTGCCGCATCCTGGATGAAATCGAGCGGCATGCCGAAGGTGTCATAGAGTTTGAAGGCCTTTTCACCACCGTAGATCTGAGGTCGCGAGGGATCCTTCTGGAGGGCGGCAACCAGCGGCTGCAGATCTTCCTCCAATTTCTTCAGGCCGAGATCCAGCGTGTGGGCAAACCGCGTTTCCTCGGCCAGCACGGCCTTCGATACCCGCTCTGCCGATTCATTCAACTCGGGAAACGCGTCCTGCATCAGATCGCGCACGGCAAACACCATGTGGTGCAGGAAAGGCTTCGTCTGGCCGAGCAGGCGGCCGTGCGTGATGCCGCGGCGCATGATCTTGCGCAGTACGTAGCCGCGGCCTTCGTTCGAAGGAGTCACGCCGTCGGAGATCAGAAACGTTGCTGCGCGCGAATGGTCGGCAATTACACGCAAAGAAGCAGCGCCATGGGTAGCTGCCGAGCTTCGCTCGGCTGGGACGGGCGACTCGCCCGTCCCCACACTTGTCAACTCTGCCGCGCGCTTGATCAGCGGGGTGAACAAGTCCGTCTCGTAGTTCGAAATCACGCCTTGCAGAACAGAGGCCACTCGCTCCAGGCCCATGCCCGTATCAATCGACGGCTTGGGCAGCGGGGTCAGCTTGCCGCTCGCGTCGCGGTCGAACTGCATGAACACCAGGTTCCAGATCTCGACGTACCGCCCGCAATCGCAGCCGAACTTGCAGTCGGTGTGTCCCTGGTCGCTAGCGGCCGCGCCCATGTCGTAGTGAATCTCGCTGCAGGGGCCGCAGGGGCCGGTGTCGCCCATCTGCCAGAAATTGTCTTTCGCACCGAACTCGTAGATGCGCTCTTTCGGCACGCTCTGTCCGAGCCACAAGTCGTAGGCCTCGGAGTCGCGCGGGACGCCGTTCTCGCCCTTAAAGATTGTGACGTAGAGCTTGTCTTTCGCAATCCCGAACCAGGCGGGCGACGTGATCAACTCCCAGGCGTAGGCGACGGCGTCTTTCTTGAAGTAATCGCCGAAGGAAAAGTTTCCCAGCATCTCGAAGAACGTGTGATGGCGGTTGGTGAAGCCTACGTTTTCGAGGTCATTGTGCTTGCCGCCGGCGCGGACGCATTTCTGGGACGTGGCCGCCCGGTTGTAGTCGCGCTTTTCGAGACCGAGGAACACGTCCTTGAACTGGTTCATCCCGGCGTTGGTAAACAGCAGCGTCGGGTCGTTGGCGGGGACTAGCGACGATGAATGGACCTCCCGGTGGCCCTTCTGAATGAAGAAGTCGAGGAATTTGCGGCGGATTTGGGAGCCTGTGAGCATGAAGGGTTGATTCTAAATGATGTAGACAGCTCTCGGCTCTCAGCTGTCGGCTCTCAGCTCTCAGCTGTCAGCTCTCAGTTCAACGGGACGATTTGTCTGTGAACTGAGAACCGGGAACTGAGAACTTTCTTCCCCCTGTGATAATTATGTAGCGTCGTTTCTTGCATGTGCTTTCCTGGAGGCACTCCCAATGGCTTGTAAACCTGAAGTTCTGCGGCAGGTGCCGCTATTTGCTTTGCTCGATGACGAAGAGACGGCGGTGCTCGCCGCCCAGGTCGAAATCAAGACCTTCGCTCCGCGCCAGCGCATTTGGAAAATCGGTGACTCGGATGGCCAGGCCTATGTCATGGTATCGGGCGCAGTTCGGTTGACGACCGTCGACGAAGATCATCAGGAAGTCGTGGTCGACGAGCCGGCGCATGGAGAGTTCTTCGGCTTCGCTTCGATGCTGGAGCAGACGGCTCACCAGACCAACGCCATCGCGATGGAAGAGACCGTCTGTCTCGAAGTCGACCGGCATGACATCGCAGTCCTGCTGGAGAGGAAGCCACACGCCGGCATGGACATGCTGACCGTGTTGGGACGGCAGTTCCATGCCTCGCAGCAACTGGTGCGCGGGCGCGTCCAGCGCAACCCTAACGTCGTCATTGACCAGGAGGAGACGGTGGGCGAGCGCGTGGCTGACCGGGTGGCCAGTTTCGGCGGCTCCTGGACTTTTATTAGTGCCTTCGCGCTGGCGCTGACGGCCTACACCCTGACGAGCATTTTCATGCGGGACCGGTCCTGGGATCCGTATCCTTTTATCCTGCTGAACCTGTTCCTCTCGATGCTGGCCGCGATCCAGGCGCCCATCATCATGATGAGCCAGAATCGTCAGGACAAGAAAGACCGCCTGCGGAGCGAGTTGGACTTCGACGTCAACCGGAGAGCGGAGAACGAGATCCAGGGACTCGCCCACAAGTTGCATCTGCTGGGCGACAAGATGGGCGACGTCGAAGATCTCCTGCGCAAACAGCTCGCGGCGAGACCTTCGACGCCTTCGTGAGACGCGGGACTTACTTCTTCACCGTGTCTTCGGTTTTTTCGGCAGCCTTCTTCACGCCGGACTCGGTCTTCTTGGCGCCCTTCTTGACGACGTGCCCGGTCTTCTTGGCGGCATCTTCGGTCGCCTCGCCCGTCTTGTGTGCGGCCTCGTCCGTCTTCTTGGCAGCGTGTTCGGTGGCCTCACCCGTCTTGTGCGCGGCTTTCTTGGTTCCGTGCACCACTTTCTTGGTGACTTTCTTAGTCTCGTGGCCGGTGTCTTCGGCGGTCTTCTTCACGTCGTCGGCAACCTGAGCGGACGCAAAGGCGGCCAGAGCAAGCAGAGCGGCGGCAAGCGACAGTTTCACTTTCATTGTTCCTCCAGAGTGAAGTAATACGGAATGCGTAAGAGTATGCGGGATTGTGGCGGCAAGAGCAAGACCAGCCCTTCAACTCGTCTCCTCAGGCGACTCGTTTTCGAGGGTGGTCAGCGTTTCCTCGTCCACGTCCCATTTCTTCAGGATCGCGAAGATCGCCTTCAACTGGAATCCCGCCCGCATCAACTGGCGGAAGGTGCGGGCGGCCTGCTTCTGATCGGCCGGCTTGTGCAGGCGCTTGCGGCGCAGGTAATCGCGCGCCAACTTTTCTTCGTTCACCTCTTCATAGGCGGAGGAAACGGCCTTCTCGATGACGTCGCCGTGCACGCCCTTAGCCTTCAAATCGGTCACGACCCGCAGGCGTCCGAACTTCTCGTTATCGCGGCGGAAGGAAGAGTAGGCCGCGGCGTACTTGGCATCGTTCAAGTACCCCTGATTCTTCAGGCGGACGATGATGAGTTCTACCAGGGTTTGGCCGAACTCGGTGTCGGCTTCAACCTTGTTCCGCAGCAGCCGTTTCAGTTCCGCCACCGAACGCATGCGCCGGGCGAGCGCGCCCACCGCGTACTGGTAGAGTTCCTCTTCGGTGAAGACCTTTCTGGGACGCCCGAACGCCATGCCTACACGATAGCGCGAGAAACGAATCAGTGGTTAGTGGTCAGTGGTCCGCTCCCGACGGACACTCAGTTTGCTGGAGCTGCTGAGTTCACCGCGACGGGCGGCGAGGTGCTCGCCGACGGGGCCACCAGGGAGGCTTTGACCGACGGCGGCAGCTTATCGGCGTTGGCCAGCAGAATCGCAACTTGCCACATCTGGGTCTCGGAGAGCGACTTGTTGAAGCCCGGCATGCCGGTCAGCCGAATGCCGTTCGCGATCTTCCAGTAGCTCTCGCCTGGCTCATCGTCAGTCACGCCCTTGCCAACCAAAAGCTGCGGCGGTTTTGGATACATGCCAACGGCAATCGCTGTCTTGGGCGCCAGGGGCACACCGTGGCAGACCGCGCAGTGTTCCTTATACAGTTGGGCTCCGGCCAGGTAGTTCGTCTCGCTGGTCTGGACCGGAACGTTCTTCGGCATTTCTTTCGCGATCCGCACGTGGAGGGCTTTTTTCGCCAAGAACTTCTCAAAGGGCATGTCGCCGTCGCTGATTGCCACCGGAGCACTCCCGCCGGTGAAGTACACATAAGCCCCAGCTGGGATCAGTGCAAGTCCCAACAACAATCCAAGGATGAATTTCAAAGTGAATCCCTGCCTTTCTGATCACTCTAGCGTCCCACTCCGGCCGCGCGGGACTCTCGCCCTGCAACCCGCGCACAAGGACTGGAAAGCAGGAAAACACCGGTCACTGCTTTTTGTCGTGCTCGGGATGTACAATTTGCGGTTCTTAAGGCTGCTCGCTAATCCTATGAAATCCAGAGGTTTTTCCTATGAAACAGTCCTTTTTCCCCGTGCTTATGGTTGCGCTCCTGATGCTTACGGGTGCTATCTTTCTTTCGATCTCAGACCACCAGACGGTGCTGGCCCAAGGATCGCCAGTGATGCCGGTGGGGAAACCGATTGCAATTAAACCGCCGCTCGGTCTTCCCCCGGTTCCGATTCCGGCCGACAACCCGCCTACCGCCGAAACCATCGCTCTCGGCCGCCGGCTCTATTATGACCCGGCCCTTTCGGTCGACGGTACCGTCTCCTGCGCTACCTGCCACCGCCCGGCCATGGGGTTCACAGACGACAAACCCGTGTCGAATGGCGTCCAAAACAAGACGGGCACCCGCAGCGCTCCAACCGTCATCAACTCGGCATACAACCAGTTGCAGTTCTGGGATGGGCGCGCGCCCAGCCTCGAAAAACAAGCGGAAGGCCCCATGGCCAACCCGGTCGAAATGGCCCATACACTGCCCGGTGTGGTGGCTCATCTGCGGAAGGATTCGAGTTATCGCGCTCAATTCAAGCAAGCCTGGGGAAGCGAGCAGATCACGATCGAGATGGTGACTAAGTCCATTGCTTCGTTCGAACGCACGGTGCTGAGCGGCAACTCTCCCTTTGACCGCTTTTACTACGGCGGCGACAAGAAGGCGCTCTCCGCCTCGGCCCAGCGCGGGTTGAAGGTGTTTCAGGATCCGAAGCGGGGGAACTGCGCGGTCTGCCATACTATCGACAAGAAGTACGCGAAGTTCTGCGACAATAAGTTCCACAACATCGGGATCGGCGCCGACCTGCGCGGCGAATTCGCCGACACCGGACGCTACTCGCAAACCAAGCTGGACGCGGACATGGGAGGGTTCAAGACCCCAACACTACGCAACATCGCCCAAACCGCCCCGTACATGCACGATGGCAGCATGCCCGATCTGAAGGCGGCGATTGACCACTACATCGGCGGCGGCAACTCCAACCCCCATCTCGACAAAGAAATTCACGTACTGGATTTTCTAAGCGGGCAAGAGCGGGAAGATTTGCAGGAGTTTCTGAGGTCGCTGACGGGCGAACTGCCAGCGGATGTCGGGCCTCCAGAGGCGAGTTTGAAGAGTGGTTCCGGGAGTTCGAAATAGGCCATCGTCTGAGCGTATAGATTTTTCTACAGCGCCAGGAATTTGACCGGGCGGTGTCAAGAAATCAGTGCGGTTTGCAATCGAGACTCTTTCACGGGACGCATGCGATTCTCGCGCAGTGTACTGCCTCGCGGACGAACGCGTTCGCATTTACAGGAATTTACATTTGTTGACAGAACTCTACGAAGTCACGCTTCTTTGTTCGCTTTCCGTGTGCGGTGCAACGAAACCCGTCGCCGATGGCATCGGAACAGGAAACACCACTCCAATGTTTGTGAATGGGTTTCCAGTTGCACCTCTCAGGGCTCAAGGCTGAGATCAATCGAAAAAAATTATGACTGTGACTGCTGTTGAAACCAGTGCGTCCTCCTATTCTGCCCACGTAAACCCGCAATGGGTAAGGCTGCTGGATCTGCTCGAAATGAACGTGCAGTACGAGCGCTGCATCGGCAGCGAGCTGTTCGATTCCGAAGGACGCCGCTACCTCGACTTTCTCTCGGGATACTGCGTCCACAATATCGGCCACAACCATCCCGCAATGATCGCGGCCCTGCAGGAGGAACTCGATCGCTGCGGGCCAGCGATGGTTCAATCCCATGTTCCCGAACTCGCCGGCGAACTCGCCGAACGGATTTGCCGGCTGGCGGGCGGCAACCTTTCAAAAGTGTTCTTCGCGAGTTCCGGCAGCGAAGGCGTGGAAGCGACCATCAAATTCTCCCGCGCACATACGGGCAGAACGGGAATGCTATACGCCAACGGCGCGTTCCACGGCTTGACTTGCGGCGCACTCTCGCTCATGAACGATCCTTTCTGGCGCGGCAACTTTGGACCACTGCTCTCGGACACCGTCGCCATCCCATTCAACGATCTCGACTCTCTGGAAAAGGAACTCTCCACGCGACGCTTTGCCGCGTTTATCTGCGAGCCCATTCAATCCGAGGGAGGCATTTGCTTGCCCAGCCCCGGCTATTGGCGTCAGGCAGAGGGGCTGTGCCACAAGTATGGAACGCTTCTCGTCATGGACGAGGTGCAAACTGGTTTGCATCGCACCGGACCTTTTCTCGCCTCACACCTGTACGGTGTGAAACCCGACATGGTGGTGCTCGCCAAGGCGCTAAGCGGCGGACTCGTGCCGGTCAGTGCCGTGCTGATGACGGACGACGTGTACTCCTCGGTGTATAGCTCGCTCAAGCGATCGATCGTTCACACCTCGACGTTCAGCGAAAACAGTCTCGCGATGCGCGCTGGCCTCACAACGCTCGACGTCCTGGAAGCGGAGGAATTGGGGGCACGCGCGAGCGCGGCAGGTGAGCGATTGCGGCAAATGCTCTCCGACGCTCTCAGCGGTTACGAAATGGTCAAATCGGTGCGCGGTGAAGGGATGCTTTCCGGTATCGAATTCCGTTCGCCGCACCAGCTTCGCCTGCGCATTGCGTTTGAGGCTTTCACGAGGATCCACCCGGCCATGTTCGGGCAGATTGTAGTCATGCGCCTTTTCCGCGACCACGGGATCCTGACCCAAATCTGCGGCAACAATTTCATGGTGTTGAAAGTCGCTCCGCCACTGGTCGTCACCGAGGAACATATGCAGGAATTCACCAACGCGGTGCGTGAGGTAGTGGATCTGGCCCACTCGTCGGCCTCGTTCTGGTCCGAAGCGCTGGGCCTGGCGCGACGAGCCATCAATCTATAAATCCGCATCCAATGTGGAAAACCGGGCCGGAACCTCCCAACCAGGAGTAAGCTTTTACAAATCCTTGACAGGCCCTTCGCGAAGAAGGCCTTTATGCTTTTCATGAGGCTTCCGCCGGCTGAGTGGGGACAGGTACTTAGTCAGTACGAGTGAGAACGTAGGATAAACAATGCAAATCGTCAGCGCCGCGAGCGCCTATCCACAGCACTACTACCCGCAGGAGCAACTGCTCGAAGCGCTCCAGGAGTACTGGGGCGATCAGATCGCAAATCCCAGCGTGCTGCGGCGGCTGCACCGTCACGTCGGCGTCGACGGACGTTTCCTTTCGCTCCCCAAGGAGGAGTACCCGAAAATCAAAACCTGGGGAGAAGCCAATGACCATTGGATCCGCACCGCGCAAGAACTGGGAGAGAAAGCGGTTTCAACCGCACTGAACGACGCGGGCCTGAATCCTCGCCATGTCAACGCGTTCTTCTTTACCTCGGTCACCGGCATTTCGAGCCCGTCGATTGACGCGCTGCTGATCAACCGTCTTGGAATGTGCCGGAACGTTCGCCGGGTTCCGATCTTCGGCTTGGGCTGCGTGGCGGGCGCGGCCGGCATCTCGCGCGCCGCCGATTACGTGCGCGCCTATCCTGGCCAGGTCGCGGTCGTTCTTTCCGTCGAACTCTGCTCGCTCACACTGCAGCGCGGCGACATCACCATGGCCAACCTGATTTCCTCGGGACTGTTCGGTGACGGCTCGGCTGCGGTGATCGTGGCGGGCGCGGATTGCGGCCTGTCTGGCCCGGCGATTCTGGCCACTCGCTCGGTCTTCTATCCCCAAACCGAAGAGATGATGGGGTGGAACGTTTCGGAAAAGGGTTTTCGTATCGTGCTCTCCAAGGAGATTCCCGATCTTGTACGAAAGAATCTTGCGCACGACGTGGATGATTTTCTCGCCGAGCGCGGGCTCACTCGCGGCGACATCGGCAGCTGGGTGCTGCACACGGGCGGACCCAAGATTCTGGAAGCGACGGCGGACGCACTGGGCCTGAAGAATGGCGAGCTCGATGTGTCCTGGGAGTGCTTGCGCCGGACCGGTAACTTGTCTTCCGCGTCGGTGCTGGTCGTGCTGGAAGAAGTGATGAAACATCGCCGCCCCGCGGCTGGCACGCTCGGTCTGCTTGCCGCGATGGGACCGGGATTCTGTTCGGAATTTGTGTTGCTGGAATGGTAAGTGGTTTTGCGGGCTTCCGCTCCCCGAGCCCTCGACCTGATTCTGGTTTATGAAGACAGCTTCTCCCAACCCGGTGGATGTATTCGTCGCTGGTGGCGGGCCTGCCGGTTTGGCGACGGCCATCGCAGCGCGCCGCCACGGGTTGAGCGTCCTGGTCGCCGACGGAGCCGTGCCTCCCATCGACAAACCCTGCGGCGAGGGTCTGATGCCCGACGGAGTCGAGGCGCTCCACAACCTGGGAATCACGATTCCCGCGGGCGAGGCCCGGCCTTTTCGCGGCATTCGTTTCGTAAGCGGAAATAAAACTGCAGAAGCCGTGTTTCCTCGCGGAACAGCGTGCGGGATCCGGCGCACGGCTCTGCATCGCATCATGGTCGAGCACGCGGAGGCCGCCGGTGTTTCCATGCGGTGGCAGGCGGCGGTCACTGGTCTTCATCGTGAAGGTGCATGGGTTGCAGGAGACCTGGTACGCGCGCGTTGGGTGGTGGGCGCGGATGGCGCTCAATCACGCGTACGCCATTGGGCGGGACTCGACGTGCACCAGCGCAAGGATGTGCGGTTCGCATTTCGCCGGCACTACCGCGTCGCGCCCTGGACCGATTTCATGGAGTTGCACTGGGGCGAGCAGCGCCAGATTTACGTGACCGCCGTCGATTCGGCAGAGATTTGCGTGGCAATGATTTCAGACAGCCCCAAGTTGCGTCTGGAGGACGCGCTCGGCGAATTCCCGGAATTGTCTGCACGCCTGCGAGGCGCAGGGCACACTTCCTCGGAGCGCGGCGCGATCACGGTCAGCCGCAAACTGCGGCGCCTGTACTGCGAACGCACCGTCGTGGTCGGCGACGCTTCCGGTGGAGTGGATGCCATTACCGGCGAGGGACTCTGCCTGGCCTTCCGGCAAGCCGCGCTGCTGGGCGAGTGCCTAGCCACCAACGATCTTGCTCGCTATCAGGCGGAGCATCGTAAGCTCATCCGCCGGCCCGCCCTGATGGCGCGCCTGATGTTGTTGCTGGGCAATTACCCACGCCTCCGGCAGCGCACCATGCAGGTCTTCGAGTCGACTCCTCGCGCCTTTGCGGGAATGTTGGCGATGCACGTCGGCGCAGGCTCCACGCGCGACTACGTTGCGAACGGACTGGCCCTCGGATGGCAACTCCTGAGGACCTGATCCACACAGATCATTTGGAACATATGAAGAAGACGCTTCTCTCGATCACAGGGTTTGCCATTTTCGTCACGTTGACGCAATTGCTTGCCATGGGAGCTATTGCGCCGGCGCAGGAACTCCTGCTGCAACTCGACCCCGCGAAGAGCGGCGCCGATATTATTCTTGCCGGCAACCTGCACACCGTGGACGGCTCGTTTTCACTGAAGCACGGCAACATTCATTTTGATCCCGCTACCGGCAAGGCCAGCGGAGAGATCGTTTTCGATGCCGCCAGCGGCAAGACCGGCAACAGTTCGCGCGACAATAAAATGCATAAGGACGTGATCCAGAGCCAGCGCTATCCCGAAATCACCTTCAGTCCCGACCGCGCTGACGGCATGCTCGCGACCTCCGGCGACTCAACCCTTCAGGTGCACGGCATGTTTGCCATTCACGGCGCCGAGCACGAGGTCACGTTCCCGGTGCAAGTCAACCTCTCGAGCAATACCTGGACTGCGAAAGCTGCGTTCCGGATTCCCTACGTGAAGTGGGGGATGAAAAACCCTAGCGTGCTTTTCCTGCGGGTCGGCGACACCGTGCAAGTGCAGTTTCATGCCGCAGGAAACACGGGGCAGTAGAACACCAGGTTACTTCGTTACTTCCTTCCGATTACTCACTCTCACGCGATGCCACTGGACGATCTCTGTATTCTGCATTTGTTTTCACTTTCCCATTTCCACAATCGGTAAGTGCTTGCAGCGGTTAGTGGAAGCGCAGGCGCTCGGTGGCACCTCTCTTGCACTCTTCTTTTGTGTCTTCCTCCCCGAACATCTAAGAACTTAATTTGCATCGGAGGTTTCATCGTGTCTCGTAATCGTCTTCTGTTGGCGCTGATACTGGCTTTGTTTGTATCCAGTCTGGCCTTCGCCAACTCCACCACGGTCAACATGACTTTTCTCCATCCCGGAACGAATGCGTATGGCGGGTTCTACACCTATCCGTACTACTTTTCGGTCAACGGCGGTGCGCCCACAGCCATGATGTGCGATTCGTTTACCAACCACATCTCGCAGGGTGAGAGTTGGACGGCTCATGTCTCGGGCCTGCTCCAGGGAAAGGGATTGTTCGGCACCAAGGATATTCAGGACTACCAAGCGGCGGGCATCATCTTCCTGGGTGTAATGAATGGCACCATCGACGCCAAAATCGGGAACTGGGCGGTCTGGAACTTGTTCACCAAAGGCATCACGAACAACGGGGCCATACTCTCGCTGGACCAATATGCCCTGGCCCAGGCGCTGCATGCTCCTTCGAGCGAATTCAAGGGACTGGTGCTGTACACGCCGCTCGGAGCGTCTCCGGGACACGGACCACAGGAATTCATCGGATTCAGCACACGAGCACTGGCTACCCCGGAACCGGGCAGTCTGCTGTTGCTCTCGACGGGCTTGCTGGGCGTCGCAGGCATGGTGCGCCGGAAGTTTTCCCGCGCCTGAATTTCGTTTCCTCCCGGTTTTTAGAGCCGCCCTTAGCTCAGTCTGAGGGCGGCTTTTTTCTGCTTTCGCCTTGCAGCCCTGCAGCTTTCTTTTCCCATCCTGGATCTCGTGGACTCTGCGAATTCAAGGCGACGAATTGAGTGTGGGATTTCGTCGTATACTGGCTCGCGGTGGGGCGCTCCCGTGCCCCGGGGAACTGAAGGCAAGCCAATGTCGAAGCGCGTCTGGGCTTATGTTGTTGCAGCACTCTTGCTGGCAGCAGCGATTGCGATCTGGGAGGTCAACACCGGCGCTCAGCCGCTGCGCTCGCAGCATGCCCGTCCAGCCGCTGTCTTGATCCAGGACGTAGTTTTCGTCAATGCTGACGGCAATCTATTCCACACGGCTACCTGCAAGGATCTGCACAAACTGGCTCAGACCATGCCTGCCAGTGAGGCGATCGCCAAAGGCTACGCTCCCTGCACACGATGTATGCGGCGGGCTTTGGGGAAATAACGCTTAGCTCATGAATTTGGCAGGGCGCGCTCATTCCTGGTACTCAGGCTCCCGCTTCCATCCCGAAAGCATCGAGAAGAAGTTTGACCAGCCGTGCAGCACAACCATGATCAGGTGTCCGGGAATAAATGCGAGGAATCCGCACATGGCCGCAAAATGCCAGATGCGCGTCAGGTGAAATCCACCCAACAGCCACGCCAGTGCCGAAAACTGGGCCGGCTTGTACAGCACGAGGCCAGTTAGCAGCGACAACACTCCAAACCCGATCGTCGACGTGTAGGCCAGCTTCTGCAGCGGATTGTATTGGCCGCTTACGGGAGGCTTCGGACCGAATAGAAAATAATGCCGCGCCATCGGCCACACGCCGGAAATATCCTTCGTCGTAAACAGCACCGTCCGGTAATGCCCGCTCGAGATTTGATAAGCGAGGTAGAGAACGCCGCTTGCCGCAAAGAACCACATGAAGGTGAAGTGCCACTGCAGCGCTCCGCCCAGCCATCCGCCCAAGGTGAGCGCCTTTGGGATATCGAGCAGGACCTTCTCCGGAATCTTCGGTCCGAAGGTGGGGAAGGCGCGAAAGATGCGCAGGCCGCTGGTCACCATCACGAACACGCTGACGGCATTGACCCAGTGCGTGATGCGGATGGGCAGAGGGTGCTCGTAGGCGGCGCGCACCAGGACCGGTTCCTCAAGGGGCTCCGCCTGAGGGACAGGTTCGGAAACCGGAGGCGCACTTTCCCTGGTCGCGGGCGACACGGGATCGATATAGGCGACGATCTCTGCGGTCGACGCGTCTTCTGCTGACCGCGCGGGCGGCGGCTCTGGCGGCAGCTTCTTCTCTTCCTCGTTCGCCATCACAGCCCCCCGAACCAGCTGTAGCCCTGGTCTTCCCAGTAGCCAGTCTTGCCGGGCTTTAGAACACTGGTGACCCGAATCGTCTCCAGATACTTGGCCTGCTTGTAGCCAAGTTTCGTCGGCATCTGGAGGCGGAGAGGCGCGCCGTGGCCGCGGTCGAGCGGCTGCCCATACATCTCGTAACAAAGCAGCGACTGCGGATGCAGCACCGACGCCATGTCAATTGACTCGTAGTAATCGTCCGCACATTCCACTTCCAAAAAGCGCGCGCTGGTGTTGGCGCCGACCAGATTGAGGAAGTCGGAGATGCGCGTGCCGCCGAACGCTCCGATCACGTCCCAGCCTTCCACGCAAATGTGGCGCGTGTTCTGGCTGATCTTCGACAGCGCCTGGATCTGCGACAGCTTGTACTCGCCCGGATGCTGCACGTCGCCTTCGACTGTGAGCGTCCACTTCTCCAGATCGACTCCGGGATCGGTCACGTCATAGCCGTTGTATGGGAAGGCTGAGAAGGGTACGACGTCTGACATCGAGAAGGTCGGTGCGAGGTGTTGGGAGCGAAACAAAGCGCTCGACGCCCAGTCGCTGAAGCGAACGCCCGCCGCAACCAGGGGATCGCTCAGCCTGGAAAAAGCGAAGACACCCAGCGCCGCGACCGGTGCGAGTTTCAACAGCTGTCTGCGGCTCTTCCGTCTCAGTTCCTGGTCTTCCATTTTCTCGATCATCTGGGTCGCTGTGGTCAGGAGAACTTAGCACAGATGGGATTCGGATTGGAGACGGAAGTTTCACGGTCAACCGACGCCGGGCGAGGACGCCCGGTTCTCCATTACCGAGCCGTGTCAGACGTGACACACACGCGCCTGCAGAGACACGGAGCTGAACGGGATCGTCCTCTTAACTATCGTATTTTCAACAGTCTATCAGTGGTCACACACCTGCTTTTTCTCTGGCGAGACCGGGAAGAAGCAAGCGAGAGAAGCATGATGAAACTGAGAATCGGCAGTGCGAATCGGCAAAGGAAAGGGATCTGGATTCTGGCAGCGGCTCTCGGAATGTCGACCATCAGTACGGCCCTGCAGACGTCGGTCCCTACGCCAACGCTTGAGGCTCCCAAGTCCGCCAAGGCGGTGGTACGCCGCGTTCTGATCAGCATCCCCGATCGCAAGTTGGCGCTGTTTCAAGACGGGAAGGTCGTTCACATCTATCGCGTCGCCGTCGGCAAGAACTCAACTCCGAGTCCGGCCGGTGAATTCAAGATCGTCAACCGCGTCACCAACCCGACTTACTACCACAAGGGTCAGGTCATCGCCGCCGGCAAGGGCAACCCGGTAGGCTCGCGCTGGATGGGACTGAGCGCGAAGGGCTACGGGATCCACGGGACCAACCAGCCGAACTCGATTGGCAAAGCGGCATCGACAGGATGCATTCGCATGGGCAAGAAGGATCTTGAGGAACTGTTCGCGCTCGTCGAGGCAGGGGACACGGTCCAGATTCGCGGGGAGCGTGACGAACAGGTCGCGGCGGTCTTCGGAGTGGGAGCTTCGGAGACCGAGACGATCGCGCAGGCCGAAACCGAATCGAGCGCGGACGGCGGACAGTAGCCGCCGAATTTTCAGGAGACGAGGCTCGCCTCGTCCAGGCAGTCAAGGGTTATGGAGGCAAGTCATGGAAACAATGCTGCAAGCTCTGGTGGTTCTCGGCGGGCTGACCTTTTCGCTCGCCGCCGCTCTTCTGATCGAAGAACTCATCTTCGGACAAATCGTCCGCGTGGCTTTTGCCCGCCGCGCGGAACTTCCTAAACCCGGGCACAAACATTGAAAGGAGCACTACCATGCTGTTCGTGAAGTATCTGCTGCTGAGCGCGGGGATTGCGATGTTTGTGATCGCCGCTGGAATTCTCACCTACGACGCGTACCTTCTGATCTATTACCGGCGTGGACGGCTGCATCCAGAGGGAACCACGCCACTTCCGCCGCCGCCCGCATTTCGCTGGCGCACTTCGGTTGCGCTGGTCATGCTGGCGTGGGCGCCGCTGCTGGTCTCGGCCGGCGTCGTGATCGTGCCCGCCGGAATGGCCGGCGTCCGCGTCAGTCAGACCAAGGGCACACTCGCCGGAACGCTTTACCCCGGAGTGCACTTCGTCACGCCAATGGTGGAGCGGGTCGAGATGTTCAACACACGCGATCAGTTGTTCACCACCGGCATCACCGAAGACGGGCTCGCCAAGGGCGCGGTGAAAGGCGAACCTCTCCATGTGCAAGCCAAAGAAGGACTGACGCTCGGCCTCGCCATCACGGTGCGTTATCAGGTTGACCCCAAGCACCTCGATTACATTGAAGCCAACCTTCCCCAACCGCTGGAGAAAGAAATCGTGCCGCCCGTGGTCGCGACTGCGTGGCGCGAACTGGTTCCGTCGTACACGGTGCGTGAAGTTTTCTCCGCCAAGCGCGAGGAAGTCCGCCAGCGCGCCAGCGACGCAATCCGCAAGCGCCTCGCCGCTGACGGCATTGTGGTGAAAGAAGTCATGCTGCGCGATATCGAGTTGCCACAGGAGTACGCGAAGGGCCTGGAGTCCCTCTTGCTGAAGGAACAAGAGAACGACCGAATGGGAGTGGAAACCGAAATTCATCAGAAGCAAGTCAAGGTTGCCGAAGCCGACGCCGAAGCGACCAAGGTACAGGAAGTGAAACAGGCTGAGGGACAGGCCGCCGTAAGAGTGCTGCAAGCCAAAGGCGAGGCCGATGCCATGCAGTACTTGCTGCCACTGAAGGAAAAACAGATTCAACAATCGAAGCTGGAAGCGGAAGCGCGCAAGGAAGCGACGGTCAAGAATGCCGAGGCTGCCGGTGAAGCGAAACTGATCGACAGTAAAGCCGAGATGGAACGCCGCAAGCTTCTGGCTGGAGCCGAGGCCGAGCGCATTCGCGTGACAGCCATCGCCGACGCCGAGCGCATGCGGAACGAGAGCGTGATCCTGAAACAGAATCCGCTGCTGATCAACAAAATCGTGGCTGAACGTCTGTCTGACAAATTGCAGATTATGATGGTGCCGGCCGACGGAAAATTCTTCTTCACCAATGACGTGCTGCGGGGCATGAACACCGCGAATCATGTGAGCCAATCGGAGGATGCCGCCGAAACTCCAGAGCCGAATGACAAGTAACCGCAGACGCGGGACCGCGCGATCGGGGGACGGGCGGGGACGCCCGTCTCTCCATTGAACCCGGAGCCTAATCATGCGAAGCACACACCACAGCCCGCGCTATAATCAGCCCATCCGACAGATGCGAGCGTGCATGTCAGGCGGGCTGCGGCTGGGTTGGCTGACTTCGTTTCTGCTCGCGGCTGTTTTTTTTCCTTCTTCCTTATTCGCTTCAAACCTTAGCGACGCGGCTCGCCAATTGGCGCAGAAGATCGCATCGGTGACAGGGCCGGGTGAAATTGCGCTGGACATCGCAAACCGCTCGTCGCTCGATGACAAGTCCGTCCGAGAAGTACGCATCGCACTGGATGCGCAGCTGCGCATCGAAGGTGTGCGCACCGCGAAGACGGACCAGGCGATGGGGTCGGTCCAGGTCACGCTTTCAGAGAGTGTGCGCGAGTACGTCTGGACGGCGGAGATCGGGATCGGTTCCGACGAAAAGAAAGTCGCACTGGTCTCATTGGAGCGACCGCAGTCAAGCGCGACTTCTACTCCAACGATGCCGGTCGTTCTGAGAAGAACATTTCTCTTTGCTCAGGAGGAGCCGATTCTGGATGCGGCGCTCGTCGATATGAGCGGGGGGGCCCGTCTGTTGCTGCTCGAAGACAGCAAGGTTGCAGTCTATCGCCAGCAAGCCGGGCGCTGGGAACAGGAAGCCGTGGTTGCCATCGCACACTCGCGCACCTTGCCCCGTGACCCACGTGGCCGCCTGCTGCTGCGGCGTGATCACCTGTTCGATGTCTATCTGCCGGGAACCTTTTGCCGGTCGAGTGCCGCCGCGCCGCTCACGGTCGCCTGCCATGACAGCGATGACCCGTGGCCGCTCACGGCGGACGACAACGGCGTTCGCGCCTTTTTTGCGACCGCGCGAAACTTCTTCACCGGCGCGCTCACACCGGGAATCGGAAAAGTCTCTGCTGCGCCGTCGTTCTATTCGGCGGCGGCGCTTCCACGATCGAACTACACGCTCTGGTTGCTTACCGCCGTGGATGGATCGGTCCATTTCATCGACGGCATCTCTGACCAGGCGCTCCGCGGGTTACGTTGGGGAAGCGATCTGGCGGCTGTCCACTCCAGTTGCGGGACGGGTACGCAAATCCTTGCCTCTGAGGCTGGGAACCCGGAGCACGACAGCTTGCGCGCGTTCGAAGTACCCGATCGCGATCCGGTGGCGGCCAGCTCTGCGATCGAGTTCGATGGCCGCATCGTGGCTTTGTGGCCGGAAACGAACGGCAGCAATGTGATCGCTATCGTGCAACGGGAAGACACAGGTTGGTATGAGACGAATCGCGTTTCTATTTCTTGCGGCACCTAGAGCGGATGCCCGTGCGGGGACAGCTCGTGTGGGAACGGGCGCCATCGCCAGTCCAGGCCGAGCAAAGCTCGGCCCGGTGTGGACTCGTCACAGGCTGTTGAGCGCGGTCCTAATCACGGCAGCGATCGTGTCAACCGCGGCGGCGGCTACACGTCCGCGCTACGGCGGAACCCTGCGCGTAACGCTGCAGTCCGCGCCGAATGCGCTTGACCTTCCCGCCAATTCCGGACCCGCGGATTATTGGGACTCCGCGCGCGTGCTCTCGCTGGTTGCCGACAACCTGGTTACGATCGACGCACAGAATCGCGCACATGCCGCTCTTGCCGTCGCATGGGAAGCTGATGGCACCGCAAGGCACTGGCAGTTCACAGTGCGGCCAGGGGTAAAGTTTCATGATGGCCGCGCGGCGTCCGCGGAAGCAATCGCCCGGATTCTTGGGCCACTGCATGCGGACTGGAACGTTCATCCCTCGGGCGATTTGCTGACCATCGACACGGGAACGTCTGCACCCTCCCTGCTCGCCGAACTCGCGCTGCCGCGCAATCTGATTCTCAAGCGCAACGCCAACGGTCTTCCGATCGGCACCGGAGCGTTTCGTGTAGAGGAATGGCAGCCTGAGAAATTTCTTAAGCTGGCCGCGAACGAAGACAGCTGGTCGGGACGTCCTTTCCTCGACGCAGTCGAAATCGAATTCGGCAAGTCGCTGCGCGACCAGGCAATCGCCCTCGAGCTCGGCAAGATGGACGTGATCGAGGCAGCACCGCAGGCAAGCGGTTCGACCACATCGCTACGCGTTCGCACATCACTGCCCGTCGAATTGATGGCGCTGGCTTTTTCTGCCAACTCAAAGGCTCAGGACGGCCGCCTGCGGGAAGCCCTTGCGCTGTCCATCGACCGCAAGCCCATTCAGTCCGTGCTGCTCAAGGGTGCTGGAGAGCCCGCTGCCAGCGTGCTCCCAAACTGGATGACGGGGTACAGCTCAGTCTTTTCCACTGAAGCCAATGTGCAACGCGCGAAGGTTGTGCTCGCCGAGTCGCGTCAGCCGACGCTCACTCTGAGTTACGATCCGCGCGATCCCCAGGCTCAGCTTATCGCTGAGCGCATTGCGCTGAACGCGCGCGAAGCCGGAATTACCCTGCAGGTTTCGCTGTCGGGTGCGGACGATGTCCGCCTGGTGCGCGTGGTGTTGCCAAGTGCCGAGCCGGCTACCTCGGTTCGCGAAGCCGCCCGCCAACTCGGATCGCCACAGCCCATGCTCCACAGCAACGCGGTGGAAGATCTTTATCAAGCCGAGCACACTTTGCTGGAGAGTCATACGGTAATTCCGTTGTTCCATTTGCCGGTGGCCAGCGCCGCGAGCGCGCGCGTGCAGGATTGGGCGCCCGATCGTCTGGGACGTTGGAACGTGCAAGATCTCTGGTTGGAGGACTCGCGATGAGTTTTCGCCAGAAACTGCTCTTGCTGTTTGGCGCGACTGTCTTTCTGTGCGTCGCCGTGATCTCGGTGTCTGTGTACAGCACCATGCGACAGTCATTCGAGCAGGCGAACCAGGAACGGGCCAACGCCGTGGCAGCGCAGTTTCGATCGGAGTTTCAGCGCCGTGGACAAGACGTGGTTCGCAAAGTTGAGGCGGTAGCGTCCAGCGAAACTGTGCAGAACATGGCATTGCAAGTGAACCGCGGAGCGTCCGACAGCGGTGGTTATCTGACGGAAGCCAAGGCGCTGGCTGGCCAGCAGCAGCTTGACTTCCTCGAACTCGTCGACCACAAGGGAACGATCCTCTCGTCCGCACAATGGCAGGCGAAGTTTGGATATCCGGAGGCGGCCATCCCATCGGCGGTGGGTTCGGCGGGCGCATTTCTGAAGCGCGAAGAGTTACCCGATGGCTCCAGCCTCGGCTTGTTTGCAGTCCGTGCGACCCATGTAGGCGAGCAACCGCTCTACGTGATCGGCGGCGAGCGGCTGGATCAGGGGTTTCTCTCGACCCTCGACATCCCCACCGGCACGCGCGTACTTCTGTATCAGAATCTCGATGCCCGGTGGAATCCGAAGTCCCTGCTTGATCTGAACGGACCTGCCTCGGGCGCGGAGCGCATGGCGCCGCTGATCGAGCAGGTCCGCAGCACGGGGCAAGAGGGTCAAAGCATAATCCGTTGGACAGCCGATTCCGCCGACGCCGAAGTCTTTCATGCGATCCCGCTCAATGGTCCGAACCAGCAACTGATGGGCGTGCTGCTCGTTGGAAGTTCACGGCGGCCGCTGATCGAATTGCAAAGGCAGGTGCTCTCGACGGCGATGCTCGTGGGCGGCGCGGGCA
>Ga0209698_10001761_pt1 | contig 24956 bp, 21 predicted proteins | sample LitLauG_LLR_2012_FD_187203 | JGI IMG/M metagenome (GOLD analysis project Ga0209698, IMG submission 187203) | Freshwater sediment microbial communities from Pennsylvania, USA - Little Laurel Run_MetaG_LLR_2012 (SPAdes) (version 2) | ecosystem: Environmental > Aquatic > Freshwater > Creek >... | reverse complement strand
AAATCAGAGACGAAGAAAGTACAAGAAGAACTGGAAGAGTTGAACGGATCATGGCTCCGGATCATAAACTTCTCACACCCAGCCTGCAAACACCGTCACTTGGTGCCAGAACGAATCTGCAATAAGGATTTTGTCTTCTTCCCATTCGATTTCTGCGCTTGCCTTTTTTCGACCGGGTGTACAATCGGCTTAGAAAGCACTTGGTTGCGCGAACTTCGTTGGCAAGGCCGAGGCGCTCATGAACGTTCACGTTAGTAACCGTCTTCCTAAAAATCCCGCCGTCGAAAAAGATATTCAACATCAAATCGAAAAACTGCAAAAGCGATTACAGGTTTTCCGCCCGGAACTCGTCCACCTGAAGGCGACGATGGAGGAAGTCTCGCCGCGAGAAGGCATAAGCGTTTCGCTGAACTTGCGGCTGCCCTCCGGTCAAATGGCCGCCCAGGCCAAGGCGCCGACCGCGGCTACGGCCGTAAAGACCTGTTTTGAGGACCTGCTGCAGCAACTGAACAAGCACAAGGAACTCTTGCGCGCGTCGCACAAATGGCAACGCGGCCGACGGGGGGATACTGTGCGTTCCCGGGGACACGTGCGTGAAGTCCCGTTTGAGGAGACGCTGGCCGCGGTGTATCCGCCGATCGTCTCCGGAGACGACGTCCGTTCCTATGTGAACATCAACCTTGCGCGACTGGAGCGGTTTGTCGAACGCGAAATCTATTTCCGTGAGGCACAGGAAACCGTTCCGAGGGAAACCCTGAGCAAGGAAGAAGTGATTGATGAGACCATCGCAGCGGCTCTTGGCGATGGGCAGGAGAAGCCGGAAAAGCTGGCGTTGGAGCCGTGGCTCTATAAGCTGGCAATCAGGGCATTAGACGATCTGTCGCAGGCCGACGAGAGCAACGGCAATGCCGTTCCGCTGGAGGAATCCGCACGCCAGCGAAACGTGCGTGCCAGCGATGAACCGGAGTTGCAGTTTCATCAACCAGACGAGTCCATTACCGGCGCAACCGTCATTGCCGATTCCCGTGTGGCTACACCGGAACAGATCATGGCTTCGGACGAGATGCTGCGTTTGATTGCGTCAGCTTTGCGCGATCTTGGATCGGGACCGCGAGAGGTTTTTATCTTGAATGCCATCGAGGGGTTTACTGTCGATGAGATTGTAGCGATCACCGGGCACCCGGCTGATCGAGTATTGACCTTTATCTCCGCCGCGCGCGACCACTTGCGTAAGGCGCCTGGACTGGCCCGCGAATTTCAGGGTCGTTTTGCTCCAACGGGCGCAGCCTAAACTCAAAATTCCATTTGTGGAGAGAGAATCCATGAGTATCACTCGCGAACAAATCCGAGAACTGGCTGAATTTCAAGATGAGAAATCATGTGCTGTCAGTTTTTATTACCAACCCTCAACTCCACGCAATAAGGCACACAAGGAAGACACAATTCTGATCAAGGATCTGGCACGCGAAGCGCTGCGTGCTCTGGAAAGCAAAGGGAGCAAGGATTGCGCCCGAGCCGATATTGACCGTGTGCTGCGCCTTACCGGGGAACTGAGAAGCAATGGTACGCATTCCAAGGCAATCTTCGCCTGCGCAGAGAAGAAGATATGGCGCGAATATGACTTGGCGCCTACCTTACCGGGTACTCAGATTTTTGTGGACCGCCGTTTTCACTTGAAGCCTCTGGCGCATCTTCTGGGCGCGGTTCCGCTGCTTGGAATCGTGCTCGTCGATAAACACCGTGCGCGCATTTTTGATCTTCGCCTGGGTGAGTTGACGGAACGGGAGGATCTTTTCCATCCCCTGCCCCGGCGTGGACGCAGCGATGGCTTTGGCGGATACGATGGCGGCCATGCCCAGCGGCGGGTTGAAGATGAAGTGCGCCAACATTTCAAGCATGTGTCCGATGCGTTGAAAGAACTGCTGGAAAGAGGCGTCTTCGAGAATTGGATTCTGGCCTGCCAGGATGCGCAGGTGCCGATGCTGGAACCGCAGCTGCATCCGTACGTAAAGAGTGCGTTGATCGGGCATTTTCGTGCAGATCTGGCCCATGCCAACCGCGACGAGATCCGTTCGGAAGCGCAGCAAATTCTGGACCGGTGGCAGAATAACCGGCGGCGCGAAATGGTTTCTGAGGTCCTCGGACAAGCCCGGAGCAATTCCCGCGGGGCTACTGGACTACGCCGCGTGTTGCGATCGCTGGAACTTGGAGAAGTACAGGCTCTGCTAATTGGCGAGACCTTTCAAGCTCACGCGGTGGAATGCGTTGGGTGCGGGCATATCGATGCACACCTGGTCAGTTTCTGCCCGGTTTGTGGTCGCGGCACCCAGGAAGTAGTCGACGTAGGAGAAGTCATTCTACCGCGAGTCATCCGGCAGAATATTGAACTTTTCTACGTGAAAGATGACCCTGAATTCGACCGCGTGGGCAACATTGCGGCCTTGCTGCGCTATCGGTCTGACAATGTGAAGCCGATCAATGAGCGAGTCGAGGAGTTGCCACAGGCTGTCGGAGAATATCCGGGGCGGCTCCGCAGGTTTGCCAGACGCTAAATTCCAACAGACCTTCAGGGCTGGACTGTTTCTTGACGGTGTCCAGCCCATTTCTTTTGCGCCGCAGAATCTCGTGCGGCACGGTGCTCCTTTACATCCCGGTGAACGAAATTTTGAGCGCGTGATATCCTTCGACCTTTGCCGTCAGTGTCAGGTCAGGGCATCTGCTCTGGGGTGAAACGGGAGTGCGCAATCCTCGCAACCGGAAATATGTGGGAGGAATCTTGTGACCTATTCACGCCGTGATTTCGTCAAGACGTCCGTCCTTGGTGCGGTTGCAGTCGGAGGGCGAGGGGTAGTTCCGTCTCTCGCTGAGGAAGGGCAACAAGGCCACGCGTCCCAGGCCGATGCGCCCAAACGGCCGGTTATCATCTGCGCTCACAATGGCTACGCCTACGTGGAGGCGGCTTATGCGTTTCTAAAGGGTGGCGGCGACACGCTCGATGCAGGAATTCGCGTCGTGAAAGGTCCGGAAGATGATCCCAATGACGATTCGGTGGGATTGGGGGGGCTGCCGAACGAAGAGGGAATGGTGGAGCTCGATGCTTGCTGCATGCACGGTCCCACGCGGCGCGCTGGGTCCGTGGGCGGCGTTCGGAATATCAAGAACGTTTCCATGGTGTCGAAGGCGGTGATGGAACACACCGGGCACGTGATGTTGGTAGGGGAAGGGGCTGAGCGCTTTGCCGTGGCCGTGGGATTCCCGCGAGAGAATCTGTTGACGGAGCGGTCGCGGAAAATCTGGCTGCTGTGGAAGGAATTTAATTCGGAACGCGACTGGTGGGGGCCGGGCATGGCGGATCCGCGATGGAAGGCGCCAGCGGCTGACTCTAAGCCGCAGGCGGAACTCTGGCGGGATCGCATCGAACGATTACAGGAGCGTGCGATCGACCTTGGGATCGAGCCTGAGTTTCAGATGGCTGCAGTGCATCGCGTGCTATTCCCGCCGACGGGGACGATTCACTGCTCGGTATTGAACGAAAAGGGAGAGATCTCGGGGATTACCACTACGAGCGGGCTGGCGTTCAAACTTCCCGGGCGCTGCGGCGATTCGCCGATTATCGGTGCGGGGTGCTATACCGACCAGGATGTGGGTTCTGCGGGTGCGACGGGCAGCGGAGAAGAAAATATCAAGGTTGCGGGAGCCCACACGATTGTGGAGAACATGCGGCGGGGCATGTCCCCGCAAGAGGCGGGCATGGATGCGCTCAAGCGCATCGTGCGCAATTACAACGGCGACATGAGCCGCCTTCGTTACGTTGACATGACGTATTACATCCTGCGGAAGGACGGCGCATACGCCGGTGTTTGTTTGTGGGAGGGATATGCCGCTGGGCATCCGCATAAATTCGCGGTCCATGATGGAACCCTGCGAGACGAAGTCGCAACGCCCCTGCTCAAGGGATACTCGCAGGAATGGCCGCCGTTTCCGACCATTCCTGAAGAATTGAAGAAGGACTCGGTGTATGTGAAGTAAGGCACCGTCAAGGCACTAAGCGGGCGCCAGCTTTTCTTATCGCCTGCGCCAGGCCGCGATCGAGGGTGGCAATCGGAAGTTGCTCCTCGAGGGCCAGGTCCAGATACATAGCATCATAAGCCGTAAGACTGAATTGTCTACCAATTCCGGCAATGCGTCGGATGGAAACAGGCTCGGTCTTTATATCGATGGATTGGGCGAGCACGGTGTCAAACCTATGAAGAATTCGAGCCGTGTCAGATTGGGTCAGGATGTTGCGTCGTTCTGCGACTAAGAAGCCGTTTGCAACCTCTGATTGCCACAGAACGGGAACCAGTGCACGGTTCCCTTGCAACAGGAGTTCCCTAACGTGGATGGCATAGGCCGGCGTGGTCGGGTCAATGAGCCAGGCTAGCGTAACGGAGGCATCTAAGACAAAACGAATCAACGCCGGCCTTCTTCAATTAGATCCTTAATGGTGGTTCCTTTCGGCAACGGTTTAAGGCTGCGGCGTATCCGATCGATCTGGGCAAAAGCCTCTTTCACGCCGATATCGTCGTGCGCAGGCGCAATCACCGCAGCGAGTTTTCCCCGGCGCGTAATGCCGATGCGCTCACCTTCGCTTGCGCGCTCAACCAGTTCCGATAACTTCTGCTTTGCTTCAAACAAGCCAATCGTCCGCATGCGCCCTCCAATCATCTAGATGATTCATCTAGATGATACGTTAACTCGTTCTCTTTGGCAAGATCCCAGACCCGAGCCCATGCCTCCTACGAGAATCTGACCTTGAAGTCCGGATCCTTCTCGAGGTGAATGCTCTCGACGAACCGTACTTTGCCAGTGCGCAGGGTCATGATCACGGAGGAGGTGCGCGTTCCTTCACCGAAGAAGCGGACGCCTTTCAGCAGCGCTCCGTCGGTCACGCCGGTGGCGGCGAAAATCAATTGCTTGCCGGGCGCCAGATCCTCGGCTTCGTAGATGCGGTTCTTGTCTTTGATGCCCATGCGTTCGAGGCGCTCTTCCTGGTCCGGCTTAACGACGAGGCGACCGAGCATGTAGCCGTTCAGACAGCGCACTGCGGCGGCTGTGATAACACCTTCGGGGGCTCCGCCGGATCCCATGACCGCGTGCACGCCGGTTCCAATCACGGCCGCCGCGATTCCGGCAGAAAGATCGCCATCGCCGATCAGACGAATGCGTGCCCCGGTCGCGCGGATATCAGCAATCAGTTTTTCGTGTCGTGGGCGGTCGAGAACGATGACGACCAGGTCCTCAACGTCGCGATCGAGACGACGTGCAATATTCTTCAGGTTGTGAGAGACAGGCGCGTCGAGATAAACGGCATCTTTACACGATGGACCGACGACGATTTTGTCCATATAGCAGTCGGGGGCATTCAGGAGGCCGCCGCGTTCGGACGCCGCGAGGACGGTAATGGAACCGGGAGCACCGGTTGCGCAAAGATTAGTACCTTCGAGCGGGTCGACCGCGATATCAACCTCGGGGACATCCATGCCGTCGGGAAACTCAGCGCCGACCTTCTCTCCGATGTAGAGCATGGGAGCTTCGTCGCGCTCGCCTTCGCCAATGACGATGGTGCCGCGCATGGGGATCGAATCCATGGTTTTTCGCATGGCTTCCGTCGCGACCTGGTCGCTCAGCTTGCGCTCGCCCTTTCCCATAGTGCGAGCTGACTCAATCGCCGCTACTTCCACCACGCGCAGAAAACGCGACGCCAGGTCACTTTCGATGTTTTCCCCGAAACTGCGAGCTTTTCCTTCTGGACGAACTTGTGTGGACAAGAGAAACCTCCCAGGGTGATGACGAAACGGTGGTCGCGAAAAAGTGGTGCGCCGGGTTGAGACTATAACGCAATCGCGGGGTGAAGGGAAAGGCGCGCAGTCACGTTCCGACTCGAAGGCATGCTGTCACCGCACGTTAGTCGCGACGAAGGCCTACAAAATCGAAATTGTTATTGAGGGTGATGCGGGCATTGCCGCAACCGCAGGTTACGTCGAGTTCCCATCCGGTGGAGAGCTTCCGGACCGATCGCACAACTGTTGGCGGAACGCCCTCAGGCGTGTTCATGTCGACGCCAGACTTTTGTTGAAGATTGAAGCTGCTGTCCTGAGGGCCGCGATACGACACGATCCAACCGGGATTAGCGAGCAGCCGGGCCTGCGCTTCCACTAGCCCATCGTCGAGACTGCGCGAAAAGTCCGCCGAGCTGGTGACGACGACTTCATTGCCGCGTACGCAGATGTTTATCAGGTGCGTGTCATCCATGAGAAACTTGCAGCGCGCATAATAGCGCTCCAGCATGCTGGGATCGCCAATCATAGGCGTGGGCCGCCACCAAAATGCGTGAGAGTTGGATTCATAAGCACCCATGATGCCGATTGCAGTGAAGCCATTGGGGTCTTGAAAATCGAATACCCTGGCTTTTGTCCGGATATCTTCAGACTTCACGAAAGAGGCTGCGGTTGCGAGAGTGTGCGAGGCCGAATGCCAGATTCCGCCAGTCAGTGTGATACAGGCGAGCATTCCCGCGATCAAGCAGAAAATGACCAACGATGAAAACAGGCATGCAGGTTCCGTTCAGCAAGGGTACGGCTTTGCTCAAGCGGGAGAAAGTGACGGACGTAATTGCGCCGGGCCCATGGGAACTTTCGATCCATCCTGTTGATGCGCCGTGTTATTCTCCTACCCCTGACGTGAGAAAAGAGCTATGGCTGACACCCGTCCTCTGACGATTCTCTGCATCACCACTTACGAAAAAGGGCAGGAGTTCATGCGGGAGTGCAAGCGGCAAGGGTGCCGGGTGATCCTGCTGACCGCGGAAAAATTGAAGAATGCCGATTGGCCGCGCGAAAGTCTGGATGACGTGTTCTACCTGCCGGAAGAAATTGCCATCCCCGACATCGTGAAAGCGGTGACCCATCTTGCTCGTAGAGAGAAGCTGGACCGCATTGTTGCGCTCGACGAATTCGATATGGAGACGGCGGCAACGCTGCGCGAGCACCTGCGCATTCCAGGCATGGGCCTCACGACTATGCGGTATTTTCGTGACAAGTTGGCGATGCGCATCCGCGCGCTCGATCGCCACGTGCGCGTGCCTGATTTTGTACCCGTGGTGAATCATGGCGACATTAGCTATTACCTCGAGCACGTGCCGGGGCCGTGGGTTTTGAAGCCTCGGCAGGAAGCTTCTGCGATCGGAATCAAGAAGATTCACGTGGCGGAGGAGGTGTGGCCACTGCTGGACCAACTCGGAGACAAGCAATCGTCCTATTTGCTCGAGCGATTCGTACCCGGCGAAGTGTTCCATGTGGATTCGGTGGTTTCCGAGAGCGATGTCGTTTTTGCGAACGTGAGCCAGTACGGAAAGCCCCCCATGAATGTTGCGCATGGAGGCGTGTTCACGACTTTTACCGTGGCGCGAGGTGGCGAGACCGACTCAGCTCTACGTGCCATGAATCGTGATCTGCTTGGTGCGCTGGGACTGGTGCGGGGAGTGTCCCATGCAGAGTTCATTCGGGCGCATGCGGACGGGCAGTTCTATTTTCTGGAGTGCGCAGCGAGAGTTGGGGGAGCCTACATCAACGAGATGGTTGAGGCCGCCACGGGACTCAACCTGTGGCGCGAATGGGCGCGTATTGAGATCGCCGGAGAAGCGGGGAACTACAAATTGCCTCCGACACGCGAAGAGTATGCGGGTGTGATTCTCTCTCTAGCCAAACAGGAGAGTCCCGATACTTCAGGGTATAACGATCCCGAAGTGAGCTACAGAATCAAGAAGCATCATCATGCCGGACTGGTTCTACGGTCGTCGGATACACAGCGAATTCCGGTGTTGCTTGAGAAGTATGCTCGACGATTCGCGGAAGAATTCATGGCGGTGGAACCGCCGCGCGACAAGCCTACCGCCTAGTGCCCGTGGCGCGGTCAGTCCTGCCCGCGGGCCAGATGTTTCTCAAGGAACAGGGCATGCGCCTGTACCGCCTCTCTGCGGCTTCTCGCAGTCGCGGGCAGGAGTGACCGCGCCACACGGACTCCGCCACACTCAGAAACTGTATCTCACGCTTAGCTGAATCTGTCGCGGCGGCTTGGTCTGGTAAGCATTCGCCGACAGGATTTTGCTGAAGTTCGACGTCCCCAGCACGTGCGCCGGCACGTCGAAGTTCGGATGATTGAACAGATTAAAGAAATCTCCGCGCAATTGCAGGCGATGGTCTTCTTTAATCGCCATGCTCTTGGACAAGCCGAAATCCAGCTGCGTGTATCCGGGACCGGTGAGAATGTTGCGACCCTCATTGCCGAATTCAAATGTAGTGGGAATCACCCCCGGTGATGGAAATACAAAGGCGCAGGGGTTAAACCAGCTTTGCGGGACTCGCACTTGATCCGCTGCCAGTCCTCCTTGCGAGATCGTCGATTGACACAGGGGATCAGGGTTCGCTGCGACCGGCCCGGCCAGATATGGGCTCGCGATAAGATCTGGCCGTGCCGGATTTCCGAATGCTGCACCCGCCGAAGTCGACGCTCCGGCAAGCACGACGGTAAAGGGAGATCCGGTCTGTGCCGTGAGGATTCCAGACGCCTGCCAGCCGTCGAGCAAATGAGCGCTCCAATTGGGCCCATGGGCCCACAATCGCTGCAACGGCAGGTCGTACACAAAGCTTCCTGAAAAGCGGTTTACCGCGTTGAAGTCTGACGGACCACGCTCGGCGGCGAGGTCGCGCGAGTTTTGCGGCAAGCCGGACCCGACACTGCCACCAAACACAGACGAAATATCGTCGAACGATTTCGAATAGGTGTAGGCCAGCAGCAGCGACAGACCGTGGCTGGTGCGCTTCTCCGACCGCAGTTGGAGGGAATTGTAGGAACTGTTGGCGTTCGATTCCACAAACAGGATCGATGCGAACTGCGGGTACGGCGGGCCGGTGTTGGGATCGAGCTGGTTCAGATCGAGCACATCACTCAGGTGTGTGCCCTTTGAGCCGACGTAAGCCGCATCCACCATCCAGTTCGGAAGAACTTCATATTGCAGGTCCGCGTTCCACTGCTGCATGTAGCCGTCGCGGAACTTGGGAGAGATCATGTTGTCCTGCACCAATCCGCCGGGGATGCTGAGAATATCCTGGACGATGCACAACTGGTTCGGACATGCCTGGGGGTTCTGCGTTGAAAATGACAGGTTGTAGTACGGCGGATTGATGCGAGGGAAGACGTTGATGTTCGCAATGGGAGAGTCGTAGAAGATGCCGTACGCCGAGCGGACGACCCATCGTTCTGACTTGAGCGGTCGCCAGGCGATGCCGATGCGCGGGCCGAAATCCTTCTTGCTGGGCGAATAGGTGGCGCGTGGAATTCCGTGCGTGCCCGCCTGAATGAACTGGCAATCTGGGATGGTGCTGCATGTCGCCGAGTTCGAACTGAGATCGGGCACACTGAAGCGATTCAAGGCTTCGACCGGAGGAGTGTTGTACTCGTAGCGCAGGCCGACATTGAGCAGGAATCGCGGTACGACGTGAATGTCGTCCTGGACATAGGTGCTCACACCATGGCTTCGCAGGCTGTTGAAAGTGTTGCCGCTGACTCCGATGGCAGCGTCGGGAACGCCAAGCAGCAACTGCGCCAAGGAGCAGATCGCAGGGTCACAGGCCCCGCCGAAAATGCCAGCACCAGTATTTCCAAGAAACAGCCATTCGCCGCGCGCCAGAAAATCGAGATAGTTGTCGATGCGGACGCGGTGAAGATCAACGCCGAGCTTGAACTGATTGCGGCCGACGGTCCAGGCAACGTTGTCCGCCAGTTGCAGTGTGGTGTCATGGCGATCCTGAGGATAATTTACCGGCTCGCCAATCCCATCAAACCCGCTGATCGAGAGGTTCGGGTACCCGAGATCGACCGGCGTGGTCAGGACATCGGGATAACCAAGCGTCGGCGCAATGTCGATGCCGTGATTCTGCTGCAGCACGGTGCCTCGCATACGGATGAAGCCCAGACGGAATTCGTTGAGCAGTTTTGAGTGGAAGACGCGGGTCCACTCCAAGCCTGCATTCTGGCCGTGATTGAGCGTGTAGCTTCCGTAGCCGGGTAAGGCCGTGAAGGCGTTGACCGGATCGAACGGGCTGAAGGTATTGTTGTCGACGAGTGAGTAATGTGCAGACACGGAGTCGATCGCGGTGAAATGATGATCGAGCTTCGCGGAATAGTAGTTCTCGGTCTGGTGAAGAATCGGTGCCGACAAGAACGTATTCGAGTTGAGAAGATCTGTGCCCACATTCGCCTTCGGGTATAGACCAAGAATCGCCGGAATCAATGGACAAGAGGGGACGGGGTTTACGAAGCAGAATCCATCGGCAAAATACAGGGCTGTCCCGGGAGCAGGGTTCGCGGGATCGCCCCACTGGTTCTGCGAGGGGACGGTAGCTTCCCCAGTTTTCGCTTGGTGCAATCGCAATCCCTCATATGAGAGGAAGAAAAATGTCTTGTCCCTGACAATGGGGCCACCCACCGTGCCCCCGAACTGGTTGCGATCGAGACCGGGAATCCCTCCGCACGCGCCGGGTACGGAGTTGGCAGAGCAGGCAGGGAAGTCGAAGTAGTTCTTCGCATCCATATTGCGGTTACGGAAATATTCGAACACGCTTCCGTGAAATGCGTTGGTTCCGCTTTTCAGCACGACATTGATTTGAGCGCCACTGGCGCGGCCATATTCCGCCGAGTAGTCGCTTGACTCAACTTTGAACTCCTGGATGGCATCGACCGACGGCAGGGCCACATACTGATTGATGTAGGGATCGTTATTGTCTACTCCGTCGAGAAGGAAATTGTTCGCCTGCTCGCGCGCGCCATTCACGCTGAGCGATCCACCTTGGGTCGAGTTCTGGGAACCTTCGGCCGGCAACTGGCTGCCGGGAACCAGCAGCGCGAAGTCGAGGAAGTTGCGCTGGTTGAGCGGAAGTTGCTGTACGAGCCGGTTGTTTAGCACCTGGCCCAGCGTCGAGGTGTCAGTTTGGATGGCGGGAGGAGTGTCCTTGACCCTGATCTCTTCGTTGGCGGCGCCGACTTGGAGCGCGAAGTCCACGCGAATAGTCTGATCGACGTCAACCGTAACGTCGCTGAAAATGCTACGGCGAAATCCGGTGCTTTCGGCCGTGACGCGATAGCGTCCCGGTGGCAGCAACGCGATCGTGAAATCGCCGTCATCGTTAGTCTCTGCATCGCGAACCGCGTTGGTCGCTTCATTGATAACGGTGATGCGCGCCTGGCGCACAACCGCGCCGGAAGCATCGGTCACCGTACCGGTGATGGTGCCCGTAGGATCACTGGCGAAAAGAAAAGAGCTGAGAACCATGCCCAACAACGGAATTAGCCCAGCGCTACGCGCCATGGAGTTCTCCTGAGGAATTCTTTCTTGTTTGGAAGGTGCGACGGCTGAAAACGATGCATCTGAAGTTGTGAACGGCGTCGAAAACATAGAACAGGGGCGAAGAAACCCGAACTACCACCGGGGATTGATTCAACAACGCCTCCAGCGCCGGTCGGATGATTGCAGGGAAAATCCGTGCGACGCCAAAAACTCTCAACGGAGTAATGGGAGAATAATCCCGCCCCATGCGAAACATGTCAACCCCGGCAAGAGGGGCGAAGGCCTACCGAGGTGATTCACCGCCGCATGTTCTCTGCTAGTATTTGCCCATGAGCACAGCCACGGACCAGCCCACCCCAGCCGAGCGTGCGAATCAGGAGCGTCCGGCCCCGGAACGAAAAGAGCCAACGTATCTGTTCACGGAGAAATACGTCGCCGAGAAAAGTGAAATCGCGCGTCGGTTTCTTACGACTCGAGAGCGGCTCAATGGCAACGTCGATAAGGCGAATAACTTCCTGGTGAAGCGCTTCTACAACATTGATCATAACGCGTATATGGAAGGTGTCCTTTCATCGAAGACCAAAGAACTGATGGGATTGGTCGCTTCTGCCTGTCTGCGATGTGACGACTGCATCTACTATCATGCGATACAGGCGTACCGGTTGGGAGTGACGCGCGCCGAGCAGGAAGAATCGCTCAACGTGGCCCTCATCGTGGGTGGCAGCATTGTGATCCCGCACTTGCGGCGGGCGTATGAGTTGCTGGAAGAGATGTACGGCTAGTCTGCTGAAGTCCCAGTCCTGATCCTCAGAACGCGTCAAGTCCTGTGATGCTCTGACCAATGATCAACGCATGCACGTCGTGAGTGCCTTCGTAAGTCTTTACCGACTCCAGATTCATCATGTGGCGCATGATGGGATAATCGTCGGCGACGCCGTTTGCTCCGAGAATGTCACGGGATAAGCGGGCGCACTCGAGTGCCATCCAGACGTTGTTGCGCTTCGCCATCGAGATATGCTGAGGCTCTACCTTCCGTGCGTCTTTCAGGCGGCCCACTTGCAGCACGAGGAGTTGCGCTTTCGTGATTTCGCTTACCATCCAGACCAGTTTATTTTGCACCAACTGATGCGAAGCGATCGGTTGATCACGCCATTGCTTGCGCAAGAGCGAGTATTGGAGAGCGGTGTCATAGCAGGACATGGCAGCGCCGACCGCGCCCCATGCGATCCCGTAGCGCGCCTGGTTGAGGCACATCAGCGGAGATTTCAGGCCGCCCGTCTTCGGCAGCAGGTTCGATTCGGGTACTCGTACATCTTGCAGCGAGAGGCCTGACGTTACCGAAGCGCGCAGGGACCATTTTCCGTGGATGTCATCTGCTTTGAAGCCGGGGCGATCGGTCTCGACCAGGAATCCGCGAATGCGATCGTTCTCATCGTCGACCTTGGCCCAGATAATTGCGACGTCGGCGATGGTGCCAGAGGTGATCCACATCTTTTCGCCGTTGATGATGTACTCGTTGCCGACTTTGCGCGCGCGGGTGCGCATGCCGCCGGGATTTGATCCGAAGTCGGGCTCGGTCAAGCCAAAGCAACCGAGCTTTTCACCCTTCTGCATGGGCGGCAGCCATGTCTGCTTTTGTTCTTCGCTGCCAAATTCGTAGATGGGATACATGCAGAGTCCCGATTGCACGCTGACGAAGCTGCGCACGCCGGAGTCGCCGCGTTCGAGTTCCTGCGTCATCAGGCCATATTCGACATTACCCATGCCGGCGCAGCCGTAGCCCTTCAAGGAAGCCCCGAAGAATCCCAATTCGGCCATCGGCTTGATTAGCTCTTTTGGGAAGCGCCCGGCGCGATTGCATTCTTCGATGATGGGGATGAGATTGTCTTCAATGAACTGCCGCGTGGTGTCGCGGACGAGTTTCTCTTCGTCGGTGAGCAGCGAGTCGTACTGGATGAAGTCGACACCGCGGAATTTGATGGCAGGCATAAAGAGTCTCCTTGATGAACTGTGCCCCAGAACCCTGCACAACAGTGAATTCGGCTTGCCGTAACCAGGACGCGCAGCGTGCCGGAAGGCAAACATATGACGGTAACAGGGGGAGGGAATGACGGTCAACGGGACGAGTTCGGGAATAGACGGGTATTTTCTGTTTTCATTTTTCCGAATAAACACGGTGTATGCTGTTCGCGAATTTCTCTGGAAGTTGCTCCCGGTGCGGCGATTGCCGCTCTCAATCGATTTTTGTTCGGAAAAATTCGGAGGCGATCCGAGATGCGCTTGGTCCATACTCGTTTTATACAGGCCTTCTTCTTTGCGGCTGCTGCATCGTTTCTTTTGCCTTCTGCATCTGCGCAAAAGGTTGTAGTCGATGCCGATCCTGCTCACGTCGCGAATACGTTTAGCCCTGTTCGATCTCTGGGTGCCGCGATCGATCGCTTGCGCACTGGAAGTCCCGACCACTTACTCAAAGACCCGCTGCTGAAAGAGATTCTGGGCGCGGGATGGCAGACGGTGACTTACCGTCAGAACACTGAACTGATGGTTGAGGCGTGGCATTGGAATCCCGCAGGGAAGTGGAGTAACGCCGAAAAGCAGGAAGGATATTTCGTCGGCAATGCTGAGCCGACATCCGAGATGATTCACAGTTCGTGGGCTTATCCCCTGCCGCATCGCGGTTTCAGCCGGGGCGATGGCAACGGCTGGTCACGCCTGACCGACGGCGATCTCAACTCGTACTGGAAGAGCAATCCCTACCTGACGAAGGCTTTCACCGGCGAAGATGATTCACTGCATCCGCAGTGGGTGATGATCGATTTGGGGACGAAGATCGACGTAAACGCGGTCCGCATCGCGTGGGCGAATCCTTACGCCACGCATTACACCGTGCAATTCTGGACGGGGGAGCTCGATCCCTTCTACGACGGGACACAAAAAGGCACGTGGCAGGCGTTTCCATTGGGAAACATTACGGAAGGCAAAGGTGGCACGGTTACGCTAAAACTCGTCGACTGGATGATTCCCGTGCGTTACTTGCGCATCTGGATGACCGAGTCGTCCAATACCTGCGACACGCATGGGTCGGGTGATAAGCGGAATTGTGTGGGCTATGCGATCAATGAACTCTACGTTGGAGCTTTGTCGGCTGATGGTACCTTCAATGACTACGTCACGCATTTTCCCAGCCGGGAACAGACCGTCACGTGGCCTTCGTCGGTAGACCCGTGGCATGCGGCGTCGAACCTGGACTACAACCGCGGTGATCAGGTGGGTTTCGATTTTTTCTTTACCTGTGGCGTGACCCGTGGCCTGCCGACGATGGTACCGATTGCCATGCTCTATTCGACGCCGGAGGACGCCGCAAACGAGATTGCTTATCTCTACAAACGCCACTACCCAATCTCGTACATCGAGATGGGCGAGGAAGCCGACGGACAGCACATGCTTTCCGAGGACTACGGCGCGCTCTATCTGCAGTTTGCGTCGGCGATCCACAAACTGGTGCCGGAGGCGAAACTAGGCGGCCCGCCGTTTGAAGGAACGTTTGGCGATGTGGAAGTGTGGCCTGACGCATCGGGGAACGTCTCGTGGCTGGGGCGTTTCCTGAACTATTTGAAGGCGCACGGCCGGATGAACGATTTCACCTTCTTCTCGTTCGAGCACTATCCGTATCAGGATCGGCCGAGCTATTCGTGGGCAGACCTGTTTCCCGAGCCAGAGTATGTGCACCACATCGTGCAAGTCTGGAAAGATGACGGCTTGCCCTCGAATATTCCATTCTTTATGACGGAGGGAAATATCGGAGGTGGCGCGCCGCCGTCGTCGGTGAAAGCCGGACTCTGGCTGGCCGATTACGTGGGCAGCATGATGGCCGAGGGTGCGGGGGCAACGTATTACTTCCACTACATGCCATATCCGGGAAACGCCAGCGGGTTTGGAAATTTCTTGTCGATTGATAACGACTACAAGGTCGTGGGCTATCCACCGCAGTATCTTGCAGCCCAATTGATCACGAAAGAATGGGTCCAACCCATCGACGCGCCGCATAAGCAATTCAAAGCCTCCAGCGATGTGACCGACGCGGCGGGTCACTTGATGGTCACTGCGTATGCTGTGGAGCGACCGGACGGACAGTGGTCGGTGATGCTGGTCAACCGTGATCAATCGAACGATCACGCAGTCAAAGTGTCGTTCGCTGACGGCAAGACGGGCAAGTATTTCTCAGGTCAAGTCGAGCGGATTACATTCGGCCCGAATGAATATCAATGGCATCCCGAGGGAATGGGCGGGCATGCGGATCCGGACGGTCCTGCATCGAGATCCACCGTGAGTGGTGGCGCCGACGCGGTCTATCAATTACCGAAGGCTTCGATTACTGTGCTGCGCGGAAAGCTGGCTCCATAAAAGCTAACCTCGGATTGCGGATCTCGGACCTCTGACCAGCGGAACCCATTTCGGCAGGGAGAAGTGCGAGGTCCGCCCGCGGATGTCTGGTGTGCGGTTTATGCTCGAAACTTCGGAAGCCACCGAGGCACTGTTTTTCGATATGCCTCGTATGAATCGCCAAACTGCCGGCGGAGGGTGGGTTCTTCGTACAAGACAACGAAGATGTGGGCGGTCAGCAGCATGATGCCCGCATATTCCGCGACGTGCAGATTGCGATAAAGCACACCTTGGCCTGCGATGGCGAGTGCAACACCGAGATACATCGGATTGCGCACGGAGCGATGCAGCGCAGTGGTTACCAGATATTTCGTCGGAGCGATTGGTGCAGGTGTCCCCAGTCCACGTACCGCAAACTCCCAGGCACAACGAAAATAAATCGATGCTCCGACGATGATCATGGCGCCGCCGAGCCAGGAAACAAACCCCGTTTGAGGTTTCGAAGAACTGCGAAGAAGCAGATGCGGGATGTAGACGGCGACGGTGCCGGGCACGACGATCGTGAAGAGCAGGGTCTTCAGGATGGGTGCAACGGACTTGTCCATTTTTTGTTTTCCGTGCTCAATCGAGCTTGGGTACACGGCAGCCTAAGGCGTGGTGGAAGTAGGCCTGCGCTTACGCTGCGAACTGGATTTCTTCTCAGTGCGGGCGGCATCCAATTGGGCCGCAATCGAGTCGAAGGACGGAGTTGGTCCTTTCCACCTAAGCTGTTCTACGTCTTCAAATAGAGCGATGTCCGTTCGCAAGGTTGCGAGTGTGCGAAAGAGCAAGGCGTGGTCCCACTCTCTCTGGAGTGTTGCCGCGAGTGTGCTCGCGCTGGCGACATTCACATGCCACTCTTGCCAATCTTTTGGGATCGATTCCAGATGAAGAAATTTTGCCAGCACCGCGGCTGACGACTTTGCGCCCCAACTCCGCAGCCCGGGATAGCCATCCGCCGAGTCGCCGACGAGAGCGAGGTAGTCGGGAATCGAAGGAGGAGCAACTCCGAATTTCCGCACGATGCCTTCTTCATCGAGGGTGACGCCAGTGCGGCGGCTGAGTTGCACAATCCGCGTGCCGCTCACGCATTGCGCGAGGTCCTTATCAGGAGTACAGACGATCACCCGCTCGACCCGCGGATCTCGCGCCGCTGCGAACGTTCCTGCCGCCAAGGCATCGTCCGCTTCGAATTCCACCATCGGCCATACGACAATGCCTGCGGCCGAGAGCACTTCTTCCAGAATCGGAAACTGGCAGAGCAGGTCAGGCTCTACCCCTTCACTGGTCTTATAGTCCGCCCAAAGCTCGTTGCGAAAGGACTCGACAATGTGGTCGGTGGCAACCGCGAGATGGGTTGCTCCCGCCTTGAGCATGCCTAACATCGAGGCGAGGACACCTCGCACGGCAGCGACCTCTCGTCGTTGTGCATCGCGCGCTGAAGGCAACGCGTAATAATGCCGGAACAGTTCGTATGTGCCGTCGACCAGGTAAACTTCCATGGCAGAACTCGCCAACCACCCTATCGAAGCCTGCGGCATCAATCAAGCTACCAGGGCTGGCCCGACCCTCGTCTCCGAGACAGTCTGTGCGATCTTCCTGTAAAATCGGATTGGCGGAAGAGTCGAGCAGCCTATACCTTCCGGCGTGGATTCCCTAGCGTCATCCCATCCACAATCGAGCGGCAGGCAGGATTCGCCGCATCGCGCTGCACACATCTGAGATTCAGGAGAGACCGAACATGGCAGTAGGAGCCAAGATCGCAAAGACAGCCGACCGCAAGAAGGTTATGGATACCACCAAGAGCACGGATTGCCCCAAGTGCGGCAAGCCGACCCGCATCGTGAAGCGAGTGAAGGACCGCGAGCGGGGTGTCCCAGGCGGAGTCTACATTTCGTGCTCAGCTTGCGAGTTTTTCGAGAAGCTGTAGGAACCTCATTCAAAAGCGGAGCGCGGAGAACCCTCCGCTTCTATCCCCCACGACAGTCAACGCGAAACGCGTAGCACGGCGGCGTGGATTCGCTGCGGCAGCGTACCGTCACAGTTCCTTGGTTTCCATTTCCAGAACGAGATCCGTCAGAGCCTCTCAGGAACTAATCTGTCCCAGAATTGCGCGTGCTTCGGCCGCAGGATCTGCGGCTTCCGTGATCGGCCGTCCGACCACGATATGGCTTGCACCGGCTGCGATGGCTTCGGCTGGGGTGACAACGCGTACTTGATCTCCGAGACTCGTGCCTGCCGGTCGCACGCCCGGTGTCACGATGGCGAAGTCGTCACCCAGTTCAGCCCTTAGCGTGGACGATTCACGCGCCGACGTTACGACTCCGTGACAGCCATTTGCAAGTGCGATGGTTGCCAGGCGAACAACGGTGTCCTCTACAGTTCCACGGATCCCGACCTTCTCGAGGTCACTGGCGTCCAGGCTTGTCAGTACCGTCACTGCGAGCACCATCAGGCCGGGCCGGTTCTGCGCGGCGTCCACCGCCGCACTCAGCATTCTTCCGCTGCCACAGGCGTGTACGGTCAGCATGCTGACGCCAAGTTTTGCAGCCTCGGCTACTGCGGCCCCGACCGTGTTCGGAATATCGTGATACTTGAGATCGAGAAAAACGCGCCGGCCGGATGCGACCAAATCCCGCACCACTTGCGGTCCCACGGCCGTGTAAAGTTGCATGCCGACTTTGTAGGTGAGGGCAGAGTCTCCGACCGCAGCCACAATTTTCTGCGCAGCGGCGGCGGTGGAAACATCCAGAGCGACGATCAGGCGTTGGCGCGGATCATCGCCCGGATGGCGAAAGCCAGTGCGTAAAGAATTTGGCAGGGTGCTCGGCATCCCTGCCAGTGTATGCGTTTTACGGGAGTTGCGCTACCGGAGGATGGTTATAGGCAACGGTCTGGTAGCTAAGCTTCGACTGCTGTGGATGAACCACATCCAGCCGCACCCGTTGCAACCCTTTGTGGGCGAACTGGAGAGCCTCAGCCGCACCGTAGGACAGGTCGATGATCCGGCCGGGCACCACCGGTCCTCGATCATTGACGCGAACCACGACGGCCTTGCCGTTACGCAGGTTCGTGACCCGCACGTAGGTTCCCAGCGGAAGCGTCAGCGACGCCGCCGTCATGTCATACATATCGTAGGGTTCCCCACTCGCGGTGGGCTTCCCGTCGAAATCCTCCCCGTACCAGGACGCCGTCCCTACCTGATAGGGCCTCGTCTTGCCAGCCTGTTTCGCGACTGTGGGGGTTATAGGGTTCGAACTAACTGGAGCCGGTTTCGCCTCCGAGATGTTCGGTCCCTGAGCCGCTCCCAGGCCGACGACCAATAAAGCGATCGCCAGTCCATGAGCTAAACGTCGTTGCATTCAGTTCTCCTCGCATACTCAAAAGTTACTTTGGCCTTAAGGCTATTTCTCGCTGCAGTTGGTAAATGCTATCGGCGTGCCAAACGGGTGTCAAGGCGAACGGAGGGGGATTTTGATGACCGAGCAGTAATTGATGTCTTACGTAACCTGTTAATAATTCATGGAGATGCGAGGAACACCCTTTGTTTCTGGAAGGTTACGTATTTATAAAATAGTAAGTAGCACGTCGGGATGGACAAGGTAGATTTTACAAGCCACTTGGAATCAATGGGATACGGGCACAATTGCAACAACACCCATGTAATCATGTATTTACGTAGGAGCAGCGAGATAAACGGTGCAGAAATTTATTTGTCCGCCCGGCCAATCCGAAAGTAACTTCCTGCCGATTACAAGGTAAGCGGCGAACCCGAAAACGGGGTACTATCGGATTTCGCTGAAACCGGAGGCCATTGGCCGAACGACCATCAGTTGTGCTCACCATCGCCGGATTCGATCCGTCCTCGGGAGCCGGCGTCACTGCCGATATTAAGACGATTGCGGCCCATGGCTGTTATGGAGTGGCCTGCATCACGGCCATGACCGTCCAGTCTACGTCGGGGGTCCGCAGGGTCGCGCCGATGGATCCAACCCTCTTGCAAGAGAGTCTGGACGAATTGGCGTCGGATATGGAGATCTCGGCGGTTCGTATCGGGATGTTGGGGTCGGCGAAGATTGCCAAAGCAGTAGCGGACTTTCTGGAGGGAGGTACCTCCAAAAAGCGCAGACTGCCGAATATAGTCCTGGATCCAATCCTAAAGTCCTCTTCCGGAACAGAATTGCTGGAACCGGCTGGAGTCCGTGTTCTGACGGAGCGCCTTATCCCTCTAGCGGATGTCGTCACACCTAATGTGGACGAAGCAGCAGCCATTACGGGACTAAAAGTCAGTGAATTGGACGACTTGAAGGGCGCCTGCGCTAAGCTTCACGAGCTTGGGGCACCGGCTGTTGTGATCACCGGGGGGCATCTGGACAAAGCCATCGACCTACTTAGCTTCAAGACCAAGCGCGGGATCGAACAGGAAATCTTCAAGGCCGAAAGGCAGAAGTCTAATTCGACCCATGGCACTGGCTGCGCCTTTGCGACCGCGATGGCCTGTCACTTGGCCCTGGATCGGGGTTTGGCCGAAGCTACCCTATTGGCCAAGACCTACGTAACGGCGGCGATCACCTACGGGCATCCCCTAGGCAAAGGAATGGGTCCAGTCCACCATCTCTATCGCATGAGTCAGCAGCGGCGTGCGGCGGGGACGGGCGGCGAATCCTAATTCGCTGTGCGCCGGATCACCAAAGCTCATTTGGACATACCACTACACCATCACCGGCTGTTGTACTTCTAATCACGGTGCCCGCTTAGCTCGCAGGATAGCCTGACAAGTTCTGGAGGGCGCCATGGCGAAGCGGATTTCGCGCCTGAAGCTGTTACTCGCTGTTGTATTACTCCTTGTCGTTCCTATCCTCTACGGCAGGACCAAGCCTAAGTCGACGGAAAAGCAAACCAGGGATTTCGCTCATTACGTGGAAATCAAAGGGGCGACCTCGGTGGGCCAGGATCAGTGTGCGCAGTGTCACGCTGACATTAGCAAGAACTACCGCCGGACGGCGCACTCCATTCGCGAGGTTGGATGTGAACAGTGTCACGGAGCGGGAAGCCTTCACGTCGAGGCTGGCGGATATTCGAAAGAGTCCAAAGACAAGATCGTAAGTTTCAAGGGTCGGAAGCCGGAGGAGGCGAATGGCGCTTGCCTCAGCTGCCACTCGAAATCTGAGCACGTGCGGAACTGGTTCTCGGGAGCCCACGAAGCTGGGGGCCTGAAGTGCTCCGACTGCCATACCATCCACGCCGAGAAGGCGACGCTCGAAACTCGGCGTGAACAGAATGACCGCTGCCTGCAATGCCACAAAAAACAGGAAGCCGAGTCAACGCTGCCATACCATCACCCGCTGCGCGAATCGAAGATGAGTTGCGCAGATTGCCACGATGCTCATGGCGGTAACTCGGGCAACAACCTCGTCTCGGCCAATGTGAATGACCTGTGTTTCCGTTGTCACGCCGAGTATCAGGGGCCGTTCTCGTACCAGCACCCGCCGGTCAACGAAGACTGCATGAAGTGCCATTCGGCGCACGGTTCGCCGAATCCAAACATGCTCTCTATCAGTCAGCCGGCGCTATGCCTGCAGTGCCATTCCGCTCATCACAACGGCACGAGCTTGCCGCTGGTAGACCGCTGCACTAATTGCCATAACCAGATTCACGGCAGTGACTCCCCCTCAGCGACAGGCGGAAGCGTGCTGATGGATAAATAGTTCTTTGCGATAGCCCAATTGATAACGGAGGGCTGAAACAATGAAACGCAGTCTTGAACTTCTGATTCTTACCGTCCTAATAAATGCTGTGCTCGCCTTTTCCCAGACTTCACCCAGTTCCACTGCCTCGCAGGCGGTCGAAACGCCCGACGTCTCCTACCACATGGTCCTGCTGCTGCCGCAGTATCGATTCATTGACACCCGCGGATACGCCGGGCGCGTGGGCGAATACGACAGCCTGCAGCAATCTCTTGCCGGCGATCTCTCGGTTCACGCCGTTTCGTTTCCTCTGCACACGTCGATCAAGTCTGACTTCAATTTCCTGAGCCGCGACGATTACGAGATAAAGTCCCAGCTATTGACGGGGAAGTGGTTAGACCTAGGGCTGGAATCGCGAAGTTTCGTGCGCCATCTTGATACGTTCAGCAATTTCTACGCGGGCGCCATTTCGAATGACATCGTGCGAACGGATTCAATCCTGCCTGACACGCTGGTCGGCATCCGTCGCCGCACGAATTCGGCGCACGCGAAGGTGCAACTACCTGGTATTCCAGTAAAACTCTTTGTGAAGGGCGGTTGGCAGGCCCGCGATGGCAACAGCCAGATGCAGTACTACGATATGGGCGGCGACACTCAATGCGGCACATGCCACTCAGCCTCGCAGTACCGCACTCTGAATTACACAACTCGCAACATTGCCGGAGGAGCCGAAGTCGCGTTGGCTCGGGTGAAACTGGTCTACCAGCACGAATACCGCAGCTTCAACGATCGTCTGCAAAACCCGTCGGATTACTTCGGTTCGACCATCGGTGTTCCCGATGATCCGTTGCCGTCCGGACCGCCGCAGGTGCCCAACACTCTCGCCGGCCTCTACACCCATAGCGTCTTGCCACGGCACACGACACAGGATGATTCGTTGCAGGTTTCTCTTGCAGTTGCCCATCATCTGAATTTCAACGGAAATGTGAACTACGCGCGATCGGAAGATCTTTTCACCGCTCACCGGCAGAATGCATTGAATGTCGACGCGACTCTCGTGTGGAATCCGATTTCGCCACTCCGCGCGACCGCCGATTTCCACCAGCAGAATCTCCTCAATGACTTTGTCCCGTTCTATTTCCTGGTTGGCAACCCATCGCTTCACCGGCATTACGGCGGCCTGAAAGTGCAGTACCGTTTCACAAAACAATTCGAAGCGGAGTCATACTATCGACGGCGGAATGTTACGCGTTCAAACGCAGATCTGTGGCCCTCCGTCTACTCGCCCAATAATTACGATCCTCTCATGGTCGTTCCCACCACCTTCAGCAATATCGCGGGAGTCGCGCTGCGTTTTCACACAGAACATCTGTGGAATGTTCGGACAGGGTATGAATGGACCGGGACCCACGCGCCCGGTTACGTCACGGATCCGCAGACGAGTCACCGTGTCTTTGGCTCAGTTACGGTCTCACCCATTCAACAAGTTACTTTCAGCAATGACGGCAGCATCATGCTGCAGCAATCGTTCCCGGCTGTGCAGCGCAGCAATCACATCTATGTGGACAGTACTTTCCTGACGGTTCGGCCAGTACCAGAGTGGAGCCTTGGTGCTGGCTACACGTACATGCAGGACAATCTGCGCACAGATATGAGGCTCATGAATGACTCCGGGGTGGGCCTCTATACGCAAACCTTAGTGCCCTACAAGCAGTTGGACCAGACCTTCACGGTCCTCAGTACATACGAGATCAAGAAGCGCCTGGGATTTGGCGTGGATTTCGCTCGGTCGCTGGCGCACAGCGGATTCCGGCCCGACTTGAATCCGGCCGACTATCCTATCTTTCCGGGCGCGATTGACGTCGCGGGCTACAACTCTCAGCAGGACTATGCCGCGGCATTTAGTGCGGCGCTCGCCCTGGGTTCGGGGCCGGCGTCGCTGATTGATGTTCCTCAATCGATCGTGGGCTCAACCCTCAACTACCATTTCCAAAAAGGATTTGACGGTGGCCTTCGCTTCAACTACGGCAGCTACGCTGACCGCATGCACCCCGACCTGAGCGGACAGTTGCGGTCTTATACGGTTTTTATGGGAAGGGTCTGGTAACGAGGAGCAACGAACGGGCAAGTGATTCTGTGAGCTTAATTACGCGATGACTTTTTCAGCAAGATGCCAGCCACGAATGAAGCTGTAGCTCCCAGCAGCCATTCGACGCGATACATTTGAATAGCCTGCCATTCCACCAGCGTTTTCGCACTCTGGAGTCCGGTGAGGAGCGCTCCGGCTAGACAGCCAAGACCCACGAAGAACGCAACCAGGGAACTGGTACAGAGTTCGAGCCCTTCTTTGATGCGGTGGAACTGCAGCTCTCGGACCCACACGGGGAATCCGATCTTAGCGGCGCTCTTAGCCATGGCAACCGTCCGGGCAACCGCGCGCTGCCAGAGTCCTGCGATCGCGGCAGCGTCGGCCTTGGCGGTGGCACTCATCGCTTCGGGACGGCGTCCACCGCAACTGTGACAGAAACGGGAGCCTAACAGAAACTCCGTTCCGCACTTTGGGCAGGCTTCTGCCATGGTCGGCACGACTTCCTGGCGCGGCGCGTCGTCGGAAATGACGGGGGAGGGTGGCTGCCAGAATTCGCGCTGAGCTTCTTGAATGACTTCCGCCATAAGGTACGTCCTACAGTAAAAACCCTAGGGTAAGGGCAAGTCGAGCGCCATTGCAGGGGAGAGTGGAAATCTTTGAAAACAATGAGCTTGTACGGAGCGACTTGGGTTTTCGACAAAACCGCTCGCGCAATTATTACTCGTGTAACAGAGTAAAGATGCGCCAGTTACGCAGGTACGATGTCCATCTGAAACGTGGCCGCGCGCTAGCTTCGATCGGTGAGAACACTCCACCCGTTCAACCGAGCTCCATTCGGTTGAACGGGCGCTAGCCATGAACAAAGCCCGATCTTTCAAAGGCTGTGGAAATTATAGGCAGGCTCTACATCTTTGAGAGGTGGCGAGGACGGTACTTCATGATGTTCTTGGTTCGCTGGCGGGATTTCGGGCTGGGCGAGGGTTGCACGCCCTTGCGAAGTTGAGTTCGTTTAAACTAGGAGTGGCTTGGTTCTGTGATGAATTTCTGCCCCTTCTGGTCCCGACGCCTGCGAGACGTGTGTCTGCTGTTGCTTGTACTCGGGCTGCTCTGTCCGTCCTTCTCGTTTTCCCAGATCACAGCTGAGCCGGAACCGTTGCATGGTCCACCGGAGGACTCTCAGGTGGATGTCGCTTTCAATCACTTCTACAACATGGAATATGAGAAGGCGACCCATGACTTCGAGAAGCTGGTGGAGAAGCATCCCGATGATCCCTTTGCGGTGAACCACCTGCTTACTACGATTCTCATGCACAATCTCTACGATACAGGCGGCATGAATACCGGCGACTATACCAATGACAGCTTCATCGGC